>ENA-ORSY01000191-ORSY01000191.1-human-gut-metagenome-genome-assembly--contig:-NODE-191-length-68265-cov-13.828661_pt1 | contig 68265 bp, 52 predicted proteins | sample MGYA00242193_ERZ509160 | MGnify/ENA primary metagenome ERZ509160 (study PRJEB26280, sample SAMEA2338670) | human gut metagenome | biome: human gut; feature: human-associated habitat; material: faeces...
CTATGGGAAAAGCCAAGACTTTCTTAACCAATTGAATGAACAAGTTAAGGAACAATTTAAAAAGTCCATTTTACAGGAAGCAATACAAGGTAAACTTGTTCCTCAAATATTTGAAGAAGGTACAGCCCAAGAACTGCTTGAACAGATACGACAGGAGAAGCAAAAACTTGCCAAAGAAGGCAAGTTAAAGAAATCAGCCCTCAATGATTCCAGCATCTTCAAAGGTGACGATAACAAGTATTGGGAGAAGATTGGAAAGGAAGTGCGTTGCATTGACGATGAAATACCATTTGACATACCGTCAAATTGGGTTTATACGAGAATGGGGAATATTGGAGATTGGGGGTCTGGTTCAACTCCTGCAAAGGAAAATTCTGATTACTACGGAGGAAACATCCTTTGGTTAAGAACAGGTGAACTTAATAATGGAGTTGTAAATGATACCGAAATCAAGATAACAGATAAAGCTCTGAAAAAATGCTCTTTCAAGCTAAACAAACCCGGAGATGTTCTCATTGCAATGTATGGTGCAACTATTGGGAAAGTCGCTATTGCAGGTAAAGAAATGACTACAAATCAAGCTTGTTGTGGATGTACTCCATTCATTTACAACAAATATCTATTTTATTTCTTAATTGCCAGCAAAAACGATTTTGTAAGAAAAGGAGAAGGTGGTGCGCAGCCGAATATATCTAGAGAAAAATTGGTTTCGCATTTAATACCTTTACCGCCTCTTAAAGAACAATATCGTATTGTATCTAAAATTGAGAAATTAGCAAGTATTATGAGCAGACAAATGGCCAAGTAGCTCAAATAGAATGCGATTACTATTTTCCGAACAATTGGGCTGTTACGAGATTATCTTCTATTTGTACTCTTGTTGACGGCGAGAAGAAAGATGGGCAACAAATTTGCCTTGATGCAAAATATCTGCGTGGAAAGAGTGCAGGTGATTACTTGCAAAGGGGGAGATTTGTGCAAAAGGGCGATAACATCATCCTTGTGGACGGAGAAAATTCTGGCGAAGTGTTCACTGTACCTTGTGATGGCTATATGGGTAGCACATTTAAGCAACTCTGGGTTAGTTCTATTATGCATTTGCCGTATGTCTTAAACTATATTCTGTTCTACAAGGAGTTATTGCGAAAGTCTAAACGAGGCGCAGCCATTCCACATCTAAACAAGGAAATATTCTATTCACTTATTATCGGCATTCCACCGCATCAAGAGCAAATAAGAATTGTGAACAAAATCAATGAAATATACAGCAAGATTAAGGCTTGATTACGCCTTAATCTTGCCAAACAATTCCGATATTCGACTACAAATTCGTTTCTGTTCACTAAGTGGCGGAAGTGGTACAAGTGTATTGTGTAAGGCTTTAGCTGAAAATCCTTGAATACCAATACCTTTTCCTCCTATAATGCCTATTTTATTGTAGAGGTAGAAGATATAATAAAAGTATTTTGTACAAAGAGGATAATAAGCCCTCAATTTATGTATATGATTTTGAAGCATAATAGGAAAATCATATTCCCAAATACATGTTCTACCCACATCACCGCCTTCACAAACTAACAAATCGCCTTTGATAGCTTGGCAACGTTCAATTTCGTTCTTTTCAAAGGGCATCTTTTTGAGGTTATCCAGCTTAAATCCATCCCAATACAAATTAGACGTAGTAATATACTCCATAAATCTACCAGAAGAATTACTTTTATTAAGCTGCTTTCCATTGTTGTGAGCAAAAAGTATTCCTATTCTTACCCATGCCCATGTGTCGGGTATTTCAAATGGCATTTCATCTGTTATATCAACTATCTTACCACCTATCTGCTCATAATACTTGTTATCGTCACCTTTGAAAATAATGGAATCATTGAGAGCTGATTTCTTTAACTTGCCTTCTTTGGCAAGTTTTTGCTTCTCCTGTTGTATCTGTTCAAGTAGCTCTTGTGCTGTGCCTTCTGCCTCTATCTGTGGAACAAGTTTGCCCTGTATTGCTTCTTGAAGAACAGATTTTTTAAGTATATTTTTTAATTCTACATTTAGATTATCAAGTTTTGTTTGAGTCTTGCCATATCTATCCGCTATCGGTAAAACTTCAGCAATTTTACCGGCAATTCGACATTGCTCTTCAATTGGAGGTAACGGAAAAAGCTTGTTTTCCAAATACCCAACAACAATACGCTGTTGATTTGCTGTACCTTTAAAAGTAGCTTCATCAATAAAGTATGGACTTTCAAGGAAATACAAGGTATAGAAACGATTTATAGTTTCCCCATATGGACGTAAAACTTTTAATTCTGTTGTTCCTGCTCCTATACCATTTGGTAAATTAGAGAAAACGGCTGATTTCCTGTTTTGAAAGCATGGCGTTATTTTAGCAAATGCTATATCTCCGTCAGCGAACTGAGTAAAGCCGGATTTTATTTCTTTCCACTTCCTTTCATAGTAATGGTAATCTGAACCATATACAGCACTAATTGCTTCCATTGGAATAAATGCTGCAAGCATATTATCATTGGCTTCTACCCTTGGATTAAGTTGAAATATAGACGATATGCGTGTCCATTCCCAACTACTTGGAATCTCAAACGGAATCTCCTCATCAATGCACTTCACCACCCCCGTGGCGAGGAACTTCTCATAATAGGAATTGTCCTCACCACGGAATATGATGGATGCGTTTTTGTCCTTCTTGATTTTCTTCTCTTTAATAAGCCGTTCCTTCTCCTTGCGGATACGTTCCAAAAGAACGCCTGCTGGTTCATCATTGGGGTCTTGCGGTACAAGTTTACCCTGTATCGCCCATTGCAGTATGCTGTTTTTAAGTTGTTTTCCGTTCATTTTATTCCAACAGATTTAGAATTCTTCGTCCTTTTGCTTCTCTTTCAGATAGAACTTATATAGCTTTTTCCCTATTTTATCTTTCTTGAAAGTACGTTCATGGTTCATCGGTGTCATAGACAAACGAATCTTAGCCACACCTTCATTCAAGATTTCAAATTGTTGTGGAGCAATTCTGAATTGGGCAGTTGAACTTATTTCTGTAATAGGGATACAATATTTCCACTGATTATGCCAACAGACTGACTGCCATTACCAATTACAGTTCCTTTCAATTCAAGCAACTTGCCTGTAAAAGTTCTGATTTTCATGGTAGGCTCATTCAGAAAATTCATTCTGTCTGAACGTACTGTAGCAACTACTGAATAAATGGTATCTTGCTTTGATACACTATACTTCATGTTACAACCTTCGGCTGCGAGTACTTTATAATTATAACCTACTGTTTGCGCCTTAGTGTTAAGCCCTAAAACAATACAGAAAAGCAGTAATATTATTTTTATAGTCTTCATATTTTCAAACTTTTTTATTGTAATCCTCACCTTCAATACCCAAATTACCCTTACTCATGGCTTTGGCAATATCTATCTTCAATTCTTCATCATAGTCTTTGCTTGTCATAAAACTGTTTATGATGCGTAACAATAAATCTTGGTCGATATTTGATGCAGCCACGTGATAAATAATAGACTCCAATGCACGCATACAAATGCAAGCGTGCCAATAGTAATTATTCTTGTGTAAGAAGTATGCCCCAAGAGTCAATGCAATACGCTTATTCCCGTCGTTGAAGAAATGCCCGGAGCAAAATCTATACATAAGATAGGTCAGCTTGTCCGCAAATGTTGGGTAATACAAATCGTTCTGCACAAAATCAAGTGTAGCACGAATACCTCCTTCATCACGTACTCCTTCAAAGCCTCCATCGCTGGCATCTATCATCTTGCCATAGATGTTTAAGACCTCATCGTAGTCAATATAAATAATTTCCTCATTCATCTTCCGCCTGCTTTAAGCGTTTCAGCACATCTTTATTCTCTGCCAAGATATGGTCAAAATCAATCGACTGGTCACCAATAAACCGTTCAAACTCTTCAGGGGTTACGGCTCTCAAATAATTTGCAATGTTGCCATGATAAGCATCACGGAAGCTATAATCCCTTGAAGCCATTTTTGTCCGGGCATCATTTATGTAAGGTTTTTGCATGGGATGTTCTGCGAGTTCATCAATGATGCACTTCACTTCTTCAACAGTAAGACGCTTTTTTCTCGTTTTATACTGTTCTCGTATAGCAGCCCCAACACCATTCTCAAAGGAGGAAATGACAAGAAGAACTTCTGCATACAGTGTGTGCCGAACATTGTCCTTGCTATCCAGTTTCAGTATCTCCCTGTATTCCTTTGCGTTTTCTTTGAAAATAGCTTTATAGATATAGTCTGTAATTAAGGAATACTTGTAAGTGACATGCCCCATTACACACTGGCTGATTGCTGATGTGAGATTTTTTCGGTAATTTTCTTCTGTGATAGCAGCAGATATGTAATTGACATCCCTACGGTTGATATATTTAGTGCCACCGCCTGTTTTTTCATTGATGGTAGATATAACTAAATCCAACATAATGCTTCGCACTTGTTTGGCTTTATCGCTTTCTGTAAGCAACATACCTATATTTAAAAATGCACGGAAGTTAAACAAGCCAAGTTGGGTAGTTTTGCTCGCCTCATTTATGAGGTGAGCAAATTGTAACTTAAACTCTTTCAGCGACTTACCTTTACATAAAATATAACCGTTGTGCTTCAACTCCTCGCCATACGATGACAAATAACGGTCTATTGTGGACGTATCCACTTCATAGAAATCCGCAACCATTTGTTTAGTGAACAGGTATTCCCCATTGAAAAGCATACCCGTGACACCTATTTGGGATTGCACCTTTTCAACTGCAAAACGGTTGTTTAATATGTTTTGCCTATCTATATTGGATGTCGTTAAGTCTTTCATACTTATGCTCATTTCAATTGTTACAAGCAGCACGCTATTCTTATTCCTGTGGTAATTCGATTCCCAATATCCGTTGTATTTCAGCCAACGTCTTATCTATCTCGTGGTCAAGTGCCTTACGCTTCTTGTAATAATCGGCAAGCAACTCGGCAGGAGGCAGTATTTCCTCTTCGTCTTTAGGGAATTTACACAAATCGAAGTTACAATCATTGGCAATAAGTTCTTCCACAGAGAAATAACGAGATTTTTCATTACCGTCATCAATGATAATCTCTTTCCGGTCATTCCACCATTCCTTAATCGGGTTACAATGCTCCAACTTCATGGATTTCGTTTTGGAAAAATGTTTATAGCCCTCCGGCATATCAAGGCGGTAGAACCAAGTGCCTTTGGTGGAATATCCTTCCGGAGCATCCTCCGCCCTTTCATTATCGAAGAAAAGAATGTTTGTGGCAATGGAAGTATATGGAGAAAAAATGCTTCCCGGCAATCGGATAATCGTGTGCAAGTTAAAATCCTTCAACATTTTTGTCTTGATAGCCAATTTTGCTCCATCCGTGCCAAAGAGAAAACCGTCAGGGACAATAACACCCGCACGACCTCCTGCTTTCAGCCGGTACATAATGAGCACCATAAAAAGGTCTGCCGTTTCACTACTACGCATCTCCATCGGAAAATTACTTTTCACGCTGGCTTCCGTGCTGCCTCCGTATGGCGGGTTCATGCCAATCACATCCACCTTGTCTTTGCCAGTAAAATCTGTTACTTTGGTAGCAAGCGAATCGCAGTGACGGATATTGGGTGCCTCCACATCATGCAAAAGCAAATTCGTAATGGAAAGCAAATAGGGCAAAGGCTTCCATTCCTGACCCATGACCGCATTTTGATATAATTTTCCATCTTCTGCCGTCTTAATTTGAGGTTCAAGATATTTCAATGCCGAAGTCAAAAAGCCTCCTGTTCCGGAAGTAAAGTCGCCAAAAGTCTCACCTAAACGCGGATGCAACATTTCTACAATGAAATCGGTCAACGCACGTGGGGTATAAAACTCTCCGGCATTTCCGGCTGATTGCAAGTCTTTAAGGATACCCTCATAAATATCCCCAAATAAATGACGGTCTTGCGCATCATCGAATTCTATTTCATTGATAACGTTTATAACCTGTCTGAGCAACGTGCCATTTTTCATATACTGGTTGATGTCCTCAAAGACATCTTTCACAATAGCCTTGGAGCGTGGAGTTTCCCGTGTCACTTCGATATTTTTTAAAGTCGGAAACAACCTGTCGTTTACCAAAGACAAGAGAGCGTCACCAGTAAGTGCTTTCCCGTCTTTTTCATCCACAGCCCAATTGCGCCAGCGCAATTCTTCAGGGATGATAGAAACGTATGTCTTGCCTTCACGACAAGCCTTGTATTCCCATGTTTCTTCCTGCGTATCATATACTTTCAGGAAGAACATCCATGTCATTTGCTCAATTCTCTGCGCATCACCGTTTACACCTGCGTCTTGACGCATGATGTTTTGGATGCGCTTTACTATGTTATTTACAGCCATTGTTGTTATGCTACATTTTTATAAATTTCATCTTCAAGTTCTTTGACCGCTTTCTCAAAATTGGCTATTCCGCCAAACAGTTTCATTATTTTCTGTGGCTTACCAATAGCGTCAAACGGAGCATGGTCAAGTATGTTCACGTCCTCAAAATCCATAATTCCATTTTCGGCATACTTTTCAAGCAATGCCTCCAACACCTCACGAGCTTTGCCTTCATATTTGGCAAAATAATTTCTTTTCTTGACATTGTTAGCCCGTTCTCTGCGAGTAAGTGGTGGTTGGTCGTATGCCACGTGGCAAATAATGTCAAAGATGTCAGCATCCGCAAGAGCCGGATTCTTTTCACGGACAGCCTCAACAAGCACATTCAATTCCTTCAATTCATCTACAATGGCTTTCTTACGGTCAGCAGAAGACCATTTGTGTATGAAATCATCCAGCGTGGCATAATGTTTCCTAATCTGTTTTCTCGTAAATGCTTTGACAGATTCTGTCCTTAAAGTCTTTCCATCCTCACCCAAAACAGAAACTATCTCGGTTGTGATATTGTAAGGCACACCCTCTACTATGTACTTGACATGAGGTTCGCTGACCGTTCCACTATTTTGAGGTACAGGCGGATAAGGTTTTGCTTTTTTACCTGTAATCTTAGGCTCAGGTAATCCATCAAACTCTGGGTCACGGAATTTCTTAGTGGCATTACGGAAATCCAAAATCTCCAAATGCCATTTGCCTTTGTCCGGACGCAAACGAGTTCCACGACCTATTATTTGCTTGAATTCTGTCATCGAGCCTATTTCCTTGTCAATGACGATAAGACCACACGTCTTACAATCAACTCCCGTTGCCAATAGCTCCGAAGTTGTAACTACAGTCGGGTATGGTTGGTCAACATCTATGAAATTATCCAGTTGTTTCTTTCCTACGGCATCGTCACCCGTTATACGCATGACATATCGACTATCTTTTTTGCATAAATCCGCATTCATCGTGGTCAATAAACTGCGCATGGCTTCTGCTTCATCTATATCGGTACAGAAAACTATCGTTTTTGTCATTCGTCCAATTTCATGAAGCATTTGTGTGATACGGTGTGCGACCAATACTCTACGCTTCAGAAATGAAATGTCGCGTCCGTAATCCTTTTGCTGATAAAAACGCTGTTCTATCGGTTTATTGTAAATATCCAATTCGTCTTCTTGGGGAGTATATCCTTGCAAGTCTAAATCTATGAAGCAGTTGGTAACCCGATAAGGAGCCAAGAAACCATCCCTTATACCTTGTACAAGGGAATAGGTGTAAATTGGCTTACCGAAATAATCCAAGTTATTCGCCCCGTCAGCCGCTTTGGGTGTTGCCGTCATGCCAATCTGTGTGGCTGAGCTAAAGTATTCCAATACTTTTCGCCAAGCCGAATCATCTTTTGCACTTCCTCTATGACACTCGTCAACGATAATTAAATCAAAGAAAGACGGTTGCACCTGTTCAAATGGGTCTGGTTCACCTTCTTTACCAACAAGTTGATGGTAAAGAGCCATATATATTTCATAGGCGGAATCTATTTCGCAATCCTTCACTTTCGTCATAATTTTCTTGAAAGGCTTGAAATCTTGCGTCATAGTCTGGTCTATGAGGATATTCCTATCAGCAAGGTATAATATTTTCTTTTTAGCTCCCGATTTGTGAAGTCTGTAAATTATCTGAAAGGCCGTATAGGTTTTCCCAGTTCCGGTTGCCATTACGATTAAGATACGTTGCTTACCCTTCGCAATTACTTCTATTGTTCTGTTTATGGCAATACGCTGATAATAGCGTGGCTCATAAGAATAGGCATCAAAATAATAGGGTGTACCTATTATTTCCTCTTCCACTTCTGTCAACGGGTCAGAAGCAGCCAAACGCTTCTTTAATTCTTCCGGTGAAGGAAATTTCTCCAATGGAATTTCTTTCTCACTGCCTGTAAGAAAATCGTGTTCTAAGAAAGCATCCCCATTCGAACTGTATGCGAATTTTATATCAAGGATTTCAGCATATTCTTTTGCTTGCTGCATACCTCCACCAACAGGCTTCTTGTTGTCTTTGGCTTCTATTATGGCAATAGGGTAATTATTTCTGTCAAACAAGACATAATCAGCACGCTTTCGAGCCTGACGGTCATGCGTGCTTCCTTCAAATATTACCCTACCATCGGTAAAGTAATACTCCATCTTTATTTGGTCGTCTGCCCATCCTGCCTTGGTGATGGCTTTTGTGATAAACAAACGCTTGATGTCTTCTTCTGTCAACGTCTTTTTATCTACCATATTGTCATAACATTATATTATAGGAAGTTTAGATTAGAGCCTTAATGTAGGCCTGAAATCATACTTTAAGCAAAAGCAACTGTTTAATGCCCTCTTTCTGGCAAATTGATTATTTGATTTATGTCCGCATCCAAGACTTCCATCATTTTTAGAACCATTTCCAAACTTGGCTGCGATGAATTTGTACACCATTTTGAAACAGTCGTAGGATTAACTCCCAATTGCTCACACAGCCACTTGTTCGTTTTCTTCTTTTCTGCCAACAATATTTTCAGCCGATTAATATCTCGCATCTTACTTGCTTCCATATTTCAAAACTCAGATATAATGCAAAAATAGTGATTTCATTTCATTTTCCTTCCATATGAGATGATTTTATTAAATAAAAAGTTGTATTTTTGGGGCATATAAGCAATGTCGTTCAGCAGGAAAACATGAATACCGAATCCCCAAACATAGAATTCAAAGAATCTTGGCGTGATGAATACCAGAAATGGATTTGTGGTTTTGCCAATGCACAAGGTGGTACACTGTATATCGGTCTGCGTGATAATGGTGAAGTGTGCGGTATACAGGATGCCAAGAAGTTGATGGAGGACATCCCGAACAAGGTACGTGACATGATGGGAATCTTGGTGGAAGTCAATTTGAAAGAAAAGGACGAAAAACAATATCTGGAGATTGTGACGGAGGCTTATCCTTATCCCATCAGTTTTCGAGGAAAGTATTACCAACGGAGCGGTGCGACCAATCAGGAACTGAAAGGAGCGGCACTCGACCGCTTCATGCTTCGCAAGCAAGGCAAGACATGGGACGGTGTGCCGGTACCTTATCTGAAAGCAGAGGACTTGGACAACACTACGTTTGATTTGTTCCGCAAGTATGCCAAGCGGAGCGGACGCATGGAGGAAGCGGACTTGATGGACGACAATCACGGACTGTTGGAGAAACTGCGGCTCTATGAAGGCAATTATTTGAAACGTGCTGCCGCTTTGTTGTTCCATCCCGACCCGGAACAATACGTAACCGGGCGTTTGTAAAGGTCGGCTTCTTCCGTGAAGGCATGGATTTGGTGTATCAGGACGAAGTGCATGGTAATCTGTTCCAGCAAATTGTGAAACTGATGGACTTACTATGTACCAAATACATGAAAGCCATCATTACCTACGAGGGCATCCAACGGATAGAAACATTGCCTATGCCTCGTGAGGCTCTGCGTGAGGCGTTATTAAATGCCTGCATCAACAAAGACTATGCAGAACCTTCTCCCATCCAAATCCGCGTGTATGAAAACAAGTTGGAGATAATAAACGGTGGAGTATTGCCCGAAGGATGGACTGTAGAAACATTATTGTCTTCTCATCGGAGTATGCCTTACAATCCCGATATAGCCAACACATTCTTCCGTGCAGGTGAGATTGAGGCGTGGGGGCGCGGCATCGAGCGTATCATAATGGCTTGCAAGAATGATGGTTTCTCCAGGCCCGAGTTCCGCTATGACGCTTCGGGTATATGGACAATTTTTAAGTTTGAGTACCCGGAAAGAGCTATGACCCAATACGAACAGAATGCGACCCAAAAGAGCGACCAGAAAACGACCAGAAAACGACCAGAAAACGACCAAAGCAAACAGGAAGATGCTATTCTTGAACTTATTAAAGGGAATCCCTACATTTCAAGAAAAGAGATTTCTGGTCGATTGGGACTACACGACAGCAGTGTAAAAAGGCGATTAGCTTCACTCCAAGAGAAAGGAGCAATTAAGCGTATAGGACCGGATAAAGGCGGTTATTGGGAAGTCCAAAAAGGATTTTGAACCAAGGTGGAGAAGTTTCTACGATTATATGCTTGACATACAGAAAAAAGTCGTATATTTGTAATCAGTAAAGGAAACCTCCACGCAACCTGACGCAGAACGCTGCAACAATCCGGTGGAGCAATAGCGGGAGATTACACTACTTGCAGAAAGATAAATCAAAGATATTCAGCCACTTGAATCAACAGTTCGATTCCTGGTGGCACCACTTTAAATCTAAAAAATCCTGATTCCTAATAGAATCAGGATTTTTTTATTATCCCAACCAAACAAAACAAAATTGCTATTTTGCGTAATTTAAATTCCTTATCAGAAAGGTAATCACAAAAATGGAAGACAAACTAACTATAAGGAACTGGATGTCACTCATCGGGCTAACATGCTCCACTTTTATATTCAACACATCAGAATTCATCCCCATCGGATTACTCACAGACATTGCACGTGATTTTGCCATAACCGACACAAAAGCCGGAATGCTCATATCAGTATATGCATTCGCTGTCATGATTCTTTCCCTCCCACTGATGATACTTGTATCCAGATTTGAGTTAAAGAAACTCATCTCCTCCGTAATTCTAGTTTTTGCCGTCTTTCAAATTTTATCAGCCATGTCCACAAGCTACGTCATGCTTATGATTTCGAGAATAGGTGTAGCATGTTCACACGCCATATTTTGGTCCATCGTAGCCCCATTAGCTGTACGTACCGTGCCTACTCAATTTAAGAATGTGGCATTAAGCATGATTGCTACCGGAACCTCTATCGCCATGATTTTCGGACTTCCTATCGGACGAATAATAGGTCTGCAAATAGGATGGCGTATGACATTTCTCTATATCGGCATATTTGCTTTCGCACTGATCATATACCTCCTATCCGTATTACCCATAGTACCCAGCCGTGGCAACTTTTCACTCCACAAACTCCCCATACTACTCAAAAGACCTGCTTTGTCACGCCTGTTTGTTCTGGCTTTTGCCGTTGCCACTTCCTATTACACCGGCTACAGTTATATTGAACCTTTTCTAAAGCAAATAGCAGGCATGCAAGACAGTTGGATTACGGCTACATTAATGATATTCGGAGGCATGGGTATATTAGGGAGTCTATGCTTCAGTAAATTCTATTCAATCAACCCTTTCAGGTTCATGAGCATAGCCATTCTCAGCCTCTGTGGTTGTCTGATATTGCTCCACGCATCTTCTTTCCATAGCTTCACCATCATTCTGCTATGCGCTTTATGGGGTATGACGTTCACAGCTTCTAATGTAACCCTTCAGGCCGAAACCATTAATTATTCCCCACTCGACGCCACAGCCGTATCCACATCTATATTTTCCGGTCTGACCAATCTCGGCATCGCCTGCGGCACTTACATAGGCGGCACTGTCTACACACATTTTTCTCTCTCTGGGATAGGATATGTAGGAGGTATACTGGCCTTACTGACATTCATCTATTGGATAAAGCGTGTCGTACCAGCCATGAAAAATAAATGATCAGTTGCCCAATAGAACAATAACAAGACGTACATATGCTTGAATAATCTGCACAACACGCATTCCTCAAATACACTAACGTTCTATCAAATTTATCGGCAGAAAGACAAAAAAACGTCGCCACATTAAAAAAACATGGCGACGTTTTCATTATAACTATTCAAATTCCTCAAGCTTTCTTCTCTTTCACATCAGAATGCGCTTCTACTACATTTACCACATAGTCACCCAGCTTTTCACATTCACCAATGATGTCCATATAGTGAATGCCCATCTGATAACTATATTCCTTATTATTTACGTCAATTATGTTTTGATTTTTCAACTGACTCCGATAATTATTTATCTCATTCTCGATGTTAAATGATTTATTCACATCCACCGTATGATGTACATCCTCTACCAAAGCAATCATCTGCGTCAAAGCACTATCTGTCAATCCAAACATCTGGTGAATATGTTCATACTGCTTTTCCGTGAAGTCAATGCTTCCACGACGCTTACGGTTGATTGTTCTTGCCAGATTATAGCAGCTATCTCCGATACTTTCTATCTCGGTTACCTCACGAAGCATTTCGCGTATCTGTAGTTTACTCTCAGAACTCAAACGACCTTCGGATACCTGATTCAGGTAATTGGCAATCTCCACCTCCATGTTATCGCTGATATTTTCATATTTCTCAATACGACTAAACAGCTTGTTAAATTCATTCTCGTTTTCCGTATGCAACAAGTCGCGTACCATACGAAACATACGCTGAATACGTTCTGCAAACAGATTGATTTCTTTACGTGCCTGCAAGACAGACAATTCGGCAGTTGACAACATACCGCCCGTAATGAACTGCAAACGGTATTCTTCTTCCTGTTCCTTCTGAGGAATCAACTTACAAACGGTCTTTTCTATCAATTTGACAAACCAAATCAGGATCAACACGTTACACACATTAAAACATGTATGGAAGGCCGAAAGTTTGAATGAAACGGCTACCCCATCGGCTTCACTGATATGCATGAAATCGGAAATAATCCAGTCTACCATCGACAAGAACGGCTTAAACAGAATCAATACCCAAACCACACCAAATATATTGAACATTAAGTGAGCCATGGCTGCCCGTCTTGCCTGCGTATTGGCTGTCAGAGCAGCAAGATTCGCCGTAATGGTCGTACCAATATTTTCTCCCAAAACCAATGCAGCTCCCAGTTCAAAACTGATCCATCCGTTGGCACACATGATAAGCGTAATTGCCATCGTTGCCGCAGAGGCCTGCACAATCATCGTCAGAATAGTACCAATAAAAACGAAAAGGAGTACAGAGAGAAAACCCATATCGGTATAATTCTGTACGAAAGCTAACATATCGGGATTGGCGCTCAGGTCGGGGGCATTTGTTTTTAGAAGATTAAGCCCCATAAAAAGGAAAGCAAAACCAAAGATAAATTCTCCAACAGACTTGCGGGAACTCTTTTGAGAAAATAGAAGTGGAATACCGAATGCCAGAAGAGGCAATGAGAACATGGAAATATCGACTTTAAAGCCGAGAGCCGAAATAATCCAGGCTGTAACAGTAGTACCGATATTGGCGCCCATAATTACACCTATAGATTGCGAGAGAGTCAGTAATCCTGCATTGACAAAGCTGACTACCATTACTGTCGTTGCAGAAGAAGATTGAATCAAGGCTGTAATAAGCACACCCATCAGAACACCGGTTACTCTGTTAGTTGTCATGGCAGTCAGGATACTACGAAGTCTGTCACCAGCAAACTTCTGGAGCCCCTCACTCATGATTTTCATTCCATAAAGGAAAAGCGCTAACGAACCAAGCAACGCTAAAAAATCATAAAAAGTATATTCCATTTGTAATTAATTAAGTCGGGGGTAGGCTTTTAATTGTTTAATGTGTAAATTAATTGCCAAATCACCACGTTAGTAACACATATTACAATTATGCTACAAATATATTGCAAAAATAACAATTTAACAAAAGATTTTCCCGAAGGCAGCACGCTTTTGGATATTTATAATGGTTTTAATCTATCTATGCCCTACGGACCTGTCAGTGCGAAAGTTAACAACAAAGTAGAGGGACTTAACTTCAAAGTTTATTACAACAAAGACATAGAATTTCTCGATATAACCAGTTCGTCCGGCATGCGTACCTACTTCCGCTCACTCTGCTTCATACTAGTAAAGGCAGTAGAAGAGCTTTATCCACAAGGTAGTATTTCATTGGAACATCCCGTATCGAAAGGATACTATTGTACCTTACACCTCGATCGCCCGATAGGACTGGACGACGTAACTCGTATCAAACAAAAGATGCAGGAAATCATCACAGAGGATATTCCGTTCCAACGCATAGAGTGTCACACGGAGCAGGCCGTCGAATTATTCAGTCAAAGAAGTATGCTGGATAAAGCCAAATTACTGAAAACATCGGGGCAATTGTACACTTTTTATTACAGATTGGGAGATACTATCGATTGCTATTATGGCAGTCTGGTTCCAAGTACCGGCTATATCAAACTATTCGACATTGTAAAATATTACGATGGCTTGCTGTTGCGTATTCCTAACCGGAAAAATCCCAAGAAGTTGGAAGAACTTGTGAAACAAGAAAAGATGCTGGAAGTATTCCAAGAATATCACCGCTGGAATCAAATTTTAGGTATTAGTACTGTGGGAGATTTCAACATAGCCTGCAATGAAGGGCATGCTACTGACCTGATAAAGGTTTCAGAAGCTCTGCAAGAAAAGAAAATAGCTCGTATAGCCGATGAAATTACACACCGGAACCAAAACGGGAAAAGAGTAAAACTTGTTTTGATTTCCGGTCCGTCATCTTCCGGAAAGACTACATTCAGCAAACGTTTGAGCATCCAGCTGATGACCAACGGCATGAAGCCCTATCCGATTTCATTGGATGACTATTTCGTAAACAGGGAAGATACTCCGCTGGACGAAAACGGACAACATGATTTCGAATCGTTGTATGCCTTAGACCTTCCTTTCTTCGAAGCACAACTGAAAGATCTTTTGGAAGGTAAGGAAATAGAATTACCCCGATTTAACTTTACAACGGGTAAACGAGAAAATAGTGGTACAAAGTTACGCATCAACGATAACATGATTTTAATTTTAGAAGGTATTCATGCGTTAAATCCTGCACTTACCCCGAATATCCCGGCTGAGAATAAATATAAAATATACGTATCGGCACTGACAACGATTTTACTCGATAACCATAACTATATACCTACGACAGACAACCGACTGTTACGACGTATCATACGTGATCACCGGTATCGCAATTATTCGGCAGAAGCAACCATCGAGCGCTGGGAAAGTGTACGCGCTGGAGAAGACAAATGGATTTTCCCCTATCAGGAATATGCCGACGCAATGTTTAACTCGGCTTTACTTTTCGAACTCGCTGTATTGAAAGACTATGCAGAACCACTTTTGCGTAAGGTGCCCAACAACTGCTCTGCATATTCGGAAGCACACCGACTCTTGCGATTTCTGTCATATTTCGTATCAGTACAAGACAAGGAATTACCTCCTACCTCATTGTTACGTGAGTTTTTGGGAGGAAGCAGCTTCAGATACTGATTTTTAATTATACTGGTACGGATTACATAGCGGAACACAAATAAAATTAAGTTCACTTTCATGTAATCCGTACCTAATTTGTTATTTTTGCAGCGATAAATCAAATTCTTTTTTATGGCTATAAATTCACGTCAGGTACAAACGCAGGCTCAGCAACAAGTGCAGACTTTATCTCCGCAGCAGATTCTGGCTGTCAAATTACTGGAGCTTCCTACTGTGGAACTGGAGGAACGTATTCACTCCGAACTTTTGGACAATCCGGCTTTGGAAGAAGGTAAAGAACCTTCCGAACAGGTAGACGACCATGAAGACGATTATACTACGGATGAAGACGGAGAGCCAACTTCCGGCGAATATGAAGAAGATTTATCATTAGGTGATTACCGTACCGAAGACGACATTCCAGATTATAAACTTCAGGAGAACAATCGTTCCAAGGGAGAAACTCCCGAAGAGATTCCTTTTTCGGACAATGTATCGTTTTACGAAACATTGAAAGAGCAGCTCGACATGCAGGAACTTACTCCCGAAGAAAAACAACTGGGAGAATATCTCATCGGCTCATTGGACGATGACGGACTGCTGCGAAAAACGACAGATGCCTTGATTGATGAACTTGCCATTTATCAGGGTATTTCTACCACTCCCGAACAGCTGGAGCATGTCTTATCTATCATTCAGGATTTCGACCCGGCGGGTATCGGCGCACGCAGTCTGCAAGAATGCCTGCTGTTGCAAATCAAGCGGAAGGAAAATTCTCCGTTAAAACAAATAGAGTACGATATCATCAGCAAATGTTGTGACGATTTCACCAAGAAGAACAAAGATAAAATACTGCAAAAGCTGAACATAACCGAGGAACAATATAATGCAGCCGTAGCAGAACTAACAAAATTGAATCCGCGTCCGGGCAGTTCGATGGGAGAAACCATTGGCAAGAATTTACAACAGATTATCCCCGATTTCATTGTCGAAACAGAAGAGGACGGAACTATTAACCTGAGCCTCAACAACCGGAATATACCGGAGTTACGCTTGAGCCGTGAGTTTACAGAAATGCTGGATGAACATACACGCAATAAGGCAAATCAGAGCAAGGAATCGAAAAACGCCATGATGTTCCTGAAGCAAAAGGTAGACGCAGCACAGGGGTTCATCAATGCGGTCAAACAACGTCAGCAAACTCTGCTCAGCACCATGCAGGCTATCATCGACTTGCAACGACCATTTTTTCTCGATGGTGATGAATCCTCTTTGCGCCCGATGATTCTGAAAGATGTGGCGGAACGTGCCAAACTGGATATTTCCACCATTTCGCGAGTAAGCAACAGCAAGTATGTACAAACAAATTTCGGTATCTACCCGCTAAAGTTCTTTTTCAGCGACGGATATGTAACCGAAAGTGGAGAAGAACTTTCAGTACGCGAAATCAAGCAGTTCCTGAAAGAATGTATTGCCAAGGAAAATAAAGACAAGCCTTATACCGATGACGAACTGGCTGACATGCTGAAAGAAAAAGGTTATCCGATAGCCCGACGGACTGTTGCCAAATATCGCCAGCAATTGAATATCCCCGTCGCACGCTTAAGGAGATAAATGAAACGACAACAAAAATATTATCACAAGAATGGAAGAAACAAATATTCCCGACCAACTGACATATCATGATCCTGAACCCAGAAACAAGGAAGAACAGAGGGACAAGCTCTTTATAGCGGCTCGCATTATCTCTGCCGTCTTCACTCCTTTCATGGTTCCTTTTGTCGCGTTTCTACTTCTCTTTTTCTTTACCTATTTGCGGGTTCTTCCCCTGCAATATAAACTGACGGTGTTGATTATGGTATATTGTTTTACCATATTACTCCCGATGCTCGGCATCTACCTGCTTCAGAAAATCAATGGGTGGACCCTGCAGGAACTGGGGAACAGAAAGAAACGTTTCATTCCTTACCTGATTACGATCATGAGCTATACCGGATGCTTCCTGACAATGTATCGCATTCACCTGCCACGCTACATGAGCGGCATCATCATTGCCACGCTGCTGTGCATGATTATTTGTACCAGTATCAACCTGAAATGGAAAATCAGTACACACATGGCAAGCTGCGGAATGATTATTGGTGGTTTGCTCTCGTACAGCTTCATCTTTCAGTTTAATCCTATCTGGTGGCTATGCGGTTTTATCTTACTGGCAGGAATGCTGGGTTCGGCAAGAATCATCGTCCGACAACATACTTTAAACGAAGTAGGCGGCGGTTTTTTAGTCGGTTTATTTTGCGGTATCATTGGAATTTTGTTTATTTGAAACATGATAATTAAACATTAACCTCTAAAATACTAAGATTATGAATTTCCCAACAAATGTAAAGTACACCAACGAACACGAATGGATTCGCCTGGAAGGTGAGGAAGCTTATGTAGGTATCACCGATTATGCACAAGATCAATTGGGCGACATCGTTTTTGTCGACGTAACAACTGAAGGTGAAACTTTGGATAAAGGTGAAGTATTCGGAACCATTGAAGTAGTAAAGACTGTATCCGATCTTTTCCTTCCCATTGGTGGAGAAGTACTTGAAATAAACCCGGCATTGGAAGAACATCCTGAACTGGTTAATAAAGATCCGTATGGCGAAGGCTGGATAATCAAAATCAAGCCAACCGATACAACCGAAATGGATGAACTGCTGGATGCCGAAGCATACAAACAGATCATTAATGAGTAAAACTAAATAACAAATATGAAACCAATTGTAAGTATCATCATGGGTAGTACGTCCGACCTTCCCGTTATGGAGAAAGCGGCAAAACTGCTCGACGAAATGCAAGTTCCTTTTGAGATGAATGCACTCTCGGCACATCGCACTCCTGCCGAAGTAGAAAAGTTCGCAAAAGAAGCTGCGGGAAGAGGACTTAAGGTCATCATTGCAGCAGCCGGAATGGCAGCAGCACTGCCAGGCGTTATCGCAGCAAACACCACTCTTCCGGTTATCGGAGTTCCTGTAAAAGGCTCTGTTCTGGATGGAGTAGACGCACTTTATTCTATTATTCAGATGCCTCCCGGCATACCTGTAGCTACTGTCGCTATCAACGGTGCCATGAATGCAGCTATCCTTGCCGTACAGATGTTGTCACTGTCCGACGAAGAGCTTGCAGCTAAATTCGCAGCTTACAAGGAAGGACTGAAAAACAAGATTGTTAAAGCAAACGAAGAACTGAAAGAAGTAAAATACGCTTATAAAACAAATTAATGGATTACTTCAACTATTCACGCCGAGAGGCAAATGAGGTATACGTTGGTGCCACTCCTATGGGTGGCACTAATCCTATCCGTATACAAAGTATGACCAATACGGTAACCATGGATACCGAGGCATGCGTAGAACAGGCCAAACGCATCATCGACGCGGGTGGTGAATACGTACGTCTTACGACACAGGGAGTACGCGAAGCCGAAAACCTGAAGAACATCAATATCGGCTTGCGTTCACAAGGTTACAACACTCCATTGATAGCCGATGTGCACTTCAATCCCAAAGTGGCCGAAGTTGCAGCATTGTATGCCGAAGGAGTTCGAATCAATCCGGGAAACTATGTAGATGCCGCACGTACATTCAAAAAACTGGAATATACAGACGAAGAATATGCTCAGGAAATTCAGAAAATACGCGATCGCTTCATTCCGTTCCTGAATATCTGCAAAGAGAATCATACAGCCATCCGCATTGGTGTCAATCACGGTTCCTTGTCCGACCGTATCATGTCACGCTACGGTGATACTCCCGAAGGCATGGTAGAATCGTGCATGGAGTTTCTGCGTATCTGCGTAGACGAACAATTCACGAACGTCGTGATCTCCATCAAGGCATCTAATACGGTCGTAATGGTCAAGACTGTCCGGTTACTGGTTGAACAGATGGAAAAGGAAGGCATGGCATTTCCTCTTCATTTAGGAGTAACCGAAGCCGGTGACGGAGAAGATGGACGTATCAAGTCGGCATTAGGCATCGGCGCATTATTATGCGACGGACTGGGAGATACCATCCGTGTATCATTGAGTGAAGCCCCCGAAGCAGAAATTCCTGTAGCCCGTAAACTGGTGGATTATGTACTCCAGCGCGAGAATCATCCTTATATTCCAGGAGCAGAAGCACCTGAATTCAACTATACCAATCCGAGTCGACGCAAAACAACAGCTGTCGGGAACATAGGAGGAGAACAAGTTCCGGTTGTTATCTCTGCCCGTCTGGAAGACAATATGGAAGTTGATGAACAATTCCGTCCGGATTACATCTATTGCGGTCAGCATCTACCGGAAGCACGCCGTACCGATACAGGTTATATTGTAGATGCCAATATCTGGAATGGAGAAAAAGGTACTTATCCGGCATTCAATTACCAGCAATTAGTCGAACTGCATCACTGCAATGCGGAAATCAAATTTTTATTCACTCCGTATATGGGACTGAATGAAGAGGCTACAGCTTGCCTGCGACTGCATCCGGAGGTTGTTGTCATAGCCCAAAGCAATCATCCGAATCGGCTTGGTGAATTCCGAGGTATTGCCCATCAATTGATGAATCAGGGACTAACCAATCCATTGGTATTTTTCCAATTCTATCAGGAAGACAACACCGAAGACTTACAGATCAAATCGGCAACCGACATGGGAGCTCTTATCTTCGATGGCTTCTGCGACGGTATCTTGCTGTATAATCACGGAAAGGCCATAGCCGATACCAAAGTGGACGAAACAGCTTTTGGCATTTTACAAGCAGGCAGAGCACGTACATCGAAAACAGAATATATTTCCTGTCCCGGTTGCGGACGTACATTATACGACCTGGAAACGACTATTGCCCGTATCAAAGCTGCGACCTCTCACCTGAAAGGGCTGAAAATCGGCATTATGGGATGTATTGTCAATGGTCCCGGTGAAATGGCCGATGCAGACTACGGTTATGTAGGAGCCGGACGAGGTAAAATCAGCTTGTACAAGAAAAAGGAATGTATCGAGAAAAACATTCCGGAAGAACAGGCTGTAGAAAAACTGATCGAACTGATTAAGGCAAATGGGGATTATAAGGAACAATAACCTATTCATTCTAAAATCAGTATCTTACAAATATTCAGTTTGAACCTTCTAAATAAAAAATGACTCACAAAAGGACTTTCACGCCATCTTTTGTGAGTCATTCAATACGATTACAACTCCTAAGTATTTATCAGACAAAGATAAATACTAATCCTTCTTCTCTTCAGGAACTTCCAAATCATTATCCAAATCACTATTAGCTAGTAATTCAGGTAACTCCTGCGCCGGAGAAGTCCCCATGTCTATAGTAGCCAAATCTACACATTCCTCCAGATTAATTTCCGTTCCTTCCGGTATTTCTACCAAATAATCTGTATCAGTTGACTTATCTACCTTACTTTGGTGAATCTGCTTCATCGTACGCATTTGTTGCTTGGTACGGTTCACTATTTCTCTAACTTCTTGATAGCCTAATCCCACAATTTTAGGACCAGCCTTTAAATATTTTCCATGTGAAAAAGCCAGCAATGGATTTTCCGTTAAAGAGGCTCCTGCAGATACCGTTAACAATGAAATATTAGCAACATCTAGTACGATATTAGTACCACTTAGTATCATATCAGCTCCTTGCTGCAAAGACTGTACCCAACTTCTTTTGGTACCTTCTTCATCACGAATCTGGATATCATAATAAGGAGTATTATCCGTCTTATCATAAACCAAAACTGTATCGATCTTAAAAAAGTGAATAGAATCACGATAAGTAGTAATTCGGTTCCACAAGGTATCGCAAGTTAAAAGATATGTATCGAAATCCTTAATCCCAGTCATTTTTTCCGGCATTTTCCATACAAATTCTTTTTTCTCTTTTTTCTTTTTCTTGTCTTTAGCCTGCGCAACCGTTCCCAAACAAAATACCGCAACTATAGCAAGTAAAACGGCCTTTAAAAAACATTTCTTCATAGCCTTTTCATTTTCATTAAATAAATAATTATATCAATTCGCATTAATCTTCCTACTTGAAATAAAACGCACTACTACTCCTTTTTGTATGTCAGCATCGGTTGGTCGATAACTTACCGCATCTATCGATGAAATGCCGATCTCCTTATCATCTGCCACAAAATGGAGGACATAGACACCGCCACTCGTATCTCTTGGAACAAAGACTTCAAAATGCCCGCTTGCATCTGTTTTTACCAATGTCTTTGTTTCAAGAAGCTGTTTCAAATCGGGCTCTGCTACTGAAACTCCATCAATTTTCTTATACTTCACTCCATATTTACATAGCACTACATATACATTAGCCAAAGGAGGATTTTTCTTATTCAAATCCATTTTAGCTCGATCGACAACTTTTCCAGAAACAACCCGGGGAAGTTCTTTACGGATACGTGAAAAATCACGACGTAATTTGGTACAATATGAATCATTTGAATTCATTTTCAGGATAGCTGCCGCATATTGATTTGCGTCCTGATAATAGAACATACAACTATCCATCTGACCATTTTGACGAAAATTTTCAGCCTTCTCTACATGGTTCATGACACGTTCTTTCGCATTCGACAAAATAGCCGAATTCTTCATCTTTTTCTTAATAATTCCCTCATCTTGTTTATCTTTACATTCCAAGGCATCCTTATAAGCAAAATAAGCATCTCGATACAAACCATTGATAAATGCATTTTCAGCTAAGCTCTCACTATGCTGAAAACAAGAAGCTTCTTGTTTAACACTTACAGCAAGTTCTACACCATCCTTTTGAGCTAAGGTACCTATCTGAAATGCTTTCATTTCCGGATTATCACTAACCGACAAATTAAGAGTATAGTTAGCAGAAGCAGGGACATCAGCCAAATTAACATGATACAAATACTCAAACGAACCATCTTTCTTTCCGGCTACATTATCCAACTTCGCATTCCCTGCTTTGGAACCATCCCTCAACAATTCAAGATGTAATTCCTCACTGTTACTTACAACCGAAATCAAAGCCATTTGTGGCGTTGCATGAGTCATATGGGGAGCCGTAACCTCCACACTTTCTATTTTCAGCGGAAGCTCTACGACCTCCACATTAAAAGAAGCCCACATGTTTTCTTCCAATGAAACATCCAGTTGTTTTTTGTCCACACTACCCCGCTTCCAAATCATAAAGCTCAAGCTACCTCCATCTGCAACATCCAAAACTGCAGAATATACGTATTTACCATTCAACATTTTAGGAGAAGAAACTTCTACGCCCGTATTTTCACTAAATTCCAATTTATCGCAAGCCGAAATAAATTCAATTTTAGCCATATACTGATCCGGATACGACTTATCGGCGGTACGAGTAATACGAATATCCTGAGCTTTAGCCGACAAAGAACACAGGCAAAGACAAACAAAAGCCAAGATATAAATCCTATATTCCACTACACCTCTCATAATTTCGACACATTAAACGAGTTCAAACCGAAAACCTCTTTCTCCGGAGTAGCATCATAAGGCTGCCAGGTACGTACATGAATTTTAGGATTAGCCTCATCTTTAAAATCCCAAAGCAAGAACAAATATCCTTTATCACTATAAGTATCTGCATTCCAATGCTGAACTAACTTCACGCCATAGATATAATCTTTCTGACGATGCTTCATCACCTTTACATCGTCAAACACCACGTTGATACGCTGGTTTCTTCTGAATACAGCCGACAAATTACTCAAATAAGTCCGCTTATCTTGTACTTTATAAGAAACTCCCGAAACAAACTGTACACCGTCATTGTTCACCCGTTTTCTTACAGTTCCAGTAATAATCAATGCATCATCGCTAAAAATATCCTCCAAAAAAGCCATATCCTTGCGGTTATATGCTGTACGGAACTGCTCTACAAAATCCAAGACCAATGAACGACGGCGTAAATCAGTAACTTCCAGATTACTTCTCATAACCTGAGTATATAGATTCTGTGCAATAGAGAAACAAAGATTTGTAATCTGACCACTATTGTCAAAGTTCAAGACAATTTCTTGATACTGGTCTTCATCAAAACGTTCTCCTGCCCGAGGCTCCATAATAACAGGAATATTACGGACCTGCAAACCTTGATTATTTCCAATATGCAAACAACGCTCTACGATTTCCACTTCATCGCAACGGAAAGGACAAACCTCCCACATTATCATCAAAGATTCAGCAGCCTGATTATTGATGTTAATTCCAGCCAAAGATAGATTCCGGTTCTCTCCTTGCGCATTATTTAATTCCGTCAGCAGCTTTGTACCATTCTGTTCCATTCTTGCTTTTACAGCAGTGCTTGGAGCATCTGTTACGATCAAAGTCGTTTCATACTGTGCATGGACCAATACAGCCATACACAAACAAATTCCTAAAGCAATTATCTTTTTCATTTTTATATTATTTTTTATTCATATAAAATAAACCAGACTTTATTATCGGTATTATATAAAGACATTTGTTCCTCTTTTCCATTCAACAAATTAACACGTACCCCATTTTTCTCTTTATCAAAGACAGCCTTTATCGTTGTATCAGAAAAAACCACTATATACCAAGATGGATTCAGTGAAGATTTTACGTTTCCCCACATCAGTTTATGATTTTCCTTCTGAATCCTCATAAACAGCTCCAGACCATCTACCGTTTTCTGCTCCAGCAATTCCTGTAGTAACGGACTATCTACCTTCACTTTTTCACCTTGTATTGGAGGTACTTGTTCTGAAACGGGAGTAAAGACTTCCGAAGAGCTTGTACCCGAAGGCGCGGAATCATCTACCTTCGCTTCTTCAGTCGCAGGCTTTTCCTGTGATGGTACTGTAGAAGAAGAAACATCCAGTACAACAACCTTATCGGACGAGAGTAAGTTTTTCTTCTCTACGTACAGAAATACACGCTCCATAGCCCCACGCTTTAACTGAATTTTCTCAGAATGCTTTTTTATTGAATTTATCAGAATCTGATCCGAATCCTGAAGCTTTTCATTTTCGCCCATTTCAGATAAAATAGCATTCTTCAGACTCGTTTCAGCCATAGCCGTAGCTTCTTCTACCGTAGCCGCAATTCCTTCACCATAGAGATATAGGGAGCTTCTCTTGATCTTATTTACTTTTGCCTTTTCTTCCATATACGCCACTTGAGCAGAAAGACAAACAGGAAGACAAAACAACAAAAGGATATATACAAGCACTTTTCTCATGACACGTTACATATTAAATTAATATGAAAAATCAGCCGACTGAACAACAGCAGAAGGAGATTCATCGGCATACAAATTCTCAAGATTATTCAAAGGAATATAAGGATACAATACAGCTTTTATCCTTACATTATCTTTTTTATGAAATACCTCAAGCGGCAACTGGAAGTAAAGCAAATGCTCATACATCAAATCACGGTTCAGGTATATAACAGTTCCTGTTATCTGTTTACTATCCATCGTTTCAATCCCTACGTAAGGGCGACATCCTTCCGATATCATCAAAGAAACAAAATCAGCCAAGCCAATACTTTTTGCTGCAGAAGAATTATATCCTTTCACGGCCAAGGAAAAAGGTAACAAAAAATTCATTTGATGAGCATGAGAAAATAAGTTCAATACTGACTCCTCCGGGAAATAAGCATTAAAAAGATAACTCCATGCTGTTCCTTTCTTCATCAGATAGGTTCCACTCTTCATCTGAGGAATCATAAAAACATCTCCTCGATCGTAGAAAACATTTCCTCTGATCTTCTGTAAAGATGATTCTTTCCACTTCACAGGAGCGTTCCGAAAATCAGTCTGACGGATACTCAGGTTTGTAATGAGCCTTTGTGTCAACTCATATTTATCATATCCCAAGAGCAAATCATACTGCTTCGGGAAAAGCAAATCTACTTTCATTCCGACTCCTTGCCAAGAAGCCTGATACCTTGTTGAATCGTCTGTAAGAGAAAAAGGATACTTTAAATCCAATGCATTTAAAATACTGCAAAAATCGACAGAACAATCCTTATAATTTAGCCCGTTCACCAATAAAGACAATTGATCTTGCCGCAATAGCACCTCTCTCTGTGACTTCATCTGCAACAATGATAAATGCAAAAAGGTACGTTCAATAAAGTCGTATACAGCAGGATGAAAAACTTTTTCCATTTCAACAGGAAAAAGTTTCAATCCTGCTTTCTTTAACTCATTTTTATCCATTAACACATACATTTCCTTCTGAGGACAGCTTTTTAAATGCAATGATGAATCTGTGACTAAAGCAACCTTACGCATTTCCAGCTGTCGACGTAACAAGCCCAAGTGTCCTGAACTCGTTCCTTGTTGTGCGCAAGCAAGACTTTCCACACACAACATAACAGCTACTCCTATACTCCGAAAAGGAAACATAAGCAAAATAGATTATATCAGTTAAAGACCATTTGATCCAATCATTACCGCACCTTTCAGCTTCTTATCAGAGCCGTACCATTTTACTGTTACAGGTTCATTATCTTCAAAGCTACCTTCTATATAATCTCCCGGAACAGCAACTCGGTTTCGGGTATCTCTCTTACTGATCCGACGACTTTGAGTATAAGTCAATTTACCCAATCCATTCGCCTTCCCGTTAGAGATACTTCCTTCATATTTCGCATAACCAAAATCAATTGTTCCCTGCCCATTCTGAACACTGACAACAGGAGCCGTTTCGACTGGTATATCTTTGTACTCTGCAGTTGTTTCATCAGCCGTTTGCTCTGGGGCAGCTTCTGTTACCTGTTCAACCTGTTCTACCGTATCCGGTTCAACAACTGTTTTTCCTTCCGTCTTAAAGTCATTAATAACCTGAGGGCCCCAAACAATCCCGGCTACAACGAGAGCAACAACAACCACTCCTCCTATGATGTAAGGAAGCACGTTAATCTTCTTTACTTCTACCAATTGTCCCCCACATTCAGGACATATAAAATCTTCTCCAATTCCAACTTCTATGATTTCTTTAGCATTAGCCTTCGAACAATTGCCAATATTCATGCAACGTCCTTTTTTATTCAATTTATTCTGTACCATAATGATCTATTTTATGAATCTGCCATATAATCATTCCAATCATTATATGACAGATTCGTTTCATGTAACATATTCTTTAATCTATTTAACCAACTCAAGTGCTTTCAAACCAGCCTCTCTGAAGAACAAGAATGATTCAGCGCCTGTATTACCGCCACACTCTGGCAAAATGACATCCTTTACTAAATGTTGAATTTTGGCAACCAGTTCTTTACGCTTATCTACATGTAGATAATCCGTACGCAAGGCTGTAGTCAGTTGTTCCTCCCATGATTTACCTAACTCTTCCGTAAAGGTTGCAGCATAAGGAATTTCCGTAAACTTATCGGCCATAGGCTTCAACACTTCAATGCCAAAGTCATCCACCTCAACTGTTCCATACGCTTTTAGTCCAGTTCCATCATTTCTATCACCATATTTAATGATTCCTAAAGCAAATGCAGTCATCAGATAAGGAGTATACTCTTTTCGTATTTCCGATGGCATTTTTTCTTTTGCTACATACAAATCGGGGAAATTTTCTCCTGTTCCTTCCGTATGAAGAATAATCCGGTTCTGGCGTGCTTCATTAGGATCCTTCAACAGATAATCGTATTTCATTTTCAGAACGTCCAGACCTTTCACGGCACGAATCGGGAAACAATAATCCATGCATACAATCGTCATTTCATTCTTACGAAGCCCATTCATGTCTACTTTTACCAGCACTCCACCTGTCACAGCATTCATCAAAGCATCTTTTAATTTACCGGCAAAACGCTGTACCTGCTCATTTCCCTCTACCTTTGGCAAATTGATCAATACAATTTTCCGGTCAATATTATGGCGAATCTGAGGCAACGGATTATTTTTGACAGCACGATTCAGTTCCGTACCATTCAAGGACAGGAATACTCCACTCTGTTCTATCAGTTCTTTTGCAAACAGTTTCAGTTCATCATCTGACCGATATTGTTCATTAAGCTGTTCCAGGATATTCCGATTGATAAGTTTCTCTGTATTTTCAACTAAGACTTCATCATGGATAGTAATAACCTTACGACGGACTACAGTATCGAGCAAATTTGAAATACTATCCAGTGAAATGGCTGCATTAGCCCGTGCAAAACTACGTTCCGTACCTATCAACTTTATAATTTCACTACGGAACTCATCAGCAATTGATTTTTGGCGAGCCTTGTCACGAATAATATTCTTTGTAAACTTCTGCACTCCCTGATTGTCATAGAAACGAATAATGGTTTCCTTCAGATTAGAAATGCCCTCTTTGTCCTGACAACGTGTACCAATCTGCTTATTCGCATCTTCAAGGGATTCATTAATAACGTAAACAAAACGTTCAATATGTCCGCGTAACGCATTAACTTTATTCAGCAGGACAGAAAGCATACTTACGCCAAAATGCATACCTTCCAGCTCCGTCTTTTTCAAATAAAGCTGTTGCATGATTGTGGCATGAGCCTGAATAATTTTATTTTTCGAAAGTAATCCTCCAATAAAGCCTTTATTTGCCCAATCCAACTGATTCAAAGCTTTGGCCTTTTCCAGTTCTTCAATCTGCTGATTATAAGTCGTAATCCGTCCCTCAAAGTCCTTACGTTTAAGATCGACAGTTTCTACAATTCGGTCAATCAGTTGCAACAAATTATATAAAGACAGATCACCTGTACTCCATTTATCATACATATATTCCTCTATCAGCGTACAAATTTCACTGGCATGTTCGTCTCGAGCCTGTGTTTTACCCTCGAAGAAATTCTTGACGCCAACCTTTCGGAAATACTTTTCATAACCCTCGGCACAGAATTTCTCCAGCTCGTTTAAAGGCATTTTCTGCCGACTGGCTTCTTCTGCCCATACAGGAATTACACTTCCCCAGTATTCAGCAAAGCTGGTCCATTTCTTCTGGTCAGAATCCAAAATAGGTTTATCCAGCGTCAGGTGTTTGTCGGTCATACGCCAGCGCTCCAGGTTTTCTGCCTCTGCTACAAAAGAATGGAAGTCAATATTGGCAGGTGTATCGCGGAATCCCATGTCATCATTCCAGTTATTATACCGTAACTGCAACAAAGCCTGACGACCGAAAGAGAACGTAAAATATTCAATGATCTCTTCTTCCGGAATAACCACACGTTTAATGCCAAAAGAACTATATTTCTTAGAGCGAACCGGATCAACTACCCCATCTTTAGCTTTTTCATTAAATTCATTTCTCCAGTCCTCAATATTTTCCAGAGAATAAGTACGGATAAATTCACCTGTATTGTCATTCTGCTCCAAGAAAACATAATTGTATAAGAAATCGGCAACGACCAGCGGTAACTGTTGGTGAGAATCAATGGTCAGTCCATTCTCATTCTCGTTTGTATATAGAATACAGTTGTCAACTACTGCCTTCACATTTTCCAAAGGTACACGCTCATATTTGCCGGTCACATCATACGGCATATATTTTTTAGCCATCAACGCATTCAGTTCAACCAATGCGGCATATCCGTTCGCCTGATAACGCCCTGCATCACATCCCATAGGAACGGTAGGTTCTGGAATCATCGCATATAAAACAATATGGGCATCCGGATATTCACAGCGAGTCTGTGCCAATACGTCAATGATGGAACCAGAACCCGTACCTCCGGCCAGTCCGGTAAAAATATGGATATTTAGTGTATTTTTCCCGCTAATCCCCTTTGCCTTTATATACTGGGAACGTAACGTACTCAAATAATTTTGTACCGAACTTCCAAACAAAATACGTCCGGCACGACGTTTCTGACCCGCAGCTGTTTCAACACTCCCTATTGTCTTCTGCATGACTTCCGGATCACCGATAAAACCTTTCAACCCCGGAAAACCACTAGGATTAGCAAAGACACTGTTCAATTCTACTCCCCGAACATATACAAACTCACTTTCGCCAAAAGAAGCATCCTGCCCCAATACCCTGAAAGTAATATCATTGGGTTGCATCATCTCACGTGTAGAATCTACATATACATAGCCGATAGATAGCTTTGCGCGTTCTTCAGAAGAATATTCCTGAAACAAACGCTTACGAAAAGCTTTCAAGACCTTTCCACCTGTTCCTCCCAACCCAACAAGGATATGGTTTTCATTTCCTTTTATACTCATATTTGTCACAATTTATAAGGTTACATATTCATCATATTCCGATAACGCAAATAATCAAGTCTTTTCTGATCCTGATAGGCCCTGTAGCCCAATACGGTTGCAGCTAATAACCAAAAGACAATTCCCCATATCCAACGCCGTATGATATAACTGGAAAGCTGTGCTTTTATGCCAAGCACTATACTTTCAGGTTTTTCTTGCAACTGTTCCATATTCAGTTCTTCTAAATATTCACTAATCAACGACTCTTCTACAAACGGATATTCTTCCCTAAGCATAGCCTGTATTTCTGATTTTTCGCCTACTTGACAGGTTATCTGCCTAACCGACTCTATCATATTCTGGACTTTCTGATTAGATAAATCAACATATTTCTTTACAGAACAAGCTCCACACCCAAGAAAAGATTGAACACCAATCAATATAAAAAGAATAAATCCAATAATAACGCTGAAGGCAGTTTCACTTGCCAAATAACGAGGGAATAACAGATGGATAACAAACAGCAATATAGCGACTGCTACAACAGATATTAGTAGTCCACCCAAAATTGATGTAACAATATTTCCAACTATAGCAAACATGAAAAATATTTAATTAATTTTATTTTCTCAAATTAAAAGAAAAAAAATCAGATATCATTATGCAAAATATTTTTTAACTATTAATATCTGCATTTTGTTGTATTTAACACGATAAAAGTGTTTTATAGCATATTTTAAAATATATTTAAGCAAATAATAGAATTCCTATTAGTCCTAATATACTTTCTACATAAAAGTGCACAAAGGAATCACAGTAACATATATTGACTAATATAAAAATTACAAATCAATAATTAAGAAAAAAAATAAAGAAATAGCTTTACAAAGTATTTTCAACAAGAATCATTCGGTATATCCGAAAAGGCAAAATAATATTATTACTCAAGTTATAATAAAACTATTCCAACACAACTTTGGCAACTATAATATTGCCTCAAAAGACAAATAAATAAATCACACACAAGGATCATAAAATATAAATACACCAATAGAAAGTATCCGCAAACTCATCGTCTTTTAGTAAAACCTCAAGAAGATTGCTGCCAAACATCAAGACATTTTTTTATTTTTTGTACAAAATCTTTTGTTTTTTGTACAAAAAATAAAAACGGACTACAAGCCATCAAACTAGTTTACCTTATAAACTTATCATTGAAAGCAATCCTTTTTCTGTATACGTGAAAAGAGCATAAAAAAACCGGCAAGAATACATATCTTCTTACTAGTAGGAGAAATGTATTCTTGCCGGTTTGTTAAAGCCTTCCGACCAATGGTTTATTTCTTGTCTGCTTCTTTCACAGGAGCCGACAATATCTCTTTATATTTTTCCGGGGAAGTCAGCACTTCAATAGCCTTATCCAAATCCTCATCATCTTTCAGGCGTTGCATGACAGCACCGCGCTGATAGAAGTAACGGGTGGCAATCTCCTCAGCTATTTGCTCTTTAATAGGTTTGGTAAAATAATCCAGATCACGGTCCAGATTATGATTCAGTTTCTGCTCCAACGCCTTGAACTCATCGGCTGCACCATCCATATATCCTTCAAATTCTGCAACCTCTTTCAATGTTTTCAGCAATTTTTCGCTCTGGCGATCGTAGGTAAAATTGGCAGCCTTGACTTGTTTCTTAAACTCAGCGTAATCGGCATCGGTAATTTGTATCGAATCTACCGAAGTAATTGTCGGATGCGTTAGACAATATTGTGTTACATAATCAAAAATCAAATCGTCGTTTACCAAATAAAACAAGATATTTGGGAACTTATCTCCCTTCACTTCAATATCCGGACGAATACCTCCACCATCGCGTACCTCACGTCCGGCAGCCGTATGGAATACAGTTGTCAAACTATCAGGGATACGTGCAACCGAGCCGTCAGCATTCTTTTTGGCATAGTCAATAGCCTGAATACAACGCCCACTCGGAATATAATACTTAGATGTTGTAACTTTCAATGTACCATTATAAGGCAATGGACGAGTTGTCTGTACCAGTCCCTTTCCATACGTACGCGTACCGATAATTACTGCACGATCCATATCCTGCATCGAACCACTCAAAATTTCGGAAGCCGAAGCCGTATTGCCATTCACCAGTACAGCCAGCGGCATTTCTGTATCAATCGGTTCATTCTGCGTCTTGAACGAACCTGCAGCCTGACGAATCTTTCCTTTGGTCACAACGATTTCCTTCCCTTTCGGGACAAAAAAATTGATGATATCTACTGCTTCCTGCAACGAACCACCTCCGTTGTCACGCAAATCAATCACCAGCGCTTTAGCTCCCTGCTGTTTCAATTCGATAAATGCTTTCTTCACATCCTTTGCACAATTATCCGTAAAGCCCGTCAACGACAGATAACCGATACTATCTTTCAGCATACCGTAATATGGGACCGGATTATTACGAATGTTCTTACGAGTAATCTTAAATTCCATCACCGTGCTATCGTTCTTCAGCGGACGAAGCACTTTCAGAACAAAGGATGTCCCCGGTTCTCCACGCAATGCTTCGCTAACTTTCGACGAGAAGTCCTGAGGCTTCATATCGCCACGTACCATATCTTTTCCTCCAACCGAAAGAATAATATCTCCCGCCTTCACACCAGCCTCAGCAGCTGGCATACCTTCCGTAGGCTCCACAATGGCTATACGATCTTTCTTCTTATAATATCGGATAGCAGCCCCTATACCTCCGTATTTTCCGGTAATCATTTCCTTCAAGCTACTGACACCTTCTTCAGGATAATACTCCGTATACGGATCGGTCAGTGCCAACATGCCGTTTACTCCGTTCTGAATCATTTTCTCAGGATTGATCGTATCGACATAAAACAAATCGAGCTCCTTGAAAATAGAATTAAAGATATCCAGATTTTTTGCTATCTGAAAATTACGATCGTCGTCCTTAAAACTAGATAATCCCAGTCCCAGCACAACAACAAACACTCCTATCAACGTTTTCTTCGTATTCATAATCAATGATTTTAACTACAAATAAACACATTATTCCGTTCAGGCTTGCAGAACAGCTTCAATATTTAACTTTATTTCGTTCCATTTCTTCTTTGTCAGAGCAGTTCCTACAGTCTGAATGACAGAACCAGCCAAAATAGTACCAATCTGAGCACACTTCTCGAGCGAATAACCACACGTAAGACCGTAAAGAAAACCGGCCGCATAGAAATCACCAGCTCCGGTGGTATCGACAACTTTCTTTACCGGCAGCGGTTTTGCTTGTATTTCTTCAGTTCCTTTCTTTATCAGCGAGCCATCTTTACCGGTCTTAATAATAACGATACTACACTTTGAAGCAATCTCCTGTAAAGCTTCCTGCGGATCTTTTCCGGTATAAGCCCGTGCTTCGCTTTCATTGGCGAAAACAATATCGACATACTTTGTGATCAGCATATCAAAAAAGTCTCGTTCAGCCTCAACGACATTGAAACTTGCCATATCCAGACAAACTTGCAATCCCATTTCTTTTGCCAACCGCATAGCCCGGACAATCAAATCGTGGTCTTGTAAAAGATATCCTTCTATATATAAGTAGGAGTAACCTTCAAACATAGAGCGTGCTAAATCGTCGGCACACAAGGTAGCCGAAGCTCCCAAGTAGGTAGCAAAGGTACGCTCTCCACAAGACGAAACGAAAGCAGACGCAACTCCCGAAGGACAGTCACACTTCAACAAGGAAGTGTCTACGCCTCGCTTCTTTAATGTCTGCTCGAAGAATCTACCAAACTCATCTCTCCCCACTTTTCCGATGAATCCTGTCTGAGCTTCCAATTCTGCAAGTGCACATATCGTATTGGCAGCAGCCCCTCCGGTTGCCCGATGCAACTTCTGCCCAACCGTTCTTTCTCGTATTTCAAATAATGTTTTTTTATCTATCAATTGCATGCTTCCTTTCGGTAAATGCAGGTCCTCCAGCATTTTGTCATCATCCATCAGAACCAATACATCCACCAAAGCGTTGCCAATTCCAACAATTTTATCCATTTATCTATATTTTTTTTGCAAAGATATTGCATATTTCAAAATATCCTACTACCTTTGCGTCGCAATTGAGAAAAACCTTCTTCAGTAGCTCAGTCGGTTAGAGCATCTGACTGTTAATCAGAGGGTCGTTGGTTCAAGTCCAACCTGAAGAGCAAAAGACTCAGATTGCAAAATGATTCTTCAGTAGCTCAGTCGGTTAGAGCATCTGACTGTTAATCAGAGGGTCGTTGGTTCAAGTCCAACCTGAAGAGCAAGAAAGTTCGTCGAAAGGCGAGCTTTTTTTTGTAACCCGAAATAAGAAATTAATTTATGGACGATTCAAACTCGCGAACGTGTACATGTAGTATTAACTTTCTCCTCCGGGAGTAAACCGGGGCTTGAATCAGCTTTCATTGCCTTGCTTACTGCCGGCGGACACAAAACAAGAAAGGAGCAATGCAATGAGAAAGTATCTTTACAGCGGAGCCGGTTTTATGGAAATTCCGAACTGGCAACCCAACTGCTGGGTAAATGTAGAATGCCCTACTGACGATGATTTCAGATTCCTGAAAGAAGAACTGAAAGTTCCTGCCTCATTTTTAAATGATATAGCCGATACCGACGAACGTCCTCGTACGGATACGGAAGGAAACTGGCTACTCACCATCCTGCGTATCCCGATCCAGACACCACATCAGAAAGTTCCATATACAACTGTACCCATCGGTATCATAACCAACAATGAGATCATCGTATCTATCTGCTATTTTTCTACCGAAATGATACCCGATTTCATTCAGCACACTTGTCGTAAGGGCATCAATGTGCCCAATAAGCACGAATTGATTTTACGCATCATCTACTCGTCGGCAGTATGGTTTCTGAAATATCTGAAGCAAATCAACAACGAAGTGAGTACGGCCGAAAAAGAACTGGAAAGAAGCATAAAGAACGAGGATTTGCTTCGCCTGATGAACTTACAGAAAACACTGGTATACTTCAACACCTCCATTCGTGGCAATGAAGTCATGATTGGTAAACTACAAAATATTTTCAGTGAAAAAGACTATCAGAATCCGGAACTAACAGACGATGTATTGATTGAACTGAAACAAGCACACAACATGGTCAATATCTACAGTGATATCCTGACCGGAACCATGGATGCCTTCGCCTCCATCATTTCAAACAATGTGAATACTATCATGAAGCGTATGACAAGTCTGTCCATTATCCTGATGGTGCCGACCCTGATAGCCAGTTTTTACGGAATGAATGTCGACATACACATAGAAGAGCTTCCGCATGCCTTCTCCATTATCGTATTCTCGTCAATCTTTTTGTCGGCTATGGCATTTGTCATTTTCCGAAGAATAAAATGGTTCTGATAGCTTTGTTATACATATTCTGAAATTCATCTACAGCAAAACAATAAAATAATGAAAATCGTATTATTAGAATCACTGGGAATCAGCGAAGCTTCCTTACAACGCCACACAGCTCCGCTAACAGAAGCCGGACATGAGTTTAAGGCATATCCTAAAAATACCAATCCGGAGGTTCAAATAGAGGAGGCCAAAGATGCCGATATCCTCATAATAGCCAATATGCCGCTCAGCGCAGAAGTTATCAACAGCTGTTCAAAACTAAAATATATCGATGTAGCCTTTACGGGAGTAGACCATGTCGCCCTCGAAGCTGCCCGTGCTAAAGGAATTCAGGTAAGCAATGCCGCAGGATATTCTACCCAGTCGGTAGCCGAACTGGCCCTTTGTATGATGATTTCTCTACTCCGAAACGTACCTCAGGTATCTGAGCGCTGCCGGGAAGGAAAGACCAAAGACGGTCTGGTAGGATGTGAACTGAGAGGTAAGACTGTCGGCATCGTAGGTGCAGGAGCTATCGGAACACGCACAGCTGAACTATGCCATGCATTCGGATGTACAATTCTAGGCAACAAACGTCACGTAACCGGTAATGAACCTTCGTTCATTCACTTCGTCACTTTAGATGAGTTACTTGAGCAATCGGATATCGTATCCCTTCACTGCCCGCTCACTCCCGAAACTCATCATCTGATCAATGCAGACCGTATCAGACAAATGAAACAAGGAGCCTACCTCATCAATACTTCTCGAGGAGGAGTGGTCGACTCCGAAGCCCTAGCCCAAGCACTGAACGAAGACCGCCTGCGTGGGGCCGGCATCGATGTATTCGAAAATGAACCGCCTTTCGATACCAATCACCCGTTACTGCACAGTAAGAATACAATTGTGACTCCGCATGTTGCATTCGCTTCAGCCGAATCGATGGAGGCCCGTGCCGATATCGTCTTCGACAATATTAAAACCTGGATGGAAGGAAAGCAGCAGAACATTATATTATAAATAAAAATAGAAAGATTTTTCATCTTCCCATACAAAAGAAATATCAGCAAAAAGCCAGTCTGGTTCATAGCCGGCCTGGCTTTTTGTTTTGTATTTTTACCTACATAATCTATAACCAGATAATATATCTCAAAGTAAAGCAGTAAATTACAATAATATTTTCCTAAATTTGTAAACTATACGCTTCGGCACACGCGCGAACAGATTATACTATCTATCCGGAGTTTTACCGGACAGAAACAAATAAACCCTAAGAATATAAATAATATTATGAAAAAAGAAGGTCTGATTTTATCAGCTTTAATGATCACATCGGGAGCTTTTGCACAGCATAAAACTCCCAATATCATCTTTATACTATGCGATGACATGGGATATGGCGACTTAGGTTGCTATGGTCAAAAATACATAAACACTCCTAATATTGACCAGATGGCGGCAGAAGGAATGCGCTTCACACAAGCCTATGCAGGAAGTCCGGTAAGTGCTCCATCACGTGCAACTCTAATGACTGGGCAGCACAGCGGACATACCCACGTACGAGGCAACAAAGAATACTGGCCACAGTCCGCTGTCGTAACCTACGGAGAAAACAAAGATTACGCTGTTGTCGGTCAGGAACCGTATGATTCTACTCATGTCATCCTACCTGAAGTCATGAAAAAACACGGATATACAACCGGAATGTTCGGCAAATGGGCAGGAGGTTACGAAGGCTCCTGGTCTACTCCCGACAAGCGAGGCGTAGACGAATTCTATGGATACATTTGTCAGTTCCAGGCACACCTATACTATCCCAATTTCCTGAACCGTTATAGCCGCTCGAAAGGTGATAAGGAAGTGAAACGAATCGTACTAGAAGAAAATATCAAGTATCCGATGTTCGGCGACGACTATTTCAAGCGTCCGCAATATTCGGCAGACCTTATCCATCAAGAAGCGCTGAAATGGCTGGATACACAGACAGGAGATCAACCGTTCTGTGGTATCTTTACATACACTCTCCCCCATGCCGAACTAGCTCAGCCTCACGATTCCATCTTCAACGGCTATAAAAAGAAATTCTTCACCGACAAGACATGGGGCGGAGATGAAGGATCACGATATAATCCATCGGACCACACGCATGCACATTTTGCCGGTATGATCACACGTCTTGATCAGTATGTGGGCGAAATTTTTGCAAAGCTTAAGGAAAAAGGGCTGGATGAAAATACCATCATTTTCTTTAGCAGTGACAACGGCCCTCACGAAGAAGGTGGAGCCGATCCTTCTTTCTTCGGACGCGACGGCAAACTGAGAGGGCTCAAACGTCAATGCTATGAAGGAGGAATCCGTATTCCATTTATCGTACGCTGGCCCGGACATATTGCAAGCGGAACAACCAACGATCACCAGCTTACTTTCTACGATATTCTCCCCACCTTCTGCGAATTGATTGGCGACAAGAAGTTTATCGGGAAAAATAAAGATGAATTCGACGGAATTTCATTTGCCCCAACACTTCTTGGAAACGATAAAAAACAGCAAGAACATGAATTCCTATACTGGGAGTTTCATGAAACCGACCAGATGGCCGTACGCATGGGCGACTGGAAGCTCCTTATCAAGAAAGGAGTTCCCTCACTCTATAACCTGAAAGAAGATATTCATGAAGACCATGATGTAGCGGCACAAAATCCTACAATTGTAAAAACGATGCTAGGTATCATCCAGCGAGAGCATCAACCCAGTGAACTGTTCAAGGTTACCCTTCCATCGTTTTAAACTTCTATCTACTTCATGTAAAAAAGATAATCCCTTCACTCAGCCTCGTTTACTTAACGAAAACTAAAGTGAAGGGATTTTTCTTACAACCACTAAATAAAAAAGGACTTTAAAGAGTCTCTCGGAGTCCCCATATCTTCAATCATATCCAACTTCAAAAAGATTCTAACTTAAAACTAACCACAAGACAATCTGCAAGCTATGATCTATTCATAGATAATGATCATTTCTCTTTCAGAGTCATCTATGGCTTTTATCCTTACTTATAAGCAAGATACTCCATCTTAATCATCTTTTGCAAATTAATAAATAAATTCTATTACAATTTGTCACCTAAAAAAGTGATTTTTCGGAATATCACGTATGTTACCTAACACATTTCTGCCGAGACAAAAATTTATTACGAATAAAAATATATATATTTGCCACCTAAACAAATACGACAAGCAGAATGAAGATAATCTACCGCTATCTATTAGTAATACTACTGCTACTTGGCACTTGTCCGCTTTATTCAACTGATATCCCGACTGATTCATTACTAATGCATTTATATAGTCGAGCTACTAATCTCATGATAGAAGGTAGTTTTAAGGCAGCACAAGAGGTTTTCGACAGTGCTTTTGCCGTACCCAAAGTAAAGCAGTCTCCCGTTTATCCTATTTTACTGAACGAACAGGCTACCTTATTAGTATATTTAGGAGAAGAGGAACAAGCCTTTACCATGAAAAAGAATGTCCTTCCCTATCTGTCCCAAATAAAAGATCTGGAAAAACATATTAGTATATACAATGACCTGGCTATCCTTTATCGCAGGTGGCATATGAATGACTCAACGATCTATTATTATAACAAAGCACTTGATGCCGCCTTAAAACATAAAGACGAAAGTTGGATTACCCATATTTACAATAATATATCCATATTTTATTTTAACATCCGGATGACTACCGAAGCTGAACAATATGCCGACTTGGCCGCAAGACACGCTACCGAAACAAACGATCCATTTGTAACATTCAGTACCTGGCAACTCCGGTCTGGTATCAAAGTTGAAGTAAATAAACTGGATGAGGCAACATATTCTATCCGCAAAGCTTGGGATATCGCCTGCCATGCAGACGGTAACTCAACAAGATGGAAAATGCGATGCATGCCTTCTTTATTAAGAATTTTTGAAAGAAAAGGACAACCAGACTCCGTAGACTACTATCTTCAATTAGGGAACGAATTACTAAAACAAACTCCTGTGAACAGCATTCCTGCCATAGGCTTTATCCAAATACGAGCCTCCACAGAAATACACCGAAAAAATTACGACAAAGCGCTACAAGATCTTTTGTGGCTGCGGAAAAAGGATACAGGTAGTGAGCCCGAAACAATCCTGAAACAAATAGCTAACTGTTATAACGCGATAGGAGAACAACAATTAGCTTACACATACATGGATAGTGCACGTATGTGGACGGATACGCTTGCACAGCAAAACCTGACTCAAAAGATGGCTGAACTGAATGTTAAAATCCAAATGCAGGAAAAAGAGCTACAAATAAATCGGTTGCAACAAGAAAAGCTTACGCACCAAACCGCCTTACTTAAAGCTGCAATATGTACTGTAGGTCTACTAATTATTATCTTAATAGCCTTGTTCATCTTACGTTACAAGAAAAAAAATTGTAGAGAAAAAAATCCGACAACTTCAACAGGAAAATGAATTGAATTCTGCCCGAAAATATATTGAGGGGCTGGAAGCTGAATGTAAATATTTTGCCAAAGAATTACACGACGGTATAGCTAACGACTTATTAGGATTACAAATGAAGGTAGAAAACTCTACTACCCCCCATTATACTCAAGAGTTAAGTGCTCTTATCAAACAATTGAGAAATAATGTACGCAATATCTCACACGAACTGATGCCACCTGAATTTTTACATCTGACCTTAGACGAGATACTATATCAATACGCTGATAAGTTAAGCAACAATACGGGGATAAAAGTAACTTATTCAGGCATTCCTGATAAAGGTTCTCGCTTGTTACCAAACGAAACAGCTCATGAACTATATCGCATCGTGCAAGAAATTACCATGAATATCATAAGACATACAGATGCCCATCATATATCCATCAAGCTGTATACAGAACATCAACAAGTATATATATTACAAATAATAGACGACAGCACAATATCTATACCTCACGAAACGAAAGACAGAGGAATTGGATTACGTACTGTAAACGACCGCGCCAAGAGCATTAACGGTATTATCACCCGAGAATCGTCTGAAAAAAACAATATATTTACACTTCAATTAAAATTATCATGACCATGAATCCCGACATATACAAATTACTCATCATCGATGACCATCCCATCGTAGCAGAAGGTATTGCAGCCATCGCTTCTCGACAAAAGAATATAACATGTAAAAGTATTACTTGCTTGAAAGACCTATTGTCCGTAATCGCTTCCGAACAGTTTGACATGTGCATTACGGATCTGGAATTTCCTGACACAAACGGGTTCCAGTTCATCCATATCTTACAAGACGAACTACCGTCATGCAAAATTCTGATTTATACCATGCATGAAGAGCCGTGGGTCATTGCCCGACTATCAGAATTAAACATTTCCGGGGCTGTTTCCAAACACACTGACACCAGTGAGTTAAGTACAGCCATTACAAGCATCAGAATGGGGAATAAGTACTTTAGTGAGGGCTTCGCAACCCTCAACAAACGAAAGTCAACCACCGAAGGTCATAAAATACCGGAACTTTCCAAACGAGAAAAGGAAGTACTTTCCCACCTGGCGGAAGGTCTCAGTACCTCTCAAATAGCAGCCTTATTATGTTTAAGTACCAATACGATCCAGACATACCGAAAACGATTGATGGAGAAACTGAATGCTAAAAATGTTGCCGAATTGGTGTCTAAAGGAAAAGAAATCTTCTAATTTTACCCTTCACGCCCTTCACATACATACACTATTGCTCTCTTACATCCATCTAATTTTTGAAAAAACTTATTTGAACTGCTGATTATAAGTAATTGTGAAGAGCGTGAAGGGCAAAAACATCTAAAAAATTTTTGGTTTTAAGGAAAACGTCGGCATCTTTTAATCAACTTCTCGAGACGTTTTTTTAAAATTTGTACAAAAAATTTTTGTTCTTGGCGATAAGATCATGAATAACCAATGATTAATCACAAAGTAAATCTCGTAAGAGATAACCCTTTTTCGTCAATGATTCAGAAAGAGTCCTTATGGATCGAATCACAGCGTGCCGAAATCCTCTTCAGAGAATATCCCGATATAAAGAAAGCTTACTATCTTTCAATGAGATTCGGACTGATATATCACCAGTGGAAGCATAAGAATACCACATTGACAAGACTTGCCAGAATCCTTCAATGTAAAAATAAAGAGTTCCGTTCACTGTTCAGAGGAGTAAAAGATAAGGCCTTCTTTTGTTCAGGCTGGCTAAAATTTATGCCTAATCAACGAATTCCTCAGGTTTTTACGTTGAGCCCTTGTATGCTATGTTTATGCCAATAAAAAGAAATCCCTCATAAGCAATTAACTTACAAGGGATATAACTATTGATTCGTACTCGAAGCGGGACTTGAACCCGCACAGCCGCAATGGCCAAGGGATTTTAAGTCCCTCGTGTCTACCGATTCCACCATTCGAGCATCCTCGACGAGAGAGAGCGGAAAACGAGACTCGAACTCGCGACCCTAACCTTGGCAAGGTTATGCTCTACCAACTGAGCTATTTCCGCATTTACGGGTGCAAATGTAGGGAGTTTTACAATAAGCTCCAAACATTTCTCCCGTTTTCTTCTCAAAAAAAGCTGTTTATCGGCCTAAAAGCTTCTTTTCTGCTTCCTCTACTGCCGTAAAATTAAAGCCTTTTGAAACTTCTTCCATCAAAGCTGTAATCTTATCGTTACACAAATTGCCGATGCTTCCGGCATGTGTATGATGTACTTCTTTGCTGTGTGTAAATTTTCCGGCCTCAATATCCAGTCCTACCTTTTTATAAGCATCGCGGAACGGCATGCCTGCTGCTGCCAGACGATTTACCTCCTCTACACTAAACATGTAGATATATTTATCATCGTCCAGTATATGTTCGTTTACTTTGATCTTATCCATGATATAAGCCGACATTCGCAAGCAGTCTTTCAATTCAGCGAATGCAGGTAGGAAGACTTCTTTAATAATTTGCAGATCGCGGAAATACCCAGACGGCAGATTGTTCATAATCATCATAATCTGCTGCGGAAGCGATTGCAGTTTGTTGCATTTTGCACGAGTCAGTTCGAATACATCCGGGTTCTTCTTATGCGGCATGATGCTGGAACCTGTCGTACATTCGTCCGGCAATTTTACAAAGCCGAAATTCTGACAACTGAACATACAGGCATCAAAAGCCATCTTCGAAACCGTTCCGGCAATGGAAGCCAAGGCAAAAGCCACGTTACGTTCCATTTTGCCACGTCCCATCTGAGCATAAACCACATTGTAATTCATTGAATCAAAACCCAGCAAACGAGTCGTCATTTCTCTATCGAGAGGGAATGAAGAGCCATAGCCGGCAGCTGAACCAAGGGGATTACGGTTGCACATCTTATAAGCAGCCTGAAGGAACATCATATCGTCGACCAGACTCTCGGCGTATGCCCCGAACCACAAACCGAAGGAAGAAGGCATAGCAATCTGCAGGTGGGTATATCCCGGCATCAGGACATCCTTGTATTTATTACTTTGAGAAATCAACACATGGAACAAGTCTTGTACAGCTTCAGCTATCTGCTTGATCTGTTCACGGGTAAAAAGCTTCAAATCGACCAGTACCTGATCGTTACGTGAGCGTCCGCTATGTATCTTCTTACCGATATCTCCCAATTTACGCGTCAACATCAGTTCTACCTGAGAATGAACATCTTCTATACCATCCTCGATGACAAACTCTCCACGTTCGGCCGAAGCATAAATATTTTTCAACTCTTTCAGTAAGACTTGTAATTCATCGGCAGTTAACAGCCCGATACTTTCCAGCATCGTGATATGAGCCATCGAACCCAACACATCGTGTTTTGCCAGATAAAGATCCAGTTCACGATCTCTTCCAACGGTAAAGCGATCTATTTCCTCGTTTACCTGAACACTTTTTTCCCAAAGTTTCTGAGCCATAGTTTCTTGATTGATTTAAATTAATACGGTATCATAGCCAGCATATCTACCAGCTTCTCCACTCCTTCCTGCAATGGTTTCGATACCATCGCTTTCATAAACATGTTTACTTCGGCGCGGATAGTAACTTTTATCTTTGCCTCCTCTTCGGTAACCGGAAGTATCTGTATCCACAAGTTCAGAGGAACAGGGGTTTTGTCTCCTTCGAACTTGACACATTTCATCGGTTCACGTTCAATGATACGCAAGGTCAGATTGATACCTTGTACTTTTAGGGTCAGTGAATCGCGGTCGAAAGACAAATCTTCTACCTTGCCTGCCAACTTTTCCTTCATCATATCCAGACGTTCACGTACCGATTCCAGATTGCTCAGGTCGGACAACTTATTATATACTCGTTCCTGGCTATAAGGAACATGCTTTACAATGCTTTCAAATTGTACCATAATGCTGTTTTTACATAAAAAAGAACACGGATTGCATGGATAACACGATTTGCTGAGAAACCGTGCACTCCGTGTAATCCGTGCCCAATAATATTTAATGTTGAATTATTTTCCTGTCCAGTGTGCAGGATCTTTTCTCCAAGCCTGAAGAACAGGGATATCTTGTTCGTCAATGTAGTCAGTTTTCAAGGCTGCATCCAGAACTGCATTGTAGTTGGTCAATGTAACCAGTTCTACTTTTGCTTCCTTGAAGGCTTCTACAGAAACATCGAATCCATAAGTGAAAGAAGCTACCATACCGATAACCTCACATCCATTGCGGCGGATAGCATCAACAGCTTTCAAGCTGCTTCCACCTGTAGAGATCAGGTCCTCTACCACTACTACCTTCATACCCGGACGAAGTTCACCTTCTATCAGGTTTTCCAAGCCATGATCTTTTGGGCTTGAACGTACATATACAAACGGGAGGTTCAATTCTTCAGCCACCAAAGCACCTTGAGCAATAGCTCCTGTTGCTACACCGGCAATAGCATCTACCTCACCAAATTTTTCAAGAATTACGCGACACAATTCCAACTTTACGAAATTACGCAATGCCGGATAAGACAAAGTCTTACGATTGTCACAATAAATAGGCGATTTCCAACCAGAAGCCCAAGTAAACGGGTTAGCCGGCTGAATTTTTACGGCTTTTACTTTCAGTAATTTTTCTGCAAATAATCTTTCCAAAGCTTTCATACCTTAAATATATCTGATAAACGTTGGTGCAAAATTATGTAAATCCTACGTGAATATGAAATATATGTGTATATTTTTTAGTTAAAGAAACCATATTGCTTACCGTGCCCATGCTAAAGTAAGCACACTTATTCTTATACTTTTTAGTTCCGACAAGGCATCGGCGCAAGCTATCAGCGTAGCACCGGTTGTCAAGACATCATCTACCAACAAAATGTGCTTTCCTTCTAATTTGGGCGCATTTACAGTCGGCTGAAACAAACCTTCTACATTTTTCCAGCGTGCATACCCACTTTTATGCGTTTGTGTAGCATTGTTCCGTGAACGAACAATGGCATCTGTACACAAGGAAATACCCGTCACCTCCGATATTCCCCGGGCAAGAAGTTCGCTTTGATTATATCCTCTCTGACGTAAACGGGAGCGGTATAAGGGAACGGGAAGCAAATAATCTATTCCTTTAAAAAAACCGGAAGCCAGCAATTCGCCAGCCATTAACCTTCCCATATTACGGCAAAGTTTTTTCCGCCCGTGATATTTCATGGCATACAGGATCAGAGCGACATTTCCTCCCTTTGCATAATAAAAAAGTGACGAGGCACGAACGACAGGAAAACGCCCCCAAAAACACTTCTCCATTTCATTGCCGGGAGTGTTACCTAATTTGGTATACGGCAATCCGGCAAGACACGATATGCAAAGTCCTTCTTCTGCCAGTAATAATTTTCTTCCACACGACAGACATAAACGAGGAAAGAAAAATTCCACTATATCAGTCCATAAGTTCATCGGGATCGGCCTGTTTTACATAACGTAATACTTCATTCATCGTAAACCCTCTGCCAACAGCAAAACGAATAAGTTTAGTATTACGCTCATATTCGTTTCTCCCAGAAACGGACTTGCTCTTTTGACGCAATAAATCGCGCAATCCTTTTTCGTATTCTTCTTCATCTATTTCTGCCATACCAGCCTCAATATCTTCAGAAGAAAGATGTTTCATCCGCAACGCCTGAACGATCTTCATTCTCCCCCAACGGGCAAAACGATATTTGTCGCGCACAAACGCACGGCAGTAACGAGCAGAATCAACATAGCGTTCTTTTTGCAAGTGCAACAATATACGTTCCGACATTGCTTCATCGGCACCCCACTGACTAAGCTTCGTCATAACCTCGAAGGGGCAATGTTCCGTAGCGGAACAATACGCCTCAGCTTTATATTTCAATTCATTTTCCGTATATTCTTTCATGGTCTGAGTGCTTTTACCATACGGTCGTTACCAAACTGATCTTTCCGTAGTTCAACAGACTTATATCCCATCTGCTCCAATAATGTAACTGTTTCGCTACCATACGCACGATTTATTTCGTAGTATAATATACCTCCCGAAGATAAGATATCGCATCCTACTTCCGCTATTCTTCTATAAAACAACAAAGGGTCACTGTCCGGAACAAACAATGCCAGTTCCGGCTCCCAATCCAGGACATTACGCTCCATATCGCTACGCTCCTTTTCCGTTACATAAGGTGGATTGCTAACCAAGACATCAGCATGAATTTCTGGTAACGTAGAATCGAATATATCAATTTGTGCCAATGTTATTTCAACCTCGTTCAGCCGTTTATTTCGTTCGGCTATCGCCAATGCCTCTGGCGACACATCCCATGACGTTACTTTACTATTTTTTAAACTCCTGGCCAACGTTATTGGGATGCACCCACTGCCTGTTCCGATATCAAGTATCCGTACTTCCGATTTTTCTAAATAATCAGAGATAATCCAGTCCACCAGTTCCTCCGTTTCAGGACGAGGTATCAGTACACCGGGAGCAACTTCAAAAGGCAAGCCGCAAAAGGTCGTCTTTCCCAATATATATTGCAAGGGTTCATATCGTTTGAGACGGGAAAGAATATCTTCCAGCTTGGCATACTCTTTCGTAGAAAAATTCATATCTTTGCCCGCATAGAGGTCGATGGTGGAAAGACAGAACACCTCTGTCAATATCCATTTTGCCAGTGCCGATGCTTCTGAATCGGAATATATGCCTGCGAGCGATTGTTTGATGTGAGTATATATAGGATGCATAGGCACAAATGTAAGAATAAAAAAGAAACCGACTATGACAAAAGACGAAAAATATATCCGGCGCTGCATCCAACTGGCACGCAATGGGATGTGTAATGCTGCTCCTAACCCCATGGTAGGAGCTGTAATCGTTCATAACGACCGTATCATCGGTGAAGGCTATCATGCACGTTGCGGAGAAGGGCATGCTGAAGTTAACGCCATCCGTTCCGTAAAAGACGAGAGCCTGCTTCAGGAATCAACCATCTACGTCAGTCTGGAGCCATGCTCTCATTATGGGAAAACACCTCCTTGCGCCGATTTGATCATAAGAAAGGGTATCCCCCGTGTAGTAGTAGGATGTGTCGATCCTTTCTCTCTTGTTTCGGGCAGAGGCATTCAAAAACTAAAAGATGCAGGTATTGATGTAAAGGTAGGAGTACTCGAAGCAGAATGCCGCCAGTTAATCAAGCGTTTTGTAACATTCAATACCCAACAACGTCCGTACATCACCCTGAAATGGGCTGAATCTGCCGACGGATTTATCGATATAAACCGTGAAGAAGGTCAGCCTGTCGTACTCTCAACGCCAATCACATTAATGTACGTACACAAACAGCGTGCAGAACACCATGCTATCTTAGTGGGCCGTAGAACTGCATTACTGGATAATCCGTCACTAACGACACGCAACTGGTACGGAAAAAATCCTGTCCGTCTGGTAATAGATAAAGAGCTCACTCTTCCTACGTCGCTGAAACTCTTCGACGGGAGTGCACCTACATGGATTTTTACAGCACAAGACAAAGCATCAACCTCACAAGTTACTTACTTTAAATTGGATTTTAGCCGAAGTATTCTTCCACAAATACTACAAAAGCTCTACGAAAACAAGTTACAGGCATTACTTGTTGAAGGTGGAAGTCAGCTGTTGCAATCCTTCATTGACGAAGGGTTATGGGACGAAATTTATACAGAGCACTCAGCAAAAGTCCTTGAAAATGGCGTAAAAGGGCCTGTTATTCCAGCCGGATATAAGAAAAATTTCTTACGACGAGACGGTGTTACGATAACTCATTATGAGAAATAAGCAAAAAAATCGTTGATTCGTAGATAAAAAAGTTACGCTTATCCATAATTTTATATAAAACTTGATATAAAAGTTCTTATTCGAAAAAAAACTTTCTACTTTTGCAACTTGTAATCAAAGACTATTTTATAAATGAAAATAAAGTTTTTACCCATATTGGTGGTCGGTTTATTAACTGTAATGTCTACTATGACTTCTTGCTTGAATAGTGATGTTGAGGAAGTTACTTATAGTTCTGAAACTAGTATCACATCATTCTCACTCGGAACATTACATGTCAAACGAGTTGGGAAAGATTCGAAAGGTGAAGATTCTACGTACACAGATACTATTTCGATGGCGAATTATCCTTTTACGATCAATCAGGCTATGAGAACAATCGAGAATAAGGATTCACTTCCTGTAGGAACTGATATATCGAGGGTCATTACGAACATTACAGCCGACAGTAATTATATTCTCTATGGGAAAATAACCTCAAAAGGTGCCGAAGCCAAAGATACACTTTGGACTTCGACTGATTCTATTAATTTTTCGTTTGCGCCATCCGAAGGTCTGACATTTAAGGTATTGGCCTATAGCGGAGTGGTAGGAAAGGCTTACCATGTGAAAGTCAACGTACACACGCAAGAACCAGACTCATTGCAGTGGAACAAGGAACTCATGGGTAGCGCATTTACTTCAGGTACACTAACCAAACAAAAGGCAGTTTATATAAACAATTGTATTTATGTATTCGGGCAAACCTCTGAAGGAAAGATGGTTGCTGAATATACAACGGTTTCAAACGGAAATCCGGGAAAAACATGGACTGCTATTGCGTTACCACAACAGACTGACACTTATTCTGCAACATTGTGTCAGGGAAACATTTATTTCCTTGTCAATCAGGAATTGTACAAACTGACCGACAATGGATATGAAAGTCAGAATCTATCAGTCGCTTTAGATCAGCTTTTAACAAGCATTGACAATTCACTATATGCTCGTACAGCCAATAATGAATCTTATATATACAATGTGCAAAGTAAGACGGGAACAACAGAACAGTCCAATCTTTCTGAGTTTCCAAGCAAAGGACAAAAAATCATATCAGCAAATATTCCCGTTTCTTATAATAACAACCTAACCCGTTCTATCCTGCTGGGATATAATTCCACAAAAGTCAAAGGCTCGGGTTTCGTAGCTACACGCATGACAAACGATGAAATGTGGAGTTCCTATAATTATGAGCAGACTGATACATTCAGATGCCCTAATATCGTCGATCCTTCATTCATCTACTACAACAAAAAGTTATATGTGTTCGGCGGTGAAATAACGAGCCAAGATTATACTGATTATAAATCACCATTTAGCACATTCTTCTGTTCAACAGATAATGGTCTGACATGGGAAGCCGTACAAGAAAACATGACCTTTGCAACGGAAGGTACATCTTTCGTTGAGTTATACAACAAAGGCAAAAATAAAGGTGAAGGAAGTTACTCATGTATAGTAGATCAAAACAACTTCATCTGGATTATTTGGAACAATGGATACATGAGCAGAGGACGTGTAAACCACTTTGGTTTTCTGCCCAAATGGGAATAAATCTAAATCTGAAAGCTATGCTATATAAAGACCAAGTGGACAAGACACGAATACCCGCTCATATTGCTATCATCATGGATGGTAACGGTCGATGGGCCAAACAACGGGGGCAAGCCCGCTCGTTCGGTCATCAGGCAGGTGCGGAAACAGTTCATGTCATTGCAGAAGAAGCAGCACGCCTAGGAGTAAAGTTTCTCACACTTTATACATTTTCTACCGAAAACTGGAGCCGTCCCGCAGACGAAGTTGCAGCTTTGATGAGTCTTCTGATGGATTCCATCGAGGAAGAAACTTTTATGAAAAACAATATCAGTTTCCGTATAATTGGAGACACTGAGAAATTACCAACCGATGTTCAGAACCGGTTGAATCAATGTGTACAGCGTACTTCACAAAATACAGGCATGTGTTTAGTTTTGGCTTTAAGTTATTCTTCTAAATGGGAAATAACCAATGCTGTCCGACAGATTGCCAGTAAAGCAGTCAGCGGTAAACTAAACATAAACAGTATAACCGACCGAACCATCGATCAGCATCTGGCCACTAATTTTATGCCAGATCCGGATTTACTGATACGTACGGGCGGCGAAATACGCCTGAGTAACTACTTGCTATGGCAATGTGCTTATTCTGAGCTTTATTTTTGTGATACATACTGGCCCGATTTCAAAGAAGAAGAGCTGTGTAAAGCAATCTGTGATTATCAAAGAAGAGAACGCCGATTCGGCAAAACAAGTGAACAAATATTGAAATAAGAAATGCGATACTGTTTTTACCTCATCCTATTAACTTTGGCTTGCATGTTCAGTTTCTCAACGGTACATGCACAAGAAAATACCAATACCGAAAATGACAAGCCGGTAATTTTATATAATGGTACACCTAAAAAGTATGAAATAGCCGACATCAAAGTTACAAATATTGATAACTACGAAGATTATGTCTTGATAGGTATTTCAGGACTTGCAGTGGGACAGACAATTACTGTACCGGGTGATGATATTACCAGTGCTATCAAACGCTATTGGCGCCATGGCTTGTTCTCGGATGTTAAAATTACAGCCGAAAAAATAGAAGGTAACAAAATCTATTTGTTCATCCACTTAACGTTGCGTCCGCGTATCACAGATATTCGTTTTAATGGAGTTAAGAAAAGCGAGCGGGAAGATTTGCAGGCTAAACTGGGAATGGCTAAAGGTAGTCAGATTACTCCGAACTTGATAGACCGAGCAAAAATCATCATCAAAAGACACTTTGATGAAAAAGGATTTAAGAATGCGGAAGTCAATATTGTAGAACGTGAAGACCCTGCAAACAAAGAACAAGTATATGTAGATGTTAATATTGATAAAAAGGATAAAGTAAAAGTCCATAAAATTACAATCGACGGAAACAGTGTCCTGACAGACAAGAAGTTGAAGCGTGTCATGAAAAAGACAAACGAAAAAGGCAAGCTGGTCAACTTGTTCCGCGCAAAGAAATTTATCAATGAAAGATACGAAGAAGATAAGCAGAAAATTATTGATAAATATAACGAGCTGGGCTACCGTGACGCTATCATCGAGGTAGACAGTGTTACTCCATACGATGAAAAGACAGTAGACGTATACATGAAAATCTATGAAGGTAACAAGTATTACCTGAGAGACATTACATGGGTAGGTAATACCGTTTATCCTTCCGACTTGCTGAATGAGCAGTTACGCATGAAGCGAGGAGATGTATACAACCAGAAACTGTTGAACGACCGTATCAGTAACGATGAGGATGCTATCGGTAATAACTATTATAACCGAGGTTATGTGTTCTATCACCTCGACCCGGTAGAAGTAAACATCGACGGTGACTCCATTGACCTGGAAATGCGTATCGTCGAAGGTCCACAGGCAAGTATCAGTCACGTACGTATCAATGGTAACGACCGTTTGTATGAAAACGTTGTCCGCCGTGAGCTTCGTACTCGTCCGGGTGATTTGTTCAGTAAAGAGGCTTTGGAACGTTCTTATCGTGAAATTGCGCAAATGGGACATTTCAACCCTGAAAATATCAAGCCGGATGTGCAGCCTAACTACGAAAACGGAACAGTTGATATCAACTGGGGACTGGAATCAAAGGCAAACGACCAGGTAGAGTTCTCTGCCGGTTGGGGACAAACAGGTATCATCGGTAAGTTGAGCTTGAAGTTTACCAACTTCTCATTTGCCAACCTCTTCCGCAAGAATGACAACTTCCGTGGCTTCCTGCCACAAGGTGATGGCCAGACATTGACCATCAGTGGTCAGACCAACGGTCGATACTATCAGTCGTACAGTATCTCATTCCTTGATCCATGGTTCGGTGGTAAGCGTCCGAACTCCTTATCGGTATCAGCCTTCTATTCTGTACAGACCGACGTCAGCAGCCAGTATTATAACTCTGCTTACATGAACAACTATTACAACTACCTGAGTGGTTACGGAAACTACTACGGCGGTTATTATGATAACTATGAATCGTACTACGACCCGGACAAGTCCATCAAGATGTTTGGTGTTTCACTGGGTTGGGGTAAACGTCTTCGCTGGCCGGATGACTACTTTACCTTGATGGCAGAATTGTCTTACCAGCGATTTATGTTGAAAGACTGGAGCTACTTGTACATTATGCTGAACAACGGACAGTATATGAATACTGGTAACTGCAACAGCTTAAGCTTGAACCTGACATTATCGCGTAACTCAACCGATAACCCGATTTTCCCGCGTTACGGTTCTGAGTTTACAGCTTCTTTACAGATTACTCCGCCTTACTCACTGTTCAGTAAGAAGGATTACTCTACTTACGGAAAAGACAATTACGAAGAAGCAGCCAGCATGTATAAGTGGATTGAATACCACAAATGGAAATTCAAAGCAAAAACTTATACCGCCCTGATGGATATCCAGAAATGTCCGGTTATCATGACTCGTACAGAGTTTGGTATTCTGGGACACTTCAACAAATACAAGCGTTCACCGTTCGAAACATTCTATGTGGGTGGTGACGGTATGACAGGATATAGTTATAACTACGCTTCAGAAACTATCGCCTTGCGTGGTTACGAAAACGGATCTCTGACTCCATACGGTAGCGAAGGTTACGCTTACATCCGTTTAGGTGCAGAATTACGTTATCCGCTGATGCTGGAGAACTCAACCAGTATCTATGCGCTGGGCTTTGTTGAAGCAGGTAATGCATGGACAGATGTCAATAAGTTCAACCCGTTCCAGTTGAAACGTTCTGCCGGTGTAGGTGTACGTATCTTCCTGCCGATGATTGGTATGATGGGTATCGACTGGGCTTATGGCTTCGACAAGATCAACGGTTCTACCCAGTATAGCGGAAGCCAGTTCCACTTTATTATCGGACAAGAATTCTAACAAAAAAGACCAATAAATGAAGAACTGAAGAATGAGAAATGAAAAATAGATTCCAAAACAGTCGACAGGAATAATGAGTTTTTCATTTATCATTCTTCATTATATTAAAAACATTGCTTTATGAAAAAAATCATCTTTCTAGCAGCCTTGCTCGTGTGTAGCATAGCCACACAGGCGCAACGATTTGCCTTGGTAGACATGGAGTACATCTTAAAGCAGATACCTGCCTACGAACAAGCAAACCAACAAATGGAGAATCTGTCAAAACAATGGCAAAGTGAAATAGAGACAAAAGCTCAGGAAGCAAAGACGCTATATGATGAGTATCAAAAAAATGCTTCTACTCTATCGGCTACTCAAAAGACAGAACGAGAAAACGCTATCATCGCAAAGGAAAAAGAAGCAGCCGACTTACGAAAAAAATATTTCGGTCCTGAAGGTGAAGGCATGAAGAAGCGTCAGGAACTGATCGGCCCGATTCAAGATGCCATATACAATGCGATAAAAGACATTGCAACACAGAAAAATTATGATGCTGTTATAGACCGTGCATCGGCACAAAGCATGATTTTTGCCTCTCCACGTATCGATATCAGTAACGAAGTTCTCTCTAAATTAGGATATTCAAATTAATTTTATACTTTTGCAAAGTCTAACACAGACAGCACATAAAATCAAAAGACAAGAATTAATAACACAATAGAAACAAATAAGATTATGTTGAAAAAAATTGCTTTATTACTTTTACTCATCGCTCCGATGAGTGTATTCGCACAGAAGTTCGCACACTTCAAGTCTATGGACATCATCCCGGTTATGCCGGAATATGCAAAAGCTCAAACTGACATTCAGGCATTGCAGAAACAGTATGAAGACGAAATCAAACGTGCATCTGATGAGTTCAACAAGAAATTCGCCGAATATCAGCAAGAACAGAAAACTCTTCCACAAAATATTCAAGAACGTCGCCAGAAAGAACTTCAGGAACTTTCTGACAAAGGTATGCAGTTCCAGCAGGATGCACAGCAGCAGTTGCAGAAAGCTTATGCTGACATGATGGAACCTATCTACAAGAAACTGGAAGATGCTGTAAAATCTATCGGAACTACAGGTGGTTACACTTATGTATTCGACCTGAACCGTACGGATATTCCTTATGTAAACGAAACAATGTCGAAAGATGTAACAAACGACATCAAGACCAAGTTGGGTATCAGCTTGACAGCTGTTCCGGCTACAGCACCGGCAGCAACTCCTGCTCAGTAAAAACGTGTTTTCAACGTAACAAAAATAAAGTTGTCATTGACTTCATTCTCTTCGGATGCGGTCAATGACAATTCTTTTTTCACCTCTTAATCAAATTTCCCCATGCTTTCTACTACAGGACCTATCGGAGTTTTCGATTCCGGATATGGAGGACTGACAATCCTCGACAAGATTCGTGAATTACTTCCCCAATACGATTACATTTATCTGGGAGATAACGCTCGTACCCCATACGGAACACGTTCGTTCGAAGTTGTCTACGAATTTACACTGCAAGCTGTACGGAAACTGTTTGAATTGGGATGCCCGCTAGTGATACTTGCCTGTAATACAGCATCGGCAAAAGCCTTAAGAAGCATTCAGCAAAACGACCTTCCGCACATAGACCCGAGTCGCCGAGTACTGGGAGTGATACGCCCTACTGCCGAATGTATAGGAGAACTGACGGTTTCACGCCACGTCGGACTACTTGCTACCGCAGGGACAGTCAAATCTCAGTCTTACCCGCTGGAAGTACGTAAGCTTTATCCCGATGTTCAGATTACAGGAGTAGCATGTCCACTATGGGTTCCTTTGGTAGAAAACAATGAGTTTAATTCTCCGGGAGCAGATTATTTTGTACGCAAGTATATTGATCAGTTGTTGGAACAAGATCCCGAGATAGACACCATTATATTAGGTTGTACACACTATCCTTTGCTCATGGATAAGATACGGCAGTTCACTCCGTCACATATCCGTCTGGTAGCCCAAGGAGAATACGTAGCACGAAGTTTGAAGGACTATCTTTCCCGTCATACAGACATGCGAACCCGTTGTACAGCAGGCAGCAGTTGTGAATTTCTTACAACCGAATCGGTCGAAAAGTTTCAGGAAGCCGCTTCCATTTTCCTGCATCAGCAAGTACACGTAAGAAGCATCACACTAGAATAATTTACATTTTCACCCAACTAATATTATATTAACACCATTATTATACAATGACTACATTCGCCCCGTTCGCCCGTCCGATGTATATCATGGCAAAGCCCGCCGGATCACTCTGTAACCTGGCTTGCCATTATTGTTATTATCTGGAGAAAGCCAAGCTTTATCAAGACACTCCCAAGCAGATTATGAGCGACGAGCTGTTGGAAAAGTTCATCAAGGAATATATTGAGAGTCAGACCATGCCGCAAGTACTTTTTACATGGCATGGAGGAGAAACCTTAATGCGCCCGCTTGATTTTTACAAAAAGGCGATAGCCTTACAAAAAAAATATAGCAGAGGCAGAATCATCGACAATTGCATCCAGACAAATGGTACATTGCTGACCGACGACTGGTGTCGTTTCTTTCACGATAACCACTGGCTGGTAGGAGTTTCCATCGACGGGCCACAGGAGTTTCACGACGAATATCGGAAAAACAAACAGGGAAAGCCTTCGTTTGTCAAGGTCATGCAAGGCATCAACTTACTGAATAAACATCAAGTAGAATGGAATGCACTGGCAGTGGTAAACGATTTCAATACCGACTATCCGCTCGATTTTTATCATTTCTTTAAGGAGATAGGTTGCCGGTATATCCAGTTTACCCCGATTGTAGAACGTATTTTCCGACATGCCGACGGACGGTATCTTGCCTCGGTAGAAGAAGGAGCAGAAGAAACGGTTACCGATTTTTCAGTAACTCCCGAACAATGGGGCAACTTCCTCTGTACCATATTCGATGAATGGGTACGGAATGACGTAGGCGAATATTTTATCCAGCTGTTCGATTCAACCCTCGCCAACTGGGTAGGCGAACAACCCGGCATCTGTACACTGGCAAAAAACTGCGGACATGCGGGAGTCATAGAATTTAATGGCGACGTATACGCCTGCGACCACTTTGTATTTCCACAATATAAATTGGGCAATATCTATTCCAAATCGCTGGTAGAGATGATGTACAGCGAGAAGCAATTGCAATTTGGTCGCGATAAATCGGAGAAGTTACCTACACAATGCAAGGAATGCCAGTATCTGTTTGCCTGCAACGGTGAATGTCCGAAGAACCGTTTCTGCAAGACAGCTTCCGGAGAACCTGGACTAAATTATCTGTGTAAAGGATATTATCAGTATTTCGACCATGTAGCGCCTTACATGGACTACATGAAGAAGGAATTGCTGGCTCAGCGTCCACCAGCCAATATCATGGAAGCTATCCGAAAGGGAGAACTCTGACACTGACAAGCTCTTACTTTCCAGCAAAGATACAGATGAACTCAGACACGCGATACCGGCTTTTCTCAAGGTATCGGCATGAGTTCATCTTTTTTTGTACAAATTTTCGATTTTTCTGTACAAAAAATAAAAAAATATCTCGACGTTTTTTACCAGACAACGCCATGCTTTTTTGAATCATCAGCAAATTCCAACAAACAGAATACCCCTCTCACGTCCATTCCCCCAAATGGTGCTTTTGCACCAAGAGAGAATAAACGTCAAAGGGGTATATCTTATATAAGCGATAAAGATTATTTCTTTTTCAGTTCATCGGCAGGAACAATACGGTAAAGCTTGTCGCTGGGGCGAATACGGTCGGGGACCTTAAACGAAACATGCACACCTTTCTTTACTACATCTACCGGTTTCAGGTCGACACGTGCTTCGTCCAGTGTAACATACATTGCTCCCGTTGTAGGTCCTGTAATCAGGAGTTTGTCGCCCACCTTGATTTCGGAAGCTTCAATCAGGAATTCTGCAACACCGATGTTCGAGAAATACTTGATACCACGTCCGGCATATACCTTACGCTCTGTAGCCTCCGAACCATAGTTCTTACTCCATTCTCCCAAACGCTGTCCCAGATAATAACCATTCCAGAAGCCACGGTTAAATACGGTCTTAAGGCGAGTATCCCAGTCGGCTTTCTTTTCTTCCGTAAAGGTACCTTCCAGATACGAACGAATAGCTTCCTTATAACATTCCACCACGGTACGCACATACTCAGGTCCACGTGCACGTCCTTCAATCTTGAATACCCGAACACCGGCTTCTATCATCTCGTCCATAAAATGAATCGTTTTCAGATCCTTTGGCGACATGATATACTGGTTATCGACTTCCAGTTCGATATCACTTTCCTTATCCTTCACGATATAGGCACGACGGCAGACCTGCATGCAAGCCCCACGGTTTGCCGAAGCATTCAGTTCGTTCAAGCTCAGATAACACTTGCCCGACACAGCCATACACAAAGCCCCATGACAGAACATCTCGATACGTACCGGCTGCCCCATCGGTCCCGTAATATGCTGTTCATGAATTGCATCGTAAATCTTACGCACCTGCTTCAAGTTCAGCTCACGTGCCAGTACCACTACATCGGCAAACTGTGCATAAAACTTCAAGGCTTCCGCATTGCTGATATTCAACTGGGTAGACAAATGCACCTCCTGTCCTATCTGGTTACAATAAGCCATGACTGCTACATCGGCAGCAATTACTGCACTGATGCCCGCTTCCTTTGCTGCATCCACAATCTTCCGCATCAAGGCGATATCTTCATCGTAAATAATTGTATTTACAGTCAGATAACTTTTCACACCGTTTTCATCGCATACTCTGGCAATCTCACGCAGGTCGTCTACCGTAAACGTGTTTGCTGAACGAGCACGCATATTCAGGCTTTCAATGCCGAAATAGATAGAATCTGCTCCTGCATGAATAGCCGCAGCCAGCGACTCTCGGGAGCCGACCGGTGCCATAATTTCGAAGTCCTTTATTGAGTAATTCATCTTTTCTTGTTGGTTTCGGCTGCAAAGTTAACGATTTTCCGGCAAACAGACGAACAAGGTCATAGAATCCGAAGCTTTGCCGCTTTACAACCGAAAGTAATAATGTATATATATAGTGATTATATACATGAATAGTATAAACATACAAAATAAATCGTTTTTTATTTCATTCGATACAAAATATTTTATACTTTTGCCGCCCGATTGAGATTTTAAGATAAAAAACACAAAACAACTGAATAATAAGAAAGGGAATATGTGCCTCTTCAGTGGAAGAGAATGCAATCACTTAGCACTTTAAAGATTGAAATTTATATTTAACCATTTTATTAAGAGAGATTTATGAGTAAGTTCTTATCACTGCTGTGCAGTATGCTAATCTGCGTGGCAACCTATGCACAGAATATCACTGTGAACGGGAAAGTTACTGCCAACGGAGAAGAGATGCCAGGGGTAACAGTAGCAGTCAAAGGAGGAACGAATGGTACCATTACCTCCATAGACGGTAGCTATTCACTACAAGTAGATGCAAAAAGTACATTGGTATTTTCATTCATCGGATATGAAACTGTAGAAATGCCCGTCAAAGGTCAGAAAGTAATCAACGTCGATTTGAAAGAATCTTCCGTAGCCATTGATGAAGTTGTTATTGCCGTACCTTATGGTACCGCAAAAAAATCTACTTTCACTGGTTCTGCCAGTGTTATCGACAAGAAAATTGTAGCTGCATCACAGGTTTCAAGTGTATCAAAAGCCTTGCAGGGAACTGTAGCCGGTTTGCAGTCGTTCTCTACCAGTGGACAACCGGGTGAAGATGCCGATATCTATATCCGTGGGGTAGGTTCTGCAAATGCTTCACAAACCCCATTGTATGTAGTCGACGGTGTGCCTTACGATGGCAAACTTTCATCTATTTCTTCACAAGATATTGCTTCTGTTACAGTTTTGAAAGATGCCGCTGCTGCTTCTCTTTATGGTTCTCGTGCAGCAAACGGTGTCATCATGATTACGACCAAACAAGGACAGAATGGTTCAGCCCCAACTATCCAGTTATCGGCTAAGTACGGTTTCTCAAGCCGTGCCGTACGCGATTACGACCAGTTGAGCACAGATGATTATTTCATGTTGCAATGGGAAGCATTGCGTAACAGCTACATCGACAACGGTTCAGATCCTGTTACTGCTGCTCAGAACGCCTCAGCTATCGTAGCTACCACCCAAACAGGCGGTCTGGGTATCAATCCTTATGGTACAAGTTATCCACAACCGGTAGGAACGGATGGAAAAATTGTAGCCGGTGCCACTCCGTTATGGAACGACAGCTGGGAAGATGCCTTGTCGCAGAATGCGCACTACGCTGATTTAAACGCAAGCGTATCAGGAGGTAGTGAAAAGACTAAATATTATTTTTCACTAGGCTACCTGGACGATCAGGGTGCTTATATCTGTTCCGGATTCAAACGTTACAACCTGCGTTCGAACATTACTACCGACTTACGTAAATGGTTGCAGGTAGGGCTGAATGTATCTGCAACCCATTCTATCCAGAACTATCCGAAACAGAATGATACTGCCATCGGCAATATCGTACTGGCTGCACGCGATATTCCTTCTTTCTATCCGGTTTACGAACGCGATATGACAACCGGTGAATATATTCTGGATGAAAACGGGAACCGTGTTTACGATTATGGAACCTACCGTAAAGGTTCGTACAACGGCTACAACTTCGCACAGTCTATGTTGTACGATAAAAAGGAGTACAAACGCGATGCAGCTTCTATCCGTGGTTATTTACAGATTACTCCGTTCGAAGGTTTGAGCTACAAAATGTCGCTGAACATCGACTACGACAGTATGTTTACCCATAACTACAGTAACCCGACTTACGGCAAGAAGCCGCTGACAGGTAGTGTAGAAAAGGGTAACGACCGTACTACTGGTATGACGTACAACAACGTCATCAACTGGAACCACACGTTCAAGGAGGATCACGATGTCCGATTGATGGCTGGTCAGGAGTATTACGAATACAATACTTCCAATTTCTCCGGTTCAAGAACCGGTGTCATCACCGATGGCTATTATGAACCGGATGTAGCTTCTACATTGAGCAGCTTTGGCGGAAACAGCGACCAGTACAAACTGTTGAGTTTCTTCGGAAGCGCTGAGTATTCATATCAGAGCAGATATTTCGTATCGGCTTCGGTACGTACCGACGGTTCTTCACGCTTCCATCCGGATAACCGATGGGGTACCTTCTGGTCTTTCGGTGGTTCATGGAAGATTTCACGTGAAAAGTTTCTGGAAGCAGCAAGCAATAACTGGCTGAGCAACCTGACACTCCGTGCCAGCTATGGTGCGCAAGGCAATGACAATGTAGGTTATTACGCTTATAAAGCACTTTATACTATCGGTAGTTCACTGGGTGAATCTACCCTGCATGCTTCACGTCTGGAAACACCGGATTTGAGCTGGGAAACAAACCTGAACTTGAACGTAGGTCTGGACTTCGGATTCTGGAGTAACCGACTGAACGGTACGATTGAATTCTTCCAGCGTTCTTCTAAAGATTTGCTGTTTGCCCGCGATCTGGTGCCGTCGGGAGGATTCGCAAGCATCGATGCCAATATCGGTAAGCTGAAAAACTACGGTTGGGAATTTACCATCAGCGGTACTCCAGTCATGACAAAAGACTGGACTTGGAAGCTGAGTGTAAATGCCACTACTTATAAAAACAAAATTGTTGAACTGCCGACCGAAGTTATGTGGCAGAGTTCTAAGAAATGGGTGAAAGGTGGTTCGCTGTACGACTTCTGGTTGTATGAATGGGCGGGTGTAAATCCGGAGAACGGTAAGCCGCAGTGGTATTACACCGCCAAGGATGGCAGCCGCCAGATTACAGAAGATTATTCAAGCCTGACACCGAACGATAAGGTAAAAGTAGGCAGCTCACTTCCTACACTGAGCGGTGGTTTCCAGTCAGACCTTACCTGGAAGAACCTGTCGCTGTCCATGTTGTTCTCTTATGCTATCGGCGGTAAGCTGTACAACAACGATAAGATACAGATGATGAGCGTTAAGGGTGGAAACGGTAGCTCGATGAGCGAAGACATGCTGAATCGCTGGACTCCGGAAAATCGATACACAGACATTCCACGTCTGTCGTACGACCAGACTAGTTACTTCACCAGCAGCTCAAGCCGCTGGCTGGTAAACCGTTCATTCTTGCGTTTGAAAACGGTTACATTAAGCTATACCTTACCTCAGAGATGGATACACTTTGCCACACTGAAAGATGCCAACATCTTTGTTCAAGGCGAAAACCTGTTGACATTCAGTCACCAGCAAGGTCTTGATCCTGAACAGCCTATCAGCGGTGTCGTATCATATCGCTATCCGGCTATGAAGACTTTCTCATTCGGTATTAATGTAACTCTTTAAAAAATTTGACAAAAGATGAAATTCAATTATAAAAATATATGCCTTACCGCACTGGCTGCCTGCACCGTTACAGCCTGCGACCTCGATACAGCTCCTACAACTTCACTTGAAGCAAATGCTGTATTCAAAAATCTGGAAAATGCCGACCGTGTAATCAGAGGAGCCTGGAACTATATCTTTAATTCCGGTTCTACCTATGCTTCCATCGGCTACGGAGCCATCATGATAAACGATGATTTTGCCGGCTCCGATGTAGTAAGAACTACCAGTTACGGTTATTCTTCCAGCTATAAACTGACCAACGGCTACGGACGCGGAGAAATAAACGACGTAATGTGGGACATGGTGTACGATCCAATCAATAACTGCAATGCCGTTCTCAAGAACATCGACGGTATTTCGGGAGATCAGGAAGAAAAGAACCGCATCAAAGGACAGGCTTATGCTACCCGTGGTTTCCTGTATATGCTGTTGGCAAGCCACTATTCTTTTGCCATCGATAAGGAGCCGAATGCAGTATGCGTGCCTATCTATACAGAACCAACTGACTACAATACAGCAACCACCGGAAAGCCTGCTGCAAGTGTATCGGAGGTATACGAACAAGCTTTGAACGATTTGAAATGGGGATATGACCTGATTCCGGCAGACTATAACCGAGGCTCAAATGCAACGGATCAATACAAGATCGACCATATCGTCGTAACCGGTCTAAGAGCACGCGCCAGCTTATATGCCCGCAAGTGGGAAGATGCTTACAAGTATGCAGACGAGGCTATGAAGTTGAAGAACAACTACCTGATGAGTGAAGCAGAATACAAGTCAGGTTTCAACAATGCCCTGAATAAAGAATGGATGTGGGGCTATTCTTGTACACAGGATGACAACCTTCCCGCCTACAACTTCCATTATAAAGATACCTCAACTCCGGGTAGTGGCTATACCAACTTCAATGCAGACCCTCACTTTAAGGAGCTGTTCGATAAGAACGACTACCGTAGAGATCTGTTCAAATGGGGGTTGAATGCAGGTTACGGTGAATGTGCCATGTTGAATTATAAGTTCCTGTTTGCCGATATCAACAACATGCTGGGAGATGTCATTATGATGCGTGTGGCAGAAATGTACCTGATTAAGGCAGAAGCTGCTGCACATCTGGCAGGCAAGACAAGCGAAGCTCAGGCCTTGCTGAAGGAATTGCGTGATGTCCGTATGAAAAACGGATTCGAATCGCCTGCCGTTACAGCAACAGGCGACGAACTGTTGAAGGAAATCTGGCTGGAACGCCGTAAAGAATTGTGGGGAGAAGGTTTTTCACTGACAGACATTATCCGTAACCAACAGTCGGTAGATCGTAAGAAATTCGAAGAATATGCAATGGCTGACATCACACACGACAGCAAAGGACAAGAAATAAGAACACCTAAACTGGATGAGAACGGTGATGTAATTCTAGCTCCTAAAAATGCAACAGATGAATATAAAGAACAGAACTGTATGCTTATAAGTGGACATTCTACTCTAAAATTTCCTGATGAATCAGACTTCGAGGCGAACAGTAAATATTATCTGTTCCGCATTCCGGAAAAAGAAGAGCTTCAGAACCAAAATTTGTACAACAATCATCCTAAATTGGACTTCTATCGATAAGCCGTAGCTCTATCATATGAAATCCTCCCAAGTGAAAGGTAATACCTTCTGCTTGGGAGGATTTCTTTTATTTATTAATTTTGCAGCGATTTCAACAAGCTGTTTATATCTACTGCAAGCTTTACTTACCTGTTTGCAGTCGAACCCTATAAAATATTACAATGAAAATAAGAAATATAGATTTAGGCGACAAGCCCGTACTGCTCGCTCCGATGGAGGATGTAACCGATCCCGCATTCCGCTTGCTATGCAAAGAGTTCGGAGCCGATATGGTGTATACCGAATTTGTGTCGAGCGATGCCCTGATTCGTTCGGTAGGAAAAACCATGTTAAAACTGAATATCAGCGATGCAGAACGCCCGGTTGCCATTCAGATATATGGAAAAGATACCGATACCATGGTGGAAGCAGCACGTATCGTAGAACAGGCTCATCCAGATATTCTGGACTTGAACTTTGGCTGTCCGGTAAAACGTGTAGCTGGCAAAGGAGCCGGTTCAGGAATGTTGCAGAATGTTCCGAAAATGCTGGAAATAACCAAGGCTGTCGTAGATGCCGTCAAGATTCCGGTAACGGTAAAAACCCGTCTGGGCTGGGATGCCGAACACAAGATCATCGTTGAACTGGCAGAACAGTTGCAGGATTGTGGCATTGAAGCACTGACTATCCATGGTCGTACCCGGGCACAAATGTATACCGGCGAAGCCGACTGGACGCTGATAGGTGAAGTGAAGAACAATCCACGCATGCACATTCCGATTATAGGAAATGGTGATGTCACCACTCCACAACGGGCAAAAGAATGTTTCGACCGCTACGGGGTGGATGCCATCATGATTGGCCGTGCCAGTTTCGGACGTCCGTGGATCTTCAAGGAAGTAAAACATTTCCTGCAAACCGGCGAGGAACTCCCTCCTCTATCGTTTAAATGGAAAATGGATGTACTGCGCCGTGAAGTGCAAGACAGTGTCAATCTGCTCGACGAACGCCGGGGTATTTTGCATGTCCGCCGTCATCTGGCAGCATCTCCTTTATTTAAAGGGATTCCCAACTTCAAGGATACCCGTATTGCCATGCTGCGTGCAGAAACACTGGCCGACCTGAACGGCATACTCGACCACATAGAAGAAACGTTCGGAGAATAAGCGTGTTTATCCCATCAGTTTAAAAACTGGTGAGATAAACCATCGTTTGTACATCAGCGTAGCAAGATTATACACAAAGAAAGCTGATACAAAGCCTACAATGGCATCAAGCAGGTAATGCGCCTGAATATAGACCGTAGCACAGCAAAGAAGAATATAGAAAGGGGCCAGCACATAGGCCAGTTTCTTGTTTACACGCCATGCCATTATCATCACAATGGTAGAAATTCCCACATGCGAACTGGGAAAAGCTGCTGTAGGGCGCTCTCCTACTTCCTGAGAAGCTTCTACCAACCGATAGAAAAGTCCATGTTCAAATCCGGGACCCGGAATCAGATAGTCATTCGTATTGAAGTAATCGCCGATAGCGGGGAAAATACAGGCATTCACCTTATCCATACCTATAGCTGGAAAATAGAACTGAGGCCCTGCCACCGGCAACATGATATAAACAAAATAATAGATGAAAAATGAAGTGACCAGTACGAAACAAATCTTTTCAAACCACTCAAAACGCTTCAGGAAATAATAGACCACCACAACCAGTATCATGGGATAATAAAAGAAATATCCCATATTGAAAGGCTCACTGAACCACATGGACGGACAATGTTTGCTGAATTCTACCGCCGGTTGACAACCGAACAATATCTGTTCGGCGTGAGCAAACACGTAATCCAGATTGGGAAACAAACGGTTAAACTCGAATGTGTCGGGATACCAGTAAGCAAGCAGACTCATCTGTACAGACATACGTATAAAGGCTGTCAGACGACATGGAAAAGCTTGATACAGAAATATCAGGACAAACGTCAGAATAACAATACCCAGACGCTCCAGCAACATCATGCCGGGATGGTCCATACGGGGAAACAGCAATAATATCAGCAAGGATGTCAAAGCGTTATATATCAAACTGATTGTTTCTACAGCAAACAGCCCCCTTCCACTTTCTACGCGTTCAAATAGTTTTATAGCCATTTCTCCTTCTTATACCATGCAATAATCTCTTTTACACCTCTCTCCAACGGGTATTCTGCCCGATAGCCTAGTTCTTTTTCCAGTGGGGCAATATCACATTGCCAGTTGCGCTGCTTCATGATTTTATATTTATCCAAATTTAAGGTACTCGATTTGTGGAACAAGCGGGCGACGTTTTCCGCAACAAACGATATTACCTTCAGTAAAGCCAGGGGACACGTAAAGCGTATCAGCCAGGGGTTTCCCAATTCCTTGCGGATCAAATCGGAAAACGTACGACTGCTATAGACATGTCCGTCACTTACAAAATAAGCCCGCCGTACAACTTGTTTTTCAATGGCAAGATATACGGCCTGAACCAAGTCCTTCACATAGACAAATGTAATATCTTGACGACGGAATCCCGCAGCAAAATCCACATGCCGTGCAATGGATTCTGCCATCAGAAAGTAATCTCGTTCACGGGGACCATAGACTCCGGTCGGGCGGAAAATGACATAAGGAAAGTCTTTCATGGTGTGTAAATACTCTTCCGAATGTAACTTACTTATTCCATAGGCAGTATTTGGTCGCGGAACATCCTGTTCACAAATAGGAGAATAATCTTTTTCCCGAATCGGTCCGAACACACTTAGCGAGCTGATATAAACAAACTGCTTGGGAACCATTTTCAGACGCATCAGTGTTTCAATAAAATGACGGGTAGCCCAATAGTTGCCGATTTCAAAATCGGCCTTGTCCAGACATTTGGTCACTCCTGCACAATGAATGATATAATCCCATCCACCATGCTCCAGCTTATGTTTCTTCAATTGTTCTTCCAAACGGTCTGAATCGGTAAAGTCCAGTTCAGCAAAACGAATACGAGTATCCTGCAAATATCGTCGGCTACTGCTCTTGCGCACGCCCGCCCATACTTGCATGTCACGCTCCAATCCTGCTTCCACCAGAAAACTTCCGATAAAGCCGCTAGCTCCGGTTACCAATACTTTTTTCTCCATGCGACAAAGATAATAGTTTCTCATCTTTCTACCTTAAAATATAGTGAGTTATTGATTCTTTATTCCATTTATTTTGCTTACTTTGTAAAAGAAACCTCTGCTTGATATGCGTACGAAATATCGTCCGAAAGATGGCAGTAAATAAAATATTACGATTATGGCTAAGAAAAAGAAAGAAAAAAAAGGCGGAAAACGCATGAAGAAGAAAGAACTGGCAGAATTGCTGGTTAATTATTTCCGCATCAAGCCAATGGAGAGCTTCAGCCTGAAGCAGTTATTTACAGGATTAAACCTGACTACACATCCATTGAAAATGCTTTGTGCCGACATCGTTCAGGAAATGGTAGAAGATAATTTTTTGATAGAGACAGAGAAAGGACATTATAAACTGAATGATAAGGGGCAGATCATGACAGGTACTTTCCTGCGCAAAAGCAACGGAAAGAACTCGTTTATCCCCGATGATGGCGGTGAACCTATCTTCATTGCTGAACGCAACTCGGCACATGCCATGAATAATGACAAGGTGAAAATTGCACTGTGTGCCAAACGTCGGCGCCATGAAGTGGAAGGTCAGGTCATTGAAATACTGGAACATGCCAATGCAAACTTTGTGGGTACACTGAAAGTAAGCAAGAACTATGCTTTCCTGCTAACGGAAACCAGTACACTGGCAAACGATATTTTCATCCCGAAGGAAAAGCTGAAAGGTGGCAAGGACGGTGACAAGGCAGTGGTCCGCATTACGGAATGGCCGGAAGAAGCTAAAAATCCATTCGGTGAAGTCATCGATATCTTGGGTAAGGCAGGTGAGAATACAACCGAAATGCATGCCATTCTTGCCGAATACGGCTTACCATATACTTATCCTCAATCGGTAGAAGCCGCTGCCGATAAAATCTCGGCTGAAATCACTCCCGAAGATTACGCAGAACGTGAAGATTTCCGTGATGTCGTGACTTTCACTATCGACCCGAAAGATGCCAAGGACTTCGACGATGCGCTTTCTATCCGCCAGCTTAAACCGGGACTTTGGGAAGTAGGCGTACACATTGCCGATGTTTCACATTATGTGAAAGAGGGTAGCATCATCGACAAGGAGGCTGTAAAACGGGCAACGTCTGTTTACTTGGTAGACCGTACCATCCCGATGTTACCCGAACGTCTGTGTAACTTCATCTGCTCGCTCCGTCCCGACGAAGAGAAACTGGCTTACTCTGTTATCTTCGATATGAACGAAAAGGCTGAAGTAAAAGACTATCGGATTCGTCATACCGTCATAAAGTCGAATCGCCGCTTTACTTACGAAGAAGCACAAAACATTATCGAAACGGGAGAAGGCAATTATAAAGAAGAAATTCTGGAACTGAATCGTCTGGCCAAAATTTTACGGGATAAACGAATGGCTGCCGGTTCTATCAACTTCGACCGCTGTGAAGTGAAGTTTGAGATTGATGAGAAAGGCAAGCCGCTGAGCGTATACTTCAAGGTTTCCAAAGAAGCAAATAAGTTGATTGAGGAATTCATGCTGTTAGCAAACCGTACGGTTGCCGAACACATCGGAAAAGTTCCCAAGAACAAGAAACCGAAAGTATTCCCTTACCGTATACACGACTTGCCCGATCCGGATAAGCTGGACAACTTGAGTCAGTTCATCGCCCGATTTGGCTATAAGATACGTACTGGAGGCAGTAAAACGGACGTTTCAAAGTCTATCAACCGTCTGTTGAGCGATATTGAAGGTAAGAAAGAACAGAACCTGATTGAAACCGTTTCATTGCGTGCCATGCAGAAGGCAAGATATTCTATTTATAATATCGGGCATTATGGATTGGCATTCGATTACTATACACATTTTACTTCTCCAATTCGCCGTTATCCGGACTTGATGGTACACCGCTTGCTTACACGCTATCTTGCCGGAGGTCGCAGTGCTCAGGCCGACAAGTATGAAGAACTGTGCGAACATAGTTCTGCTATGGAACAAACGGCTGCCAGTGCCGAACGTGCTTCCGTGAAGTACAAACAGGTAGAATTTATGAGTGAACGTATCGGCAATGTATACGACGGTGTTATCTCTGGAGTTACCGAATGGGGACTTTATGTGGAAATCAACGAAAACAAATGTGAAGGTATGGTTTCCATGCGCGACTTAGGTAACGATTATTATGAATTCGACGAAAAGAACTATTGCTTGATTGGTCGCCGCCATCATCGTAAGTTCAGCCTGGGTGACCCTGTTAAAATCAAAGTGGCACGGGCTAATCTGGAAAAGAAGCAACTGGATTTCGTTCTTGCTGATGAATAAGCAGTACTTTAAAGACCTTCATCCGTTGGATATAAAAAGAGGCTGCATCAAAATGAAAAGCTGAGATAGGTTTACTTATAATCTATCAGTTACAACATAAAAATCTCCTACTTTAGTCTTTG
>ENA-ORSY01000193-ORSY01000193.1-human-gut-metagenome-genome-assembly--contig:-NODE-193-length-67774-cov-13.784167_pt1 | contig 67774 bp, 49 predicted proteins | sample MGYA00242193_ERZ509160 | MGnify/ENA primary metagenome ERZ509160 (study PRJEB26280, sample SAMEA2338670) | human gut metagenome | biome: human gut; feature: human-associated habitat; material: faeces...
CATGTCCGGAATAAACAGGAACCTGAAAGAAATAGCCAGACTGGCCGATATATCCGTTCCTCTGAGCATGTACTGTGCCCGTCATTCATGGGCAAGCGCAGCCAAAGGCAAGAACATTCCGATTTCAGTTATCAGTGAAGGAATGGGACATGATTCCGAGGCGACTACGCAAATTTATCTGGCCTCATTGGATAACTCCGTAGTGGACAAAGCCAACGCACAAATTCTGAAAAGTCTGTAGGATTGGAGAATGTTTAGCAAAAGCATTCATTTCTTAGACAGAGGGACTCACTCTTGCGCAAAGTTATACATTTTATTGAAAATCCTGCAATTCCGGCCGTTGGATTTTCATCCGGAAGTCATTGAATTTCAACTGTTGTTTAGCAATCCTACATATAATTCATCAACAAATCAGCCTTATAGCCTGAAATCTCCCTCTGTCTAAGAGAGAATAAATTCATGTATTGTATTTTGTTTGGAGGGGCTTTGTATTAAGTATAAAATTATGAGTACAAAGTTTTTCAATAATATACCGGGTAATACTCTTTTTGATAAGTTGAAAGGTATTGCGGCAGAGATGGTAACATTTGAACGCTTTTTAGCTGTTGTAGGCTTCTTTCGTTCATCTGGATATTTCAAGTTGCGTAAAGAATTAGGTGATATATCAGAAATCAAGATATTGGTAGGTATCAATATTGATGATATTTTCCGAAAGCATAACAAGGCTCTTTTGATGCTTGTTGATGAAGAAAAAGCAAAAGAAATCTATCACAACGGTTTCAAGGAGGATATTGTAAACGCTCAATACTCACCCGAAGTAGAGGAAGGCATATTGCAGATGTGTGAAGACCTTGTTTCCGGACGTTTGCAAATGCGTATTCATGCAACCAGAAATCTGCACGCTAAATTCTACTTATGCCTGCCACAAAACCATAGCGAGAATAGCGACGGTTGGGTAATAATGGGTTCTTCCAATATCTCTGATTCGGGTTTGGGGATCAAACAGCCGCCACAGTATGAACTCAATGTGGCAATGAAGGACTTTGATGATGTAAAGTATTGCTCAGATGAATTTTGGACTTTATGGAACGAAGCTGTTCCATTGACAGCAAAAGATATTGAAGAGTACAAAAAGAATACATACTTGGGCTATCAGCCTACTCCATACGAACTATACATCAAAGTACTTATTGATACATTTGGCGACCAAGTGGAAGATGACTTTTCCATTCAGTTGCCCGATGGTGTCAAGGATTTGAAATATCAGAAAGATGCCGTTATTCAGGGATATCAGATGCTGATGCAGCATAATGGTTTGTTTCTTGCTGATGTCGTGGGATTAGGAAAGACTATGATTGCAACGATGATAGCCAAACGTTTTGTAGAGGCTAACGGTAAGAATACCAATATCCTTGTTGTATATCCCCCTGCATTGGAAGATAACTGGCGAAATACCTTCAAACTATTTGGCATCTACAAAAAAGCTCAGTTTATCACTAATGGCAGCCTGTCTAAAGTTCTTGGGGGTAAAGACAATTACAAGGACAAAGAGGAATTTGATTTAATCATTGTCGATGAAGCCCATGGTTTCCGTAGCGATAGTTCTGGCAAATATGATGAGTTGCAAAAGATATGCAAATCCCCCTGCCTGAATATTGGCTTGCTGAAAAGCACTCAAAAGAAGGTAATGCTTCTTTCTGCTACACCGCTCAACAACCGCCCTGATGATTTACAGAATCAGTTACTATTGTTCCAAAATAGCCAAAACTGTACCATTGACGGAATTCCCAACCTCAAAGGTTTCTTTGCTCCGCTTATCTATGAATATAAGAGATTGATGCGAGAGCGTGACCAGCGTGATGTTACTGCTGAGGTGGATAAAATCTATGAGCAGATACGTAGTAAGGTTATTGATAAGGTAACAGTACGCCGTACACGCAACAATATACTCAACGATCCCGATTATAAGGCAGATATTAAATCACAGAGTATCATATTCCCAAATATTCTGCCACCGAATGAATTGGAGTATGTAATGGGCTCAGATACAAGCAACCGCTTCTATGAGACGCTTAAGCAATTGACTGATGGAAAAACGGATGAAAATCCAGAAGGCAAGGGACTGACCTATGCCCGCTATCGTGCTGTTGAGTTTTTGAAACCTGAATATCGTAGCAAGTATAAGAATGCTGTACATATTGGTCAGACATTGGCTGCCATTTACCGTGTTCATATGGTAAAGAGATTGGAGAGTAGTTTCTATGCTTTCAAGAAGTCGCTTCGAACACTTCTTCGTATTACAACTGATATGATTAAGATGTTCGATGAGGACAAGGTGATCATCGCCCCCGATTTGAAGGTGAAAGACCTGCAAGCAAAGAATATGGAACTTGATGAAATTATCGAGTATGCCATTGCAAAAGGATATGCAACTGAAGATATTCTCTTTCCAGCCAATGCTTTTAGTTCTGATTTTCTTGAAATGCTCCATCATGATCGTGGGATATTGGAGCAACTCAATGCAGATTGGGCGAAAGAGAATGATGATCCGAAGTTTGACAAGTTCCAAGAAAACCTTACTAATGTCTTTTTTGATACGACCATCAATCCATCTGGCAAATTGGTGTTGTTCTCTGAAAGTGTCGATACATTGAATTACTTATATGATAGATTGACAAAAGAGATAGGTCGCACAGATGTTTTGATGGTAACAGCAAGCAACCGCAACCGTTTGGGACAGACTATCAAAGAGAATTTCGATGCCAATTTTGACAGTAATTCAATGAGGTACAACATCATTATTACTTCTGATGTATTGGCCGAAGGTGTGAACTTGCATCGTTCCAATGTAATTGTCAATTACGATTCGCCTTGGAATGCCACACGTTTAATGCAGCGTATAGGTCGTGTAAACCGTATCGGTTCTGTTGCTACGAATATCTATAACTATATGTTCTACCCATCGCAACAGGGCGACAAGGAAATTCAACTCTATAAAAACGCTCTTGTTAAATTACAGGGTTTTCACTCTGCATTTGGCGAAGATGCTCAAATCTACTCAAAGGAAGAAATTGTAAAGGAGTTCCAAATGTTTGACAACAATGTAAAGGACAGTATCGATAAGAAAATTGCCCTATTGCGTGAAGTGCGTGAGCTCTATAACAGAGACCGTAAACTATATCACAAAATCAAGGCTTTGCCAATGAAGAGCAGAGTAATGCGTGATACGGGAAAGCATTGTGGAAAGTCAGTCATCTTTGTTTCTTCCAATGTCAAGACCGAGTTTTATCTGGCTACTCAAACTGGTATTGAAATTATTGACTTCCTAGAAGCAGTAAAGTATCTCAAAGCAAGGCCCGAAGAACAACCATTACAATTTACTAATGAGAAACAACACTACAAGCATGTCAATAGTGCATTGGCTCAATATACAACCAATTATGTAGAGGCTGCAGATACATCATCTATCAATCGCACAGACCTTGACAAGACTTCGCTTGAAGCTAATAAATTCCTGCGGACCATTAAGCAAATAACAACTGACTGTGAGCTGAAATCGAAATGCGATGTACTGATGGGATACATCAATGAAGGTATATATGCCCAACTTCCCCGCTATCTGAAGGCTTTATCACGAGAGTACAAAAACGACCGCTCTAAAATGAAGCAGGACGAATATAGCTTGCAAAACAAAATATCGGAATTACTTGGAGAGTATCAGACGATGGACAAAGAACAACGCCATGATGCCCAAGATATTTCTAATCCTCAAATCATTATATCAGAATCATTTAAGTAAATATTTTTATGGCAGCTACATATACACCGGATATTTTGAGAAAACTATTCCAATCATCTTTCAATCTGACTCAGTGGTACACTTTCCTACAATATTTTTTCAATGCAACCGAATTGAAAGAAGGACCAGAAAAGATCATTGGAAGCACCTCTGATGATGGTTACTATTTGGGAAATATAGATACTACAGACAGTTATCGTATCGGTTTATTTCATTACAATATTACAAAAGGCTCGGTCGCAAACAGGCGTGTAGGGCTACGCAATCTTGTAAAGTCATTCATTAATCCGACTTGGGGTGAGTTTGATGCCGCATTGGTGGTATTTGATAGTGGCGACCATTGGCGTTTGTCATTTATTTGTGATATCAAGGGAGAAGCGACATCGCCTAAACGATATACATACGTTTTTGGTAGTGATGATTTACTATACAGAACGCCTATTGAGCGTTTCAACTTCTTAAAGAAAAAAGGTATTTCATTTGAAAATTTGAAAACTGCATTCTCTGTTGAAGCTCTTTCTGATGAGTTCTTTGACAGATATCGCGAGCAATACGCCGACTTTATCCAATATATTACAGGTAAGCGTTTTGTTAAGGTGGGCAGTAAGTGGGAAGAGAAAAGACTTAGTGAGCCCAATGCTGCATTGATGGGAGCGTTTGACTACAACGAAAAGAAAATCCGTGATTACGTAAAGAAGATGATGGGGCGCATCACCTTCCTTCATTTCTTGCAACGCAAAGGTTGGATGTGTGGCGACCTCAACTATATGCAAAATATGTTTGAGAACTCACTGTACAAGAATGATTATCTCGACTCAGTGCTTGAACCGTTGTTCTTCGGTATCTTGAACACTAAACCTGCCGAGCGTGAAGCCTTGTTTGCCGATTACGATTGGGATAAATCGCTACTTAATGAATGGAAAGATATTCCATACCTAAATGGTGGTTTATTTGAGCGTGATAAGGAAGACGAACCCGAAAGTCGTTTCCCAGCTGATTATTTCAAACGTTTGTTCCAATTCTTCAGTGAATACAACTTTACCATTGACGAGAATGACCCTAACGATGCCGAAGTGGGAGTAGATCCAGAAATGTTGGGTAAAATCTTCGAAAACTTGCTTGAAGACAACAAGGATAAAGGAGCATTCTACACACCGAAAGAGATTGTACGCTATATGTGTCAGGAGTCACTTATTGCCTACCTCGAAACCAATACAAGTATAGCAAAAGACAAGATTCGTCAATTCGTACTTTCACCAGAAGAGGGAGTTAAGGATATTCCAGAGAATAAGAAACCGAAACTTCTTTCAGCACTTGAAAATGTTAAGATTTGTGATCCTGCTATTGGTGGTTCGGGAGCATTTCCTATGGGTTTGCTCAATGAACTGTTGCATTGTCGTGAGGTTTTGAGTGGCGACCATTATGATCGTGCCGAAATCAAAAAGAGCATTATCCAAAACAATATCTATGGTGTAGATATTGAGAAAGGTGCAGTAGATATAGCCCGTTTGCGATTCTGGCTCTCTATCGTTGTTGATGAAGAGACACCATCGCCATTGCCCAATCTCGACTATAAGATTATGCAAGGCAACTCGCTAATTGAGAGTTTTATCGGGGTGGATTTAAGTAAACTCACTTACGAAAAAGAATACAAGAAAGACAAAGGAGAGATTTCTCTCTTCGATGATGAAAAAAATCGCTTGCAAAAGACGGTATCGCATCTACTATCTTCGTACTACTCTTGTAACGACCACAATAGAAAGGTGAAGTTACAACAAGAAATTTCCGATACTATCAACAAACAGTTGGAGGCACAGGCATACGACCCAATTATTCTTGCCAGACTCAAAGATATCAATCTTGCCGAGAATAACAAATTCTTTCTTTGGCATACTTGGTTTAGCGATGTTTTCAATCGTGATGATGATAAAAATGGTTTTGATATTGTAATTGGCAATCCTCCGTATTTTTTATATCAAGAATCACATGTTGGAGAGATTGCAGATTTACGTAGTGATAAAGATTATACGATTGCATTTGGGGGTAAATTAAATGCCTACAAACTCTTTATCGCAAATGCTGTAAAAAAACTCCTATCTACAAATGGTATAAATTGTTTTATCTTCCAAAATTCTTTTTTAGGAGATAGACAGGCTGCTAATTTGAGAAAGTATATCCTCAAGAATGACAAGATTATCAAAATTGATTCGTTCCCTGAACGAGATAGTAAGAAAAAGCGTGTTTTTGAGAGTGTAAAGATGAGCGTGTGTATATCATTAATACAAAATACTAAAGTCGATAGTGATTATGTATTCCCTGTATTTGTATGGGACGACAAGCATAAATCATCAGGATTGAGTACTTCTTTCTCTCTTAATGACATTATAGCAATTGATAATATTGATTATACAATACCACGTTTGAGACCTGAATACAAAACAACAGTCATTAAGTTATTGAAGAAAAAAGGAATATCATTGAAATGTATAGAGGGTGAATTAAATGTAACATTTCACAAAAAATTCTTTGGCTCAAATATTAGTAACCCAGTTATATTGAAGGGAGCTTCAATACAACGATACTATTATACTCATCAAATGAGCCAAGGTCAAATAGACTATCTCGAAGAAGAAAAATATTTGTTAGAATATGGGAATACTGAGAAATCTGCCCATCACAAATATGAAAGAATTGCAATGCAAGGAATGACAGGTGCTAATGACAAGATTAGACTTGTAATGTCTATTGTGCCTCAAGGATATTATTTGGCTAATTCATGCAATTATATATTGCCATCACACTTAATAGACCTATATTGCTTATTGGGATTCTTAAACTCTAAAACCATAAATTGGTTTTTTAGATGTTTCAGCACTAATAGTAATGTCAATGGCTATGAGGTTGATAATTTCCCTATTCCACAGTTGTCCCCAAATGCTCAAGCGACGATTTCAGAATTGGTTAAAAAGGTTATTGATGCTAAACGAACAAACAGCTCAACTGATACTTCTGCAATAGAAAAGCAGATTGATGAGCTTGTTTATCAAGCTTATGAATTATCAAAGGATGATATAAAAATCATTGAACAATAATTAAATAGCAAAAGAGCGATCTGATTTCTCAAGGTCGCTCTTTCGTTTAATATGTGTAATCTATGAATCCTATACTAATTAGATAGTCTGCAATATCATTCATATTCCTTTTCTGTAGTTCTTTAATTAAAATATGTGGTGGAGGCCAATTACTCATATATGGGTTACTACATGGACCTGTGTAAAGTCCGCCACCGGGACCTGTGTAAAGTCCACCACCGGGACCTGTGTAAAGTCCACCACCGGGACCTGTGTAAAGTCCGCCACCAGGACCTGTGTAGAGTCCGCCACCAGGACCTGTATAAAGTCCACCACCAGGACCTATGTATCTATCTCTTGGCCATTTGTTCATATTCTATCACTTATGAAGTTCTTTTCTATCTATCCAAAAAGCATTATCTGGCTTTATTATTAGAATATCAACAGGACCTCCAACTGTCTTCGTCCGTTGTTGAAATTTCATTGTATCTATAGTGGTTTGAATTGCATATTTTGCAAAATCAATAGCATCTTGTATTGTAAAATGATTAAATGGAATAGGATAATCCGTTAAAGCATTACCACTCTGCGTATACATTGTAGTCAATACTCTACTAAGTACATCTATTTCGCCATCCCATATTGCTCCCTGAATATCTGTATTAATAGATTCTATTTTATCTATAGCGGTAAAAATTCTATATAATTTTTGTTCATATGTTTTTCCTGTGTTTATATAACCTCCAATGATAAAATCTGTATCTATTGTTTGGCATAATGCTTTGAAATATGGAATTATTTTATCTTTAATTTCATCAACAGATTCATCTTTATGTTCATTGATAAAACTTTCTATATAACCTGCGATGGGTTTGTTGTTGATACTTGCTTGACCACATGTCGAAATACCAACTCCCTTTGGAGTTAGGAATGTCTTATATGAAGAGTCACTATAATGAACTCCGTTATTTTGGACTATTGTTCCATCTTGCTTATGAATAGTAGTACTGAATGTTGTTCTACTATCACTGGCCATAACAATACCTTCGCCTAAATGTAATGCTATAATTAATGACATCCTATTAATATTTTATCAACACAAAGATACAATTTTATTACCTGACAAAGAAATAATTACATAGGAATCTCTATTTTTGTAGGAAATAAATTATTCGGCAAATGTATCTATCTGAGCTAAAACTTTGGAATTTTAGAAAATTTAGTAAAAATGACGGAACAATAGAATTTGATTCGCCACATTTGGTAGTTCCTTTTAAGAAAGGAATTAATATCTTAATCGGAGAAAATGATTCAGGAAAAACAGCAATAATTGACGCTATTAAATTGGTTTTACGTACTCATGCTATTGAGTGGATACGTGTTGAAGAAAAAGATTTTCATGAAGCTACAGACTCTATGAGAATTGAACTTGTTATTAGTGATATGTCTGAAAACGAGGCATCCATTTTTACAGAATGGTTAAGTTGGGATAATAAAACATCTAAGCCATATCTTCGCTTAATATACGCTGCAAATATTATTAATGGACAGATTATTCCTGGAGATGTCTCGGCTGGACCTGATGCAAATGGTAAAGTTTTGGCTTTTCAAGCTCGTGAATACCTTAAAACTGTATATTTAAAAGCATTGAGAGATGCAAGTATAGAATTAACTGCAAAGAAGAGTTCTAGAGTTTCACAGATTTTACAAGGTCATAATTTATTTAAAGAGGAACCTGGACAAGAACATCCATTTGTGACATATGTTAAATCAGCAAACAGAAGCATTAATAGTTGGTTTAATGATGAGCTACAAGCATTAGGAAAAGATGGTTTACCAATTCTTGGGACAAGTAATAAGGAGCAAATAAAAGATAAGATAGATTCATTTTTACATGCTTTTATTAATTCTAATATAAATAGCAGCCTTACAATTACGGAACCTAAAATACGTAATATACTAGAAACTATTTCTATTGTTATAGAATTCGCACAAAATATGGGGCTAGGCACTATGAATAGGCTATATATGGCGACAGAACTGCTTCACTTAAATAAAGAGTGGGATGGTCTAAAATTATGTTTAATAGAAGAACTAGAAGCACATTTACATCCTCAAGCGCAAATGAAAGTTATTTCTGCTTTACAATGTCAGAAAGTACAATTCATCATGTCAACTCATAGTCCAAATATTGCATCTAAGATAAAAATTTCGGATAAAGAAAACACAAACATTATTCTATGTTATGATTCTGACGTGTATCCATTGAATACTGATACGACCAGACTTGATGAAGATGACTGTATATTCCTTGATCATTTTTTAGATGTAACAAAATCAAATTTGTTTTTTGCAAAAGGAGTTATTATTGTTGAAGGTTGGGCAGAAGAATTATTGATACCTGTAATTGCCAATAAGTTAGGATATAATCTTACCAATAAAGAAATTTCAATTGTTAATGTTGGTTCTACTGCATATATAAGATATGCTAATATTTTTATAAGGACTGACGGAAAGATATTAAATATGCCAATAAGTATAGTAACAGATCTCGATGTCAGTCCGGAAAAAATAAAAAAAGAAGAGGTAGAGCTTGATACAATTGAATATTCAGAAATCAGTCACGAAGTGGAGTTGGAAAAGTCTAAGAAAATTTTAGATAGTCTTGCTTTGCCCGATGAATCAAATGTCAAAATTCTCATTTCTCCACATTGGACTTTAGAGTGGTGTTTATATCTTTCCAGCACATTAAATGAATGTTTTAAGGAGTGTGTATCTAAAGTCCATTCTAAAACTGAAGGTTTTAAAAAAAATAAAGCTGGGAAATATGATGAAGAAAAATTCAAAACTACATTAATAAAGAAACTTAAAGATCGAACTTTAGATAAAGTAGCTATTGCTCATGAATTATGTCAGCAAATATGTTCGTTGGACACCTTAGCCATACCTGAAGATGATAGTATATATTATTTAGTGGAAGCAATTAAACATGTATCTAAAGTATGAGAAGAATTGATGATAATCTAATTAGTAGTGTACAAGACTTCCTTTTACCTAAAGGGTGTAATTTTGATGATGAACGTCGGAACTTTATAAAAGAGCTTTCATCCTGTGATTTGTTAGCTGTACCTGGGAGTGGCAAAACGACTGCTTTAATAGCAAAACTTTGTTGTATGGCTGAAAATCTTGAAATAGGAGATGCAATATTAGTTTTATCTCATACGAACACTGCTGTTGAAGAAATCCGAAAACATCTTTCCAAAAAAGCTGCGAAACTGTTTGAATATCCTCATAATGTATCGACGATTCAAGAATTTGTAGATAAATTTCTCGCAATTCCATATTATGAAAACAAGTATAAGAGAGGAATAGAAATTATTGACAAGGATAGATATGATGCTGAAATACAGCGAATTTTAAGTAGATGTTGGGATCGAAGGATTCTGTATTGCAAACACCAATTTGACTTTACATCAGTACGATTCATCAGTTCCTTTGGAGAACCAAGGATTGGATTGGGAATTGAAGGAAGTGATATATCCTATAAAATTCCAACTACATGGAGAGGAAATGAAGATTTTAATAAACAATATGTTTGCAATTGGTTGTTAAAGGCAAAAAATGAGATTTTAGAAAAAGGGATATTGCATTATGATGATTGCTATTATTTAGCTGAGGAATACATAAAAGAGTATCCAGAGATAAAGAGTGTATTGCAAAAACGTTTTAAATATATTCTTATTGATGAAACGCAAGATATGCAGCTGCATCAATTAAACCTTATTGATAAATTATTTTATTCAGATAATTGCATCTTACAAAGAATAGGTGATCCTAACCAATCAATTTATAATGCTGTAACAGATACTTGTGATTGGCTTCCTAGAAATCCCATGTATATTAATAATTCTCTGAGATTATCCAAAGAGATTGCAGACGTTGTAAATCCGTTCACTCTTATAACTGGTGATGATGGAACAGGTAAAGCTAGATTTGTTGTAAATGGAAAAAATGTATTAGATTCTCCAATACTTCCTACGTTATTATTATTTAATGAAGAGACAATGCCATTATTGAAAGGTAAATTTAAGGATTTGATAGAAAGAAATAATCTTCAGAATACAATTAATGGGAAAAAGTATGGGTTTCATATAATCGGGTGGAATGCAAAGATTTCAGAACCGGAATTTAACATAGAAAAATTACGGTTAGATAATATATTTCCAAACACAACTAAAGTCACTACAAGTAAGACATACGATACAATCTCTGAGTTTCTTCAATTTAGTGAAAATGAGACGATTAGCCAATGCCAAAAAACTGTCTTCGCAATACTATGTCATATTTTACGACTGTCTGGTGTAGTTGATGTAAATGGACGTAATTTTACAATAAAGACACTGCTCAAACAATATAAAAATAACGAACTGATAATATTAAACCAGACGGTTTTTAAGATATCTGTAGCGATAAAGCAAAATGATTTTGAAACTTCATATAAGTTATTGAAACAGGTCGTTGATAGTGATTTAAAATCAAAATTTGAACTTCAACAGAATGCATATGTAGATAATTTTATTGGAAATACTTTTGTGAAGTATAACAACGAAGAAAAAGAGGAAGAAGATTCAATCCCAATAAAAATAGGAACAGTGCATTCTGTAAAAGGAATGACTCATTGTGCAACAATGTATGTAGAAACTTTTTTTCATAACTATGAATGTAAACATTTAATAAAGAAACAGAATAGAGGAGGATTTCAACCTAGTCCATTCTTCAAAGATATAGTTGACAAAAAATCTTCAAGAGCAAAACAAGCTATGAAAATGTTATATGTTGGAATGTCACGGCCGACACATCTATTATGCTATGCTAGTTTAAAAATGAATTGGAGTAGCGATGCTTTGAAGAAGATGAGAGAAAGTGGTTGGGAAATTATTGATTTGACAATATAATTTGTACCTTTGCATTTAACAGGTGTTCTTTTGATTAATGCAAGACGAAGCAAATTACAGAACTTTGCTCGTTTCCAAATCGTTACCTATTTTATAAAGGTATTCGTATAAACTGCTTATTTTCAGCGAATAGGATAAAAGATGATGCCTAGCGGTGTGTGTAGTCAGGTTCTTCTTTATCAGACACAGGTCGGCAATCTCTTTCAGGTAACTGTTCATCTTCTGATTGCAGGGAACAGGCAGTAATACTCCTTTCTTTTTGCAGGCAGGATAATCTGCATATTTTCTCAGGATTTCCAAAGGAATATCCAGTAGCGGAATGTTACACATGTTCTTTGTTTTCTGACGTGGCTTCCTGATCCACAGGTTTCCGTTATTGTCTTTTACGATATGCTCAGGGGAAAGCTGTTGTACGTCAATGAAAGCCAGACCGGTAAAGGCAGCGAAAATAAAAACATCACGAACTACGGTGATTCGCTCCAGAGAAAATTCCTTGTGATAGATAGTCAGTAGCTCATCCATAGTAAGAAACTCACGGATTACTTCTTTTTCGTGGAACTTGATACCGATAAACGGGTCTTTGGCTATCCATTCATTGGCCAGTGCCAGATTAGTAATCTTCTTCAAACATTTCATATAACGGATGACGGTATTTTGCTGTAAGCATCCGATAAAGTACACATTGTAGATTCATAAAACAACAGACTCTTCTTATCAACGAATATAAAGTTGACAGGAAGAGTTTGCTATTCTATTGTATCTCTATTAGACTTCAATTGGATTTTCGTTGGACTTCTTCAACTTCCAGACATCCGGAAGCAGTTCCCGGATATCTTTGCCGGAGTCTTTTTCCTGATAATATGGAAGCCTGGCAATGACATCATTCAGCCATTCTCTTGGATTGACTTCCTGTGCCTTGCAGGTGGCAAGCAATGAACAGATGACCGCTGTATTTTCCGCAGCCTCATGATTCCCGCAGAAGAGGAAGTTCTTTCTTGAGAGCGTCAGAGGACGTATCGCATTTTCGGCCAGATTATTGTCTATCTTTATATTGCCGTCTTTGAGACAGGCCTTCATTCTGGGCCATAACGGATACGCATAGGAGATGGCCTGTCCCATCCGGCTTTTGGGCGGAACCTTGATATATGTGCTTTCCATCCACTTTTCAAAGGAATCCAGCAGGGGGGCGGACTGACGGTTCCGCAGTTCACGCCGTTCTTCCGCCGTATATTCCCGGAAGTCGGCAAAGTGCTCTGTCCGATAAATCTCCTGTATTATTTTCAATGCATGCTCCGCCAGACTTCTGTTTTCCTCCAGAGCCATCTCAAAATGACGTCTGATATGGGCCAGGCAGGCTATGAGGCACACTCCTTCAGTACCTTCAAATACATTGTAGGCACTGTAACCGTCACTCTGCAGATATCCCTTGAAGTCCTTCAGCAGTTTCCTTATCGTCTGTCCCGAACGGGAGCCGTCATCGTAATGGAAGATGACCAGCTTTTCCATGACCGCCCTGACCATCCACAGATACTCCTTGTCGGCCTTCCCCTTTCCCTTGCTGATCACCCTTACAGTGGTCTCGTCCGCCTGGACATACCCGCAGCCGACAACCAGCCGGACCAGCTCGTCATAAAGTGGTCTCAGCAGTTCACACACAGGCTTGAACCAGCCACTCAGTGTGCTTTCGGAAAGACGGACACCCAGATGGCGGAACTCCTTGACCTGCCTGTAGAATGGGACGTGATATTCGTATTTCTGCAGGAGCATTTCGGCCAGCATGGTGGAACCGGCCAGACATTTGTAAACAGGAGAAGGTGGAAGCGGAGCAATGATTACGCCGCTTTCACCTTCCTTGGGAAGACTCAGGTTGTCTTTCAATCCATATTTGGGACGGACAGTCTCCTTTACATACAGCCTGCCCGGTTCAAATTCCAGCGTACGGGTACGTTCCTCGCCGATCCGTCTGTAACGGTCCAAATCCACCCGGTCGGGTTCAATCACCACTTCAACTACCGGCAGTCCCTCCAGGAGTTCGCGGTTACGCCGGGATTCCTTCTTCTTTCCATCGGGCTTTGCTTTTGAAGGAACCGCTGCGCTGCTGTCCTCTTCCCGGATGTCTTCACTCTGTCCGGTTGCATGAATGGGATCGAACAGGGAGAGCTGGTTGGGATCCAGGGCTGCCAGCTTCTCACTCCTCCGCCCGAAAAGCTGACGGTTCAGCCATGCTATCTGTGAGAGCAGTTCCTGTATCTTCCGTTGCAGCGCATCCGTCTGTTCCAGCAGTTTTCCGTTGGATTCGACAAGGGAACGGTTAGTCTCCAGGAGACCGGTTATCTGCTCCTGCTGACTCTTGATTATCTGTTCCATTGTATCCTGCTGAATCATCCGTTTCTATCTCTTTATATAATGTAAAGATACTGATTTTTCGGCAGATACGCAACCGGATACATGAAAATACTTTCAATAGAAGCCATCCTTTCTACTGGCTTTCAACCTTTTCAGCCTCTCGTTCGGATTGTCACTGATTCCTTCCACCATCATGACCAGGTCGCGCCATTCCATCGGATAAGACCTGCTTCGGCTGTCATAGGCCGGCAGCCGGAACGTGCCCTCTTCCAGACGTTTCACATACAATACCATGCCGCCGTCTTCAGCATGGAGGAGTTTCATGGTGGTCCTGCTTCTGTTTATGAAGATGAAGACATCGCCCAGACGGACGTCATGTCCCATCCGGTCGTGAACCACTCCGCACAGAGAATTGATCCCCTTGCGCATGTCCGTCTTTCCGGGACACAGGAAATAGCGCATGGTATCATTCAGACAGAACATGGCCGCATAATTTGTGTATCAATCCAAATGTCAGTTCAGGGTTTCCATGGCTGTCAAGGTGGATCCTGATTCCGGAAGGAAGCTCTACCGTTACGTCGCCACCCGCACCTGGCGGGAGATTGCCTCTGCGACGCAGATCCAATGGAATGAATGTATCATCGGGAAGCTTGTCCGGATGGCTGGTGTAAGTACGGCTCAGGCCGAATTTCTTCTTCCAATAATGGAAACAGGAGGATGAATAGGACTCATTCTCACAGAAATCTTTTATGGTCAGGCCACTGGCCTGTTGTCTTTCATAAACGGACAGGAACTCTTCTTTACTCATTATTCGTTTCATGGTCTTTTTATTGGCAAAGTAACGGAAGAGTGGAAGGCTTTACAATGTGTATTTTATCGGATGCTTACCAAACTACACGTATAAACCTACTAATGAAAAATCTTTTTGTTCTATAAGACATTTATCTGACGGCAATTCAGATATAATTATCAGAGATAATAGGCGACAAAGTATTATTAATAAGATTTCTAAATTACAATCATTTAGTCAGATTGTTTCAGCGCGTAAGCCTTTTGGTATTAACACTGATATATTCAACAATAAATCGAGCTACCCAGAATATAAACTTAATGATATACCTTATGAGAATTCTGTTTTATTATGGGGTGTTTATGGTATTAAAGGTGGTGCAAAACGTATTACAGGATATATCGATTCCAATGCAATAAAAAAGAATAGACAATGGATAAATAAATATAAGCTATTTATATCTAAAGCCTATTCAGCGGATGCCATAGTTCCTCCTGAAATAATAATAGCACCTCCGGGAGTCGTATGTAGTGAAACCTTTCTCGTAATTGGACCATTTGAGAATTCTGTTGAACAAAATAATGCAAATCGATATCTTGAAACTAATTTTTGTAGAATATTATTATTTTTTGGAAGAGGAACAATGCAGGTGTCCCAAGATGTTTTTCGTTTTGTTCCGTTGCAAGACTTCACATCATTAAGCGATATTGATTGGAACAAAAGCATACCCGAAATAGACAATCAACTCTTTGCAAAATATCATTTGACCAATGAAGAAATATCTTTTATCGAATCAATGATAAAACCTATGTAAAAGTAAAGCGAGGGCAGGTATATAGTACTTGTCCTCGTTAAAACTCACTTTTTTTCATATACCTTTAAACTATGCAACATCTTTTTTAGCATCCGTAAATATTCCATAACTATAAAATGGATGTTCTCATTCATTAAGGTCTTTTAATTGGCCAATAATATCTAAAGCCATTTTAGATAACGGTCTGTTAGATAATTGGCATTCATCCAAATAATTGCCCCATATTATTCTATCGATTAACTCATCTGTTATCCCCAATTTACTAAATGAAATCTTTAAGTCATTATAATATCCTTTTTTGTTTGCAATAGATTTCACTACTATTTCATGCGCATAATCCTTATGCTTTTTATATAGTTCACTCAAAGCAAATGCTTGAATATTCGTTTTGCATCTATCATCAGACTCAAATCTAATTTCCCAATCAGCATTTTTTAAGATACAATTTAAGGGCGAATCTATTATTAATTTTCCATTATTTCCGAATCCTTCTATATATGGATTAATATCTATATGTTCTTCTCCTTTTGCTTTATTACATGTAGGGCAACATGGAATAAGATTATAAAATGATAGAGCTAAATACGGGTATTTACTTTTACTATAAAAGTGGTCAAACTGAGCAGCAACTTTACGGTTGTTATCTGCGCCAAAAATATATTGTCTATTGCAGTATGGACAAACGCTTATGTTTAAAGAATCAAGAACATCATATAAAATTTCTTTTCGAACTTTTTCATATTGACCAATCATGTATTTCTTAAACTCACACCACTCACTTGCTTCATAGTCTATATCGGGAAAGCATTTATCGAATAACTCTATTTCTTTAATTAAACTTAATGAAGGACATAATACTATATCCTCGAATTTACGTTCATTAAACAGGTAAGCTAAATACTTATTATCTCTCTTGATATGTCTTTTCATCATTAGAACAGAATCAGCATAGTTTCTACTGATTTGTTCTATATTAGAGTTTTTAATTTCAATCATTGCTTCTTGTTTTCAAGTTTTGCTAATTCTTCTTTTAATAAAAGAACTCGTTCCTCGTTAGATAATGTTTTTCGTTTGCTATCATATTTTTGCAACAAAATATTGCGGAGTATAGGTTCTCCTATTCTGTAAATATCGTAAAGGATATTGTTGTCTATTTGTCCAGATTCTATTCGATCATAGATTGCCTCAATCTTGTGTTTTGCAAATTCTCCAATTGGCACTCCATCAAGGAAAAAGCTATTATTATATAAAGTATGTATATTTGCAGCAAATGTTTCCTTAAGATTTAACTCTGAGCAAACCGTGCTTGTTCCATCCGGATTTTTATTGATAAAAATCACATTCTTACGCGGTATATCTGATAATAATATCGGAGAGTGTGTCGTTAATATTATTTGAAATTTAACTTTTGGGAAATATGCATATAGTAAATCCAATAGTAAGCTAATAAATTTTTGTTGCCATTCAGGATGTAGTTGCAAATCAGGCTCATCAAGCAATATAATAATTGTTTTACCATCAAATTTATTGTCGCAAATAATCTTATTTATGACTGCATGGTGAATTTCACCTTGCTTATTAAAAATCACACCCATTAAGCGTGATACTAATGTATATATAGCTCTTTCGCCAGATGACATTCCTAAATTGATAACTATTTGAGCATTTGAAACATTCTGTTCCATTGTCCCAAACGAAGCATAAGGAGCCATAGGAATATAATTGTAATAGCAATATAGAGCTGTTATAAATGCCTGAGTAATAGATTTGATTCGAATGCTACAGCTAAATTCATAATACCCTTTTTTCAGTCCGCTTTGTCTTTCTTCTGTATATTTAATATCTCCAGAATCATAAAGCGAGCAAAGTGCATCGAAAATATTTGGCCTATAATCTTCTCCATTATTAAGATGTAATAGTACATCTTCAAATGTTGTCTTATCATCCCATTCTTCGGGAAAATGTTGGTTTGATAAAAATATTTGGGTTAGTATAAACTTTTTTAATCTGTTTTTGAATCCTTTTTTAGATAGATTCTGTACCAATGATTTATATATTGGATGCTGCGGCTCAATGTCTGAGAAATAAAGTAGCTTTAGCTCAAAATTGTCGGGCAATTTGATTGTCTCAAAAACGGTATGTTGTTTTTGCTCATGTGAGTAAATAAACAATAATAACAGTCTAAATAAATCGTTAGTTTGCATTATGTCAACTTCTGACATACGGGCATATTCTGGCTCTTGCGTTAATCGACTTAATGGCTGTCGAAGAACATGAGAATTTGAAATGTCCTCAAACTTAGAGTAATGAGAATTTCTATTTGATAGGTTCCTGTCTATTGATGGTGAATAAAAAATGACAAATGCATCATTAATATGTTCTTTAAAATAGGAATTCAATGGAGAACCGAATCTTTCGAATTGAATTACTTCAAATGTGAATTTGTAATCCGAAAGTTGTTTTGGAATGTTTGAATATATACGATCATTATGCTTGTAAAATATAAAACCTCCACCTTGACCACATAACGCCTTTATTATACAGTCCAGTAGATTAGTCTTTCCCGAACCGTTTTTTCCAACTACAGCTGTAATATTGACTATATTTTGTCCAAACCAACCACTATATAGAGAATCACATTTTTCCATATCAAAGGTCTTTAATTGGGGGCGATATGAAAATTTGTAATTGGGAGAAAAATTGTACTCACATTCTTTAATATTACGTTTGTCGTCCCAAATATAAATATATAATAGTTCCATAACATTAATTTTATTATCTCAATACTATTGAAAAGACGAATTATATCATAGAAAATAGTGGGATACACTTTTGCTTACATACTATCAAATAATTTTATAACCTTATGAATCTCCGAATACGCCATCAAATCCTCAGGAGACTCTTTACAGAGTTGGCACAACTTTTCTGAATTTGACATCGCCCGTTCCAAATCTCCATTCTCTATCAGGTATTTATAGAGGTTGGTACGTATGAAATATCGCTTTGTCTTTTCATATCCCGGCATATATTTCTGTAACTCAGGAAGCAATTGGTCGTAACTTTCATATCGCCGACAAACTACATTGGGTAGAAAGTGGAGCAAGAACCAAAATTCCGTACATGGATTCGTTTCTACGAACATAACCTTTCCGGCATATTTCTTCTTGTTATACTCTTTCTTTGCTCGTTGGTATAGTTGCATTTCGGAAGGATATTGATACAGCCTGTCCATATCAAAAAGGCATATGATAAAGTCATATTGCTTGTTCAAATAAGATTCTACCAGTTTTAGAATATGATTGATATCGCTATGCTGTGGAAAATCAGGCGCAACCTTGAAAGGATAACGACACGCCACCCTCAATGAATCAAAATAGAACCATTCCGTTTCTCCCTCGCCTATGATGGCGATACTTTTTGTTACTGTCCGCCTCATATCATTAGTCGTTTAGGTTAATGTATTGACTACCAAGAAACGGAAGCTTAACTAACTTACCCTGTTTGTAAGCATTATACGGGGAAAGATTCTTGTGCAGACCTAAAGATGAAAGACGTACTATTTTAGTCTCGCCATATTCGTCTTTGTCGGTAAACCATATCGTATCACGTCGAATGAAATCCTCATTAAGAAGATTGATGTCGTGTGTTGTCAACAACATTTGGGATGTTCCTTCACTGTTCGCTAAAAAGACTTTTATAAAATAAGCCAGCAGTTCATAGTGGATGCTTGTCTCGACTTCGTCAATAAGCACAAATCGGTTGGTCTTCAACAAGAAATTCAGAATTACTGCCATCCCCAAAAATCTCATCGTACCATTGGATTCATATTCTTCAGACAAATCGTATAGTTTGTCGCCAACCTTATGCTTGAATGTCAATTCTGCATTGGTGATTTTTCCTTTTCTAAGCATTTCAGCTTTTGCCTCATTGTCAATAGGGGCATTTTGAATCAGTTGCTCCAATTCAGGGGTAATCAATTCTTCCTCTTCATGCAATACGACATCTTCAATGTTGAAATCGGATGCTTTCAGAAAGTTCAAAATGAACTTCTTCAAATCGCCTGTTTCATCTTTATCCAATTGTGATTTTACATATCCTGAAAGTAGCATACCAGGAGCCAATATATCTTTTACTTGTTTGGCAAAGTAATCGTACACATCATTCAACTTGGTACGTTCCACATTACTTTTACCAAATGCGGCAAGCACACTGCAATTATTGATAGTGTTTCCGGAAATCACATCCTGACTCTTCCGTGGCATTTTCAGGTTTGTACCGAAATCTATTGTTGTGGAATCTGTAGTTGCATTATAATTACGACTATACAATTTGGTAGGACGAATGGAATCGTAAACAACCAATGTCTCAGAATAGATATATTTTGCGTCTAATTCAAAAGTAAGGATATACTTCGACTTATTAATATAGAATACCATAGACATCTTCGTTCTTTCATTCCTTGATGTGTCATCCAGCATAAAAGGAACGACCCCGGTTTTCTCATTTCGGTCTTTGGGCATCCTAAGAACGAGCATTCTGAAAAATTCCACAGCATTCAAGATATTGGTTTTGCCGGAAGCATTTGCACCATAGATGATGCCCAATTTCAACAATCTTACCCCATCCTTAACTTCATATGAATATTCGTCAGACATAAAATTATCTGATGAAGGTTCAAAGCTTATCTTTTGTGGAGACTTTATTGAGAAAAAATTTTCAATGGTGAATTCTGCTATCATATTCGTTGAATTTATCTGTTATATGATGCAAAGATAAGAATAAAATCGTATAGAGCAAATCTATAATACATATTTCCGTAACAATATTACAAAATATAGCTATAAAATTTACTTTATGCGTTTTTTTATAACAATATAAAAGCCTGCAAAAGAATGGAGCCTTGAATCATTGGAATATATAAAAAGTAAATATATGATATCTTGTACCTACTAGATTGAATATTATTTTCCCATGAAATTTATCTCTTCATATTATTTTTTATGATTGAGAATTTTAGTACCTTTGAAATCTAAGGTAAGTGTTCTTTTATTTTATGTAAAATCTGGCGATTTCTAAACTTTACTTTCGAAATATTGATCTTATAAATTTCTTATTTTCAATAAGTAATAGGAGGTAGTTATCTTTTGTATAGAGATTGAGAACAAGATAGCTTTACGTAAAACGGTTATCAATACTATTGTGCAAACAATTACTCCTTTTGAGGTCCATCTAAATTTGAGATATTTTCCGACAGACAAGAAACAACCTCAACAGAGCGTTTGCCTGAGTCCCTCTTCTAAAAAGAATTTTTAATGGTATATCTATTCTACGGAACAAGGGGGTGATAAGACTCTATCAAGATTTGGAATTGATAAGTTATTAGGTCCCCGTATCACTTCGTTTTAAGAGCATACGACGAAGAATGCTTAAGGTTTACCGATTTTCATCCGTATTAGTTTTTCTATTACTGCTCATGATGTTGATAGTGCGTATCTAAACTTATATCTTGTTGCCTGTATAGATGATGAAGCCAATACGGAAACATTGCAATCTGCCATTGAATTTAAGCATTGGACAATACTTTCGTAATATATATTAAACCGTACAAGGATGAGAATACATAGAGTTTACTTTACCTTAGAGAAGCAAAGTAAGTTACATAGATAGTGCCTTATGGCAAAAATTTCGGTCTTGAAGGAATTGCTAACAAAACAATAATAGTATTCTACGATTAACACATTATTTATGATTACAATATATTTGGATAAACAAGTTTTCAGCCATCTCTTTAACGCAAGGGAAGAAAAGTACTCTCTTTTGCGCGAAAAGATATTATCTCACAAAGACGAATTCATTTTCTTTTATTCAAATGCTCATTTATTTGATTTGCAAGATGATAAAACAAACATAAAGTATGCAGAAATGGATTTTATGCAAACTATTGTTAATGGAAATCGTTTAATATACGAAGATGCTAAACAGGTGGTTATGAAGCAATCTCCTAGAGATGCTTTCATGAATATAGGAAAAGTCGGAGATATATCTTGGCTTAAAAATATTGATCTTTCGCAAATCACAGAAGAACAAAGGAAAGCAATTAATAATATTATTGATATTAGTATATTGGATTTAAAAGGAGAATTAAATTTTGATTGGATAATAAAAAGAACTCCAATTTCAACAGATGAACTCCAAATAGATAATTCTAGTTTTTCAGCATTTGTAAAATTTATGTTTCACAATCTTTATGAAGAGAAAGAGCCATATAAAATAGTAAGAGATAATACCATAGCCAAATACAATCCTACATTAATTACATCAGAAGATGAAAATGTCTTTAACGAACAGTTAGCTTCTGCTCCGTTAGGATTATCTTTTATAGATATGATTAAAGCTATTTTGACTCAAATAGGATTATCCTCCTCTGATTCTGCTACAGTATATTATATGTCATATATGCTTCTTGATCTATTAGGTGTCAATAAAGAAACTAGAAAGAAAGTTAAACTTAAAAATATGGAAGCTGATTGCTGTCATAGTTTTTTTGGATCATATTGTGATTGTATCGTTAGTGATGACGAAGGATTACGTCAAAAAAGCAAGACATTATATAAACTCTTTAATTTTGGAACAAAAGTATATTCAATAGATGATTTTATCAGAAAATTTGATGAAGCAATCAATAACAACAAAAAATCAGCATATGAATACTTTGATGAAATCAATAAAGATTATCAAGCCAAACAAATTTTGAAAGCAGATACTACACAAGAATATATTTTTACACACCTAAAGACATCCTGTGAATATTTGGGATACTTCAACTGTATGTTTGAAAGAAAATCAAAAGAAGAAACAGTCATTATACTACATAAAAGTTTTGATCTTAAACAGCCTATTCTTGCGAAAGAAATAGAGATTATAGTCAATAGAATAGTTAGAGTATTCAATGAGATGGGAGCTAACTTTGCATTATTTAATGAAGCGATAGAACTACCTCAATTAAAAGCTGACAATTGGAATAGAATATTAATATTAAATGATGCAGATGTATGTTTAACAAAATTCAAAGATACCCCTATGTTGTGTTTATGGATTAAACCGAAAAAGCCAATACCATAGCACTAAATTTGGGATGAAAGATGAACCCCACATAGAGGTGGAGCAAAAATACAAGGCATTTACTTGTATTTCAAAGCAAAGCGTTATCTTTGTCGTATAATAAAATCGACTCCGCAAGACACTGCAAAATATTGCAAGAATCCGGTGGGACAATAGCGGGAGATTACTTCTTTAGCTAAAAGATACATCAAATATATTCAGCCACTTATCGTTGAATGACGATTTCAGGTAGAGTCAATATGCATTTAATCTTGAATAGGATATGAAGAAAGCTAGAAAGATAAAAAATAAATACTCAATAAAGCGGCAGAAAAGTGTGACCTTAAGTAAGATTAAAACACAAAATAGCAAATCAATTAAAGAAACTAACAGAAAAAGATTTGCAATGATTGAAGATAAAGAAGGGTACGCTTGTGTTGAAGCTAATGAAATTTTGTATGCAGAAGGAGATGACAAAACTGCAGTTGTCTATGTGTCTGAGCAAAGGACTTTCCCTTTAAGTGTTCCAATCAAAAAAGCAATAAAACAACTAATGTCACTAAATAAGATGGTTACTATTAGCGAGAATTGTATTGTAAATGCAAACCATATAAGTGAATTAGGAGAAAATTATGTTGTAGTTAATGGTAAAAAATTGAAATTAGACAAAGATAGATTGAAGGATATACAAAATGAAGTTTGTATTATTAACATTTATATAAATTGTTAATCTTGCATCTGTTGTTTCACAAGATTTTTCTCGGTATATTATTTGTTATGATAGAGAATTTCATTATCTTTGATTGTGAAAAAAGTGTTCTTTTATTTTATGCAAAAGCAGGTGATTTGAAGAAGTCTACTCGTTTCTAAACCATTACCTGTCTAAAAAATAAATCTTGTAAATTCCTTATTCTCAATGAGTAAGAGTAAATTATATGTCTTGCAATATGTGTGGAAAGATTCTTTTGAATGCCACATACATCAGCTATTTCTTTCAAATAACTGTTCATTCGTTGGTTGCTGGGAACAGGAAGTAATAATCCTTTTTCATTGCAGATTGGATTTGACTGATATTTTTCTAAAATAAGTCTTGGTATATCCAACAATGGAATGTCGCACATATTATCGGTCTTTTCCCTTGCTTTTCTTATCCACCACTCACCATTATCTGCCTGTACAAGGTGTTCCTTTTTCAGATTCTTTACGTCTGTGAAGGCCAAGCCTGTGAAACAGCAGAAGATAAAAATGTCCCTTACCGTTTGTAACCGCTGAATATCAAAATCTTTGTTGATAATCTTACGTAGTTCAGTCTCGTTTAAAAATTCACGGTTACATTTAGTTTGTTTGAAATGTATTTCAGCAAACGGATCATCAGTTATCCACTTTTTAATCAATGCAGTTTTGATGATTTTCTTTAAATTCTTCAGATACTTCACTGTCGCATTTTGCGCACAGTTTTTCTGTATCTTAATGAAATGTTCAAACTTGGTTATAAATTCATAATTGATTGATTTTAATGGAATATCAGTCAAGTTATACAGTTCACTGATAAATTCCTTCAAATATCTTGCAGTACGTTCATATCTGAGTACAGTTCCCTCGGCATATTCCTTGTTCATTAATTCCCGGTACTCCAGATTGTGTTCCTGGAATACTTCAAGTAACATTTTGGGAGTAGAGTGTCCTCCATAGTAGATATTTTTTATAATATCTGCTGTAATTGGTTTACCATCCTGCTCAAGTTCACGGTGTATTTGAAGGATTTTAGTTCTTATTGTATCAAGATAATGGTTTATTTCTTGATACTTTCTTTCCTTGCCAATCGCACATTCCTTTTGCGCATTCCACTTCGCGACATCTATGCCTCTCTTGATTTGGATCTCCGCACGTTTCCCGTTTATTGTAATACGCATACAGATTGGTGCTTCTCCATTTTTAAGTAACTTTGATTTTTTCAGGAAAAACAATACCGTAAAATAGTTTCTTTGCATTGCCATACTCTTTGTTTTTTAGTTGGTGTAAAATTACATGTTTTGAAAAGAGTTTGCATCATGCAAGACACAGAGAATCAGTGAAATATGATACATATAGGTGGACTTTTTTTAAGTGAAAATCAAGTCCACCTATTTCACCTCCTTTGGGATGGCGTATTCTGCCTCAATTTGCAGTATGGATAAAAAGAAAAACCGCTAATAATGATTGATTATCAGCGGTTTTCATTGTTTTGCTTTTTGTTTGAGTGATCCGCTTGGGGCTCGAACCCAAGACCCCAACATTAAAAGTGTTGTGCTCTACCTGCTGAGCTAGCGAATCAAACCTGTTTTGCAGTCATTTCCTGATTGCGAGTGCAAAGGTAGATGTTTTGTATCAATCTGCCAAATATTCTGGCATATTTTTTTGAAATAATTTTCAGCTGTTCTTACATATTGCTGATTTTCAACGGCGCACGCTTTGTAAAAATACATTGTACTTACGGGCGCGTTCTCCTGAACCGGACGGCTACGCCCGAATCGGGAAGATCAGATTTTCCCTTCCTCCTCCAGTACCTTGCGGTAACAGCACCTGCACAGCGGCTCGTATTCCTCCTTTTCACCCAGCAGCACCCGCTTGTCGTTGGCAACGGTACGGTGGGAGATGTACGCCAGGTCACCGCATTTCACACAGATGGCATGCACCTTCGTCACTTCGTCGGCGATGGCACACAAGGCAGGTATCGGTCCGAAAGGCACACCTTTAAAGTCCATGTCCAGTCCGGCAATGATGACTCTCACCCCGCGGTCGGCCAGTTCGTTGCACACGTTTATCAGCCCTTCGTCGAAGAACTGGGCCTCGTCTATGCCCACCACGTCTATTTCCGAACTGAACAGCAAGATGCTTGCCGACGAGTCTACCGGAGTAGAGGGGATGGAATTATTGTCGTGCGACACCACTTCCTCTTCCGAATAGCGTGTGTCGATGGCCGGCTTGAATATCTCCACTCGCTGACGGGCGAAGGTGGCGCGTTTCAGGCGGCGGATCAGTTCTTCGGTCTTGCCCGAAAACATGGAACCGCAGATGACTTCTATTCTTCCTCTGCGGCAGGTTTCATGAGTATGATCTTCTGAAAAAACAACCATTGGTCTAAAATTTTGTGCAAAAATACAATTTGTGATGCTAATAAGCTTTATCTTCTGTCCGAATTTTCCGTTTTTCGCTATTTTAATATACAACAACTGTTAAATATTGGGGCAAATTAACTAGTGAGATTAAAAACTTCCTATCTTTGCTCAATTAACAATTGAAACATTGTATGGGAAGATTATACGTTGTTCCTACTCCTGTAGGCAATTTGGAGGATATGACCTTTCGTGCGATCCGTATATTGAAGGAGGCCGATCTGGTGCTGGCCGAGGATACACGCACGTCGGGCATTCTGCTCAAGCATTTCGAGATAAAGAATGCCATGCAGTCGTATCATAAGTTCAATGAGCACAAGATTGTGGAAGGAATCATCAACCGCCTCAAGGCAGGAGAAACAATCGCGCTGGTATCGGACGCGGGGACACCGGGCATATCCGATCCGGGCTTCCTCGTAGTACGTGAATGTGTGAAAAACGACATCGAGGTACAGTGCCTTCCGGGAGCGACTGCTTTCGTGCCGGCGCTGGTGGCTTCGGGACTGCCCGACGAACGTTTCTGCTTCGAAGGCTTCCTGCCGCAGAAGAAGGGACGGATGACGCGGCTGAACGCACTGACGGAAGAAACACGCACGATGATTTTCTACGAGTCGCCTTACCGGCTGGTGAAAACACTGACACAGTTTGCCGAGCTGTTCGGCCCCGAACGGAAGGTTTCCGTATGCCGCGAAATCTCCAAGATACACGAAGAAAGTGTACGGGGAACCTTGCAGGAGGTGGTGACACACTTCACGGCCAACGAGCCGAGAGGGGAAATCGTTATCGTACTGGCGGGAAAAGAAGAATAATTTATAAATTCTAAACAGATAGAAACTATGAAGAAAGTTGTTTTATTTTCGTTATGTGCTGCGGCCGTACTTGCTTCGTGCAACAATTCCGGTCAGAGTAAAGACGCGTTGAAGCTCCAGAACGATTCACTGATGGTCGAGCTGTCAAACCGTGATGCCGAACTGGATGAAATAATGGGTTCATTCAATGAAATCCAGGAAGGTTTCCGCGAAATCAACGAAGCTGAAAACCGTGTCGACCTTACAGGCGATGCCATCGAAAACAAATCGAGCGCAGACAAGATTAAGGAAGATATCCGTTTCATCAGCGAGAAACTGAAATCGAACCGCGAAGAGATTGCCAAACTGGAGAAGCAGCTCAAGAATAGCAACTACCAGTCGGCACAGCTCAAGAAGGCTATCAAGAACCTGACTGCACAGCTGGAAGAAAAACAGCGTCAGATTGAAACCCTGCAGGCTGAACTGGCTTCTAAGAACATCCGTATCGCCGAACTCGATGAGGCTGTTTCCGACCTGAACAAGAACGTTGACCAGCTGACTGCCGAAAACGAGGCGAAGGCTCAGACCGTTGCCGCTCAGGACAAGGCGCTCAACACTGCATGGTATGTATTCGGTACCAAGTCTGAATTAAAGGACCAGAAGATTCTGAACCGTGGCGATGTGCTGAAGGACAACGAGTTCAACAAGGATTACTTTACAGAAATCGATATCCGCAAGGATAAGGAAATCAAGCTGTACTCTAAACGTGCTACCTTGCTGACTACTCATCCTGCCGGTTCGTACGAACTTGCCAAAGACGACAAAGGACAGATTATTCTGAAGATTACCAATCCTAACCAGTTCTGGAGTGTATCTCGCTACCTGGTTATTCAGGTTCGGTAATGTTATATAACTGAATTTAAATTAAATCTGTTGTTCATTCTCCGCCGTGGGGATGGATAACAGATTTTTTTTGTTTATCTTGCGCCTGTTCAATCTACAGATTTTTTTCAGAAAGGAGATTCGTATATGAAAACATTCCGATTTGTTTGGATGGCCGCGCTCTTCCTGCTGTGGGCAGGTACGTCGGTGGCGCAGACCCGTGAGGAGAAGAAGGAGGAGCTCAAGGCTTACGTCGACGAGCAGGTGGAAGCCCGTACCTTCAAGATTGATGCCGACATGGCATACCCCATGAGCGGAAGGAGCATTCCGCTGTCTACCCCCTACGGACTTCAGATGAAGAAGGATTCCGTGGATGTCTGTCTGCCGTACTTCGGCAGGGCTTACCAGATTCCTTACGGGGGAGGAGAGGGACTGCGCTTCAAGGCTCCGGTAGAGAATTATTCCTGCGAGTTCAAGAAAGACCGTTACCAGATTCACTTCGAGGCCACTACCAGCGAGGACAATTTCGAGTTTTCGGTCGATGTCTACGACGACGGCTCGTCGAACATCCATGTGTCGATGCGCAACCGCCAGCCTATCCATTATACGGGCGACCTGGATGCAACCGGGTTGCAATAGGAAATGTGTATCTTTGCCGCAAAGACCCGCAGAAAAATACTAAAAACGTCATGGAAACAAATGAAATTTATGCCGAGAGGCTGGAAAAGAAGGGCGTGAAGCCTACCGCCGTGCGCATCCTGGTGCTGAAGGCGATGATGGAGGCCTCGTGTGCCGTGTCGCTCATCGAGCTGGAAACGATGCTTGCCACCGTCGACCGCTCTACCATCTTCCGCACGCTGAACCTGTTCCTGGCTCATCACCTGGTGCACGACATCGAGGACGGCAGCGGCTCGCTCAAGTACGAGGTCTGTCCCGACGAAGATACATGCAGCGTAGACGACATGCACACGCATTTCTACTGCGAGGTGTGTCACCGCACGTTCTGCTTCCGCTCCATCCATATCCCCGTCATCGACCTGCCCGAGGGGTTCCGCCTGAACAGCATCAACTACATGGTGAAAGGGGTGTGCCGCGAGTGTGCCGCCCGCATGAAGTGAGCGCGTAGCGTTCGTACTTGTACTAGAAGCGGAAACTGATACCCGCATAGGGCAGGCAGTTGCTCTTCCAGTGTACGGAGTAGAAGTTCAGCACATCCTCTTCGGGCGGATTTCCCAGTACGTTATACAGCCCGAAACGCAGCGACAGGAGTTTTTCGCCGAACGCTTTCCGGTAAGAATAGCCCACGTCTATCCGGTAGTTCATCGGCAGGCGGTGCTGTCTGAACTCCGAGGCGGGCAGCGGGTCGAAGTTCTCGTCGAGGTCGATGACCTTGCCCGAGCGCATCATGCCTCCCACGGAGAAGAGCGAACGGGCATTCAACTGGTACGACAGGGCGGCATTCAGCTGGTGCGGTATGTCGTACAGCGAAGGCATCTTGCCGTTGGCCGCCAGTTCGGGAAACCATTCCCGCGTCCGTGCGTACGTGTACGACAGTTGCAGCTTCCATCGCTTCCAGTCCTTGTAGAAGTACATCCTCGCTCCGTAGCTGTCGCCTTTTCCCACCATGATATACTCTCCCCACTGTCCGTCTTCCACGAACACCTCCGGACGCAGGGCAACCACGTTGCGCCGTGTCTTGTAGTAGGCCGATACCTCCAGCATTCCGTTGTTCAGGAAATGTTTCCATCCCGCCTCGTAATGTTCCGATGTGCGCGGCTTGTACCCGTCGATGCTGGGCATGCGGAAATCGGTAGGCATGTCCCAGCTGAACAGCCTCAGGCAATGGTAGAACTGCTCCATCTTCGAGAAGTTGAGGTACAGCAGGTCTTTTTCGCCCGGGAAGTATTTCAGCGACATGCGTGGCTGGATGCTGTAATACGAGCGGTGGTTGCGTGGCAGGTAGGCTACGCCGTGAACGCCTATCTGTACCGAGAGGCGGGGCGTGATGCGCACATGGTTGTCGTAGAAGAGCGATGCCTGAGTCACCGGTTCGTGGCGAAGGGCCTCCTGTCCGTCGAACGAGGCAAGGTCGTACACCTCGTGCGAGTATTTGGCTCCCCACTGCGCACGGTAGATATTCTCGAACGTATAGTCGAACTCCGTCGATACGTTGACCGAGCGGATGCCGCTGCGGATGTATCCGTCGCCCTCCACTCCCAGCATCTCACTCCGTGCCCGGTTGGAATGCGACGAGTAGAATAGCGAGGTACGGTTGCCCAGTTTTCCCGCCTGCGTCTGGTACGTCAGCTGATAAACCTGATTCTCCCAGCGCAGCACCGACGTGTTCTCGTCTTCACTGAGCAGCGGCAAGTGATAGTCGTCGCGTGCTCCGTAGGCCAGGAAGCTGAGCGAGCTGACTGGCGAAAGGGAATAAGACAGCTTGGCATTGTAGTCGTACGAAGCATGGTTCAGGCGGTTGTCTTCCGAGAACAGCCGGTCGAAGAAATCCAGCCAGCTCCTTCGGGCACTGAACATGTACGACAGCTTGTCCTTGATGATAGGTCCCTCCAGCGTAGCCGAGGCAGCCGGCATGTCCAGCGTAAGCGTACCCACATGCTTCTGCTTGTTGCCTTCCTTCAGGTTCACCTCCGTCACCGACGAAAGTCTTCCCTCCAGATGCGTATCGAAGAATCCCTTGTGAAACACCATGTTCTTCACCGCGTCGCCGTTGAATACCGGCAGTAGCGAGTTGATATGTCCCGGATGAAACACCGGCACCCCGTCCAGCAGGAACTGGTTCTCGTCGGAGCTTCCGCCGTCCACCTGAAAGTTGCTTCCCGCCATCGATGAAGTCACCCCCGGCAGAATCCATATCTGGGCGAAGAGGTCATTCCCGCTGAAGGCAAGCATGTTCGAAGGCGTCAGTTCTCCCAGCTCTTCGCTCCGCTTTTCCGATTCCACCGTTACTTCCTCCATCTCGAACGACAGCGGTTGCAGCTGTGCGGTGACAAAGCGGTCCTTGTCCACCCTGACCTGCCGGTTGTACGGGCTGTAGCCCATGTACGATACCGTAAGCCTGTACGTACCCTCCGGTGCATACAGCTTGAACACCCCGTTTCCGTCGGAGATACAGTTCCACTGCTTTCCCTTGCCGTCTTCCAGCGACACCACGGCCCCGTAGAGCCGTTCCTTGCTGCCCTCCTCGAACACCGTTCCGCTCACGTAGAAGTTCTCCTTCTCGCGCACCTGAATCACCAGCTTGCGCGGCGGGATGAAGTCCGTCTTGAACACATATCCGTCGAGCACCACCTCCAGCAGTTCGGCCACCGTCATCCGCCGTGCCTTCTCAACTCTGATCACCCTGTTCAGATCGATGAGTGACGCGTTGTACGACAGCACGATACGCTTCTCGCGCTCTATCCGGTGAAACCATTGAAGCACAGTAGCAGAAGAAGCGTCGACTTGCAACGTTTCTTCTGCTACCGTGTGCGCCGGTCCGGACTCTTGTCCGTATACTCCGGTCATTCCGCATAAAGCAACAGTTACCGCCAGTATGAGGCACAGTTTCAGTTTACCCATTACTCATTGTACAGTCTGTAGTGTGTTCCTTCTTCCACCATTTCGTAGCTGCATCCGCAGAGGAAAGCCAGTTCACGGACTATTTCCATATCGTTGTCACTGTCTATCCGGGTAGTGATCAGGTTCTTTTCCAGTCCTTTGTCCAGATCGATCCGTATACCCGTTTTCTGTTCAATCTCCTTTACCACTTGCTGTATCGGAGCATTATCAAATATCATCATTAATTTATCTTGTCCGAAGAGCTGCTGCGGATTGTCTATCACGCCCACCTTCAGTTTTCCCTGTTCCAGTTCCACCTTTTCGTTGGCCACAATCACCACATTGTCCTCGTTGTCGCTTACCCGTACCCTTCCGGTCTTGACGAATACGCCGTTCTGTTCCGTATCCGTAGCATTTACCAGAAACGATGTACCCAGTACTTCCACGTCCAGCCTTTCGGTTTCCACCTTGAAAGGAATGCCGTGCAGTCTCTTCACGCGGAAGAAAGCCTTTCCCTTCAGCCGTGCAATGCGTCCCTGCTCCTTGTCCGCTTGGTTGAATGCCAGCGTCGCGTTGGGGTAGAGAATCACCTCCGAGCTGTCGGGCAGCATGAACTGCTTCAGCCGCAGTCCCACGTTGGCATACTTGATGAAGTCCTTCTCCTCCTGCTTGTGCAGGAAATACGTCGTTGTCATGGCCACGGCAAATAGCACGCAGGCAGCCACCGAGATCACCGTAACGATATGAGGCCTTACTCCCAGCCAGAACGACTTGTTTTCCAGCTTGGCTTCCACCTTCCTCCACGCCTGTTCCGCGTCGAAATCCGTCTTGTCGGGCACCTTTACCGGTGCTTCCATCAACTTCCGCATGCGTTCAAACTCCTCTGCATTGGCCGAAATCCATTCATCCAGAACCTTCTGCTGAGTTCCGGTCAGCTCCTCCTTGGCAAAATACCTGGCAAGCAATTCATTTATATCCTCTTTGCAATTCATATCCTACTCACAATTTACGATGATTGATAAAATGATGACCACAACCGTAGCCAGTGCCAGTCCATGTTTGGCCACGTACGCCCGCAGCATCTTGATGGCCTTTGTCATCTGGTTCTCGATGGTTTTTTCCGATAGGTTCAGGTTTTCGGCTATTTCGCGATACTTCATTCCCTGAAGTTTAGCCATTAGGAAAATATCCTTGCATCGGGGCGGCAGTGTGGCCAGTGCCGATTCCAGCACCTCTTCCGGCGACTTTTCATCCTGTTCGTCGTCGTCATCCGCCATGCAGCTTGCCGGCTGATGATAATCCTCTATCGACACCACGTCGTCCCGGCGTTTTCTCAGAAACGAGATACAGCTGTTCCTTACGGCAGTCGTCATGTAGGCGGCGAACTCCTGGTCGGACAAGCTGTCCAGCCCCTTGTTCCACACGCTGATAAACAGCTCCTGCACGATATCTTCCGCATCCTCCTTGTCCGAAACATATCCGCAGGCTATACAGCACAGCCTCGGATAATGCTCCTGAAATCTGGATTTGAATATTTCCTTTCTATAGGCTTTCATTTTATCGCGTCTGCGTTCTAGTTTAAGGGTTAATTAAAATTTCACGCTTACACCTGCTGTCAGGAATCCCTTGTGACCCATTCCGGCTTCTACGAAACCACCGATACGGTCGTTACCTACTCTTAAACCGATAGGGTTTACCTGATAAGCAAATGCTGCATTTAAGTCTGTTTTTTGTGCCGCCTTCTTGCCTGCATCTGTCAGTCCTGTTTCCGAGTGACGTTTCAGGCTCACACCTGCCGAAGCACTACCGTATAGTTCCACCAGTCTACGCTTGAAGTATGTAAATTCCGCTGTGGGCAATACCAGGAAGTTCAGTTCCTTTTCCTTGATAGACGGAGCCGTTTCTCCTGCCAGCATCAGCTTGCTGCTAGTCTGCGAGAATCCCAGGTCGGCACCTACCTTGAAGCGGTTCAGTGCATAGCGGTAACCCAGTCCGTATACCATGGTCGACTTCTGGTCGCTGCGCTTGCTTCCGGTAATCGCGTCACCTAGTCCGATACCCAGTACGTCGACTGTGCTCTGAGTCAGTCCGTCACTAACCGAAAGGCGGAACTCATGCTTGTTTTCCGAAGGAGTAAAGTTCTTACTTGTTTCCTGAGCCTTTGCCAAATTAACACCAGCGAATAAACACAAAGATAATGTAATAAGTTTAATTTTCATAATGTCTAGTTTTTTAATTGGTTGATACTGTTTCTTTTCAAATCACTTTGTTTTTTCAAGTCACTTAGCTAGGTGATTTTGACTAGATAACGCAGCCCCCCGGAAAAACCCCTATGCCTGAATGAAATTTTTTTCGAAAAAAACGATATTTCCCTTTCCCAGACACGAAAGAAGCCGATCCCTTTTCAAGAATAGGCTTCTGTAACTATCTGTAAAACAGTGTGCTTTTGGATGGTCTATATCCCCCTTCGTAAAAAAACGCTTCTGAAAAAATTTTTTTCTCACACCCGTGAAAAAAAGATTTTTCTCCGCATTAAAGCTTGAAGATACGCTCCATCAGTTTCCATTTTTCCTGCGAAGTCTGTCCCGGAAGCACCTTCTGGTACTTGGACATGTGCTCTTCCCATTCCGCCTGACGAGGCAGCGTAGCCAGTCGCGCATAGTCACGCTCCATATCAAACTCGTCCGTCGTATCCATGATCATGAACAAGCGGTTGCCGTAGATGTAAATCTGCATATCTACGATACCCACTTCGCGGATGCCCGCCTTCACTTCCTCCCACACGTGCGCATGTTCTGCCACGTAGGCCTCTATCAGCTCCTTGTCGTCGTAGAGGTCGAGTGTCTGACAATATCTTTTCATAAATTCGGTCTTTAGTTATGTTTGTTTCGTTCTGTTTGTCTTTTATTTAGTCTTCAGTCTTGTTGTTCGTCGGAACAAAGCATCCTCGTCGGTGCTAGTCCCTGCGGAAAATATCCCGTGTATACACCTTCTCCTTCACGTCGTCCAGACACGCATCGTAGCGGTTGGCGATGATAGCCTGCGATCTCTTCTTGAACTCCTCCAGGTTGTTTACAACCTTCGAGCCGAAGAACGTCGTTCCGTCCTCCAGCGTCGGTTCGTAGATGATGATGGTCGCCCCTTTCGCCTTGATCCGCTTCATCACCCCCTGAATGGAACTCTGGCGGAAATTATCGCTGTTCGACTTCATCGTCAGGCGATACACCCCGATGACACATTCCTTTTCCTCCTGCGGATTATAGTCCCCGTGATTATAATAATCGTAATACCCCGCTTTCTTCAGAACCTGATCGGCAATGAAATCCTTGCGTGTACGGTTGCTCTCCACAATCGCCTGAATCAGATTCTCCGGCACATCCTGATAGTTGGCCAGGAGCTGCTTTGTATCCTTCGGCAGACAGTAGCCCCCGTAGCCGAACGACGGGTTGTTGTAATGCGATCCGATGCGCGGGTCCAAACAGATACCCTGAATGATGGCCTGCGTATCCAGTCCCTTCACCTCCGCATACGTATCCAGCTCGTTGAAATAGCTGACACGCAGCGCCAGATACGTGTTGGCGAACAGCTTCACTGCCTCTGCCTCCTTCAGTCCCATGAATAGCGTATCGATGTTTTCCTTGATAGCCCCTTCCTGAAGCAACGCCGCAAACTCGTGCGCCTTCTCTTCCAGATGCTCGCCTGCGATGGCCTGAATCGCCCTGTTCTCCTCGTCGCGTCCCTCTATCAGCTTCGGGCATCCCACGATGATGCGGCTGGGGTAGAGGTTGTCGTACAGCGCCTTGCTCTCACGCAGGAACTCCGGCGAGAACAGTAGGTTGAACTTCTTTCCCGCCAGGGCAGGAGAGGTACGGAACTTTTCCGCATACTTCACGTACAGGCTGCGGCAGTACCCCACGGGAATGGTACTCTTGATGACCATCACCGCATCCGGATTCACCTCCAGCACCAGGTCGATGACCTCCTCCACGTGCGACGTATCGAAATAATTCTTCACCGGATCGTAGTTCGTAGGAGCCGCAATCACCACAAAGTCCGCTTCCCGGTAAGCCAAAGCCCCGTCGAGCGTAGCCGTCAGGTTGAGTTCCTTCTCCGCCAGATACTTCTCGATATACTCATCCTGTATCGGGCTGATACGTTTGTTTATCTTCTCCACCTTTTCAGGAATCACGTCGACAGCCACCACCCGGTGATGTTGCGACAGCAAAGTAGCGATGGACAGGCCTACATAACCCGTTCCCGCTACGGCGATAGTATAGTCTTTCATCATGAAATTTCTCTTTGTTTACAAAGCTAATATAAAATATCAGACCAGTCAAACGAAATTTGTGCATCTTTCTGTAAATATTTTCGCAAATACCGTTTCCGTAGGCCTCGCGGTGGAGGCAGTCACGTTTCCCGCCGGACGGAGTCCTGCAAAAAAAAGCGGGTGAGCTTTTCAGGCTCACCCGCTTTAAAAAGACAGTTATGTATCAGAAGTTTCCTTTATTGGCATTATCCCACCAAAGATGTGTACCACCCTTATCGCCCGAGATACCGTTCTTGCTGGTATTTTCCTTGTTCAGCAGTTCCAGACCCATGGTGATACCTTGAGCATTTGTATCATAAGCATTGCTGCTGTAGATGACACGACGCAGACCTTCTTCCTTGTTTACGCCTCCGTTACTTTCATCTACATAAGCCGGGAACAGATGCGGATAGCCGGTACGGCGCTGTTCAGCCCATGCCTCGATTGACAACGGGAACAATGCAAAGTATTTCTGTGTGATGATACGTTCTAGTTTAGCTTCCTTGTCGGCACTTTCATCCCATTTTACGCACAGTTTGTTTACAGCCGGAGTATTCAGTTTCGGATCTACTGGATCGACGAAATCAATTTGAGTAGTCGTACCGTTGATGTAAGCATCCACTGCACCTTCTTCGTAGGCACTTACACCCGCATACTTGCCACGGTAGCTCAGTTCGTTTGCCATGGAAACACGGATACCATCCTCGTACAGGCTCTGTACACTTGCTGAACCGATGTCCCAGCGCAATTTTGCTTCAGCCAGCAGGAAGTAAGACTCGGCAGCCTTGAAGATAGGCAGCGGCATGGAATAGACACCGATGCTGTTCTGCGGGTCGATCCACTGAGAGAAATTCGCCCAGTTGTTCGGCTTGCCCGGCAGACCACTTGCAAAGCGGATACCTAAGTATTGTGTATTAGCCGGTACGGCTACTTTACCATTCAGATCGATTACATCGGCAGTGTTCTTGGTCATGTACAGCGGCTGGCGCGGATCCTTCATGCCCGACATCAACGTAACCAGGTTCGCGTTGAAACCGCAGTCACCCCAGTTGAACATCAGCCACATTTCGTTTTCCAGACTCTTGTCGATGACGATGTCCTTGTTCACCGTTGCCAGCGTGTTGGCAGCAGCTTCTGTTGCCACCTGCTTCAAGTCAATACCGGCTTCCTTCATTTCTGCTTCACGTTTCGACAGGCGGAGTGCCATACGCAGTCTCAATGTATTGGCAATCTTTATCCACAAGTCCGTATCTGCACTACACCAGATATCGAAAGTAGCTAGTGTCAGCTTTTCACTTTCGCTCATGCCCTTAATGTCTGTAATCGCTTTGTTCAGGTCTTGCAACATGGAAACGAATAATTGTTGCTGGCTGTCGAAAGGATAATACGATTCATATTCACCCGACAGGATTGAGCTGTAAGCCAGAGGGCCATAAGCATCAGTCGTCATCAGTGTACCATACGCTTGTACGATACGCATTACACCAGACAATCCTAACGTTCCTTTCTGGTCACAGTCGGCAATGATACGGCGTGTATTATTGAAGATGTGCAAGTAATAATTTTCGTACATACCTCCACTATGTCCACGGTTTTCTCCCATATCCCCGTTGGTAAAGTTACCGTTTGGTGTCATGAAATACCCGCTGTACAAGTCGATGGTCAGGTTAGTCCAGAACTGGAACATATTCTGCTGCGGCGGATAGCAGTACTGCATCGGTTCGGCACATTGTGCAGAGAAAGGCAGATCATTTGGGTCGACTTGTACACTGTTTGTGTTCAGATCTTCAAAACTATCTGTACATGAAGTCATCAAGTTACCTCCTAACCAAGGAAGAGCCAACAAAATGGCATATTGATAAATTTTATTTCGTTTCATAATCAGGCATTTTAGAAGTTAAGTTTCAAATTCAGACCAAAGCTGCGAGAGGTTGGCAACGCAAACATGTCCACACCTTGTACACCGTTACCGGTACCTGCTGATACATCTGGGTCCATAGGTGCATCTTTGTAGAAGAAGAACAAGTTACGTCCGATGATGGCTGCTGTCAGGTTCTTTCCTGCACCGAATAAATTACGGAATGTATATCCTAAGCTCAATTCACGCAGACGTACGTTTGTTGCGTCGTATACATAAAATTCGTTGGCATACGGACTGTTGAAGTTGCTGGCACCTGTTGTGGTATACCATGCTTTCGGTTCGAATTCTACGCCATCTACTACCACCTTGCCTGCATTACGGGCTTCACCACTTCGTTTAGAAACGCCCCAGCCGTCCAGCGTAGCTTCCGTCATAGACAATACCTTGCCTCCGAACTTGCCGTCGATCAGGAACGACAGAGTGAAATCTTTGTAATGGAAGGTATTCGACCATCCGGCATTGAATTTCGCATTCATGTTGCCTGCATAAATCATATCAGTAGTTGTATCACCGCTTACAATCGGGTTGCCGGTCGCAGCATCCTTCATCGGTTTGCCGTTTTCGTCACGCATGATGTGGCGGACATACAAGTCACCGTACGAGCCATCCTTCTTCAGGATAATCTTGGCACCGCCGAAGTCTGTCAGTGTCAGTCCGTTTGGCAGGTCATCCACCAGTTCCACAATCTTGTTCTCGTTGTACGAGAAGTTCAGGTCGGTACTCCAGCTGAAGTTTTCATTGAACTGCTGATACCATCCTGCCGTAAATTCGAATCCCTGGTTCTGCACGTTACCCGCATTGACATACCGGTTGCGCAAGCCCGATTCATACGGAGCAGCCACCGAGAAGAACTGATTTTTTGTATTCGTCTTATAGTAAGTCAGTCCTAATGTCAGTCGGTTCTGGAAGAATGTACCGTCGAAGCCAACTTCTATAGAGTGCGTCTTTTCCGGTTTTAATGTACGGAATGGAGCATTTTCCGGAGGAGTAATAGAACCCTGCGACTGCAAGGAGTAGAGCAGGTTACTCATGAATACCGGTACGTCGTTACCCACGATAGAGTAGCTGGCACGAACCTTGAGCAGGTTCACGTTCTTGCCCAAGTCGACAAATCGGTCGAGCAGGAAGCTACCGCCGATAGACGGATAGAAGAACGAACAGCTTTCTGTGAAAGCCAGCGCTGAAGACCAGTCGTTACGTACAGATACATCGACGAACAAGCCATCCTTATAGCCGAACTGAGCTGTAGCGAATACGGCATTCAGGCGTTTTTCGGTATTCCAGTTATCATTCTTGCCAATGGTAGACATGTTGCCGTAATAGTTGTTCGGTGTGAAGATATTCGGATAATACACGTTACCGTTGCCCGGTGAAGTAAACTGCGTACCTTCCGCCCATAAGTCCACATGCGATGTCTTACTCTTGGTGAAGCTGGAACCTGCCGTAGCCGAAACCAGGAAATCATTGAATGTATGGCTATAGCTCAGCAATATATCACCGTACAGCTGGTCGCTGAAATAACGGTTATCCTTCATACGTCCCATCGGATACAAGTTGGCGATACTAGACGCATACAGGTTATGCTGCCAGCGTTCTTCACCTCTTTCGTAACGCATACGTCCCTGGATGTTCCAGTCCTTGTTGATATCCCACTTGATGCTTCCGCCGAATTCATAACGGTTGCGGTCCGTAATCGGCGTTTGTCTGTTCAGTGTCCAATATGGGTTACTATACTGTTGCAGCCCGGTATTCGTCCAGTTTTGGATATTGATACCTCTTGATATATCGTACACCTCGTAATTATTCTTATAATAATTCCAGTCTTCACCTCTTGGGAACAAATACACACCTGTCAGCGGGTTGAACAAGAATCCCGCAGCCGCCTGATTCTTTACATACTGATTAGTATATTTCGCGCTGAAATCAATGTGTACGCTCTTCAGTACATTGAACCCTACCTTCGAGTTCAGGTTATGGCTACGATACGTATTGCTTGGTGTCATACCTTCTGAGTACACATTACCGTAAGAAAAATACGCCTGAATATTATCATTACCGCCAGCCAGCGAAACAGAGTTGTTCGTTGTAAATCCCGTACGATAAAATTCTTTTGCATAGTTCGGTGCTTCAGTCGAGAGCTTGTCTCCCCAGCTGTATGTACCGTTGTCACTCATTCCATAGATGTTCTGGAATTCCGGTAACACCATTGGTGTTTCCATCGTAGTATTGCTGGATACATTGATTGAAACCTTGCCCGACTGAGCTGATTTCGTGGTAATCATAATTGCACCATTGGCAGCTACGGCACCATACAGAGCGGCAGCAGAAGCACCTTTCAGTAAGGTGATGGAGGCAATATCATCCGGATTGATGGTCGACATCACGTCACCACCGTCTCGTTCACCACCATAGTTGCTGCTTACCTGTGCACCGGAAACACTGTTCATTACCGGTACACCGTCTACTACGATCAACGGCTGGTTACTACCGCTGATAGACTTGTTACCACGGAACAAGATTTTAGAAGAACCGCCGGCACCAGTAGAGTTCGGAGTAATCATCAAACCGGCACTCTTGCCTTGCAGAGAGTTGATCATGTTCACACTCTTGATGTCGTTTACGTCACTGCCGCCCACTGTCTGTGCAGAATAAGTTAGCGTTTCCGATTGGCGCTGGATACCCATTGCCGTTACAACGACTTCACCTAAAGTTTCCGTATCCGAAACCATTGATACATTGATTGTCTTTCTTCCATTTATCTTCTCCTCAACGGTTTTCATGCTGATATATGAAAAGACCAGCACGTCATTGGGCCCTACAGTAATTGAATAATTACCGTTTAAATCGGTTACTGTACCATTAGTGGTCCCTTTTACTAATACATTTACTCCAATGAGAGGATCGCCCATCTCTTTGCTGGTAACATTACCAGTTACGGTAATAGTCTGAGCATAAATCCCCGTCAAGAACATTCCTATCAGGAACATTGTGACTACTAGAAATGATCGCTTTTGCATAGTTAAACAATTAAGGTTAATACTTTATTCTTGATTTAAGGTTATGATTTATTTAAAGTATGTACCTCGTATAGTCTTTGTATTTGTAGCAAGCGGATGATCTCGTATAGTCTTTGTATTTTGCTGTGTGTAGCTACAGATGTGTTTTTTTCGTATATTTTTATTTTGTTATCTTTCTACTAAGATATATATTATTATTTTAAATGAATAGAAGCTGAATAAAAAATATATTGCTTATAATGTTTTTTAACGTTCTCCTCTCTCTCTTCGGCTTTTATTTATTCAGGAAAGTCAATCTGTCGGATTTTATTTCTATGCCATGTGATGGCTTGAATAGCTGTAGAATTTCTGATAACTATTGAGGTGCTTTCTCAACAAGCTTTACAGAACTACTTTATTTTTTGTACAAAAAATCTAATGATTTGTACAAATTTTCAGAAAATGTCGGGACGTTTTTCTGTATTTGCCTTCATGTTTTATAGAGACGTTGCCTGTTTGGGGCAAAGAAACTTCCGGTGGCATAAAGATACGTACACTTTGTGGCTAAAATAAATTCACTATATTTGTAAACCTGTCAACTATTGGGCGGGGATATGCGTTGTAATCTGTACTTGCAGGCAAATAATATCATTAGGTAAATTCAGAGAGTATGCAGACAATACTGATTGTAGAAGATGAAAAGCGAGTGGCCGACCTGCTGAAAGCCGGACTGGAAGAGAACGGTTATCAGACAATGGTGGCATACGACGGAGCTATGGGGCTACGTCTTTTTCAGGCTTATTCTTTCCAGCTGGTTATATCAGACATTATCTTGCCGAAGATGGACGGATTCGAGCTTTGCAAGGAGATTCGCCGCCTGAATGAAAAGGTACCTATACTGATGCTGACCGCTTTGGGTTCTACCGATGACAAACTGGATGGTTTCGATGCGGGAGCAGACGACTATATGACGAAACCGTTCGATTTCCGGGAACTGACGGCGCGTGTAAAGGTATTGCTGAAACGGAATAAAGAAGTGGTAGCCGATACGCCTGAGCAGATTGAGTATGCCGACTTAACAATCAATCGGAGCCTCAGGGAGGTGAAACGGCAGGGGAAAGCGATAAAGCTGTCGCCGAAAGAATACAACCTGTTGCTGTATATGGTTGAAAACGCAGAGAAAGTCATCAGTCGCGTAGAGATTGCCGAAAAAGTATGGAATACGCATTTCGATACCGGAACGAATTTCATCGATGTGTATATCAATTACCTGCGAAAGAAAATCGACAAGGAGTTTGATGTCAAGCTCATTCATACGAAACCCGGTATCGGTTTCATTTTAACGGATAAGTTATGAAAATAAAAACGAAACTGACTTTACAGAATACGTGTGTTACGGCGGCCGTTTTTCTGCTGTGCATGGTGTTGATTTATCTGGTAAGCGAACATACGCGCAGCAAGACGTTTTTCCACGACCTGAAAAGTGAGGCAGTGACAAAGGCGCATTTGTTTCTTCAGAATCAGGTAGATGCACAGACCATGCAGTCTATTTATCTGAACAACAAGAAGTTTATCAACGAAGTGGAAGTGGCTGTCTATTCTGCCGACTTCCAGATGCTTTATCACGATGCGGTACAGAACGATATTATCAAGGAAGACCGTGCCATGATAGACCGTATTCTGAAAGAAAAGGAGATGGAGTTCTATATTGGCAAGTATCAGGCTGTGGGAATACGCTATTCGTTCGGAGGGAAAGACTACATTGTAACGGCCGTTGCTTACGACGGATATGGCTACGATAATTTGCTGGAGTTGCAGAAAACGTTGGTCGTCTTGTTTGTTGTCGGATTGTCGTTGCTGTTTGCAGCAGGGTATTTTCTTGCCCGTGCGTCGCTGAAACCGATTCGGGATATTGTGAAAGAAGCAGAAACCATTACGGCATTGCATATTAACCGGCGGCTTCCTGTGAAAAACGAAAAAGATGAACTGGGAGAACTGAGTACGGCTTTCAATGCTTTGCTGGAGCGCTTGGAGGTATCGTTCAACTCGCAGAAAATGTTTGTCAGCAATGTGTCGCACGAACTGCGTACGCCGCTGGCAGCCCTGATAGCAGAGCTGGATTTGTCGTTGCAGAAGGAACGAAGCGGGGAGCAGTACAGGCAGGCAATGCAGAACGTGTTGCTCGATGCTCGCAGAATGACGAAGCTGATAGACGGCTTGTTGAATCTGGCGAAGGCCGACTATCAGAAGGAGCATATCAAGATGCAGGAAATCCGGCTGGACGAATTGTTGCTGGACGCTCGGGAATTTATTTTGCGTGCTCATCCAGATTATCACATCGATTTGTTGTTCGAACAGGAGGAGGCAGAGGATGACCGTCTGATTACGGTGAAAGGGAATCTGTATCTGCTGAACATTGCTTTCTCGAATCTGATTGAAAATAACTGTAAGTATTCTGCCGACAAGTCTTCGTTTATCCAGATATCTTACTGGGATAAGTGGACCATCGTACGTTTGTCGGATGCGGGCATCGGAATGTCGGAAGCCGACAAGCAGCATCTGTTTACCTTGTTCTATAGAGGGGAACAGGAGAAGATGGCGGAAGGACATGGTATCGGCATGACGCTGTCGCAGAAGATTATTCATCTGCATCAGGGAAATATCAGTGTACATTCGGAGCAGGGCAAGGGAACGACTTTCGTCATTGAACTTCCGCATATATAGGATTTATATTTTAACAATGAGGCGTGAAAAAGAAAATAAACACGCCCATTTAAGTTGCATAACTGGCTGTTTTCTAATAGCTAAGTATCTGTTTGTGTATTTTTCTAATAGTTTTCTAATACCACTCTAATTGTTTTCTAACAGTCTTTTTGCAGTGTCCGTTCTACTTTTGCAGCGTGAAAAAGATACATGGTAGTAACTTGTAAACGAAGTATGACAATGTGGAAGGACAAGAAGCGTAAGACACAGTTCGCTTTTAATGCCGAGAAGGTATTTTTGGCGGCAGCTCAGCCATTGGACGCTGTATTCAGTTATTTTCAGACTACTCCGGCGGGAATCAGTGTGGAAGAAGTAGAGGAAAGACAGTCGCTTTATGGCAAGAATGAAGTGGAACATGAAAAGAAGAAAAATCCGGTTTCTACCTTCATCAAGACGTTTATTAATCCGTTTATCGGTGTTCTGACGATTTTGGTTATCATTTCGTTCGTGCTGGATGTGCTGCTTGCCGATCCGGGAGAACAGGACTGGACGGCTATTATCATCATTTCCGTGATGGTAGTGTGCAGCGCCATTCTCCGTTTTCGTCAGGAGTGGAAGGCAAACATGTCGAGTGAAGCGTTGCTGAAGATGGTGACCAACACGTGTTATGTGAAACGTGCTGGAAGTCACGACGAAGAAATCAGCATTGCCGAACTGGTACCCGGAGATATTGTGATGATAGCTGCCGGTGACATGATTCCGGCGGATATCCGTATCGTTGAGGCAAAGGATTTGTTTGTCAGCCAGTCTTCGCTTACCGGAGAGTCGGATCCGATTGAAAAGTGTCCGGTACCGAAAGGAGAGAAGTACAGCAAGGGTAGCGTGGTAGAGCTGGACAACATTTGCTTTATGGGTTCGAATGTGGTGAGCGGTTCGGCTACGGGAATTGTTTTTGCTACGGGAAACAATACGTATCTGGGAACGATTGCCAAAGGGATTATCGGACATCGGGCGGCAACGGCTTTCGACAAAGGCATCAGTAAGGTGAGTTTTCTGCTGATCCGTTTCATGCTGGTCATGATTCCCTTTGTCTTTTTGGTGAACGGACTGACAAAAGGTGACTGGCTGGAGGCTTTTATCTTTGCGGTATCGGTGGCTGTCGGATTGACTCCGGAGATGCTTCCGATGATTGTGACAGCCAATCTGTCGAAAGGGGCGGTAGCCATGTCGAAGAAAAAAACGATAGTGAAGGATTTGAATGCAATTCAGAATTTCGGCGCTATGAATATTTTGTGTACCGACAAGACGGGTACGCTGACATGCGATCAGATTGTTTTGGAAAAATACATCAACGCCGATGGCTCAAGCGACAACGATAAGCGTATTTTGCGCCACGCGTTCTTTAACAGTTTCTTTCAGACTGGTTTGAAGAATCTGATGGATAAGGCCATCCTTTCGCATGTGAAGGATCTTGATCTGGAACACTTGAAGGATAATTACAAGAAAGTTGACGAAATCCCGTTCGATTTTACTCGCCGGCGTATGTCGGTTGTGGTGGAAGATAAACAGGGAAAACGGCAGATTATCACCAAGGGAGCGGTAGAAGAAATGCTCGAAATTTGTTCGTATGCCGAATTTGAAGGGAAGGTGCAGCCCTTTATGCCCGAACTGAAACAGAAGGCAAAAGAAATCAGTGAGCAGATGAACAAGCAGGGAATGCGGGTCATTGCCGTGGCACAGAAGAGTTATCTGGACAAGGAATGTAATTTCTGTGTGAAGGATGAGAACGAAATGGTGCTTATCGGGTATCTGGCGTTTCTCGATCCTCCTAAGCAGTCGGCGGCAAGTGCCATCCGGCAGTTGCACGAGCATGGCATTGAAGTAAAAATCTTGTCGGGAGATAACGATGCCGTGGTACGTACTATTGCCCGTCAGGTAGGCATTGAAACGGGAAATGCGCTTACCGGACCGGAACTGGCTGCAATGAGTAGCGAAGAGCAGCATAAGGCTGTCCGTGAAACGACGGTTTTCTCTAAGCTGACTCCTATTCAGAAAACGCAGATTATTTCTATCTTGCAGGACCAGCAGAATACGGTTGGCTTTTTAGGCGACGGCATTAATGATGCATCGGCGTTGCGTCAGTCGGATATTGGTATCTCTGTCGATTCGGCTGTGGATATTGCAAAGGAGAGTGCGGACATTATTCTGCTGGAAAAGGATTTGATGGTGCTGGAAGATGGTGTACTGGAAGGCCGCAAGACGTTTGGAAATATCACGAAGTATATCAAGATGACGGCAAGTTCCAATTTTGGAAATATGTTCAGCGTCATGGCTGCCAGTGCTTTCTTGCCTTTCCTGCCCATGTTGCCTATTCACTTGCTTATACAGAATCTGTTGTACGATATTTCGCAGACTACCATTCCGTTCGACCGTATGGATGCCGAGTATCTGCGCAAGCCTCGTAAGTGGGATGCATCCGATTTGAGCCGGTTCATGATCTTTATCGGTCCGATCAGTTCGGTTTTCGATATTGTGACGTATTTGGTGATGTGGTATGTGTTCGACTGTAACTCGCTGGCGCATCAGACTCTTTTTCAGTCGGGATGGTTCATCGAAGGACTGCTTTCGCAGACATTGATTGTGCACATGATTCGTACGCGGAAAATTCCGTTCATACAGAGTTGTGCATCCTGGCAGGTTACCGGTCTGACCTTCCTGATTATGGCTATCGGCATTATCATTCCGTTTACTCCTTTTGGAAGTTCTATCGGGCTGGGAGCATTGCCGTTAAGCTATTTCCCATGGTTGTTCGGTATTTTACTTTCTTATTGCATACTGACACAGCTCGTGAAGAACTGGTATATCAGGCGATTTGTAAAATGGTTATAGCAAAAAAAATTCGTACTAATGTTTTTTATGCTGCAATGTCAATGATTACTTTCTATAGTCATTGTCTTGCAGCACAGGAAACGGGTATAGCCTATACATCCGAATTCCAGACCGATTTCAGGAAAGGAACAAAGTGGGTGAATCTGCTCCGGGCAGAGTTTGAGTTTCCTATAGGAAAAAATTTCGGCATGGAGATGGCTTCAATCAGTATTGCCGAAACACATGAGAGGCCTTTGATAGACGACTGGCAGGGATTTTCTAATATTGAGGAAGAAAATACTCCATTGGCGTTGGCTGTATTGGGTATAAGGTGGCAGTTAAAAAAGTCGTTTCTGTTTGTAGGAGTTCGTAATTTGAATGAAGACTATTTTACATCTCCTTATACTTCCTTGTTTACCAATAGTTCGTGTGGCATTTTCCCTACATTATCTGTAAATTATCCCATTGCCAATTATCCTCTGGCTTCGATAGGAATAGACTATAAGTATAAAGGAAACAGATAGAGTTTTGAGGCTTCTGCTTACAATGGAGTGGGGTATAAAAGACTGACCGGACGTGAGAATGTCTTTCGTTTCTGTCCTGAAAGTGATGGCATACTGGGGATATCAACAATTAATTATCAGAACAATGGCAGCAGTTATTATATGGGTTTTGCTTTACGTAACGGGATGTCTGCTTGTTATGAGAAGGGAACTGAAGAGTCGAAAGAAAAAAAAGAATGGAATGCGTTAGTATGGGGATATGCAGAGCAGAATTTGTCAGCTCATTGGCATGCATTGATTCAATACTCGGTTAATCCTACAGTCTTAAAAGGTTGCCGGAGCTATGCTGGTGGTGCTCTGGTATTGCATTGTGGCAAACTGGAAAGTGGGGTGTTTGCCGGTTATGCAGGTTTTGCTGAAGGAAACGAATGGAGTGGTGAACTGACCTGCCGGATTGCTTGTTTGCATAACATGTATATACAGCCGGCTTTTCATGTGATAAAAAACAGTCGGGTACATGGCTGTATCGGATTACTCAGATTAGGGTACGAGATACGAAAGCCGTAAAGCCGTTTACTTGGCTATTTTAAAAAAATTCTCTATATCCTGCTGGATTTTTTTGTATAGAGGCGATGACTGGTAATGAGGATTTTTTCGGATTACTACTTCCACGTCGATCTGGCTACGCTGATATGCCGTGAGTTCGTTGTGGAGTTGTACATCGTGCAGCGCCAGGTCGTGTATTTGCTGCTCTCGTTCACGACGCAATACCGTACATACCGGAACCAGCAGACGCAGGACTACATTGTCCATGATGTGATGTCCTTGGATGAACATGTAGGTATTGTCCGGATAGACTCCCAGCGTACGGAATTCTTTTTTCATATCTTCTATTTCATCGAGGGCAGCCGCATGACGCTTTTCCAGTTCATGAAGTTTACGGTTGACTTTCTTCGACATGATTTCGAGGCTTTTCTCCGGATGACGTGTACTGACCTGATCCAGTTTTACGAAGGAACAGAAATCGAGCAGTGAAAATTCCGACAGGTTGTGCTGACGATAGAACCATACCGACCAGACAAAAAGAGGATAGGCTATTTCCGAATACAGCTTCATGAAAGCCGGAAAGTCAATCAGTTTATGGTCGTTCAGGGTAGCTGTGACACATACTTCGTGTAATCCTTCGGCATAGCAATGGTAATTTTCGATGGCGTATGCATAGGTTTGCAGTACGTAAGGACTGTTGATAATGTAACGTGATGTTTGTGTCCTTCCCTGAAGCAGGTAGTCATAATCACTGTCTACACAGGCTATCATGTTTTCTCCGAGGTGACTACCCAGTTCGTTCATCAGAACGGTCTTTTTCCCTTTGGCTAGAGAGCTGCGTGAGGGCAACATAACCTCAAAATAACGTTTGTCGTTTTCATATTCGGCCAAAAGGGAACGCCAGAAAGAAACATCGTCGTAACTTTCTACATAGGCAACGATTTTCCTTCGTGCCTGTTTGGGCTTCAGACTATTGGCGGCTCCAATATAGAGTGAAGTAAGATTGTCTGTGAGTCTTTTTCCCATAGCCGTAATTGTTTTAACGAGTTGTTATATCACTTACTTCGGTTACTGCATCCAGCCATCCGTTCATGATGAGAGCCGGGGAGTGAGTGGTGAGTATAATTTGTACATTCGGGTTCAAGCTCCGGATAAGTGCGATAAGCCGTTGCTGCCATTCTACATGAAGTGAGATTTCTGGCTCATCCATGAATAAGGCAAAGGGCTGGTTGTCTTGCACCAGTACAGTCAACAGAATGACAAGCATTTGTTTCTCTCCGGATGAAAGTTGGTACGGAGTCAGTGTATCACCGTCTTGTTCGAATAATATTTCGTTGCTTTTGCGGTTTATCTTCTTGCCTGTTTCGCTGAACAAATCGTCTATCAGATCCTGGAATTTGGTCTTAGGACGTGAAACATCTGCTGCGCGTGCCTGGCTTTCTGCTACTCCACTGGTGAGCAGCTCAATAATCCGGTTTCCGATATTTACCTGATAGTCGAGATACCGGCGCTGTAACTGATACAGTTGCCAGTCTAATTCTGTCTTGACATTTGCATTTCCAATTTTTTCCAGTAAGTCGGAATTAATAAGCGGACGGTCGAAACTGCGAATCACATCGAAGCGGATGAAGTTGGCATCCTCGGGAGAAAAGATAAACGAAACACCCGGTTGAACTCCGTTGGTGAGCGCATGTCCTTCCAGTTCGTTGAGGTAACGTACAGAATTATTCAGAATCGTACTTTTGCCGATTCCGTTTATACCACTCAGAATATTGACATCCGCACGCAAGTTCCACGAAATATTCTTTCTTCCCCACAGGCCTTTAATCTCAATACGTTTAATATAGTCAGCTTGTTTCCTCATGGTTACATTATTTTTATAGCCTCTAAACAAAAGTACGCATAATCCGGGAATAAATCAATGTTTCCGCCGCTCTTTTTTCGAAGAACTCTTACCTTTGCAAAAGGAAAAAATCAAGATTGACGTCACGTATGGCTATAACCTTATGTGACGGATGTGTAAGATGATTGGTGTATGAAAGAAAATACGACTATAAAATCTCCGATACTTTATTTGCAGCATCAGTATGAATTGTTGCAGATGGAGTACGAATATGAAAAGGAACAGTTCAAGCAACAGACAGAGCTGATGGGAATAGGACGGAAAATCAAACGTGGAATGTGCTGGTATCCGTTGAATTTGGGGCGGAATTATTACAATGCCCTTAATCAGTTGGTCGTAGAGGTTGAACGGCGGGAGGATAAGGAAATTGAGCATCAGTTTGAGTATGGTCGTCCGGTCTGTTTCTTCACACAGGATATATCGGGTAAGCTGAATTACCTGAATTTCGTAGCGACGGTGAATTATGTGGATGAAGACCGTATGGTGGTGATTCTTCCTTCTGTAGACGCTTTGCTTGCCTTGCAGAGTAAGGAGGTACTGGGGGTGCAGTTGTATTTCGATGAAACCAGTTACCGGCTGATGTTTGAAGCCTTGAAGCAAGTAATAAGTGCCAAGAACAACCGTCTGGCAGAATTGCGTGATATTTTTCATGGAACTCAGCCCGTTTCCACTTTTTCATTCCAGCCGGTACGTTTCCCGTGGTTGAACCGTACGCAGGAGGAGGCAGTAAACAAGGTACTTCATGCCAAGGATGTGGCAATCGTACACGGACCTCCCGGAACGGGTAAAACCACCACGCTGGTAGAAGCTGTCTACGAAACGCTACATCGTGAAAATCAGGTACTGGTGTGTGCACAGAGTAACATGGCAGTTGACTGGATCAGCGAGAAGCTGGTCGACCGTGGAGTGAGTGTGCTGCGTATCGGAAATCCCAGTCGGGTAAACGACAAGATGCTTTCGTTTACTTACGAGCGGCGTTTCGAGTCGCATCCCGATTATCCGCAACTGTGGAGTATGCGTAAGGCTATTCGCGAACTGTATGCCCGAATGCGGAAGGGAACGGACCGTGAAGCCATTCGGCAAAAGATAAATTCTCTGAAAGATCGTGCCACGGAACTGGAAATACGTGTCAATGAGTCGCTGTTTGCAGAGGCTCGAGTCATTGCGTGTACATTGGTAGGCAGTGCCAACCGTCTGCTGATGGGACAGAAATTCGGCACGTTGTTTATTGATGAGGCTGCACAGGCGTTGGAACCGGCATGCTGGATTGCCATCCGAAAGGCAGACCGTGTGATTCTGGCCGGCGATCATTGTCAGCTTCCTCCTACGGTAAAAGCTCCGGAAGCGCTTCGGGCAGGGTTGGGGCATACGTTGATGCAGACCATCGTGAAAAACAAGCCTGAAACGGTTTCTCTGTTGAAACTTCAGTATCGGATGAATGATGAAATCATGCGCTTTTCGTCTGAATGGTTTTATGGAGGCATGTTACAATCGGCTCCCGAAGTAAAATATCGGAGTATACTCGATTTCGATACTCCCATCGAATGGATAAATACGGAGGGAATGGACTGCAATGAGGAGTTTGTCGGTGAGAATTATGGACGTATCAATAAACCCGAGGCAGAGTTGTCTATTGCCCAGTTAAAGGAGTATATTACCAAAATTGGTCGGGAGAGGTTTCTGAGTGAACGAATTGATGTAGGTTTGATTTCGCCTTACAAGGCACAGGTGCAGTATTTGCGTCGGCTGGTTCGGAATGATGCCTTTTTCAAGCCTTACCGGCAGGCGATAACCATCAATACTGTCGATGGCTTTCAGGGGCAGGAGCGTGATGTTATTCTCATCAGTCTGGTGCGTGCCAATGAAGAAGGGCAGATTGGTTTTTTGAATGATTTGCGTCGTATGAATGTAGCTATTACTCGTGCCCGTATGAAGCTGATTATATTGGGAGATGCTTCTACACTGACCAGACATGCTTTCTACAAAAAGTTGTATGGATATATCGAGAGCCTGCATGAATCGTATTGATACAGGTAAGTGTCTTATCGTATAAAAAAGGCTCTTCTTTCTACTTCCGTTTAATAATTGGAAGCGAAAGAAGAGCCTTTTGCTGTATGAAAGAGTTTGATTTTAGTTAACTAGAAGTCGTTTCTTCTTCCTGTATGCTTTCAGACGGTCCATAGCATGCTTACGGCTCAGCATAATCTGGCGCCGGTATACAAAGCAGGTTGTGAAAAAGTAAACGACGGTCTGTATCCATAATGCTCTGATTTGCGGTAAGGTATCGTGTAATGTCGCTCCCATGGTATTGATATGAACGTAACCGTTTATACCAAAAGTGGATGGGAATATCCAGGAGAAGATTTCCCAAAACTTGGGTACGGCCGCTCCTGGCCACGATATACCTGATATGAACAACAGAGGTACGGAGGTGAATACGAAAATCAGCATGCACGATTCTCTGTGGTGGATGAAAATCGAGCAAGTCATGGCAAAGAAAATACATGCCAGCAAGTAAGGCAGTGTAAACCAGAACAGCGTTGCAGGTTGTGCAAGCTGTACCAGACTGAACAGTTTGGGAACGACGCACAGAATATATGCCGCCATGACAGCGTAAATCATCAGGTAGGCCAAAGACTTGCCCATGACGATGCGTAAGGTTCCCTGATATTGTCGGCTGATAGGAACGAGATCGCGGAAACGGTTCGTTTCACGTGCCGTACCTGCTGACAGACCTACTCCCAACAGTAGTGTTTGTTGTATGATCAGTATCAGTACAGCCGGAATCAGAAAGCTGGCAAATCCGTCTTGTGGATTGAATAGCGAAACCGATTCATATTCTATAGGAGTTGTACTGATTTCATCTTGCCGCTCAGTCGTATTCCCTAAGCGTTTTATCTGAATGTCTTTGTTTATTTTCAGAGAGGTTTCTGTATTTGCCAGCAGAATAGCTTTATAGTACAGCATGCCACTCATGTCGCAATAGATGCTTACATGTGTCTGCTTTCCTTCGGCTATATCGCGGCTGAAGCTTTCGGGTATATAAATAATGCCATATATTTTCTGCTCTTTCAGCAGTTGTTTGGCTTCTTCCATGTCAGCACAATAAGATTGTATGTGTACATCCGGTGTTCCGTCTACCATGCGGATGTATTTTCGGCTGAGGGCAGTGTTGCTTGCATCTATTACAGCAGTGGGGACTTCGCGAACCACTTCATTGGTGTAGATAAAAGCATATATCAGCGGATAAGCCAATGGTACCAGCAGGAAGAAAATCAGTACTCCCTGATCTTTGATGGTAGCTTTAAGCTCTTTTCTGAAAATATAGAATAATCCGTTGAACCCTTGCTGTATTGTATGTCGGAGTGAATATTTTTCCATGAATCAAGCTTTTAAGGAATATAGATATAGTGTAACATAATCGTACGTAATCTTTTCAGTACGAAGAATGGAAGCAGCATAAATATCAGTAGTGCTACCACAGAATGCCATGCATAAATGAGCGGATAACCGTTTAGAGCAAGATTGGCATATAGCAGAAAATAATGCCGTAAAGGAAACAACATGCACAGTGCCTGAAGCGTCGGGTGCATCGCCATTACTGGATAGGTGAATCCTGAAATGGAGAACGACAGAACTCCCCACAATGAGGCGGCGCTGAGTGCCAGACGGAGTGTTCCGAATAATCCGAAAAAGAATATGCCTACTGCCTGCGAAGCAAGAACAAGTAACAGTCCCGCCAAAAGCATGGGGAATATGCCGCTGTTACACGGATAATGCAGGAATCCATAAAGATATACATTATAGAATACAGCGATGATGAAGAAAATGATGGTCTGTGGCAATAGTTTCCCTACCAGTGCTGTGACGATGGAATTATCTGCCATGTGCATCAGTTCCTTTGCTGTATTTTCTTTCACTTCTACGCCTATGGTGTAGGCTGTAACCAGAAAGATGAGCAGCATCAATATTCCTGGGAAAAGTGTATTGCACAAATATACGGAATAGTTCAGCCACGGATTGTTCAGGGCATGTGTATCTATCACAATGGGTTGCAGAAAGGCCATAGCCTGGTCTTCTGTAGCGCCCTTAGCCAGTAAGGTACTTTGTCCGATGGCCGCCGAAGCCAGTTCGCTCATGGTACGTTGGTCTCGGTAAAGCAGTGAGCCGGCTATCAGGTACGAAAAGTTTGTGTAAAAAGAAACTTTAGGCTGTCTGCCTGCGATTGCTTTTTCTGTCGTCCCTTGTGGTATGTAATAGAATGAGTAAATTTCTCCGCGCTGTACAGCTTCTCTGGCTTCGTTAAAGCTATTGTAATGAGCTACAATTTTTGTCTGCTGAAAAGCGTCCAGGTTACGTATGATTGTACGAGTCGTTGAGGTGTTATCTAAATCCACTACACCTGCCGGCATATTGGTAGGTAGTCCGCTGCTCATCAGTGTTGTGAAGAATATATAACTGAAGACAGGGGCTATTACCATGCAGAACAGATACATTGGTTTGGTTGCAATGCGCATTACTTCTCGCTTTGCAATCTGTAACAGGCGTTTATGGATGGTTATTGACATGACTGTTTTTTATTTTTCAATGATAGCCGACATTCCCGGGCGTAAGTTTTCTACAGGCTGTACTGGTTTAGCTTTTACTTCGAATGTTTTCAGGTCAAACTGTCCGGTTGTTTTTGTTGCTTTCCAGGCAGCATAAGTACCTAGGTCTTTCATATAAGTGACCTTGAATGTAACGTTCTTTTCCAAAGCCGGTACATAGGCGCTGATTTCACCTCCTACGGTGAAGTCTTTCAGGTAATCTTCCCGTACGTTGAAAGTTACCCACATGTCATTCATTTGGGCTACATTCATGATGGGAGCACCCGTACCGACCAGTTCGCCTACCTTTGGGAAAATTTCTGTCACTTCTCCGTCGGCAGAAGCGATCAGATAAGTTTCATTGATGTAAGATGTAACTTCGGCTACGGCACCTTTGGCACGTTCTACCTGAGCTGCGGCCATAGCCTTATCTTCACGTTGAGCACCATTCTTGGCCATGGTATATTGTGCATTTGCAGCTCGTTCGGTAGCAGCCATCGCATCATATTGGGCTTTTGCTTCGTCACGTTTCTGGGCCGACATGACTCCTTCTTCATACAGTCTGTTGATACGGTTGTATGATTTCTCGGCTATTTCCAGTCCGGCTTTTGCTTTTTGCCACATTTCGAAGGCAGCCTGGAGTTGTTCGGAACGAGTGCCTCGTATTGCTTTTTCATTTAGGGCTTGTGCCGCTTCTTCTGCAGCTTGTGCTTGCGACAATTTGGCCTGAACATCGGGGGCCTCGAGTATGGCAAGTGTATCGCCTGCCTTAACCTTGTCACCTTCGTCTACCAGGAATTTAAGAATACGTCCCGGTACTTTGCTTGATACACGATATTCGGTCGCTTCTGCTTGTCCTTGAATGATTTCAGGACCTTTTCCGAGGGTAAAGAACCCGATAATGCTTACAATAACAATTACAGCTGCAAGTGTAAAGAATGCCAGCATGATATTGCTGCGTTGAGATTTTTCGGTCATATTGGTTTGTTATTTTAATGTTCCCATTGATTTGTTTAAATATATTTCACTCATTTTCAAATCGATTTGAGCATCGATTTTTCCAGATTGTGCTGAGAGCCAGGCTGTCTGTGCTTCGAGTACGTTACTGGTTGGAATGACTCCTTCCTTAAAGCCCAGGTTAGCATATCGGAGATTTTCTTCAGCTTTTTCCATATTCTTTTCTGCCATGTTCAGCTTTTTGACGGCTTCGTTTACTTTATATGAGCTTTGGGTAACTTGTAGTTCCACTTTCTCCTTTACATCTTCCAGCTGGTAGCGGGCTATATTGGCTTCTGCTTTGGCTGCCTTTACTTTATAAATACCTTCTCCCCAGTGGAATACAGGTATTTTTACAATGACTCCGATTCCCCACATTCCTCTGAATTTATTTTCAAATCCGTTGACTAGTGACGGGTTGGAAAACAAGTAGTTGGCTGTCAGTCCGACAGAAGGAAGAAATTCTGCGCGCGTAACATTGACTTTCTGACGGTAAATCTTTTCTGCAAGCTCCAGTGATTTCAATTCCTCGCGGTTGGCGAAGGCTGTACTTACATTACTTTCTGTATACATATCAGGTAAGGTAAGATTTTCCATATTCTCGTCTGCCAGTCGGATATCTGTGTTTAAGGGGATGCCACAGAGTTGACATAGTACCATTTTCGATAGACTGAGTCCATCTTCTACTTGTGTCAGGGTCATTTCGGCTTCATTTACTTTTACTTTAACACTAAGTTCGTCGGCAGTGGTTGCTACACCTTCTGCAACCATCTTACTTACATCGGAGTCCAGCTTCTGTACTAGTTGTAAGAAACTTTCGGCCAGCTTCTTTTTATTCACGAGGGAAATGACTTGCCAGTAAGCCTGGTCTGTACTCAATATGACATCCTGCATTCCTGTAGCATGTTGCGATTGAGCAAGCTGTTCTGCATATTTGGTAATCTTGTTGTATGCGATGATTTTTCCTCCCATGAAAATGGGCTGGGTCAGTGTAGCTGCTCCGACATACAGATTTCTTGTATCGGTGCGGAATGCGTCAAGAATACTTTGTCCGGCTTGATTGAGTGCTCCTGGTATTTTACCCATCACATTATTCAAAGGGGTAAGGAGAGGAAGGAGTTCAGGATGTTGCATAGCTACCTGTTGCAATTCCTGTCCCAATTGTTGCAGTCCGTTTCCTACGCTTGTACCCATGTTACCGATAACCTGTTTCTGGTCATCGTTTAGTAGCGATATTTCTTTTTGGGTACGCATGTAACTCCCTGTAACATCTATCTTGGGCAGAAAGTTGGTAAATGCTGCTTTCTGCTGATAATGTGCGGCATTTACTTTCTCTTGTGCGATGCGTAGTTCTTTGTTGTTCGAGAGAGCCAATGCACGACAACTGTCCAGGTTTAGGATTCGTTGGGCATAACTGCTCAGAGCCAGCCCGAACAATAAAATGAAACTTAAAACTCTTTTCATTACCGATTCTACTTTAGGTTTTAGTTGCTTATGCAACATTGCAAATGTATCACAATATAAACAATCCACCAAGTAAAAAGGTTGAAAAGGATTATTGCATTAATGCTTTTTTGCTTTTTTAGCTTATTGGCCTGAGTTAATTAATATTTGGTTATTTTAGAGTACTTGAGTTTATGTGCAATGGAATTGAATATGACCCGCGGAGTTTGGTTCATTCCGAAGTTGCGACTGACAGCAGATTGCGTTTCAGGAGTTTCTACGGCTGGAAAACTGCCATTTTCGATGTGATGCAATACGGCAGCCATTAATGCATCTTGTTCAGTGCCTAATTCTCCCAAGTATCCTGATACGTCTTCACTGACGGTATAATCGGATTTTAATCCATCGGTGTAGTAATCGTAGTAGTTTTCTGAATTGCTGATATATGCAGTAGTCAGCCAAAATTCCAGTTTTGAGTATGAAGCATTCGTAAACAAACTTTGGGCTACATTCTTGCCGAAGGTATTTTCTCCTACTTGAAGCAGTTTGTCACCCAGATACGGACGCAGGCAATTGATAACCAGTTCCGAGGCCGAAGCGGTATTGCTTGTCGTCAGGATATATAGATGTTCGTACGAGGCATTGGAAACTCCTTGCAGTAATGCCGGATCGAATGCATAATTCTCCACTTTATTCAACTTGTCGTTAAAGATCAGGTTGAAGCAGTTTTGTCCCATTGCATTGGATGGAGCAAGTATTGTGCTAAGCAATTGAGCGGTAGAAACATATCCTCCCGGATTGTATCTTAGATCCAGGACAATATCATTGGGAGAAGAGGCCAGTCCTTCTGCAAATTTGCTTTTCAGGTCTGACTCTTCAGAAGTTTCGAAACTATTATACATGATATAGAAAACCTTCTTCCCGTTTGATGTTGTAAAATTCCGTGTCAGATAGACACTGGGTTCTTCAATTATACGTGGCTGAGGCATGGGTATCTCTAGCGTATCGGGTGTAGTACTTTCACCTTTTCTGGCTACCTTGTATGTATAAGCCGTTGTCGGTGTCTGGATATATCCAGCATAATTACTGCTGCTGAGCTTGGTTCCGTTAGCCATGCAGATGTGGTCACCTCGCTTCAGTCCTGCTTCGCTTGCCGGTGATTCAGGCTGAACATATAAAATGGTATAATAATAGTCGCCGTCGGTACCACGAACCAATGTACCTTCAATTCCATAAGTAGGATTATTGCTTAGTACGCGTGTCGTTTTTACGGAGTCAATGTGTGAGAAGGTTACTCCGTTTTTTTTATCCTGATCGGATACAACCGACTCCAGAAAGTCGGCAGGCTTATCGAAAAAATCAAGACCGTCTTCAGCAGGAAGGTCTTCGTAGAACAAATAGTTCTGTTGCATGGTTTCATAAATCCATGTCTTGCTTCCAATCAAGGCATAATATTCTCCGGAACGATCTTCTCCACACGACAACATGAATACTGTCGAGAGCATAAGACCTAGTATGAAATAGATCGGTTTTTTTCTCATAAAGGTATTATTACATTTCAAATGAATTCTGGCCAATCATATTGCCGTCGGCAAATATATAAACATTGTATGTTCCCGAAGGAAGGAACTCTTCTACGTCCCAGTATACAGTAACACTTTGTTCCTCACCGGTATATTCAATATATTTCTTTATTGAATAAGTAATCTGGCGATCTTCATATTGGAATGTTGTATTACCTTTTGATAGAATTTCATTGTTCGGTTTGGCGATACGCACATAAATCGTCTTGTTACCAGTCTTAGCCGTAATGTTTTTGACGATGGTAAATGATATAGCAATCTTTTTCACGTCTTTTACCTTACGTGCTTTCTTGCCTCGCTTGTTCATCGGAAGTGCAGAGATATTCGTTGCATCAAGCTGTGCAGCCAGCGATACTCTTTCGTTCAAATTCTTTTTTTCTGCCGCGAGCGTGTTGATTTGTGCAGTTGCGGCTGTATACTTGCTTTTCACTTCCTGATTTTCTACCATTAAGGCTGCGTTCAGACGATTGAGTGAGTCTATTTGCATGACATAACTTCTCAATACGGCACGTACCGTCTTCAGCTCTTTCTTAAGACGTATGATTTCTGCTGCATTGCTGCTTTTTACTTGTCGCAGTTCTTCCAGCAAGCGCTGTGTCTTCAACTTTTCACTTTCCAGTTTTTCGCGCAGGGAGTCATTATTTATTTGTACTTGAAGCTCATCATATTGAGTGGCGAAAGTACTGTATTCGTTTTCCATTTCTTCCTTTTCGACAGCGAATACCTCGGTCATTTCTCTATTTTTGCGAAACTCGTTGAACGCTAAAAATGAAACTCCGGCAACCACAACGATTAAGGCCGCTATAATAATCACTAATTTTTTATTTTTTTCCATGAGAAACAGATTTTGCGGCAAAAATACAACATTTTATGCATACGTATTGTCCTTGAGTATAAAAAAAACATAATCTATGGTTGTTGTATGATGATAGGAGGGGTATCTCCTGTAATCCAGTCATAGAAAGTATATTGAGGGTAAAGAGAAGCATTGTTCTCAATCCAATTATTGAGTATATCCATGACTAATATTCCATTTTGGGTTTTCATGGTCTGTGCATCATAAGTATATATCTCTTTGAGAGTAGCTTGATAGCTACCGTAAACCGTTTTTATGTCATCGTCACAAGATAATCCGCATTCTATTATACAGTTGTTTGCGGAGTAGACAAGTGCGGCATATTTTTTCTTTGACGGATATCCGGCAGTGGTAAAAGCATAGCAATTTTTCATTTCACTCCTAGGTTCCATTGTATAGCAGATGCCTGCTCCAGCCTGAGTATGAAGAAAATTGCATTCACTTGTATAGCAATTCAGTATTTTACCTGAATTACTATAAGAAATTCCACCAACTTTCCCGTTGGGGTGTTGAAAATCAATGTTCTCAGATGAACTGTTTATAATGCATCCTTTGTTGATACCAATCATTCCTCCAGGCTTGTTGTCATTCATTTCTACAAAAGTATTATTGCCCTTGATATGACATCCGATTATAGTGCCGTTATTTCTTCCTGCAAGTATAGCTTCGTATTTGCAAATATGACTTCCGGTGAATGAAGCATTTACTATATTCAAGTCTTTGACAATGCCTGTTGTATCTATGCAAGAAAACAGAGCATATGAATCCATATCTTCTTTTGGGGTGAGATATAAATTGTATAGTGAATGATTCTGTCCGTCCAGGCAGTCCTTAAATCCCATATAATTGGCTTCCTGTGACTCAATGCGTCCGATAGGTTGTAGTCGTTCACATTGTTCGGGAGTGAAGTAAATATCATTGAGCAAGTAATATGTCCAGTTACCATTATTGGAAGTTCCAAATTCATCTAACGTTCTGTTGGAATAAACTTCTCCGTTGATTAAATGGGTAAAAGCAATAAAATCTTCTGCTGTACTTATGCCACATTCGTTATTGGACTTAAGATTATATTTATATTGATATCCCTGTTGGAAAGTTGTTGGTGTGAGCTGCGCTGTATAATTACCTTCAGAAGTTTTTAAGGTAATATTTACCGAGATATTTGATGCGGGTGGGACTATCAGCTTATAAATTCCATTTTCTTGTTTCGTGAATTTTTGTGTATGCAACTTATCTGATGTATATGTCAGTTGTGCATGTCGCCAATCAATATTATTTATTGAAATAGAAGGGGTAAAGCTTATTTGTTCTAAATGAGAATTTAGGCGAGCGTTAACTTGAAAAATAAGTTGTGAGAATATATGATTGAATTGCAGAGTAATAGGACTTTGGTATTTGAAAATGCCAGTACTATACAATATATCTTTTAGACTTCCGTCTTTTTCATAGGGACAAAAGTCTTTTTCTATATATGGGTAATAGGCGGTGATAGTAGCTTCAGATCGTTCTGGATTCCATTGTAGTTCAGTAGGGAAATTCCATCTTTCCTTTTCATAGGTTAGTAATAAATTGTCGGCAGATATTCCTCCTGAACTATAGAATGATATGCAACTTCCATCTGGTAGGTAATTGGACCTGATACCTCTGGCTGTATTGTCCTGAAACGGGACTGATAAATTTCCTACGATGGAAACTGTACTATCTGTAGGAGAAAACAAATATTCTTGAGTGCAACTATTCAAAATGGCCAAAAGGGTAATGGCGATGGACAAATATTTCATGGCGTTCGATTTTATATTTATAATTTACTTTTTATTAAGATTAACGCCAATTTTGAGATTTGTATACCCGAAATCTGAAAAAAATACGCTGCCGAACCTTCTCAGGCAGGCAGCGCAAGCTACAATACAAAATACAAATACAACTAAACGAGATATATTGTAAAATTAAGAAATAGAAATCACAAACAAAAATTTGGGAACAAAAAAATGTAATTCCTATTCTTATTTTTCTTTATAAATATAAAGTCTATTACACAATGCCTTGTGCCATCATGGCATGTGCAACTTTCATAAATCCGGCTATGTTCGCACCTTTCACGTAGTTAATGTAGCCGTCAGATTCTGTACCGTATTTCACGCATTGTTCGTGAATGTTATGCATAATCTGATGCAGCTTTTCATCCACTTCCTGAGCAGACCAGCTCAAGTGCATTGCGTTCTGGCTCATTTCCAATCCAGAAGTTGCTACACCACCGGCATTGACAGCCTTACCTGGAGCATACATCAGTTTATGTTCGATGAAGGCATCAATAGCTTCAGGCGTACAGCCCATATTCGAAATTTCTCCTACACAGAGTACATGGTTGTCAATCAGATGCTGAGCATCTTCTCCGTTCAATTCGTTCTGTGTAGCGCATGGCAGTGCGATGTCTACTTTGACTTCCCACGGACGACGTCCTTCTACAAATGTAGAATTAGGGAATCTTTCTGCGTAAGGTGCTACGATATCGTTGCCCGAAGCACGTAGTTCAAGCATGTAATCGATCTTTTCTCCACTGATACCCTCTGGATCGTAAATGTATCCGTCAGGACCGGAAATAGTTACGACTTTAGCTCCCAGTTGAGTAGCTTTGGTAGCTGCTCCCCATGCAACATTTCCGAAGCCGGAAATCGCAACAGTCTTTCCTTTTATGTCGATACCTTTCTTGTCGAGCATGTGCTTTACAAAATACAAGCCGCCGAATCCTGTAGCTTCAGGACGGATTAATGAACCGCCGAACTCCAGACCTTTACCGGTAAATGTACCTGTAAATTCATGAGTCAGTTTTTTGTACATGCCAAACATGTATCCAACTTCACGGCCACCTACACCGATATCACCAGCCGGAACATCCATATCAGGACCCAGATGGCGCCACAATTCCAGCATGAAGGCTTGGCAGAAACGCATGACTTCCGCATCGCTCTTTCCGCGCGGAGAGAAGTCGGAACCACCTTTACCACCACCCATAGGCAATGTGGTAAGGGCATTCTTGAAGGTTTGTTCAAATCCTAAGAACTTCAAGATAGAAAGGTTTACCGATGCGTGGAAACGGATACCACCTTTATACGGGCCAATGGCATTGTTGAATTGAACACGGTAACCTAAGTTTACTTGTACTTTACCTTTATCGTCTACCCAGGGTACGCGGAAAGTAATAATACGGTCAGGCTCTACCAGGCGTTCAATTAACGAAACTTTTTCAAATTCAGGATGTTGGTTGTAGATATCTTCAATGGATAAGAGAACTTCTTTAACTGCTTGCAAATACTCTGATTCACCTGGATGCTTAGCTTCCAAAGATGACATAATTTGATTAATATCCATGATCTTTTTGTTTAAGGTCTGACAAAATGAAATTATTTGTTATTGCAAAGATAGGATTTTACCTAGAATGGCAAAATATTTTGGCTTGTTTTTGCCTCTAAAAAGTGATAAAAAGTTAAAGCGCGGTAATACATTTTTTGTCCGAAAGTAATTTTTCTCTGCCGGTAAGTTGCACAAATCAATAGAAATCCCGTTATTTGTTAAATAAATAAAGCGTAAACCTTGAAGCTATGCTCAGTAAGTTAAAATTAAATCAGCTCTATTTTAAGGATACACAGTTTGTCAACCTGATGACGAAACGAATCTTTAACGTACTTCTTGTTGCCAATCCTTACGATGCTTTCATGCTGGAAGACGACGGACGTATCGATGAAAAGATATTTATCGAATACATGAATCTCAGTCTTCGTTATCCGCCTCGTTTCACACAGGTTTCTACCGAAGAAGATGCCTGGAAGCAGTTGGGAAATACCATGTTCGATCTGGTTATTTGTATGCCGGGATCGGACAACAGCGATACGTTCGATATTGCACGGCAGATTAAAGAGAAGTACCCTCACATTCCGCTGGTGGTACTGACTCCGTTCTCTCATGGTATCAAAGAACGTATGGAGCACGAAGATTTGAGCATTTTCGAGTATGTATTCTGCTGGTTGGGAAACACCGACTTACTGGTATCTATCATCAAGCTGATAGAGGACAAGATGAATCTGGAACACGATATAAAGGAAGTCGGTGTACAGATGATTCTGTTGGTGGAAGATTCCATCCGTTTCTATTCGTCCGTACTGCCCGATTTGTATAAGTTTGTCCTTCGTCAGAGTCAGGAGTTTGCAACCGAAGCTTTGAATGAGCACCAGCGTACGTTGCGTATGCGTGGTCGTCCGAAGATTGTACTGGCACGTTCGTATGAAGAAGCCATGAACTTATATAATAGGTATCAGCATAACATGCTGGGTATTATATCGGATGCACGTTTTCCACGTGAAGGTCAGATTGATCCGAAGGCAGGCATCCGTTTCCTGACCGAAGTACGTAGCCGTGATCCTTTTATCCCGTTGATCCTTCAGTCGGCAGAGGTTACCAATAAGGACTTTGCAGAGAGTTGTGGGGCACAGTTCATCGATAAGAATTCCAAGAAAATGAATATTGACTTGCGGGAGGCCGTTTCCGAAAATTTCGGTTTTGGCGATTTTATTTTCCGCAATCCCAATACCATGGAGGAAGTAGTCCGGGTACATAATCTGAAGGAGTTGCAAAATGTCATCTTTTCTATTCCGGCAGAATCACTCCTTTATCATATAACCCGAAATCATATTTCACGCTGGCTGTATTCACGTGCTATCTTTCCGGTAGCCGAGTTCCTGAAGCAGATTTCATGGAAAGACTTGCAGGACATCGACGCACATCGTCAGATTATTTTCGAAGCGATTGTGAAATACCGTAAAATGAAGAATCAGGGAGTGGTGGCTGTGTTTGAACGCGACCGTTTCGACCGGTATTCTAATTTCGCTCGTATCGGCGACGGCTCCCTGGGAGGAAAAGGACGTGGACTGGCGTTTATCGACAACATGGTAAAACGGCATGCCGAGTTTGAAGAATTTGAAAATGCCTCCGTTGTTATTCCGAAAACGGTAGTACTTTGTACCGATATCTTCGATGAGTTCATGGATATGAACCAGTTGTATCAGGTTGCGTTAAGCGATGCCGACGATGAGACAATCCTGCGTGCCTTCCTGCGTGCCAAGTTGCCCGACCGGCTGGTTGAAGACTTTTTCGCCTTTTTCGATGTGGTGAAGTCTCCTATTGCCATACGCTCATCCAGTTTGCTGGAAGACTCTCATTATCAGCCGTTCGCTGGTATTTACTCTACTTATATGATACCTTATCTGACAGACAAATATGAAATGCTTCGCATGTTGAGCGATTCAATAAAGGGAGTCTATGCTTCGGTATATTATAAGGATAGTAAGGCGTATATGCAGGCTACCAGCAACGTGATCGATCAGGAAAAGATGGCGGTGATTCTTCAGGAAGTGGTGGGTACACAGTATGGCGACCGTTTTTATCCTTCTATTTCGGGGGTGGCGCGTTCCATCAATTATTATCCCATCAACGACGAACTGGCAGAAGAAGGAACGGTCAGCCTGGCACTGGGACTCGGAAAATATATCGTCGACGGAGGACTGACGTTGAGGGTTTGTCCTTATCATCCGGATAAAGTGCTTCAGACCAGCGAGATGGAGATGGCTTTGCGCGAAACACAGACACGTTTCTATGCGCTCGACCTGAAGAATCTGGGACAGAACTTTTCGCTCGACGACGACTTTAACTTGTTGAAACTTCCGGTAAAGGAAGCCGAGAACGATGGAGCTTTGACTTACATCGCCTCTACCTACGATCCGTATGATATGGTTATACGCGATGGTATTTATCCGGGAGGCCGTAAGGTCATCACTTTTGCCAATATTCTTCAGCACGATGTTTTTCCGCTGGCACGTATTCTCCAGCTTGCTCAGAAGTACGGACAAGGCGAAATGCGTCGTCCTGTGGAGATAGAGTTTGCTGTAAATCTGGATGCGAAAGAGAAAAAGGGCGTTTTTTATCTGTTGCAGATACGTCCGATGGTGGATATGAAGGCAGATTTGAATGAGGACTTGAATACTATACCCGAAGATCAGCTTCTGCTCAAGAGCGTCAATTCGTTGGGGCAGGGGATTATGGATGATATTCAGGATGTGATTTATGTGAAGACCGACGGATATTCAGCGTCCAATAATCAGTTGATTGCTTATGATATAGAAAAGCTGAACAAGCGTTTCCTCGACGAAGGCAAGCATTACATATTAGTCGGACCGGGACGCTGGGGAAGCAGCGATACATGGTTGGGTATTCCCGTAAAATGGCCGAACATATCGGCGGCCCGCGTCATCGTGGAAGCGGGGCTGACCAATTATCGTGTCGATCCGAGTCAGGGAACACACTTCTTCCAGAACCTGACCTCTTTCGGAGTAGGGTATTTTACGATCAATGCTTACATGAACGACGGCTTGTACAATCAGGAGTTGCTGAACAGCATGCCGGCCGTAGAAGAAACAAAATTCTTGCGGTGGGTTCATTTCGACAAGCCTTTGACTGTCAAGATGGATGGAAAAAAGAAAATAGGTGTGGTTTGCATGGCTTAATCGCACTATATTGCAGAAAAACAGGCAGAAAGATTACACGAAGAAGCCTTTGGCAAATATGTTCTTTGTTCTTTCTGCCTGTTCTTTTTTGTACTTATCCGTTGTTTCTGTATTCCAGCGGACTCATACCGACATAGCGTTTGAAATATTTTCCGAAAAAGGACATATTGGCAAAATTCAGCGAGTCGGAAATTTCTTGAATAGACAATTTTGTTGATTTTAATTGTGATTTTGCATCCATGATGACCATCCGTGAGATGATTTCCATACATGTATTTCCCGTGGCTTGTTTCACAGTTGTACAAAGATGTGTATGAGTGATACCTAATTTTTCTGCATACCAAGATACATTGCGTGTCTTGTTGTAATTTTGCATCACTAGCTGGGTGAAATTCTTACACAATATCTCACTTTTCGAAAGACTGCTTTTATTATCGTTTGCCCGGTTGTTGTACATAGCAGCTATACCCGTATGAATGTCACTATATAAATGAGACGTGATAAGTTTGCGTGTATTTTCATTAAAGAATTCATATAGTTTGATGAGGAAACAAAAGTAATCTTTCAGCAGTGTAGCACCCTCTGGACGAAGAGTGATGAGAGGACGTCCCAAGGGTATGTATAATGTGTTGATGGTAGAAGGGTTTAAATTGGCTTGTTCTACATACTTTGAAGAAAATCCGCCAAAATATAACTCCAGTTCTCCTTTTACACTATGTATCTGAAGGATGGTTCCCGGCATGATAGATACAAAATCATTTTTCCTTACAGTAATTTTATTCAAATTGACCGAAGCTTCCACTTCTCCTCCCAAACATAGAACAAAAATTTCCGATTTTATCCGGCAGGGAAAATTGGTATATAGGCTGAGTAGTTCCTTGCTGATTCCGGTTCCTACAATCCATTCCTCCGGCAAATCTATCTTGGGTAGTTCTTTTTCCATATGTATTGATTTTTTGCAAAGGTAACGGTTTTTAGAATATAGACGATTATGCTATTCGCGAAAATACTTGTTAAGTTTTGTAAATTAATTATTTAGGTATGTAGGGTGAATCAAATATTAAAAAAAAGAACAAAAATAATAAGATTAGACCTTGTAGAATACACTAAAAGGTAGTTACTTTGCAACCGCTAAAAATAACTTAACTTAATTAATAGATGAAAAAGAATTTGTTTTTATGCTTATTCGCTGCATTATGTACAATGGGTACATTTACTGCTTGTAGCAGCGATGATGAATCGGGTGTAATTACACCTGCAGCAGCTGATGTAACAGGTAACTATAAGGGTAATCTGGATGTGATGGTGGATGCAGCAAATTTGCCCACTGTTGAAAATCAGTTAGTATCAGTAACCAAGGCTGGTGAGTCTACTGTAAGTCTGTCAATATCTGATTTTTCTTTCATGGGTATATCAATTGGTGATATCAATTTGAACGAATGTCAGTTAAGTGGAAGTGGTGATAAATATACTTTCACTGGAACAACAAAAGTTAATGCTGCTATACTAACAGCTGACGTAGATGCTGAAGGTACTTTTGAAGGAGATAAACTGACTATCAATATGGATATAGCTGCTTCTCTGGGTAGCGTAAAACAAACTGTAAAGGTTGTTTATACAGGTACCAAGTTGACTGGTTCTGAAAGCAGTGAAGCTAAGATTCTTTCTTTTGTTTTCGATCAGGAAGTGTCTGCAGCCAATGCAGTCGTATTGGAACAGCCGGTAGTTGATGAAACGGCAAAGACCATTAAGTTTGCTGTAAGTGCTGATGCTACTAGCGATGATTTGTCAAAACTGATGCCGACTATTGAGGTTTCTGAAAAAGCAACTGTAACTCCAGCGAGCGGAGCTGTTCAGGATTTTTCAAACGGTAAAACCGTAACTTATACCGTAACTGCTGAAAATGGTACAAAGGTTACATACACAGCTTCTGTTTATGGTAATGTTACTTCTTATGATTTTGAAAACTGGTCATACGATACGAGTATGTATCCTGAGAAAAATCAGATTTATATGGCAAATGGCTGGGCTTCCTGCAATAATGCTGTTGCTTTGATTAAGTATATGGGTGCATTGGGTGGTATTACTTATACAGGTGAATATCCTATACGTCCTTCTGATGATGCATTTACAGGTGAAAAGGCAGTATTGTTGGAATCGGTTGATACACAAGGTGGAAACTTCTTTGGACAGAAAGTTCCAAAAGTTACAGCTGCTTCTATTTTCTTAGGCTCTTTCAATGCCATGGCTGCTATATCTGATCCTATGGCTACAACAAGTTTCGGTATCATGTACGACAAACAGCCTCTGAAGGTAACTGGTTATTATAAGTATACTCCGGGTACTGAATTTTACAATGCAAACGGTGAATTGCAGGAAGGTGTTACCGACAAGTGTGCCATGAGCGCAGTTCTTTATGAGGTATCTAGCGAAGATGAAACATTGAATGGTAGTAATATTTATACTTCTGATAAGATTGTGGCAAAAGCAGTGTTCACAAGTGACAAGAGTGTAGATACTTATACTCCGTTTGAGTTGAATCTCGAATATGCAAAAGCATACGATTCTTCAAAGAAATATAAGTTTGCGATTATCTTCTCTGCAAGTGCCGACGGGGCAAGTTACAATGCTGCTGTAGGTAGTAAGTTGCTGATTGATAATGTATCCGTAGTAAATCAGAATTAATTCTATAATTTGACTAGTCCTAAATAACCGTTACAGTTATTGGACAAAAATAAATTATTTATC
>ENA-ORSY01000207-ORSY01000207.1-human-gut-metagenome-genome-assembly--contig:-NODE-207-length-65781-cov-12.905608_pt1 | contig 65781 bp, 54 predicted proteins | sample MGYA00242193_ERZ509160 | MGnify/ENA primary metagenome ERZ509160 (study PRJEB26280, sample SAMEA2338670) | human gut metagenome | biome: human gut; feature: human-associated habitat; material: faeces...
TGCCCTCGATGATCTCCCGCAGGCCGGAGGAGATGACATAGTGCTCCACCTGCACCCCCTGGCTGCGTCCAAATTCGTTGATGCGCCCGAACCAATCGGCCACCCCGGGAAACAGCTCCATCCCGTGACCGCACCGCACCAGGAAATCCCGATCCAGCCGGATGTTCTGGGCCCGGCATTCGGCGATCATGGTGTACATGTACGCCAGCAGCCCGTCCATGCGGTTCTCCCGGCCAAAGTCATTGGCCTTCCTCCAGAATTCTGCCGGAGTATAGCCCAGCGCCGGGATAAATGCATAGTCCTCCATGTCCGTGGTGCACAGAGTCTTGTCAAAGTCATACAGCAGCGCCACAATAGGCGTCATACCGCCACCTCCTTGCGTATAGGGCAAAAGCGGCCCCCAGGGGCCGCTTTTTGCATTTCATATCAGCGTCTGTCGCCGCTGCTGTAGTTGCGGCCAAACTGCAGGTCCTCCAGGTTCAGCTTAAAGTCCAGGGGAAAGGGGGAATCCTCCTCTTTCTTCTCCTGGGGCTTTTCCTCCGGCTGAGACTCCGGGGCAGGCTGCTGCTCCTGAGAAGGCTCCTCCTGAGAAGCAGGCTCTGCATCCGTCGCAGCCTCCGCCACAGGCACGGCGTTCTCCTGGGGGGCAGGCAGGGCCACGGCCTCGCTCTGCTCCTCCTGCTCCGGCGCATTCCGCTCCGGCAGAGCATCCAGAAACGCCATCTGCTGGGCGCACAGCTCCCGGCTGCGCTGGATAAAGCTCTCCGTCTCGCTTTGGGCCGCAGCCAGCTTCTCCCAGGAATCCCGAATCTCCTGCTGGAGCTGCCGAGCCTGGATCTCGGCCTCGCCCCGGGCCTCGAGCAGGAGCCGCTGCGCCTCCGCCTGGGCGTTGGAAATGGTCTTTTCCTTTTCCGCGTGGGCCTCGGCGATGGACTTGTCCCTTTCGGCCTGGGCCTCGGCCACCATCTGGGCCGCCATTTTCTGGGCCGCCAGCAGGGTAGACCGCATGGCGTCCTCGGTGGCGCGGTATTCCTCCACCTTCTCGGCCAGCACCTTCAGCTTGGCCTTCAGGGTGGTATTGTCCTTATACAGCGCGGTATAATCCTCCGTCAGGCCGTCCAGAAATTCGTCCACAGCCGTCATACTGTAGCCGCTGCTCAGGCCGGACGATTTGGGAAAGGTTTTCTCGGAAACTTCCTGGGGTGTGTACATGATCTATCCCTCCGTTTTTGCTGTATCGGTCCGTCACATGTACAGGCCGCTGTTTTCCAACTCGTCGATCAGGTCGCCCATAAGATCCACGGAATAGGGCGTGGCGATATAGGTCTTGGCGGCCACGCGCTTGACCTTGCCGCCGGTAGCATAGGCCACGCCGGACACGAAGTCCAGCAGCCGCCGGGCGGTATCGGGGTCGGTGTTCTCCATATTCACCACCACGGTGCGCTTTTCCAGCAGATGATCGGCAATGGCCGTGGCGTCCTCGTCATACTTCGAGGGCTTCACCAGCACCACCTTCAGCTGGGTAGTGGCGTGGATGTTCACCACCTTGCTGCGGCGCTCCTCATCCCGGCGCTCCTCCCGCCGGTCGTCCCGGCGGGGACGATCCTGGTAATCGTCCTCCTGATATTCCACCGGTTCATCCTCGTCGTCATAGGGATGGATAAACTTCTTGAACTCGTCCTTCAGGCTCATGTGCTTCCCTCCGCTCTTTATTTTGTATAGTCCCGTGCGCCGAAAATTGCCGTGCCCACCCGGATCATATTGCTGCCGCACCGGATGGCATCGGCAAAATCGCCGCTCATGCCCATTGACAGATATTCCATCTTATTATCGTATATTTTTGCATTGATGTCAACATAAAGCCACCGCATTTTCTCGAAATATGCCAGATTTCCGTGGGGCTCCATGGCCACCGGAGGGATGGTCATCAGTCCCCGGACCCGGACATGAGGCATGGCCAGAGCCGTTTCCGCGGCGGCGGCAATATCCTCCGGCGCAAAGCCGCTTTTGGCCGCCTCCCCGCCGATGTTCACCTCCAGCAGGATATCCTGGCAGAGCTCCAGCCTTCCGGCGGCCTTTTCGATCTCCTGCAGCAGCTCCGTGCTGCCCACAGACTGGATCAGATCGGCCTTGCCCACCACCTGGCGCACCTTGTTGCGCTGGAGGTGGCCGATAAAGTGCAGGGGGCGGCCGGCGTAGGCGTTTTCCGCCAGCTTGGCGGTCATCTCCTGCACCCGGTTTTCGCCCAGGGCGTCGATCCCGGCGGCAATGGCCTCCTGGCAGGCGGCGGCGTCGTTCATTTTGCTGGCGCCCACCAGGATAACGTCGGCGCCGGTGCGCCCCGTTTCCCGGGCCGCCTGGTCCATCTGCTGCCGGACGGCGGCAATATTCTCCGCAATAGACATAGTGAAAGCCTCCCTTTCCGCGGTCAATCTTCTTTCAATATCTGTGTGCCGTCCAGGGTCACGCCGGTCATGATGACCTCGTCGCCGGGACGGAGCGTTGACAGTCCCTCGGTGTTCTGAGGCACGGACACCAGCACATAGTCGTCCCCCTGATACACCATTTCCACAGGCTTGAACTGGGGGAAGCTGCCCTGAACGCAGTATACGCCCAGCTTTCCGTTGTCGCTCTGCCGCAGGCACACGGAGGGCAGACGCAGCCCCGTATAGCTGTGCAGCACGATCTGCGCCGTCTGGTGCCGCAGCTGAGTGGTCTCCGCCAGATATTCCCGGCAGGACAGCACCACCACGCACCGGCCGTTTTCCGCCGGGCCCACGGAATACACCGCGGCGGCAATGTCGTCGGTGACGCCCTTGGTCAGCCGCAGAGATACGCTGCCGCAGGCGGCAATGCGCTGGGCCTCCTCCTCCGCCACGGCGGCGGCATAGTACCAGGTGTTGCTGTAAATCAGCTTGCCCACGTTGGCGGTATTCTCCCCGGGGGCCAGGCTGTCCAGAGCGCTGGGAGTCAGGTCCCCCAGGCCCGCCGGGGTCAGCACGGACTCATACCCGTCGCACACGGCGGAATACGTCCCCGCCCGGGGAGCGGTGATGTCCGTGGCCCCGGTAAGGCCCGCCTGCAAGGAGTCGATCTCGTCCTGCACCGCGGCGATCTCCGTTTTGATCTCCTGGCTGGAGGTATAGGCCCGGCTGCGCTTGACAATGGCGGCCTTCAGCTGGGACAGGTCGCCGGAGGCGGCGGTATAGTCCCCGCCGGTGAGATTCTTCCGCAGGGCCATGATTTCGTCGGAAATGGAGCCGTCCAGCTTCAGGGCGGCGTCGGGGTTCAGATAGGAGGACAGGGCGTATTCCAGCTGCTCCAGCTGCAAACGCTTGGCCTGGATCTGGGCCACGGCCTCCAGGGCCCCGGGGCTGTCATAGGCGGTAGCGATGACCTGGCCCTTTCCCACCTTTTCCCCCTCGTCCCGGGTATGGCTCAGGGTCCCGGCCTCGGAGCGGAAGGCTTCCTCCTCCCGCACCAGCCAGCCGGAGGCCTCCACGGATTCCTCCGTGGTGCTGGTATACACCCGGGTGGTGGCGTAGGGGTTCGTCAGATACCGCACCCCCTGGACCAGAAAATAGAACACCACCGCCGCCGCCAGGGCAATGGACAGAATTTTGAATGCGCGGGTGGACTTCATATCGTATTTTATACCGTATACGCGGGTGGATTTCATAACGTACCTCCTTTGGCGGTGGGGTATCGGGGTGTTTATTGCGGCAGGGCACACGGGCCCTGCCCTACAGGATTTTGCGCAGTCTGGGGTTGGTTATGTCTGCGTAGGGGCGGACGACCCTGTCCGCCCGCCGGTCAGGTCTGCGCCTCCGGGTCGTTCAATGGCACCGGATGAACCGGAATGATGGTGGATATTGCGTGCTTGTAGATCACCTGCTGCTTGCCGTCGGTGTCCAGCACCACGGTGAAGCTGTCAAAGCCGGTGACGCTGCCCCGCAGCTGAAAGCCGTTCATCAGAAATACGGTAACGGGCAGGCTCTGCTTGCGGACCTTGGTCAGGAAAATGTCCTGAAGATTGTTTTTCTGCATAACGAATGCTCCTTTTCTCTTTGTGCGGACGGCTGTCCGCCTGCCCTTATCCTAAGCCATGGGCTGTGAGAAAATCTGTCGCATTCTGTAAAGCCGCCGGGAAATCCGGCTCCCGGTCCCAGAGGATCCAGTGGATGTCCGGGTTGCGCCGCAGCCAGGTCAGCTGCCGCTTGGCGTACTGGCGGGAGCGGAGCTTGACCTCCTCCACCGCCTGGTCCGTGGTGGCCGCGCCGTCGGCCACTGCCAGAAACTGCTTGTAGCCGATGGCCTGCAGGGCCGTGGCATCCCGGGGCAGGCCGCTGTCCAGAAGGTCCTGCACCTCCTGCAAAAGCCCCTGGCGGACCATGTCGTCCACCCGCCGGTCAATGCGCTGGCGCAGGTCCTCCCGGTCCCGGAAGCTCAGCCCGATATACACCGCCTCGTACCGGTCCGGACGCTGCCGTCCCCGCCGGTCCCGCAGGGACATGGGCTCCCCGGTCTGCTCATAGATCTCCAGTGCCCGGAGAATGCGCTTTTCATCCCGCAGGTGCAGCCGTCCGGCGGTTTCCGGGTCCACGGTCCGCAGCCGCTCCAGCAGCGCCTCCGGCCCCTGCTCCCGCAGCTCCCGCTGGAGCCGCAGCCGTACCTCGCCGCCCTGGCTGCCGGGGGCGAAGTCGTCACCCCGGATCAGGGCGTCCAGATACAGCCCCGTGCCTCCGGCCAGCACCGGCAGCCGGCCCCGGGCCAGAATGTCCCGGATGCAGCCGTCCGCCGCCTGGCAGAACCGGGCCACGGACCAGCTTTCCGCCGGATCCGCCATGGCGATCATATGATGGGGCACCCCCTCCATCTCCGCCGCCGTGGGGGCGGCGGTGCCGATGGTCATGCCCCGGTAGATCTGCATGGAGTCCACAGATACCACCTCGCCGCCGAAGCGCCGGGCCAGAGCCACGGCCATTTTCGTTTTTCCGCTGGCGGTGGGACCCACCACACACAGGACCCTGGGGGCCATAGGCCGCTCCTTTCCGGGCATCACGCCCGCTTGAACATTTTTTCCACCTGGTATTTGCTCAGCCGCACCGCCACCGGGCGGCCATGGGGGCAATACTGAATTTCCCCGGACTGGACCCTGTCCACCAGACGCCGCAGCTCGGCGGGGTCCGTGTGCATCCCGGCCTTGATGGCGGATTTGCAGGCCATGGTCTGCAATAGGCTGTCCCGGGCTGCGTCCGGGTCCGCCCGGTTCAGCCGCAGGTCCTCCGCCAGCTCCTCCAGGGCTCCGGTGGGGTCGTCTACCCCGGTGGGCACCCCCCGCACCAGCACCGCGCCGCCGAAATCCTCGCACCGGAAGCCATACCGCTCCAGCAGCGGCAGCTGCTCCAGCACCGCCGCGCAGTCCTCCGGCGACAGCTCCACCGCCATGGGCTCCAGCAGTGTCTGGGACATGATGGGCTCCGTGGCGGCCTTCAGCGCGTCGAACCGCACCCGCTCGTGGGCAGCGTGCTTGTCGATGAGCCACACGTTCTCCTGCTCATCCTCGCAGATGATATACGTCCGCAGCACCTCGCCGGCAATGCGCCAGGGGGCCTCCCTGGGTGGCTCCATGGTCACCTGCTCCGGCAGGGACACCGTCTCCTGTACCGGCTCCCGCACCGGCTCCGGCTTTGGGGCGGGCGGGGTAATGTGATAGCTGACGCCGGGGCGGCCGGTGGGCGCGGTAAAGGGCTTGCCCGCCTCCGGGGCCACGTCCCGCACCGCCATGGTCTGGGCCGGTCTTTCCTCCGGCTGCGCCGCAGGCCGGGACACCGGCGCGGCGGGACGGGCGGTATAGCTGCCCAGCGGGCGCTTCTCCGGCTCCGGCTTCTGCTGCTGCCGGAACTCCTGGGCCGTCATGGTCCGGTAGAAGGGCTTCTCCTCCTTTTCCGGGGCCTTGGGGCGAGCTGCCGCGTCCAGGGCATCCATGACGGTATAGTACACCGCATCGAAGGCGGTTTTATCCGATACGAATTTCACCACGGTCTTGGCCGGATGCACGTTCACGTCCACCCGGTCCTCCGGCAGGGTCAGATGCAGCACGCAGCCGGGGAACTTCCCCTTCAGCAGCCGGTTGCGGTATGCCTCCTCCAGGGCGGCGGACAGCAGCTGGCTCTTGACGAACCGTCCGTTGACGAAAAACAGCTGTCGGCCCCGGGTGCCGTGGCCGTTCAGGGGCCGGGTCACATAGCCCGCCACCTGCACGTCGCCGCCGCAGCCCCGGACCTCCTGCAGGCCCATGGCAAAATCCCGGCCCATGGCCGCATAAACGGCGGACAGCAGCTTTCCGTCGCCGGGGGTGTGGAGCACCTCGGCTCCATCCCGCAGCAGCTTGAAGGACACCTCCGGATGGCTCAGGGCCAGGTGCTGGACGATGCCGGACACGGCGGCCCCCTCGGCGCTGTCCTTCTTCATGAACTTCATCCGGGCGGGAGTGTTGTAAAACAGGTCCCGGACGCAGATGGTGGTGCCCTCCGGGCACCCGGTCTCCTCCACCTGCCCGGGCACGCCGCCCTCCAGATGCAGGGACGCCCCTGCCGGGGCCCCGGTCTGCCGGGTGAAGATATCCACCCGGGACACGGCGGAGATGGCGGCCAGCGCCTCACCCCGGAAGCCCAGGGTACCGATGGCGGCCAGGTCCGCCGCCGTGCGCAGCTTGCTGGTGGCGTGGCGCAGAAACGCCGTGGGCAGCTGCTGCGGCGCGATGCCGCAGCCGTTGTCCGTAATGCGCAGATAGGTGAGGCCCCCGCGCTGGACCTCCGCCACAATGGCGGTGGCCCCGGCGTCCAGGGCGTTTTCCAGCAGCTCCTTGGCCACGCTGGCGGGCCGCTCCACCACCTCGCCGGCGGCGATCAGATCCGCCACATGCCGCGGCAGGCATTGAATATCAGGCATAGCGTTGTCCTTTCGTGTTACGTCAGCTTCTTTTTCAGTTCATACAGCAGCTGCAATGCCTCCAGAGGCGTCAGCGAGTCCACCTGGGTCCGGCGGAGCCGGTCGATGACCTCCCCCTCGGCCACGGCGGCAAAGGACACCTGGTCCTCCCGGGGAGCGGGGGCTGCCGCCGGGCGGCCGGACTCCTCCTCCAGCTGCCGGAGGATTTTTCTGGCCCGGGACACCACCGCGTCCGGCAGGCCCGCCAGCTTGGCCACCTCGATGCCGTAGCTGCGGTCCGCGCCGCCGGGGACGATCTTCCGCAGGAACACGATCTCCTCGCCCCGGGCCCGGACGGCGATGTTGTAGTTCTTCACACCAGGGAGGGTGCCCTCCATGGCGGTAAGCTCGTGGTAATGGGTGGCAAACAGGGTCTTTGCCCCCAGGCGCTTGGGGTCGGCGCAGTATTCCAAAACCGCCCGTGCGATGCTCATACCGTCGAAGGTAGAGGTGCCCCGGCCGATCTCGTCCAGGATCAGCAGGCTCTTGTCCGTGGCGGCATGGAGGATGTCGCTGACCTCCGTCATCTCCACCATAAAGGTGGACTGCCCCGCCGACAGATCGTCGGAGGCCCCGATGCGGGTAAATACCCGGTCCACAATGCCCAGACGGGCCGCCTTGGCCGGGACGAAGGACCCGATCTGGGCCATGAGCACCATCAGCGCCACCTGGCGCATATAGGTGGACTTGCCCGCCATGTTGGGGCCGGTGATGATGGACACCCGGTCCTGGGTGCGGCCCATATAGGTGTCGTTGGGCACAAACAGGGCGTCGGGCCGCATGGCCTCCACCACCGGGTGGCGTCCCTGGTGGATCTCGATAACGCCGGACTCGTCCACCGCCGGGCAGCAGTAGTTGTTCTTCACCGCCACCGCTGCCAGGGAGCACAGGCAGTCCGCCTCCGCCACGGCGGCGGCCGTGGCCTGGATCCGGGCCACATGGCCGCTCAGCTCCTGCCGCAGCCGGGTGAACAGCTCATATTCCAGGGCCGATACCCGGTCCGACGCGGACAGGATGTCGTGCTCCAGGTCCTTCAGCTCTTGGGTGATGTATCGCTCGCCGTTGACCAGGGTCTGCTTGCGGATGTATGTCTCGGGCACCTGGTCCTTGAAGGAGTTGGACACCTCGATGTAATAGCCGAATACCTTGTTGTACCCGATCTTCAGGGTGCGGATGCCGGTTTTCTCCTTTTCGGCGGCCTCCATAGAGGCGATGATGCCCTTGCCGCCATGCAGAATGCCCCGCAGGCGGTCCACCTCCGGGTCGAAGCCCTCCCGGATGAACTCGCCCTCCCGGACGGAGAAGGGGGGATCGTCGCACAGGGTTCGGCCGATCAGGTCCGTCAGGTCCTCCAGAGTGTCCAGCTGGGCCAGCTCCCCCAGGCGGCCCCGGTCAAAGGCCGACAGCAGCTCCTTCACATGAGGCAGCCGCGCCATGGCATTTTTCAGGGCTACCACGTCCCGGCCCCCGGCGGTGCCGTATACAATGCGGCCCACCAGCCGCTCCATGTCGCCGATGCCGGACAGGGCCAGGGCCAGCTCCTCCCGCACCATGGTGTGGTCCACCAGCTGGCCCACGGCGGCGCTGCGGCGGGTGATGGCCGTTACGGACAGCAGGGGCCGCTCCAGCCAGCTGCGCAGCAGCCGCCCGCCCATGGGGGTTCGGGTCTTGTCCAGCACCCACAGGAGGCTCCCCTTTTTCTCCTTGCTGCGCAGGGTCTCCGTCAGCTCCAGATTCCGCCGGGCCGTCAGGTCCAGCTCCATAAACTGCCCCTGCTGATAGTAATCCAGGTCGTCCACGTGGCGCAGGTCGGTTTTCTGCGTCTCGTGGAGATAGCCCAGCAGCGCCCCCAGCGACAAAGCCGCGGCGGGGTTCCCCTTGGGCAGGCGTCCGGCGGCCTCGTCGCCGAACTGGGTGCGGACGGTCCTTTCCGCCTCCTGCAATTGAAAGCGTCCGGCGCTCAGCCGCTCCACATGGCAGTGGAGCTTATCCTGCAAAAGAGACAGCAGCGGCCCGCACTGGTATGCCGCCGGATTCACCACTGCCTCCGCCGGGGAAAACCGGCCCAGCTCGTTGAGCAGATGCTCCGCCCGGTCGGGCCCCTGAAAGGCGGTAACGTGGGTCTTGCCGGTGGAAATGTCGCACACGCTGAAGCCCGCGCAGGTGTCGTCCAGATACAGCCCCGCGCAGAAGTTGGACCGTCCCTCCTCCAGGCAGGCGGCGTCTATGACGGTGCCGGGGGTCACCACCCGGATAATGTCCCGGTCCACCAAGCCCTTGGCCGTGGCGGGGTCCTGGGTCTGCTCGCAGATGGCCACCTTGTAGCCCTTGGCAATAAGCCGGGCAATATAGGCGTCGGAGGCGTGATAGGGAATGCCGCACATGGGCACCTTTTCCTCAAAGGGCTTGTTCTTGTCCTTGTCCCTGGTGGTCAGGGTCAGGTCCAGCTCCTTGGACGCCTTCCTGGCGTCGTCGCCGAACATCTCGTAAAAATCCCCCAGCCGGAAAAACAGGATGGCGTCCTGATTCTGCTCCTTGATCTGCAAATATTGTTTCATCATGGGGGTCAGCTCCGCCATGGTTTCACCCGCGCTTTCTGCCGCATGTGCGGCGTATCTGTCGAATGGTAGTGGAAAACATTGTTGAAAAGTGCAAAACTTCGTTCAATAGAGGGGAATTATTCCATCTCCCCGAACAGCGCCCAGGTGTTGCTGTCGGTGATCCTCACGTTCCGGTACTGGCCCAGGGCGTCCCTGCTGCCCACCAGGTGCACCAGCCGTCCCCCCGCCGTCCGGGCGGACAGGGGCCACCGGGCGTCGTCGGTCTCGCCGTCCACCAGCACCCGCAGGGTCCGGCCTACATACCGGGCATGAAGCCGGGCGGATATCTCGTTTTGCGTATTGCACAGCATATCGAACCATTTCTGCTTTTCCGCCCGGGGAACGGGGTCGTCCATTTTGGCCGCCGGCGTACCGGGCCGGGGGGAGAAGATGAAGGTAAACAGGGCGTCGAACTCCACCTGCCGCACCAGGTCCACGGTCTCCATGGCCTCGGCCTCCGTCTCGCCGGGGAAGCCGATGATCACATCGGAGGTCAGCACCAGGTCCGGCATGACCTTCCGGGCATAGCCGATCAGGTCCAGATATTTCGCCCGGTCATAGGGGCGGTTCATGGCCCGCAGCACCCGGTCGCAGCCGGACTGCACCGGCAGGTGCAGCTGATGGGCCACATGGCGGCTTTGGGCCATGGTGTCGAACAGCTTATAGCCGGCGTCCTTGGGCTGGGACGACATAAAGCGGATCAGGTAGTCGCCGTCGATCTTGTCCAGCTCCCGCAGCAGGTCCGCAAAGTCCCAGGGCTCCGGCAGGTCCTTGCCGTAGGAGTTCACGTTCTGGCCCAGCAGGGTGATCTCCTTATACCCCTCCGCCGCCAGCTGGCGGACCTCCTCCACGATCCTCTCCGGGGAGCGGCTGCGCTCCCGGCCCCGGACGTAGGGGACGATGCAGTACGAGCAGAAGTTGTTGCACCCATACATGATGGACACCCACGCCCGAACCCGGCCCTCCCGGACCACGGGCATTCCCTCGGCAATGGAGCCGTGCTCGTTCTCCACGGAGAACACCCGGCCCCGGCGGGTATACACCCGGTACAGCAGCTCCGGGAACTTCCACAGGGCCTGGGGCCCGAACACCAGGTCCACATGGCGATAGCTCTCCCGGACCTTCCGGGCCACCTCCGGCCGCTGGGCCATGCAGCCGCACAGGCAGATGATCTGCTCCGGGTTCGCCTTTTTCGTGTGGGTCAGGGCGCCCAGGGTGCCGTAAACCCGCTTTTCCGCATGGTCCCGGATGGCGCAGGTATTCATGACCACAATGTCCGCCCGGGCGGCATCGTCGGTGAACTCGCACCCCATGTCCCGCAGCATCCCCAGGATGTGCTGGCTGTCGGCCACGTTCTGCTGGCACCCGAAGGTGTCCACCAGAGCCAGAGGCGTTCGGCCCCGGGCCTGGTGGATATCGTGTATTTTCTCGGTAAACTCCCGCTGGCGGGCCATCTGCCCGTCGTCGAGAAGAACTTGCTTTCTGTCCAATGGAAACCTCCCAGCCGCCCGTTTTCGTAAAATAGGCGGCACTTTCCGAATTTAATAACTTATCATACCACATTTTTCTCTCCGTTACAAGGAAGGCCGCCGGGAAAAATGGCGAAAAATTTGTGTCCCCGGCGCTTTATCTTGCCCGAAGAATATGGTATACTGAAGAAAAATCGTCGAAAACGAGGATATCGCGCCATGAAAGACAACGAAAACAGACGGCCCATGCCCCAGGCGGAGGCCGACGGCATCATCGAGGGCCGGAACGCCGTGATCGAGGCCCTGCGGGCCGGAACGGCCATCGACAAAATTTACCTGGCCAAGGGCGAGACGGACAAGACCCTGGGCCACATTGCCTCCCGGGCCCGGGACGCCGGGGTCGTTGTGGTGGAGGCCGACCGGCGGAAGCTGGACGCCATGAGCCGCACCCACGCCCACCAGGGAGTCATCGCCCTGGCCGCCGTCCGGGAATACGTCAGCATCCAGAGCATTCTGGACAGCGCCGCCGCCAAGGGGGAGCCGCCCCTGCTGGTGGTGTGCGACGAGATCTCCGACCCCCACAATCTGGGGGCCATCCTCCGCACCGCCGAGTGCGCCGGGGCCCACGGGCTCATCATCCCCAAGCGCCGGTCCGCCGGCCTCACCGCCATCGTGGGCAAGACCTCCGCCGGAGCCGTCAGCTATCTGCCGGTGGCCCGGGTGGCCAACCTTACCTCCGCCCTGAAGGACCTGAAAAAACAGGGCGTATGGATCTTCGGCACCGCCGCCGGGGCCTCCACGGACCTGTACAGCGCCGACCTGAAGGGTCCCGCGGCCATCGTCATCGGTTCCGAGGGCGACGGCATGAGCCGCCTGGTGGCGGAAAACTGCGATTTTTTGGTCAGCATCCCCATGAAAGGGCACATTTCCTCCCTGAACGCGTCGGCGGCCGCAGCCATTCTGCTGTACGAGGCCGTGCGCCAGCGCCGGGGATAACAGCAAGGAGCTTCTATGAGTAAGCAAGACATGCGGCCCACGCCGCCGGAGGAGCACTATACCGTAGACGAGATACTGGAGGAGTTTGGCTCCGGTGCGCCTGCGGAGGAGCCCTCCCCCATACCGAAGCCTGACCCGGAGTCCATACCGGACCCGGCCCCGGAGCCTCAGCCGGAGCCGGAAAGCGAACCGAAAGCCGGACCGGAGCCCGTTTCCGAGCCGGAATACCGCCCGGACGACACGCCCCCTCCCCCCCGGGAGAATCCCCTGGATAAGCTGCGCCGCCGGATACAGGCCCGGCAGGAGGACCCCGACGAGCCCGGCCTGGAGCCGGAGGAGGACGACGAGGACGCCGTTCTGCCGGAACGGGCGCCTCTGAAGCAGCGTCTGTCCGCCGCCGTTCAGTGGGTCCGGGACCGCATCCCCGCCCGGGATCTGGAGGAGCCCACGGACGCCCCGGAGGAACCGCCGGAGCCGGAGCCCACCATGGACGACGCCGCCCGGGAGGCCAAATGGCAGTGCGCCCGGACCCACCGGCAGCGCATGCTGCTGGCCCTGCCCGCCCTGCTGACGGTCATCGTGGCCGTTATTGACGGCCTGGATGTGCTGTCCCAGGGGTGGTACGACCATGTGTGGCTGCGCTGCGGCATCCCGGCAGGACTGCTGATCCTGTGCCTGCTGCTGTGCCCCCACCTGTGGCAGGAGGCATGGGAGCATCTGCGCCATGGCCGGGTCACCGCCCCGGCGGCGGCGCTGCTGTGCGGCCTGGTGGCCCTGGCGGACAGCGCCTGGTGCCTGTTTCTGGGAAATTGTCCGAATTTGCCCTTTGCCGCCCCGGCGGCGGCGCTGCTGTATCTGTGCGTCTGCGGTCAATACCGTGCCTCCCGTGCCCGGTACGACAGCTTCCGCCTGGCCCAGCTGGGCGGCGTTCCCCCGTATGTGGCCTCCGTCACCGCCGCCGGCGCCTGCAAGCAGCAGGGCCGTCTGGAGGGCTTTTACCGTCTGTGGCAGTCTCCGGACCCTGCCGCCCGCTGGCAGCCCATCCTGACGCCGCTGTATCTGGCCCTGGCCACGGTGCTGGCCCTGGTGGCGGCGCTGGCCGGCCATCAGATGAACCGTTTTCTCTGGCTGTGGTCGGCGCTGCTGTCGGCCACGGTGCCTCTGTCCCTGCCTCTGTCCGGAACGCTGCCCCTGTCCCTGCTGTGCCGCCGCCTGCACAAAAGCGGCTGCGCCGTGGCAGGCTGGAAGGGTGCCCGGGCCATCTCCGCCGCCCGCCGGGTAGTGGTAACGGACGAGGACCTGTTCCCCGCCGGGGTCCTGTCCCTGCAAAAGAAGGGGAAGGAGGGCCCCGCCTCCGCCCCGGTGGGCACAGTGGAGCTCAACGGTCTGAAGGTATACGGCGAGGAGATCAACCAGGCTCTGGCCTATGCCGAGGCTCTGTGCCGTGCCGCCGGCAGTCAGCTGACCCCTCTGTTCCAGCAGCTGATGGACGGTCAGGTCAGCTTCCGCTATGACGCCCACGATCTCCACTATTACGAGGACGGCGGCGTAGACTGCACCATCCGCGGGGCCACCGTGGCCATGGGCAGTGCCTATTTCATGAAAAAGCGCCGGATCACCCTGCCCCATGACCTGAAAATGGACACCGGCGTCTTTATGTCGGTGGACGGCAGGCTGGCCGCCATCTTCGTGGTGAAGTACCTGCCCTCCCGGAACGTGGAGTGGGCCCTGCGGGCCCTGCGCCGCAACCGGGTCACGCCGGTGCTGGCCACCCGGGGCGTCAACATCACCCCCAACATGCTCAAGCGGAAATTCCGGCTCAACGCCCGGCCCATCTATCCCGGGGTCGCCACCCGCCTGGCCCTGGCGGACCTTACCGGCCAGCGTGGGGAGGCCCCCAATGCCATCATCTACCGGGACGGTCTGCTGCCCATGGCGGAAACCGTCATCGGCAGCCAGCGCATGTGTCAGGCGGTGCGCTGGTCCACGGCGCTCGGCTGGATCGGCGGACTGTGCGGCCTGGTGCTGTCGTACTATCTCACCACGGCCGGTGATTTTGCGGCCCTGTCGCCGCTGTACATGCTGGCATTTCTGGCGCTGCTGCTGCTTCCCACCCTGCTGCTGTCGGGCCTGGTGAAATATTATTGATCCCCTGATGAAAAAGCTCCCTGTCTCGCATAAGACAGGGAGCTTTCAGCTTGTCAAAAAACTTTTTTTGACAAGCTGAAAAGCATTTTCAGAACTTTCATAAAAGTTCTGAAAATGCGATGATTGAAAACGAAAGACACCCCTGATGGGTTTCTTTCGTAACTATCTTCCTTTCCGAAGGCGGAGGCAATCCTGCTTTTTTGACAGTCTCGAAAAAGCTCCCTGTCTCGCATAAGACAGGGAGCTTTTTTTATAGGCAAGGCAAATATTCCGCAGAGGACAGCGTCCCCGGCGCCCCGCGGACAGGGCGGCGCCCTGTCCGGGCAGGGATCACACGTCCCCTATATGGTGTACACAAACGGGTCCGAGGGATTCTTCATCACCGGGGCCGGGGTGGCGGCGGCCACCCGGGTGCCGCTGCGGACAGAGTGGGTCAAAAACACGTTGCCTCCCACCACGGAGCCGTCACCGATGTCCGTCTCACCCCCCAGAATAGACGCGCCGGAATAGATGGTCACATCGTCCCCCACGGTGGGGTGGCGCTTCCCCGGCAGGGACGCGTGCCCCGCCCGGGGCGACATGGCCCCCAGGGTCACGCCCTGATACAGCTTCACGTTCCGGCCGATCACCGTGGTCTCGCCCACCACGATGCCGGTGCCGTGATCGATAAAGAAGTGGGGCCCGATGGACGCGCCGGGGTGGATATCGATGCCCGTGCGGCTGTGGGCATATTCGGCCATGATCCGGGGGATCATGGGCACCCGCTGGCAGTACAGCAGGTGGGCAATGCGATAGACAAAGATGGCGAACAGGCCCGGATAGGCAAAGATGATCTCCTCCCGGGACGCAGCGGCGGGATCGGACTCAAACGTGGCGTCCAGGTCCTCCAGCAGCAGCCGCTGCACCCGGGGCAGCCGGCGCACAAACTCCCGGGTGATCTCCTCCGCCCGCTGCACCTGGTCCTCCGGCAGGGCCAGCCGCAGCTGGGCCGTCAGCTTTTCGGAAATGCGCTCCAGCAGCAGGGCGGCATAGTTCTCCGGAGCCAGGGACATCAGCGCCGGGTCCCCGAAATAGGCGGGGAACAGCAGGCGGCGCACCTCCTTGACCAGGTCGATGACCGCCCGGCGGTCCGGCAGGCGCAGGCCGCTGCCGTACAGGGGCGTGGCGCTCTCCGTCAGGGTGCGGCCCATGGCCGCGGCGGCTTCTTGAATGTGTTGGGGATACATAAACAGGCTTCCTTTCGGCATGTGGAACATAAAAGCGGCAGAGGACGCGTCACGCATCCTCTGCCGCGGCTTTACGCAAAAACCCGCTCCGGGCGCTTACAGCGCCTCTCCGGCAAACCATGCATGACCGTTCCGGGCATGACAACAGCAGGCCACGGTACAGATGGCCCGGCAGCTGTTGACGGAAACGGTTCTGCTCATGCGGTTTGCTCCTTTTCGGTATCTGCTTTTATTATATGCCCCGCCGGGCCCCGCGTCCATTGTCATTTTGGACAAAATGCGGATTTATTCTTCCCGCACCCGGTAGTACAGGGTCCCGCAGGCGGGCTCCACTCCCTTGACGGCGAACAGCTCCTCCACCGTGACGAACCGCACCCCCCTGGGCTGCAAGCGGTCCACGATCTCCAGGGCCGCCGTGACGCTGGTGGCGTAGCAGTCGTGGAGCAGGAGAATGTCCCCGTCTCCCGCCCGCCGCAGAACAATGTCCAGGATGCTGTCCACGTCCCGGCTTTTCCAGTCCTCCGTGTCCACGGACCAGCAGATGGCCGGAGTCCCCAGGGCGCAGAGCTCCCGGTCCGATAGGAAGCCGTAGGGGGGCCGCAGCCAGTAGCTCCCGTCCCCCAGCACCTGCCGCAGGGCACGGTCGCATTTTTCCAGATCCGCCAGGGCGTCGGCGGTGGACAGCTCCGTCAGTGCCCTGTGGCTGAAGGAGTGGCTGCCGATCTGGTGGCCCTCCTGCCGGATACGCCGCACCAGGTCCTCCCGGCCTTCGATCTGACTGCCCACCAGAAAGAACGTGGCCCTGGCCCCCCGCCGGGAAAGGCCCTCCAGCAGCCGGGGCGTCCAGGCAGGGGATGGGCCGTCGTCAAAGGTCAGGGCCATGTAAACCGGCTCTCCCGCCGGTTCTGCCGGCTCCGCCGCCGGTTCCGCCGCCGGGGCGCACCCGGTCAGCAGCAGCGCCGCCAGCAGCGCCGCCGCTATCCGCCGCCTCATACCGGTCCCTCCACCGCCACCGCCTGCATCCCCAGCTCCCGGTGCCGCTGCCACACCGTCTCCCTGGGATAGCGCACCACGCCCCGGTCCTCCCAGGGGTCGCAGCAGATATAGTGCTCCCGGTCATATCCCGACAGCACCACGCAGTGCTCGTTGGAGATCCACATGAAGGGCTGGCCCTCCGGCTCCGTCCGGTACCAGGGGCCGTTGACGGTGGGGCGCAGGTCAATGCTGATCCAGATCAGCACCGGAATCCCCCGGTCGATATACCGGCGGCACAGATAGCCAAGCTCCGCTCCGGTCTCGTTTTTGACCCGGTAAATCCCGGCTTTGTCCCGGGCCAAACCGGCCAAAAAGCGGGACATCCCGCTTTTTATCGCCGGGGCCCAGCAGCCCAGGGCGTCCGGGTCGTGAGGGTCCCCCACAAAGGCCCGGCGGGGGTCCGGCCCATGCCAGACGCCGCCGGTATCCCGGTAAAACGGGGCCGAGGGCAGATGGTCCCGGGCAAAATCCTCCGCCGTCACGGAAAAGCCCAGGTATTGCAGCGCCATGGCGGCGCTGACACTTTCGCAGCCGGTGGGCAGGCTATGCCCCTGGCCGATAAAGGGCACCGGAAGCTGCTTCATGCCGCCCCCTCCCGCCGCCGGGACAGCCGGTGGAAGAAAAATACCTGCCCCACCACCAGGGCCGCCCCCGCAGCCAGCGGAAGCCAGGGCTCTCCCAGCACCGCCGCCAGCAGATAGCAGACCGCACAGTCGGCGCCGACCGCCAGGCCGTACCACAGCTGGGTGGTAACATGGGCCATGTGATCGCACCCGGCGCCGGTGGAGCTCATGATGGTGGTGTCGGAAATAGGGGAGCAGTGGTCGCCCATAACGGCCCCGGCGCACACCGCCGCCACCGCCGCCGGCAGCAGGGGACTGCCGGCAAACACCGGCACCGCCACGGGAATGAGAATGCCCATGGTGCCCCAGCTGGTGCCGGTGGCAAAGGCCAGCAGCCCGCCCACCAGAAACAGCACCAGCGGGAACAGGGCCGTCAAGGTCTCACGCCCGGCAAACAGCCCCTGGACAAAGGCCGCCGCGTCCAGCCGGGCGGCAAAGGATTTCAGCCCCCAGGCAAAGGTCAGCACCAGCAGCGCCGGGGTCATAAGCTTGAAGCCATCCAGAAAGCCCTCTACATAGCCGGAAAACGTCACCACACCCCGGGGAATGTATAAAACCGCCATCACCAGCAGCGTTACCGCGCAGCCGAAGCACAGGGCCATGGGCGCATCGGTGTTGGCAAAGACGTTGGACGCCGTCAGGGGAAGCCCCCCCTCCCGGCAGGTCCGGCGGCCCAGCAGCACCATGCCCCACACCACCGAGACGATGAGGCACACCGTGGGCACCAGCAGATCCACCGCCCGGCCCCGGGGGCTAAACTGGCCGGCGGGAGAGCGGTCATCCCGGGGCGGCTCCTGGACGGCGGCCAGCTGCTCCCGGCGGTACATGGGGCCGAAATCCCGGCCCGTCAAGGCCACCACGAACACCATCCACAGCATCAGAAGGGCGTAGAAATTATACGGGATGGCCCGCAGGAACAGGGTGAAGCCGTTGACCGTTCCGGCGTATTCCGCCGGAATGTACGACGACACGGCGGCGGCCCAGGAGCTGATGGGCGCGATGATGCACACCGGGGCGGCGGTGGCGTCAATGAGAAAGGCCAGCTTCTCCCGGGAGATGCGGAAGCGGTCGGCGATGGGCTGCATGATGGCCCCCACCGTCAGGCAGTTGAAATAGTCGTCCAGGAAGATCAGGCATCCAAGGCCCGCCGTGGCCGTTTCCGCTCCCCGGCGGGAGCGCACCCGGCGGGAAGCCCACTCCCCGAAGGCCCGGGAGCCGCCGGACCGGGCAAACAGCACCACAATGGCCCCCAGCAGCACGTCGAAAAAGAAGATCTTCCGGTCAATGCCCTCCATAAGGGTCAGAAACAGCGTCTCGAAGCTCCGCCAGGGGGCGAAGCCCTCTGCCAGCAGCGCCCCCATCACGCACCCGGCCAGCAGGGAGGAGTACACCTCCTTGGTGACAAAGGCCAGCACGATGGCCACCGCCGGAGGCAGCAGCGCCCAGCCGGTGCCCACAAAGGACGCAGAACCGCCGCCTGTGTCGGCAGCGGAGACAGCCCACAGCAGCACCAGCGCCGCCGCCAGCACGATCCCCCGCCTGCGGAAGGTTGTTTTCATGGTCAAATTCCTCGCTTTCCCCATAAGTCGGCGCTCCCGCAGGGCGGGCCGCCTATTGAAAGTGTATGCGGGGATATGACAGGGGAGTATGTGCCCAAGGCAGGCGCGGGGGGACGGGGTACGGCCATGGGGCGGACAGAGTCGTCCGCCCCTGCAAAAAAAACGCGCGTGGACGGCGGCCCCGGATACCGGAGCCGCCGCCCACGCTCAAAGGAAGAAAGATGAAAGAAGAAAGAGAGAGTAAATGGAATGCAAAATATATCCAGTGACGCTTCCGGAGAAGCGGTCACGCTGTCTTAGTTGCCGCGGCCGCCGTTGCCCCGGCCGAAGAAGTAGTCGTACAGGTCGCCGTAGGAATCCTGCTGACCCTGGTTCTGGTTGGAGGAATCGTCCTCGGTGCCGGTGGTCTGGGGCTGCTGGTCGAAGGTCAGGCTCAGGGTGATCTCCTGGCCGCCGCGCCACACGGTAAGGGTGACGGTGTCGCCGGCCTTATAGCTCTTCTTAGCCATGGACAGGTCGCTCATGGAGGTGATGTCCGTGTCGTTGAGCTTGGTGATGACGTCGCCCAGCTGCAGGCCCGCCTTTTCCCCGGCGCCGCCCTTTTCCACGGCGTAGACGAACACGCCCTTGGTCACGTCGATGTTGTACTGGGCAGCCATCTGCTCGGTCATGCTGCCGGCCTTGATGGCCATGTAGGCCTTATCGGTGACCTGGCCGTTTTCCATGATGTCGGTGATGATGGTCTGGACATCGCTGATGGGGATGGCAAAGCCGATGCCCTCCACGGTGGTGTTGGAATAGCTGGAATACTTGGCGGACACAATGCCCACTACCTCGCCGTACAGGTTCATCAGGGGGCCGCCGGAGTTGCCGGGGTTGATGGAGGCGTCCACCTGGATCATGTTGAAGGGGGTGCCGTCCACGTTGATGGCCCGGTCGCAGCAGGAGACGATGCCCTGGCTCATGGAGAAGGTCAGCTCGCCCAGGGGATTGCCGATGGCCATCACCGTGTCGCCCACGTTGACGTCGGCGCTCTTGCCCAGGGTCACGGCCTGGAGACCGGTGGCCTCGATCTTCAGCACAGCCACATCGTAATCGCTGTCGCCGCCCACCACAGTGGCGGGATAGGTATCGCCGTTATACAGGGTGACGTTGACGCTGCTGGCGCCGGACACCACATGCTGGTTGGTGACGATATAGCCGTCCTGGGTGATGACGAAGCCGCTGCCGGAGGAGGCGGACTCCACCTTCTGGCCAAAGATGTTGGTGGACACGGCGGAGCAGTTGATGGATACCACGCTGTTCACCGTGGCGGCGTACACCTCGGCGGGACTCATCAGCGTCTGGCCGTCCACGGATTTGACGCTGACGGCAGAGGCGGTGCGGCCGGTTTCCTGGATGGCGGTTTTGCCGGTCTTGCGGGCCAGGGACGCGCCGCCGAAGCCGCACAGGCCGCCCACCAGGGCACAGCACAGGACCAGGGCCGTGACCTTGGTGCCGGTCTTTTTCCAGAAGCTCTTCCCGTTGGTCTTGGGAATCCGGGGTTCATCCTGATAATCGCCGGTGGTGCAGGAGGTCTGATCCTCCTGCGCCGCCTGGGGCTCCGGCCGGGGAGCGGGCTGCCAGCTGGTCTGGCTGGGGTCCGGCTGGCCGGGCTGGGGAGCCTGGTCCTTGGAATAACTGTAATGATACAGGTTTTCATCGCTGTTGAAGCTGCTCTCGTTGTTCTCGTCGTTGACGCCGTTATACATAACTGTGAACCTCCTATTGTCGGGCGGGGTGGAATGTGGTATCATGAGGTATCGTGCTCCGCCGCCGCTGTGGTTTTCCTTTCGATGGTTTATAGTATACGCGGAAACCTTAACTGGAGCTTTAAAAAACGGCGAAAATTTTGAACTTTTTGTGAAGTCAGGAGGGTGCGGCCTATGGTGAAAATTGAGGGGCTGAAGCTGGCCCCGGGCCAGGAGGAGGCCCTGCTGTGGGGAAAGGCGGCGCGGCTGCTGCGGGTGCCGGAGGGGGACATTCTGTCCCTGCAGGTGCTGCGCCGGTCCGTTGACGCCCGGGAGGAGCTGCGGCTGGTGTACACCGCCGCGGTGGAGCTGCGGCAGGAGAAAGCCGTGCTACGGCGGGTGCGGGATAAGCGGGTAACGCCGTATGCGCCGGAAACGTACCGGCTGCCGGAGGTGCTCCGGGCGCCGGAGACGCCGCCGGTGGTCATCGGCGCGGGGCCGGGAGGGCTGTTCGCAGCCCTGGTGCTGGCCCGGTGCGGGCTGCGGCCCATCATCCTGGAGCGGGGCCGGGACGCCGTGACCCGGCAGCGGGACGTGGAAGCCTTCTGGCGGGGCGGCCCGCTGAATACGGAATCCAACGTTCAGTTCGGCGAGGGGGGCGCAGGCGCTTTTTCCGACGGAAAGCTGAATACCGGCACCCGGGACCGGCGGCACCGGTGGATCCTGGAGCAGCTGGTGGCCTGCGGCGCACCGGAGAGCATCCTCACCGACGCCAAGCCCCATGTGGGGACGGATATGCTCCATGTGACCCTGGTGAACCTGCGGCGGCAGCTGCTGTCCCTGGGGGCGCAGGTGCGGTTCGGGCACCGGGTCACGGGACTGCGGGTCCGGGACGGGGCCCTGGAGGGGCTGGAGGTTACAGGGCCGGAGGGGCCGTATGTGCTGCCTGCCCGGCATGCGGTGCTGGCCCTGGGCCACAGCGCAAGGGATACCTTTGAAATGCTGCACGCCGCAGGGGTACAGATGGAGCAGAAGCCCTTTGCCGTGGGGGTGCGGATCGAGCACCGGCAATCGGACATGGACGCAGCCCAGTACCGGCAGTTCGCCGGGCACCCGTGTCTGCCCGCCGCCAGCTATAAGCTGTCATGCCACCTGGAAAACGGGCGCAGCGCCTTCTCGTTCTGCGTCTGCCCCGGGGGACAGGTGGTGGCCGCCGCGTCGGAGCAGGGGCGGGTGGTCACCAACGGCATGAGCGCATATGCCCGGGACCGGGAGAACATCAACGGCGGCCTGCTGGTAAACGTGACGCCGGAGGACTTTGGCAGCGGGCATCCCCTGGCGGGGGTGGCCTTTCAGCGGCAGCTGGAGGAGGCAGCCTTCCGCCTGGGCGGCGGCGGCTACGCGGCCCCGTGCCAGCGGGTGGAGGATTTCCTGGCGGGGCGGCCCTCTGTGGGGCCGGGTCGGGTGATCCCCAGCTATCGGCCCGGGGTCCGGTGGACGGACCTGCGGCAGTGTCTGCCGGAATTTGTGTGGGAGACCCTGGCACTGGCCCTGCCGGTGCTGGACAGAAAAATACAGGGCTATGCCCAGGGGGATGCCGTTCTGACGGCGGCGGAGACACGATCCTCGTCGCCGGTGCGCATCCTGCGGGATGAGAGCGGCCAGTGCAGCGTCCGGGGCCTGTATCCCTGCGGTGAGGGGGCGGGATATGCCGGAGGCATCCTGTCCGCCGCCGCCGACGGCATGCGCTGCGCGGAAAAAATATGGGAGGTATACAGCGGATGAAAAAAATTGCGGTGATGGAGGACTTTCTCACGCCGGAGCACCGGAAAAGGGTGCTGGCTGCGGCGGAAAAGCACGGCTTTGCGGTGGACTTTTACGGGCGGGGCAAGGCTCCGGCAGAGGGGCTGGACCAGTATGAGATCATCTACGGATGGTGCGAGCCCGGAGACCTGAAGCGGGCCACGGCGCTCAAGTGGTACTGCTGCGGCTTTGCGGGGGTGGACCTGCTGTCCGACGACGGGCTGTACGCCAATCCCGACGTGATGCTGTCCAACTCCTCCGGGGCCTATGGGCTGACCATCAGTGAGCACATTCTGATGGTGACGCTGATGCTGCTGCGGCGGATGCCGGATTTCCAGGACATCGTCCGGCGGCGGGAATGGGTCCAGGAGCTGCCTATGCGGTCCATTTACGGCAGCCGCATCACGGTGCTGGGCGCCGGGGACATCGGCACGAATTTTGCCCGGCGGGCCAAGGCCCTGGGAGCCGCCCACATCTGCGGCGTGTCCCGCAGCGGCCGGAACGGGGACCCGGCCTATGACCGGATGCTGCCCCAGCAGCAGCTGGACCAGGTGCTGCCGGAGACGGAGATCCTGGTGATGGCCCTGCCCGCCGTGGCGGACACCGCAGGCATCCTCAGCCGGGAGCGCATTGCACTGCTGCCCCGGGAGGCCATCGTGGTAAACGTGGGCCGGGGCAGCGCCATTGACCAGGACGCGCTGATGGAGGCCCTGAACGCAGGGCGCATTGCCGGAGCCGCCCTGGACGTGATGGTGCCGGAGCCGCTGCCCAAGGATCACCCCCTGTGGAGCACCCGGAACCTGCTGCTGACGCCGCATATCTCCGGGAATATGTCCCTGGGATACACCTGCGACCGGAATCTGGACATGTTCTGCCGGGATCTGGACAACTATGCCGCCGGTCGTCCCCTGGAGCACCGGGTGGACCGGAAGCGGGGATATTAACAGCAAAACCACGCTGCGGCCGCAGCGTGGTTTTTGGTCTGTCAAAAGCCCCGCAGAGTTCGCGGCCTGCGGGCCGCAAGCTCTGCGGGGCTTTCTTGTTTTATACGTTGAAGCGGAAATAGATCATGTCGCCGTCCTTGACCACATACTCCTTGCCCTCGGACCGCAGCAGCCCCTTCTCCTTGGCGGCGGCCACGCTGCCGCAGGCGATCATCTCGTCGAAGTTGATGGTCTCTGCCCGGATGAAGCCCCGCTCAATGTCGGAGTGGATCTTTCCGGCGGCCTGGGGAGCCTTGGTGCCCTTTTTGATGGTCCAGGCCCGGCACTCGTCCTTGCCGTAGGTCAGGAAGGAGATCAGGCCCAGCAGCTCGTAGCTGCACTGGATCAGCCGGTCCAGGCCGGACTGCTCCACCCCCAGGTCCTCCAGGAACATGGCCCTCTCCTCGGGGTCGTCCAGCTGGGCAATGTCCTCCTCCAGCTTGGCGCAGATGGGCAGCACCTGGGCCCCTTCCTTTTGGGCCAGATCCCGGACCATCCGGAAATACCGGTTGTTCTCATGGTCGGCAAAGCCGGCCTCGTCCATGTTGGCGGCGTAGATGATGGGCTTCAGGCTCAGCAGGTCCGCCGTCTCCACGATAGCCCGGTCCTCCGGGCCGCAGTCGAAGGTGCGGGCGGACTTACCGGCGTTGAGATGCTCCGCCAGAGCCCGGAACACCTCCGCCTCATGGAGGAATTTCTTGTCGCCCTTGGCGGCCTTGGCGGCCTTTTCCACCCGGCGGTTCACCATCTCCAGGTCCGCCATGATCAGCTCCAGGTCAATGGTCTCGATATCTCCCAGGGGATCCACCGGCACGTTGGTGCCGGCATCGGCCACCACATGCATGATGTTCTCGTCGTCGAAGCAGCGCACCACATGGACAATGGCGTCGGTGCGGCGGATGTTTTCCAGGAACTTGTTGCCCAGGCCCGCGCCCTGGCTGGCGCCCTTCACCAGGCCCGCTATGTCCACAAACTCGATGACGGCAGGGGTCTTTTTATCGGGCTCGTACATCTCCGCCAGCTTGTCCAGCCGCTTATCCGGCACAGCCACCATGCCCACGTTGGGCTCGATGGTGCAGAAGGGGTAGTTGGCGCTCTCCGCACCGGCGTTGGTGATGGCGTTGAACAGTGTCGATTTGCCCACGTTGGGCAGGCCCACGATACCTAATTTCATTTGTACTCATTCTCCTTCGATTTTCCTTGATTTTCAAGGGGTTTCAGCGTTTGGCGTCTTGGCTGTTACACCATTTTTACGCCATTTTCGCATTTGGCTTTATTGGATTTCATCAGACTACACCATTTTGCTGAAATTGCTTGATGGCATAATCCAGCGATTCGGCAGTCACATGAACATACCGATCCATTGTTGTTTTGATGCCGGCATGACCCAGCAGCTTTTGCAGCACCTTGGGCTGTACGCCGCTTTCGATTGCATGCGTTGCATAGGTGTGGCGCAGGGCGTTCATACAAAAGTGTTTGATCCCTGCTTCATCGCAGAGCTTATATAAGTGGGTATCAATTGTATCCTTTCCGCGCTTGCGAAAAAGGACGCACTACTACAAATAAATTATAGCATATAACGTCCTTTTTCTCAAGCCGTTGCGTGAAAAAACTCTCCGCCTATTTGTAAATTTTTCGGAACCTCTTATATCACCAGTTTTTCACTGATGAGCTGTTCAAATTCCTTTCGCTTGACCAATTTCTTTGTGCCGACGAAAAGCACGAACGGGCAGTTGGGCGTTCTCAGCATACTGTCGATCCGGCAGAGGGGGATGCCGTCCGAGGACACCTCCAACCATCCGCTTCCGTCCATCTTGGTGTCGTACCGAACTTTGAGGCGTTTGGCTCATTCTTTCTGCAGCATATTTGGTTTCTCCTTTTTAGGGTAATAAAAAAGGCAGATAGATTTTTGCTTTCTATCTGCCTGTGTATCTGATATTTACTTTTCGGGAGTTCAAGTCTATCCGCAAAGGGAAAACGGCGATTTTACATCTGCGTTTTGGTACAGAGAAAAATCGCCGTTTGGGCAGCAAAAAAGCCCGATATAGTCGGGCTTTTCGCAGGAGACATCTTTTTTGTCTCCACATTATGGTCCGAGTGTTGAGATTCGAACTCAAGGCCTCTTGAACCCCATTCAAGCGCGATACCAAACTTCGCCACACCCGGATAGCCAACCAAATCACTCAAGTCAGCTTGATTACTATACCACACCTTTTCGGGGAATGCAAGGGGTTTTTTGAAATTTTTCCGTTTTTTTAGTAGCCATACCGTTTCCGCTTGGCCAGCAGGAAGATACCCGTGGCGACAACGGCCATGACCTCCGCCGCCACGATGGACATCCAGATGCCGTCCAGCCTCCACAACAGCGGGAACAGCAGCACCGCCCCCACCTGGAACACCAGGGTCCGCAAGAACGCGATGATGGCCGAGGTGAGCCCGTCGTTCAGGGCCGTGAAGAAGGACGAGCCGTAGATGGCGAAGCCCGAGAACAGGAACGAGAACGAGAAAATGGAGAAGGCATGGGACGTCATCCGGAACAGTCCCGGGTCATACCCCACATACAGCCGGGACAGCGGCGCGGCCAGAACCTGCCCCGCCGCCAGCATGCACACCGCGCACACGGCCAGCAGGCCGCCGCTGCGCCGCAGCAGGCCCCGCAGCTCCCCGCGGTTTCCGGCCCCATAGTGGAACGACACAATAGGGGCCGTCCCCACGGAATAGCCGATATAGATGGCCTGGAAGATCATATTTACATACATCAGCACGCCGTAGGCAGAGACACCGTCCTCTCCGGCGTACTTCATCAGCTGCACGTTATACAGCATGCTCACCAGGGACATGGACACGTTGCTCATAAACTCCGACGACCCGTTGGAGCAGGTTTTCAGCAGGGCGCGCAGATCCATCCGGCATTTGCCCAGCCGCAGCAGGCTGCTGTTGGGCCGGGCGAAATACACCAGGGGCAGGCTGCCGCCGATGAACTGACTCAGGGCTGTGGCCGCCGCCGCACCTGCCGCGCCCCAGGAAAACACCGCCACGAACAGGGCGTCCAGCGCCATATTGGTGACGCCTGCCGCCACGGTGATATATAGCCCCAGCCGCGGCTTTTCCGCCGTGGCAAACAGGCACTGGAACTCATATTGCAGCACATAAAACGGCAGGGCGATCAGGTTGATGCGGCCATAGATCAGGGCCTGCTCCAGAAGCTCCCCCTCCGCCCCCATCAGCACCGCCGCCGGGCGCAGGATCAGAAAGCCCAGGCCCGCCAGCACCACGCCGATGGCCGCCGAGACGTACACGATCATGGAGAAGATGTCGTTGGCCCGTTCCCGGTCCCCCTGGCCCATGGTCTTGGCGATAAGCGCGCCGCCGCCGGTGCCGAACATGAACCCCACGCAGCCTAAGCCCAGCAGCACCGGGATGATAAGATTCACCGCCGCAAAGGGCGTCTTTCCCGCGTAATTGGACACAAAAAAGCCGTCCACCACGCCGTAAACCGCGGTAAAGATCATCATGGTGATGGACGGCAGCGTAAACCGGATCAGCCTGCCGCAGGTGAAGTGGTCCGATAATTGAATGGACGCTTTGCTCATGACTCCTCCTTGATTTCCTTCGCTTTTTCCACCAGGGCCTCCTGAAAGCGTCGGGTCAGCGCCAGATATTGCTCCACATCCGCCTGGGGCCAGGCGGCAAACACCTGGTTCTCCGCCTGGATTACCCGCAGGGCGGTCCGGCAGGCCAGTCCCTCTCCCGCCTCCGTCAGGCACACGTCCTTGCCCCGTCCGGCGGCCTCCAGATAGATCAGGCCCTCCCGCTCCATCCGCCGCAGGGCGGAGTTGACGGTCTGCTTGCTCATGCCTCCCAGGCGGCAGACCTCCCGCACAGAGCAGCGCCCCCCGGTGTCGCACAGGGTATACAGCACGCCCATCACGCTGTCCGGCAGGCCCCAGTGCTGGGCCATTTCATGATAAACCGCGTCGGTTTCCTGCAAAAGGTGGTTATACCGCCGCAGGTCCCGGGATGTATATTGCATAGGCTGCCGCCTCCCTTCCGTCCGAAATCATACCAAACGTATTATAGTACGATTTCGTACCTTTGTCAAGACGACACAAACCGCCGGTCCCGGGAAAGAGGGGACCGGCGGTTTGTTTTGTGGTAAAAGGAGAGAGAATAACAATGATAACAGCTTTCGGATTACGGGCCTATCATACCGTCCCGGCGGGAAAAAGTCAAGCGGTCCGGCCCACAGTTTACAGAACGTTCACAGGAAACCGGCAATCTGCCTATTGACGGCCGGCAGCCATGGTGGTAATATTTAGCTCGCTAACATTTAGTATGCTAAGTATTAAAAGTCAGAAGAAAGGAGAAAACTATATGGACTGCGAGAAGAAGCCCGAGCTCATCGGCCCGCTGCTGGGCTACTGCAATCATCGGGCATATCTGAGCATGGACAAAAAGCTGCGGCGCTATGGCGTCACGCCCATCCAGTGCCGGACCCTGACGTATCTGCACCGCCAGCCCGGCCCCGTGACCCAGAAGCAGCTGCAGCAGCATCTGGCCGTGAAGCCCTCCACCGTCAACGGCATTGTGGACCGTCTGGTGGAAAAGGGCATGCTGACCCGCGCCCCCGGCGAAACCGACGCCCGCTGCCGCATCCTGCGGCTGACGGCATGCGGCCAGCAGTTTTATGACGACTTCGTTTCCATCACCCATGAAATAGAGACCCTGGTCCAGCGGGGCATGACCCCCCAGGAGGTGGATACGCTCCGCCGGCTCCTGCTGCGGGCGGCGGAAAACCTGACATCGGAGGAGGACAACGCATGATTCGTAAATTAGCTCCCTATACCAAGGGATATCGTATCTGGATCATCTTGGGCGTTCTGTGCTCAGCCGGCGAGGCCGTGCTGGAGCTGCTGCTGCCCAAGGCCATGAGCCAGATCGTGGACGTGGGCATTGCCAACGGCGACAAGGAGTACATTCTGGCCATGGGCCTGAAAATGATCCTCATGGCCCTGGCGTCCCTGGTGATGGGCGTGGGGGCGGCGGCTCTGGCCGCCCGGGCCGGTATGGGCTTCGGCGCCAACGTCCGCGCCGCGGAATATGCCCAGGTGCAGCGGTTCTCCTTTGCCAACATTGAGCATTTTTCCACCGCATCCCTGATCACCCGGCTCACCAACGACGTTTCGTCGGTGCAGATGACCCTGATGATGGGCATGCGCATGCTGGTCCGGGCCCCGGTAATGCTGATCACCGCCCTGGTCATGGCCCTGACCATCGGCTTGCAGCTGAGCCAGGTATTCCTGGTGGTGCTGCCGCTGCTGCTGATCCTGGTGGCCATCGTCATCCGCTATGTGGGGCCGTTTTTCACCGCCCTGCAAAAGTCCACCGACGATCTGAACCTGGTGGTCCAGGAGGATCTGAACGCCATCCGCGTGGTGAAATCCTTCGTCCGGGAGGACCGGGAGCAGGAGAAGTTTGCCCAGCGCAGCGACACCCTCCGGGATACGGCGGAGCGGGCCTACAGCTTCGTGGTGCTGTTTGTCCCCCTGGTGACCCTCATCATGGGCGGCACCATCATGGCCATCATGTGGCTGGGCGGCCACTATGTGGTGGGCGGCTCCATGCTCTCCGGCGACCTGATCGCCTTCTTCACCTACGCCTCCGAAATCCTCATGTCCCTGATGATGGTGGCCATGGTGATGATGGTGCTGACCCGGTCCATCGCCTGCGGCAAGCGCATTGTGGAGGTGCTGGAGGAGCAGCCCGAGATCACCGACTCCGCCGCCGACCCGGCCCTGACCGTGGAAAACGGCGACGTGGACTTTGATCATGTCTATTTCAAATACCACAAGGACAGCGACGCCTGGAACCTGGAGGATGTCTGCCTGCATATCGACAGCGGCATGACCGTTGGCATCCTGGGCGGCACCGGCAGCGCCAAGAGCACCCTGGTGAGTCTGATTCCCCGGCTGTATGAGGCCACGGAGGGCGTTGTGTCCGTAGGCGGACATGACGTCCGGGAATACACCATGGAGGCTCTGCGCCAGGGCTGTGCCATGGTGCTGCAAAAGAACACCCTGTTCTCCGGCACCATCCGGGAAAATCTCCGCTGGGGCCGGGAGGACGCCACCGACGCCGAGATGGAGGAGGCCTGCCGCATGGCCTGCGCCGACGAGTTTATCTCCCGCATGCCCGACGGCTACGATACCCACATTGAGCAGGGCGGCGCCAACGTGTCCGGCGGCCAGAAGCAGCGCCTGTGCATTGCCCGGGCCATTCTCCGGCGGCCCCGGGTGCTGATCCTGGACGATTCCACCTCTGCCGTGGACACCGCCACCGACGCCAGGATCCGCGCAGCCCTGCGCCAGGCCCTGCCCGGGTCCACCAAGCTCATCATCGCCCAGCGCATCTCCTCCGTTATGGATGCGGATCTGATCGTGGTGCTGGACGACGGCAAAATTTCCGGCGCAGGCACCCATGACCGGCTGATGGCCACCAATCGGATCTATCAGGAGGTCTATAAATCTCAGCAGGAAGGAGCGACCATCGATGGCTGACAGCAAGAAGCAGGTCCGTCCCGGCGGCCCCCACGGCCGGGGACACGGCTATCAGCGGCCCCAGGATCTCCGGGGCACCGTGGGCAAGCTCCTGGGCTACATCGGCCGCTACAAGGGCGCGCTGATCGTGGTGGCCGTGTGCCTGATCCTCAGCTCCGTGGGCTCCGTGGCCGGCAGCTATTTCCTCAAGCCCGCCCTGAACCACATTGTGGCCGGGGACTTCAAGGGCCTGTTCTGGATGCTGGTGGCCATGGGCGGCGTGTTCCTGGCCTCCGCCGGGTGCTCCTATGCCTATTCCCGCCTGATGGTCCGCATCTCCCAGCGGACCGTGGCCACCCTGCGGCAGGATCTGTTCAACAGGCTCCAGACCCTGCCCCTGCGGTATTTCGACACCCACCAGTCCGGCGACCTGATGAGCCGCTTCACCAACGACATGGACACCGTGTCCGATATGATCGGCAACAGCTTCGCCAGCGTGGTGTCCAACCTCATTACCTTTGTGTGCACCGTGTTCATGCTGATTTACCTGAACTGGGCCCTGACCCTCATCACCTTCGTGTTCCTGGGTCTGATGCTCCTGGTGGTCAAAAGCGTGGGCGGCCGCAGCCGCGTCAGCTTCCAGCAGCAGCAGGCGGCCCTGGGCAGCCTCAATGGCTACATTGAGGAGATGATCGAGGGCCAGAAGGTCATCAAGGTCTTTCACCACGAGCAGAAGACCATGGACGAGTTCGCCGCCCGCAACAGCGCCTATCGCGACGCCGCCGCCATGGCCCAGACCTATGCCGGGTCCATGATGCCCGCCATGGGCAACCTCTCCCGCATCAACTACGCCGTCACCTGCTGCGTGGGCGGCCTGCTGTCCATCTCCGGTGTGTTCGATATCGGCTCCCTGGGCGCGTACCTGCTGTATGTCAAGCAGGTGTCCCAGCCGGTGGGCCAGATCAGCCAGCAGGTGAACACCCTGCTGGCCGCCGTAGCCGGCGCGGAGCGCATTTTTGCCGTGATGAACGCCGACCCCGAGACGGATGAGGGCCGCACCACCCTGGTGCGGGTGCTGAAGGACGGCGATTCCCTGACGGAGACGGACCGCCGCACCGGCCACTGGGCCTGGAAGAAGCCCGACGGCTCCCTGACGGAGCTGCGGGGCGACGTGCGCTTTGACCATGTGGACTTCGGCTACGACCCGGAAAAGACGGTGCTCCACGACGTGTCCCTGTTTGCCAAGCCCGGCCAGAAGATCGCCTTCGTGGGCTCCACCGGCGCGGGAAAGACCACCATTACCAACCTGATCAACCGGTTTTATGACATTCAATCCGGCTCCGTCACCTATGACGGCATCGACGTCCGGGACATCCGGAAGGACTCCCTGCGCCGCTCTCTGGGCATTGTTTTGCAGGATACCCACCTGTTCACCGGAACCGTGGCCGACAACATCCGCTACGGGAAGCTGGACGCCACCGATGAGGAGGTCCGCGCCGCGGCCAGGCTGGCCAACGCCGACACCTTTATCCGCCACCTGCCCCAGGGGTACGACACCGTCATCACCGGCGACGGCGGCAGCCTCAGCCAGGGGGAGCGCCAGCTGCTGGCCATTGCCCGGGCCGCCGTGTCCGATCCCCCGGTGCTGATCCTGGATGAGGCCACCTCCTCCATCGACACCCGCACGGAGAAGCTCATCGAGCAGGGGATGGATTCCCTGATGGCCGGGCGCACGGTGTTCGTCATCGCCCACCGGCTCTCCACCGTCCGCAACGCCCAGGCCATCCTGGTGCTGGAGCAGGGCCGCATCATCGAGCGCGGCGACCATGCGGAGCTCATGGCCCAAAAGGGCCGGTACTATCAGCTCTGCACCGGCCAGGAGGAGCTGTCCTGACCCAAAAAACGCAAGAAACAGCCGCCGCAGAGCAAGCTGCGGCGGCTGTCAGACTGTCAAAAAGGGCAGGACTCTTTTTCGTAAACGAGAGGCGGAGGTCACTTCCTCTTTTTCCGCACCAGCAGCCAAACCGCCGCACCGGCGGCTACAGCTGCGGCCGCGGCCAGGCCGATCCACAGGACGGTACGGCTCTGCGCCTGCTGCTTCAGCTGGGCGATGTCTGCCGTGGCCGCGTCAGGAGCGGAGTCCTTGGGTGCATCGGGAGCCGTGACCGGATCCCCCGTGGAGGTCTCCGGCGCAGCCGGGTTCGCTGCGGGCTGATCTCCCGTTGGCTGGTCCGCCGGCGTTTGGCCTCCGGCAGAGCCGCCGGAGGTCGTTCCACTGGAGGGAACAGTCCCGCCGGACCCCGCGCCGCTGCCGCCATAGGTGTGGATAAACTGGAACGGCGCGCTCATATCATTGGTCCGCAACACCGTCAGATGATCGATGTACGGCGGCAGCTCAATACGGAATACGGCGGGCGAAACACTCCAGTTTCCGGAGCCCGACGTCATCTTCTGCCGCACATAAAACTCCCTCAGATAGTTGTTGTTCTGCTCATACTCGCAGGTGTGGACCGTCAGAACGCCGTGGTACGTTCCCGGCCCGTTGGTCTCGATGACGGTGCCGGTGATGGGCACGGTTTTCCCCATGGGGTGGGAATAGTTATACGCCTCGATGGCAAAGGTGGCCGGACCCGGCGCCTGGCTGCCGTTTTGCTTCACCACCACCGTATAGGGCACCTCCATTACGCGCTCCATACCCCGTGACTGGTCATATTCCGCCCGGAACCGCATCTCCGGCTTGTCATAGAGGTTCCCGTCCTGATACGTCCACGTGACGCTGTATCCGGAGTCCCCCTTGACGGCGTGACCGGTGACGTCGATCTCACTGGAGCGCCTGGCCCAGCTCTCCGGCAGTCCGTCATACCACAGGTCCACCGTGAATGTGAACGTGCCGGCCTCCAGCAGGCTCTGGGCCACGGAAACGGTCATGGTAAAGGGATACGTTCCCACGCCGTTGGTGGAAAGCTCCACGTTTTCGCACCGGACATTGGGGTTGCGCTTTCCCCTTCTGTTGAAGGCCTCCCACAGGGTGAGCACCTGGGCCGTGGGCGGCACGTTGTTGAGCTGCACCACCTCCAACACCCCGGGCAGAGCAAAGGGGTAATATGCCTCTTCCTCCGCGCCCGCTCCCGCCGGGGCCATGGCCCACATGCACACCAGGCACAGCACCGCCGCCAACCATTGCTTGTAGGTTTTTCTCATCTCTTTTCCTCCCGTAAATGTATATTTCCATTTTATCATGCACGATCGCTGAATGCAACCATAAACTGGCGTTTTTCGGGCGCACCCACAAAAAAAGGCAGTCTTTCGGCCCGCCAAGCGGCAAAAACGCCGGTATCGCAGCGATACCGGCGTTTTTGCTATAGGGGGGAAGGGGGAAATCAGCGAAGTCAGGCAGACCGCCGAGCGGTCCTGCTTCGGTTCCAGAGCCTCGGAGGTGGCCCTGAATATAAATTCATTATACACGGTCGATATTGAAAAATCAACCTGAATTTTGAAAAAATTTCAAAATTTCTGTATGTCACCGCAGCACCGCGCACAGTAAGGTCAGGTATCGCGGCAGCTTATCCCGCCGGGGCCACAGCAGCTCCCAGCCCAGCTCTCCCCGGGCAGCGGCCCCCACGTCGCAGCCCAGGGACTCCAGGCTGTACCCCACCGCCTGCGGATGACGGCAGGGCCGTCCCATGGGCCGGGTGCATTCCTCACACAGGGTGCACCCTCCGGTGGTCAGCACCGCCGCCCCGGGGTACTGCCGCCGCAGGGCCCGGTCCATCTGCCGGGCCTGCTCCGCCGTCAGCCGCCGGGTATATTCCGCCAGCTCCTCCGGCGTGAACCGCCGCTCCAGCAGCTCCCGGGTAAAGTGGAACTGCATCCCCCGCAGCAGCACCGTTTCATACCGCCCCCAGTATTCCGCCGCCGGAACGTCATAGGGCGGGCACGTCCAGTACCGCCCATAGTCCGGGCAGGGGCGGCACCCGGCGGCGGGGTCCTTCAGGTCCACATACCGCCTGACGAATTCCTCCGCCGGCACCTCCGCCCCGGCCTGTACAATGGTATAGCCGCTTCCGTTCATCCGTTTCCCTCTCCGATCTCATAGCCGCTGAAGTTGTACAGCGGCCCCACCCGGGTCTCGCCGTTCATGACGGACAGCAGCAGCATCTCGCACCCGTCGGAAAGCCCCGCCTCATCCACGCCATAGAGTAGGGTATGGAACTCCTCCGCAAAGACCCGGACGCTCTCTGGCGCCGCGCCGTGGGCCAGATGCCGGGACCGCACCAGCCGCTCCCGGCCGCCGGTCAGGCTCAGCAGCTCATAGAACTGCTCCGCCGCCGTCCGGCCATAGCGCAGGAGCTCCCACTGCCCGCCGTTCCGGTGCAGGAACAGGGCCTCATCCCCATTCTGTCCCACCGGGCCGGAGGACCACACCTCCGTGCCGTCATACCGCAGCACCCGGAGTCCTCCGTTCTCTGCCGTAAGGCGCTCCGCCAGTCCGTCGCCGTCCATGTCCACATAGGTTATCGCCGCCGTGCCGTCAGGCCGGGACACCCCCAGCCCCAGCAGCACAGCATACCCCGGATGGTGCACCAGGTCCTCCGACACGGCGAAGGCCTGGGTCTTGACCTGATCGTACCACGCCTGAGCGGAGAGGATCCCGGCATAGGGAGTCACATCCTCACCCATGTCCGCCAGCAGATCCTGGCACACCGTCATCATGGCCGCCTGCATCCCATACCCGCCGTTATACCGGCACTCCAGCATGGTGAAGCAGTACCGCAGGGTGTCCGCCCCGCCGTCCAGCAGCCGCCGGTAATCCGGCAGCTGCCGCATAGCGGCCTCCACGGCCCCGGAAAAGCTGATCGCCGCCACGCTGTCGTCTCCGCTGACGCTGAGCAGCAGGCGATCCAGCTCCAGCACCCGCTCCGGCTCCAGCGGCACCGGCCGCAGCCGCAGCATCTCGAAAACTTCCCCGTCAGTCTGGTGATATTGCAGCAAATACAGCTGATCGTCCAGCCGCAGCAGCTGACAGCCATCCTCCAACTGGAACAGCCACCGCTCCTGGTACCCGCTGATGTCCGGGCTAAACCCCTCCGGGAACCGGCTGTCCCATTCCTCCAGGCTGACGCTCTGACCGCCCTGGATGGGATACTGACTGTACTTCTCCGGGTCCAGTGCGGTGGTCAGCTGCCCGTCGGCGTTCTCCTGATACCGGGCCCAGTATTTCACGGCTTCATCCCGGAATTGCAGCAGCTCCGCCGACAGGGGAGACGGGCTGGGCATCTCCGGCGTCTGATACACGCACTCTGCCGTCAGATACGTCCCGTCCTCCGGGAATGCCAGTCCCCGCCCGACGATGCTCAGTCTCGTGGAGCCGCTTTCCGTGGGCCGCAGGGCGATCTGCCCGTCCCGGGCGTATACCAGCCAGCGCTCCTGGCCGCCCCACCGGGCCCTGGCGCACCAGATGCGGCCCACGGAGCCGGAAGCATCCCCCTCCGTCCGCATCAGGTCCGCATATGCCATGCCGCCCTGCCACGCCGCCGGGGTCCAGGAAAAGTCATCTCCCTGTATCACATCCGGCCCGTCGGCGCTCTCCTTTGTCATCATCCGGTACACTCCGGGCAGCCCCATCCGCAGGGCCAGCTCCGTCCCTGCCGGAACCACCTGCACGCCCCGGGTATACTCCAGAATGGTCTGCAGCAGCTCCTCGCTGTTCACGCCGTAGAGCTTCCCCCGGTACAGCAGCATCAGCGGATATCCGCTGTCGCCGCCGTACAGAAGCTCCCGCTTTCCGGCAGTCCGCCCCATTTGCAGGCGGAAGGGCTCCCTCCCCTGGTCAAAGATATTGTATGCGCAGTTCTCCAGCAGAGGGAAGTCCTCCTCCGTCAGCCCGTTGAGCTGCTCCGCCAGCCGGGAGGTCAGCCCCGACATTCCGGCCGGTGTCTGGGCAGAGTTCCCCTCACACAGATACGTCACGTTCAGCCCCCCAGCCGTCACCCGGCTGGCCCACCCATAGGGGGTCCGGTCCCTGGGGTTGGTCAGCAGGCAGACCGCCGCCGCAGCGCACACCACCACAGCAGCCGCCGTCACCCACACGGCAGGCTTTTTATACCGCAGAGCCCGGCGGATGCGCCCCTTGACGCAGACCTCGCCGAAGGCCACCGGACACGCCGTCACCGCCCGCCGGGGTCCGGCGCAATTCAGAAGCGCCTGGGAATACGCCCGCTTGTCCGGCTCCTCCAGGTCCCGCAGCACCGCCTCGTCACAGGCGTATTCCATATCCCGGCACAGCAGGATATACGCCGCCCACAGCAGTGGGTTGAACCAGTACACCGCCAGCAGCAGAAACGCCAGGGGCTTCACCCAGTGGTCCCGGTGCCGGATGTGGGTCCGCTCATGGGCCAGCACATAGTCCCGGCTTCCCCGGTCCAGGCCGAAGGGCAGGTAGATGCGGGGCCGGATAAACCCCAGCACAAAGGGAGACGGGGCCTGTTCGCTTTCCCACACGCCGTCCTCCAGCCGCACCGCCGTCCGCAGCCGCACCCGCAGCCGCACATAGCTGCCTGCCAGATACAGCGCCATGGCCGCCATGCCCACAAGCCACACCACCGCGGCGATGTGGCCCAGGCTCTGCCCCGTCCGGGCCGCCGTCTCCGCTGCCGCCGCACCGGCGGGACTGCCGACGGCGGGAAGCCCGCCGGATACCGCTGTTCCCGCCGCCGTCAGCACGTCTCCGGAGATAGGCTCCGTGGTGGGCACCAGGCTGACGCCGGCCCGGGGCAGCAGGTCCCCCGGCCACAGCAGCCGCACCGCCACAACGGCCCACAGGCCATAGTGCGCCGCCCGGGGCGCTTTTTTCAGCACCACCCGCAGCACCATCACCAGCAGCACCAGCCACCCGGCGGTAACCGCCCGGTTCAGAATGGTCAGAAAAAGCTGTTCCATGGTCAGTTCTCCTTTCCGCTGTCGTCAATAAGCTGCTGCAGCTGCCGGACCTCCTTTTCTGAAAGCCGCCGCCCCCGGGCAAAGGCCGCCACAAAGGCGGGCAGGGAGCCCTCAAAGGTCTTGTCCACCAGCTGGTCGATCTGGCTCTGCTGCACCTGCTCCTTCGTGACCAGACTGGTCACCACGGCGTTTTGATTTTTCACCACGCCCCGCTGGCTCAGCCGCCGGATCACGGTATAGGTGGTGGCCTTGGACCAGCCCAGCTGCTCCTGGCACAGATGCACCAGCTGGGTGCTGTTCACCGGCTCGTGCTCCCACAGGATCAGGCAGAACCGGTACTCGCTCTCGAATATCTGGGGTACGCTCATGGCACGCGCCTCCTTTTGGGTTGAATCCGTTAAACCTTACGGTAAGTTTAACAGATTCAACCTCTCCTGTCAAGGCTTTTTATTGACGGAAAACCGGGGGTGTGGTACACTGATAGGACGATCACAAACAGCTTGTGGAAAAGCCTGTCATTGCGCCGGGCCCGTAGGGGCGTGGGCTCTGCCCCGCCCGAACCTGACTCCCATCAACAGCCTTTTTCCACAAACCGACTATCATCAAGCGAGGAATGCATCATGGAAGAAACCAGGAGCTTCGGCTATATCTGTCCCAAGTGCGGCAAGGCCGTTATGGCCCGGCGCAGCGCCTTTTCCCTGGCGGCGGCCGCCGCCCACATTGAGTGCCCCTGCGGCGAGTCCGACATGCTCATCGAGACCGACGGCTCCAAATTCCGCATGTGGGTGCCCTGCGGCCTGTGCGGCGAGACCCACCAGGCCGAGTGCAGCGCCGAGGCGGTGCTCCATGGCCGGGGCATCGGTCTGGCCTGCCCCAAAACCAGGCAGCTCTGCTGCTATATCGGCCAGGAGGAGCAGGTGTCCGCCCAGATGGAGCAGCTGGCCGTCCGGGCGGCCAAGGAGAAGGCCCAGGACCCGGAGGCCTTCACCGACAACATCATCATGTACGAGGTGCTGTCGGAGCTGAAGGACATTGCGGCCCGGGGCGGCATCCGCTGCCGCTGCGGCAGCACCCGCTATGGCATCCAGGTCCACCGGGACTCCGTGGATCTGTGCTGCCGGGACTGCGGCGGCAAGCTGCGTCTCCCCGCCGCCACCGACGAGGACCTGGACCGGCTCTGCTGCCAGATGTCCCTGACCATTCCGGGGAGGGCGTAATATGATCGGACTTCTCTCCAGGTGGTTCATCCGGGACCGGGACAACGTCACGGACCCCCGGGTCCGCCGGGCCTACGGCCAGCTGTGCGGCCTGGTGGGCATCGGCCTGAACCTGCTGCTGTTTGCCGGGAAGCTGTTTGCCGGCGCGGTCAGCGGGTCCGTGGCCATCACCGCCGACGCCTTCAACAACCTGTCCGACGCCGGTTCCTCGGTGGTGACGCTGCTGGGCTTCCGCCTGGCCGGAAAAAAGCCGGATCCCCATCATCCCTTCGGCCACGGGCGGCTGGAATACGTCTCCGGTCTCATCGTGGCGGGCCTCATTCTTCTGATGGGCGTGGAGCTGGCCAAAACGTCGGTGGAGAAGATCCTCCATCCGTCGGCGGTGGATTTCAGCGTGGCCGCCCTGGTGATCCTGGCGGCGTCCATCTGCGTAAAGCTGTATATGTGCCTGTATAACCGCCGCATTGGCAAGAGGATCCACTCCGCCGCCATGGAGGCCACCGCTGCCGACAGTCTGTCGGACACGGCAGCCACCGCTGCGGTGCTGCTGGCCATGTGCATCGCCCGGTGGACCAGTCTGGATATCGACGGCTGGGTGGGCCTGGTGGTGGCGGGCTTCATCCTGTTCTCCGGCATCAAATCCGCCCGGGAGACCATCAGTCCCCTGCTGGGCCAGCCGCCGGAAAAGGAGTTTGTGGACCGCATAGAATCCATCGTCCTGTCCCATCCGGCCATTCTGGGTCTCCATGACCTGGTGGTCCACGATTACGGCCCCGGCCGGGTAATGGTGTCTCTCCACGCGGAGGTCCCGGCCCACGGCGATCTGCTGGAGCTTCACGACATCGTGGACAACATCGAAATGGACCTGTCCCGGCAGCTGAACTGCCAGGCCGTGATCCACATGGACCCGGTGGTCACCGACGACGGCCTTACCGGTCCCCTCCGCAGCCGCGTGGCGGAGCTGGTGAAGCAGGTAGACCCCGCCATCACCATCCACGATTTCCGGGTGGTGGCCGGCCCTACCCACACCAATCTGGTGTTCGACGCGGTGGTGCCCTTTGACGAAAAGCTCACCGCCGCCCAGGCGGCGGACAAAATACGCGCCCTGGTCCGGTCCATGGATGACGGGCGCTACTTCGCCGTGGTGAAGGTGGAAAACTCGTACATTGGATAACAAACGGCAAAAAGGGAGACGGGCTGCGGCCCGTCTCCCTTTTTGCAGATTGCCAGTTTTCAGATCGCCCCGCCAAAAGCGCCGCGGCCGTCTTTATCCCACCGCGGTGCGGATGCCCAGCACGGTTACGGCCGCAGCCTCCCGGGCCCAGTAGCCGGGGGACAGGGGCCACCAGGTGACGCAGCCGATGGACCAGGGATCCAATCCGCCCCGCCTGGCCCACACGGCAGCCCGCAGCTGGTGAAAGTTGTCCGATGCGATGGCTACCCGGGTGGGCAGGCCCTCCTTCCGGATGAGCTCCGCCGAAAACGTCAGGTTCTCCTCCGTGGACCGGGACCGGTCCTCCAGGTAAATGCGGTCCGGGTGAATGCCCCGGGCCACCAGAGTGTTGCGGATGCAGGATGCCTCGGAAATGGGTTCGTTGTCGTTCTGTCCGCCGGAGGCTACGCACCGGCTCTCCGGGTGCTCCGCCAAATAGCGGTACGCCGCGTCGATGCGGTCGTCCAGCATCACCGTGGGGCTCCCGTCCCGGGACACCTGGCACCCCAGGACGATGACGGTGCAGTCCCCCTCCGTGGGCCGGTGCCCGGCCTGGATGCCCATCAGCACCATCACCGCCAGGACCACCGCCGCTCCCGCGCCCACCACGGCCGCCCCGGCGCGGCACAGCCACCGGGGAAGCCGGTCAAAGAGCCGGGGGCACGACAGCCATACGGACAGCAGGGTCAGGGGCACCATGGGGTACAGCATGCCCACATGCCAGATGCCCATAGCTGCCGGGGCCAGGAAATACAGCTCCAGCAGTATGCACAGAAGCGCCCCGGCCATACGGAGCCAAAAGGTATATTTTTTCACATCACTTCTCCGCGATATGGTTGGCGATGCGCTGCATGATCAGGTCCAGGGCCACCAGGTTGTGGCCGCCCTCCAGCACCACGATATCCGCATACTTGCGGGTGGGCTCCACGAACTGCTCGTGCATGGGCTTCACCGTGGTCAGATACTGGGTCACCACCGACTGCATGGAGCGGCCCCGCTCCTCCACGTCCCGCAGGGCCCGGCGCAGAATGCGCACATCGGCGTCGGTCTCCACGAAGATCTTGATGTCCAGCAGGTCCCGCAGCTCCTTGCTCTGGAAGATCAGGATGCCCTCCACGATGACCACCTTGGCGGGCTTGATCTCCACCGTCTTGTCGGTGCGGTTGTGGATGGCGTAATCATACACAGGGCAGTAGATCGTCTCTCCCGCCTTCAGCTTTTTCAGGTCCCGGATCATCAGATCCGTGTCGAAGGCGTCGGGATGGTCGTAATTCTGCTTGCAGCGCTCCTCGAAGGAGCAGTCCTGCCGCTTGTAGTAGTTGTCGTGGTGCACCACGGCGATGTCGTCACCGAACCGGGACACCAGATGCTCGGTGAGGGTGGTCTTGCCGCTGCCGGTACCTCCGGCGATGCCGATGAAGATGGTGTTCATATCGCTGCCTCCCGCATAAGACGATTCCGGAATGATTTCTGTTTGTATTATAGGGAACTTCCCGGCGGATTGCAAGGGAACATGTAAAAAAAGCATGAATTTCCAAGGATTTCAGTTGACGGCACCTTTGAAAATGAGTATGATAATAGAGAACAACTTTCGCCGCCCTTCGGCGTTTTCCAACGGAGGATATATTGTATGAAGCTCATCAAGTGCCCCAAGTGCGGAGAGATGTACTCCGACAGCTATAAAACCTGCCCCTTCTGCCAGGAGGACGAGGCCCTGAAGGGCCGGTCCGCCGCCCCCCACCGCAAGGTCACCAAGCACCGCCGGGCTCCCAGCATCCTGGGCCCCGCCATGGTGCTGGTGGTGGTATTGGCGGCGGTGCTGGTGGGTGTGCTGCTGTTCGGCGGCAAGGGCAGCGCCAATAAGCCCGCAGACAAGCCCACGGTGGAGGAGCCCACGCCCACACCCACCGAGCCCCTGACCCTGGACCAGACCACCCTGAACATGAACCAAGGGGAGACGGCCACCCTCACTGTCACCGGCGCGGAGAATGTCCTCTGGACCAGCAGCGACCCCAACGTGGCCACGGTGGACGACAGCGGCACCGTCACCGCCGGCGTTCCCGGCACGGCCACCATCACCGTCACCACCGCCGACGGCTCCCAGTCTGCCGCCTGCACCGTCCAGGTAGCCACCCCCCTGCCGCCGGAGCCGCCCAAGGAGGAGCTGGTGCTCAGTTCTGGCTGGCGGGATGGCGATGTTACCCTGAGCGTCGGAGGGAAGGTCGCCATGCAAGTTAAGGGCACGGACGATCCTGTCACCTCCTGGACCATTGAGGACACCAAGATCGCCACCGTGGACAGCGAGGGTGTTGTCACCGGTGTTTCCAAAGGCAAGACCGTTCTGAAGGCCACCGTGGGTGACCAGACGCTCACCTGTATCGTTCGCGTCGACTGAATCATCGCATGCCATTTCGCCCCGCAGCGCTGCTGCGGGGCGATTTTTTGTCCGGGTGGGCGTTCCCGCCGCAAAAAACGTCACGAACCCATTGCGGTTCGTGACGTCACAGTCTGTCAAAAAAAGTTCTCTCCCTCCTGTATTCCCCCGCCGGTGCGCTCACTTCCCCTCCGCCGGGAACTGGCGGCCCGTGTGGTCGATGGTATAGTTTTCCGTATAGATCAGCTGCCCGATGGGCACCACGGTGTAGCCCTCCCGGATCATGTGCTCCAGCACCGACGGCAGGGCCTCCGGCGTGTGGAGGGCGGCGTTGTGGAACAGCACGATGGACCCGGGGCACAGCTTATCGCGGACCCGTTTGCAGATGGTCCCGGCGTCATAGTCCTTCCAGTCCAGACTGTCCACGTTCCACTGGATAGGCTCCATGCCCATGGAGCGGATGGCGGAGATCACATGGTCGTCGTACTCGCCGTAGGGGCAGCGGATCAGCGTGGGCGTCACCCCGGTGGAGGCAGCGATGCGCTGGTTGCTGGCGGTAACATCCGCCACGATCTCCTCCGCCGTCAGACTGTTGTAGTGGTCGTGGTGGTTGGAGTGGCTCATGACCTCGTGGCCCGCATCGTGAAGGGCCTTTACCGACTCCGGGTATTTCTCCGCCCAGTCGCCCACGCAGAAAAACGTGGCCTTCACGTTGTACCGGGCCAGAATGTCGATAAGGACCTGGGTGTCCTCGTTGCCCCAGGCGGCGTCGAAGCTGACGGAGCACATTTTCTGCTCCCGCTCCACGCAGTAGATGGGCAGCTGCCGCTGAGCGGAGGAAGCCACGATGCTGGGAGGGCAGCTGACCACATAAAATATGGCCCCTGCCAGCACCAGCGCCCCCAGTGCCGCCACCGCCCGCCGCCGCAGCAGAAATACCCGCACCTTTCCCTTGCCCATGGCCATCCCGTCCTTTACTGAGTTTGCTACAGCGTATGCGTGCTCCGGCTGCGGTATGACAGCACAAAGCCCCCGGCAGAGCCGGGGGCATGCTATTTTGCAACGCTTGTCGGAAAGCTTATGCCAGCAGCAGCTTATCGTCTGCTGCGTCGGTGCCGCCGGCCTCGGAAAAGAGCGCCAGCAGATCGGGTACGGTGAGCCTCTGCTTTTCCCGGCCGGCAATGTCCAGCACCACGCGGCCGGCATCCATCATAATGAGGCGGTTGCCGTGGGCAATGGCGTCCTTCATATTGTGGGTCACCATCATGGTGGTCAGGCCGTTTTCGGCCACGATGCGGTCAGAGAGCTCCAGCACCTTGGCGGCGGTCTTGGGGTCGAGAGCGGCGGTGTGCTCGTCCAGCAACAGGAGCTTGGGCTTCTTCAGGGAGGCCATCAGCAGCGTCAGCGCCTGCCGCTGACCGCCGGAGAGCAGCCCTACCTTGGTGGTCAGTCGATCCTCCAGCCCCAGACCCAGTGGGGCCAGCAGGGCGCGGTATTGCTCCCGCTCGGCGTGAGAGATGCCCCATTTGAAGGTGCGGCGGCTGCCGCGGCGGGCGGCCAGCGCCAGATTTTCCTCGATCCACATGTCACCGGCGGTGCCCATCATGGGGTCTTGGAATACCCGGCCCAGATCGGCGGCGCGGCGGTGCTCCGGCTTGCGGGTGATGTCCTCGCCGTCCAGCAGGATGGAGCCGCTGTCCACGGTGAACGTGCCTGCCACAGCGTTGAGCATGGTGGATTTTCCCGCGCCGTTGCCGCCGATGACGGTGACGAAATCGCCGTCATGGAGGGTCAGCGACAGGTCATCCAGCGCTGTTTTGGCGTTGACTGTGCCGGGGAAGAAGGTTTTGGAAATATGTTTCAGCTCAAGCATGGACGGTGCCTCCTTTGTGGGTGAGTTTTCCTTTCAGGTGGGGGACGGCCAGAAATACGGCCACGATTGCGGCGGACAGGAGCTTCAGATCATTGGTGTTCAGGCCCAGCTGCAAGACCACCTGCAAAACAAGGTAATAGACAATAGCGCCCAGCGACACCGACAGCATACGAAGGCCGAAGTTGCGGAACACCTTGCCCAACAGGCTCTCGCCGATGATGACGGCGGCCAGTCCGATGACGATGGCGCCGCGGCCCATGTTCACGTCCGCCGAACCCTGATACTGGCACAGGAGCGCGCCGGAGAGCGCCGCGATGCCGTTGGAGAGGGCAAGACCCACCACCACGCTGCGCTGGGTGTTGATGCCCTGCGCCCGCGCCATGCGGGCATTGGCACCGGTGGCGCGGATACCGCAGCCGATCTCCGTGCCGAAGAACCAGTACAGCGCGGCGACGAGCAGGGCGGTGACGAGCAGCAGCAGGGGCATGGGATTTTCCAGACTCAGCTGCCGCACAAAGCGCTGGGATACGATCAGGTCGTACTTGTCCACGCTGACGGCCTGATTGGCCTTGCCGCCCATGATCCGCAGGTTCACGGAATAGAGCGCCAGCTGCGTCAGAATACCGGCCAGAATAGCGGGGATGCCGCAGCGGGTATGGAGCGTTCCGGTGATAAAGCCTGCCGCCGCGCCGCACAGGGCGGCGATGAGCAGCGCCAGCCACGGATTTACGCCGCCGCGAATCAGCATAACGCAGGCCGCGCCGCCCAGCGCCAGCGAGCCGTCCACGGTCAGGTCGGCCACGTCCAGAATGCGGTAGGTGATGTATACGCCGATGGCCATCAGTCCCCAGATGAGACCTTGGGTGACGGCGCCCGGCAGCGCGTTGAGAAGCGAGGTAAGCAACATGTTATTTTCCTTCCTTTTCCTTGTCAGGCTCTGCCGCAGAAGGGCGATGGTGTTCGTTCTCCTGCGGCGGAGCCTATCCGTATGAGGGGGAGGGGGATAGCCCCCCTCCCGGTTACAGCTCAGGCGTTCAGCCCTCGATGGCGGTGTAGCCCTCCAGCGGAGTGATGTTCATCGTTTTGCACATGGCGGCGTTGTACTTGGGGGCAGCGGCAGCGTATTCGATGGGCATGGTGGAGATATCCGCCTCGCCCTTGAGGATCTTGGCGGCCATCTTACCGGTGGTCACGCCCAGATCGTAGTAGTCGATGGACAGGGTGCATACGCCGCAGCCGGCGCACAGGCCGGCCTCACCGCACACGGCGGGTACACCGGCGGCGGTCAGGATGTTGGCGATGCTCTCGGTGTTGTTGGCAGCGGTGTTGTCCGTGGGGATGTAGATCACGTCGCTGGAAGCGGCGGCCTTTTCCGTCACGGCGGCCAGATCGTTGGAGTCGGTGAAGGCAAACTCCGTGCAGGTGATACCCTTGGCGGTGAGGTGCTTGGTGATCTCATCGATCTGGTAGCGTGAGTTGGGCTCGGCGGAGCAGAACAGCAGCCCCACCTTCTTGGCGTCGGGGAACCACTCGGTCACCATGGCGGCCTGCTTCTCCAGATCGGCAAGGTCGGAGGTACCGGAGATGTTGCCGCCCACGGTGCCGCCAAAGTCATCCAGATCCAGCGCCACGCCGTAAGCCGTAACGGCCGTGCCCAGAATGGGCACCTCGGAGGTGGCGGAGGCCGCGGCGGTCAGCGCCGGGGTGGCATTGGCCATGATGAGGTCTACATCAGAGGACAGAAAGCCGTTGATGATGGTGGAGCAGTTGTTGCTCTCGCCGGAGGCGTTCTGCACTTCGATGTTTACATCGTCGCCCAGCTCCTCCTTCAGCGCATCCACGAAGCCCTGGGTGGCGGCGTCCAAAGCCGGGTGCTGGGCCAGCTGGCACACGCCCACCCGGTAGGTGGCCTTCCCGGCGTTATCGCCGCTGTTGTCGGGGGTATCGGTCTTGCCGCAGGCTGCCATGCTGACGATCATGACCAGCGCAAGGAACAGTGTAAACAGTTTTTTCATGGTGTTTCTCCTTTTTCGGTGATATAAATAATGAAAAGCCCTGTTCCGGGTGGAACAGAGCTTTTTGCAAACAAATACGTTGCGTCTATGCCCTATGCACTGCCGGAAATTCCTTTTTTGCGCAGCAAAAATAGCCCTCGTAATAGAAGGCGGCATAGACACGGTAGAAGCCCATCAGGGACGCAGAGATGCAGTTGTCAGCGTTCAGCTTTGCCATAGCGGACTCCTTCCTGCTGCGGGGCAGCGACTTGTTGATTGGAACTTTAGCACTTTTAATAGAAAAAGTAAATGCCTGTTTTGCATAAAATTCCAGAAATAGTCCCGGGTATATTTGTTATATGCAGCCAATCGCTTAGAAAGACCGGCAACGCGCCCTTTACCCATTGGCGCACTACGTGCTGCTATTCCGCTCTCCATGCCGGAGACACTACGCCCTTCCGCAAGAATGGCGCATGTGGTCAAACGGCGCAGCAGCGTAAGGGGAACTTGTGCACTTTGCATAACGTATATAGTGAAAAATTTTGGGGTATGACTGTGATTTGGCGGAAACGACGGTTGACTTCGTTGGAAGATTTTGCTAAAATTCATCCATCATTTTTGAAGCGAAGGGAGGCGGCCACGATGACCAAGACTATGAACCGCAAGATGAACAAGACCATGACCGCCGCCTGTGCCGGTGCTGCTTCCTGCTGCGCCTGCGCCGCTTCTCATACTGTCATTCTGTCCGTGCTGGGCGCCATGATTATGGCGTCCATTATTATTATTTGCGCGCTGGTACTGCTGGTGCTGGCCGCTTTTCCCTATGCGCCATTGGCACGGATAACCGCATGATAGGCTGATACAGGATACAGCGAAGCGGCTCTGCCATTGGCGGAGCCGCTTTTTTGTATATCTCCGGCAACGGAGAGGCTTTTATCAAACCAACCAAAAGGAGAACAAAACCATGAAAAAGAGAGTATTTGCGATGTTGATGGCCGTTGTGATGGCATTCAGCCTGATGGCCTGCGGCAATAAGGCCGATAACGGCAGCGGCGGCGCGGCTGACGCCGCCGAGACGATCAAGCTGGGCGTGGTGGGCCCGCTGACCGGCGGCTACGCCAACTACGGCCTGTCCGTGCAGCACGGCGCGGAGCTGGCTGTCAAGGAGATCAACGCTGCCGGCGGCGTCAACGGCAAGCAGCTGGAGCTGAGCGCGCAGGACTCGCAGGGCGACCCCGAGAGCGCCGTGGCGGCCTACGGCAAGCTGATGGACTGGGGCATGAACGTATTTCTGGGCGGCGTGCTGTCCGGTGAAACGGCCTCCGTGGTGGCGGCGGCCAAGGCGGACGATATGTTCATCATGGAGACCACCGGCTCTGCCGACAAGTGCATCGACGGCAACGACAAGGCCTTCCGCATCTGCTTCTACGACTCCTATCAGGGTACGGCTGCGGCGAACTACCTGAAGGACAACGCGCTGGCCGATGAGGTAGGCGTGCTCTATCAGAGCGACAACGATTATTCCGCCGGACTGTACAACGCATTCGTGGCCGAGTGTGAAAAAACCGGCGTGACCATCAAGGAGACCCAGACCTTTACCGCTGCCACGGCTACGGACTTTTCCACGCAGGTGAACGCACTGGCCAACTCCGGCGTCAAGGTGGTGTTCCTCCCCATCTACGCGGAGGAGGCCTCCACCTTCCTGACCCAGGCCAAGGGCAAGTTCGCGGAGGATGTGTACTTCTTCGGGGGCGATGGCCTGGACGGCATCCTGGGCAAGGTCAGTCAGGATGCGACCATCGCGGACAATGTGCTGATGATGACCCCCTTCGCGGCGGATTCCACCGATCCCAAGGTGCAGGCCTTCGTCAAGGCGTATGAGGAGGCCTATGGCGCCACACCCGACCAGTTTGCCGCCGACGCCTACGACGCAGTGTACACCGTCAAGGCCGCTGTGGAAGCCGCAGGCAGCACCTCCGGTGCGGATCTGGCTGCTGCGATGACTTCCCTGACCGTGGAGGGCGTTACCGGCACCATGACGTGGAACGCCGACGGCAACACCAACAAGGCCGCCAGCGCTATCCTCTATAAGAATGGCGTGGGTACGCTCTTCGGTCAGGAGAGCACCGATGCCGCGGCATAATCAAGCCTCACTCTACCTACCTCACATAAGCCCCCGTCCTCCCGGCCGTGTGCCGGGAGGACGCGCCGGGGGCGACGCAAAGGACTGATAACTATGACGAACCTGATACAAACCTTGATAAGCGGTCTGAGTCTGGGGAGCATCTACGCGCTGATCGCGCTGGGCTACACCATGGTTTACGGTATCGCCAAAATGCTGAACTTCGCCCACGGCGACGTGATTATGGTGGGCGCATACAGCGGCATTGTGGCGGTGGCGCAGATGGGCCTGTCCCCGTGGGTAACGGTGATCGTCAGCATCGCGGTATGCGCGGTGCTGGGCGTGGTCATCGAATTCTGCGCCTATAAGCCGCTGCGGCAGGCGGCGCCGCTGAGCGTACTCATCACCGCCATCGGCGTCAGCTATTTGCTGCAAAATGCAGCGCTGCTGATCTTCGGGTCACAGCAGATGGCCTATCCCACGCTGCTGAAGCTGCCCATGCTGACGGTGGGCAGCGTGCAGATAGACGGTATCACGCTGCTGACGCTGGCGGTGACGGCGGCGCTGATGGCAGCCCTGACGCTGTTTATCGACAGGACGAAGCTGGGCAAGGCCATGCGTGCCGTGTCCGAGGATAAGGGGGCCGCCACGCTGATGGGTATCCATGTGGACAGGACCATCACGCTGACGTTTGCCATCGGTTCGGCGCTGGCCGCCTTCGCCAGTATGTTCTATGGCATGACCTATGTGTACATCAAGCCCACCACCGGCGCCATGCCCGGCATCAAGGCCTTCACGGCGGCGGTATTCGGCGGCATCGGCTCTATCCCCGGCGCCATGATAGGCGGTATCCTGCTGGGCCTGATCGAGCAGATGTCCAAAACGTATATCTCCACTCTGTGGGCGGACGCCATCGTGTTCGCCGTGCTGGTGGTGGTGCTGGTGGTGAAGCCTACCGGCCTGCTGGGAAAACCCATGCAGGAGAAGGTGTGAGGTGAGGAAAATGCAACTGACACAGAAAAAAAGCCGGCGGGGCGACCTGCTGACAGCGGCGGCGGTGGCCATGCTGCTGGCGGTCATGGCCGCACTGCTGTATACCGGGAGCCTGACCCGGCAGGTGACGAATATGCTGATCCCCACGGCGGTGTATATCGTGATGGCGGTATCGCTGAATCTGGTGGTAGGACTGCTGGGCGAGCTGAGCTTGGGTCACGCCGGGTTCATGTCCGTGGGACTGTTCTCCGGCTGTCTGGTGGCCATCGCACTGACGAATACGGCGCTGCCGCTGATGGTGCGCCTGCCGGTGAGCATGCTGGCAGGCGGCCTGACGGCAGCGGTGTTCGGCCTGCTGGTGGGGCTGCCCACGCTGCGGCTGCGGGGCGATTATCTGGCCATCGTAACGCTGGCCTGCGGCGAGATCATCAAGAACATCATCACCAATCTGCGCGTTACCGGCGGGGCGCTGGGTCTGAATACCTCTGCCATCTATGCCGGGGCCAAGGAGCTGCTGCCCTACGGCGCGGCGCTGGTGCTGCTGACGGTGGCGGTGATGCTGAACCTGAAGCGCTCCAAGTACGGCCGGGCCATCATGGCCATCCGGGATAACCGCATCGCGGCGGAATCCGTGGGGCTGAGCGTTACCCGGTACAAGCTGGCGGTGTTCGTCATCGCGGCGTTCTTCGCCGGGTGCGCCGGCGTGCTGTACGGACACTCGCTGGCCAACATCAAGGCGGCTGCCTTTGACTACAATATGTCCATCGAGATCCTGGTCATCGTGGTGCTGGGCGGTATGGGCAGCGTGCCCGGCTCGGTGGTATCCGCCATCGTGCTGACGGTGCTGCCGGAGGCGCTGCGTGAGGTGGCGGACTACCGGATGCTGGTGTACGCCGTGGTGCTGATTCTGGTGATGCAGGCCACCAATAACCCGGCTATGAAGCGGTTTTTCGGCGCTGCCTGCAAGAGCTTGACGCCAAAGAGAAAGGAGCGTGCGGCGCTGTGACAACAAAAGCAAAGCTGGTGAAGCGCCCTGTCTCCGCGCTGCTGCCGGAGCGGGATGCGGACAAGTCCCCGGTGCTGGAGTGCGTGGGACTGGGCGTGACCTTCGGCGGACTGAAGGCAGTGGAGAACTTCAACCTGACCATCGGCCGCACGGAGATCGCAGGGCTGATCGGCCCAAACGGGGCCGGAAAGACCACGGTGTTCAACCTGCTGACGAAGGTGTATCAGCCTACGGCGGGCGCCATTTTGCTGGACGGCAAGGATACCCACGCCATGACCACGGCGCAGGTGAACCGGGCGGGCATCGCCCGGACGTTCCAGAACATCCGGCTTTTCAACGATCTGACGGTGGCGGAGAATCTGATGGTGGCCATGGGCGACTCTGTGCGCTATGGGCTGGCGGGCAGCATCCTGCACTTCCCCCGGTACGCCCGGGAGGAGCGGATCGCCCGGGAGCGGGCGGAGGAGCTGCTGAGTATCTTTCACATGGAGCACCACGCCGATGAGCGGGCAGGCTCGCTGCCCTACGGCGCCCAGCGGCGGCTGGAGATATTGCGGGCACTGGCGTCTAATCCGTGCCTTCTGCTGCTGGACGAGCCGGCGGCGGGCATGAATCCCTCGGAGACGGCGGAGCTGATGGAAAACATCCGCAGGATACGGGATACGTTTCAGATCGCCGTGCTGCTCATCGAGCATGACATGAACCTGGTCATGAACATCTGCGAGGGCATTTGTGTGCTGAACTTCGGCCATATCATCGCCAAGGGTACGCCGGAGGATATCCAGCGGAACCAGGCGGTCATCGAGGCGTATCTGGGCAAGAAAAAGGAGGCGGCGTCATGAGCAGCGTGCTGCAGGTGGAGAACATCAATGTGTATTACGGCAGCATCCACGCCGTGAAGGACGTGTCCTTTCATGTAGAGCAGGGCGAGGTGGTGACGCTGATCGGCGCCAACGGCGCGGGCAAATCCACCGCGCTGAACACTGTGGCGGGACTGCTGCGCAGCAGGACGGGCAGCGTCCATTTTTTGGGTGAGGAGCTGCGCCATGTGCCCGGCCATAAGCTGGTAGGGCGCGGCATGGCGCTGGTGCCGGAGGGGCGGCGCATCTTCCAGCATATGACGGTGCAGGAGAATCTGGACTTGGGCGGCTATTGCCGCGGCGGTGATAAGAGCGCCGACATGGAGTGCGTGTTTGACCGCTTCCCGCGGCTAAAGGAGCGGCGCAGGCAGGTGGCCGGCACCCTGTCCGGCGGCGAGCAGCAGATGCTGGCCATGGGACGGGCGCTGATGAGCCGCCCCAAGCTGCTGATGCTGGACGAGCCGTCCATGGGCCTTGCGCCGCTGCTGGTGGAGCAGATCTTCGACATCATCCGCCAGCTCCACGCCGACGGCACCACCATTTTGCTGGTGGAGCAGAACGCACAGGCAGCGCTGGCGGTGGCCGACCGGGGCTATGTGCTGGAAACGGGCCGTATCGTCACCGAGGGCACCGGCACGGCACTGTTGGAGAGCGACACCATCCGCAAGGCGTATCTGGGCGGATAAAACACCGGCCAACCACCCTGTTTACAGGTCAGTTTTTTTGCTGATGCACACTGCTGCCAACCCCGCAAGCCCTTGCAGCACAACGGCTTTAAGTCATTTCCGGTTGCTCCACGTTCCACTGGATAGGCTCCATGCCCATGGAGCGGATGGCGGAGATCACATGGTCGTCGTACTCGCCGTAGGGGCAGCGGATCAGCGTGGGCGTCACCCCGGTGGAGGCAGCGATGCGCTGGTTGCTGGCGGTAACATCCGCCACGATCTCCTCCGCCGTCAGACTGTTGTAGTGGTCGTGGTGGTTGGAGTGGCTCATGACCTCGTGGCCCGCATCGTGAAGGGCCTTTACCGACTCCGGGTATTTCTCCGCCCAGTCGCCCACGCAGAAAAACGTGGCCTTCACGTTGTACCGGGCCAGAATGTCGATAAGGACCTGGGTGTCCTCGTTGCCCCAGGCGGCGTCGAAGCTGACGGAGCACATTTTCTGCTCCCGCTCCACGCAGTAGATGGGCAGCTGCCGCTGAGCGGAGGAAGCCACGATGCTGGGAGGGCAGCTGACCACATAAAATATGGCCCCTGCCAGCACCAGCGCCCCCAGTGCCGCCACCGCCCGCCGCCGCAGCAGAAATACCCGCACCTTTCCCTTGCCCATGGCCATCCCGTCCTTTACTGAGTTTGCTGCAGCGTATGCGCGCTCCGGCTGCGGTATGACAGCACAAAGCCCCCGGCAGAGCCGGGGGCTTTGTGCGTGGAGAGGGAATATGGATCATTCGGCAAACAGGGGAGTGGACAGATACCGGTCGCCGGTGTCCGGCAGCAGAACCACGATGGTCTTGCCCGCAGACTCCGGCCGCTGGGCGATCTGCAGAGCCGCCCACACGGCGGCGCCGGAGGAGATCCCCACCAGTACGCCCTCGGCACGGCCGATCTCCCGGCCCAGGGCGAAGGCATCCTCATTGGTGACGGGAATGATCTCGTCATAGATTCTGGTATCCAGCACCTGGGGCACAAAGCCTGCGCCGATGCCCTGGATCTTGTGGGCCCCGGCCACGCCGGTGGACAGCACCGCCGAGCTCTTGGGCTCCACCGCCGCCACACGAACGGCAGAGTTCCGGGACTTCAGATACCGGCCCACGCCGGTGATGGTGCCGCCGGTGCCGACGCCTGCCACGAACCAGTCCACCTGGCCGTCGGTATCCTGCCAGATCTCCGGCCCGGTGGTCTCAAAGTGGGCCTTGGGGTTGGCAGCGTTGACGAACTGGCCGGGCACAAAGCTGCCGGGAATCTCGTGGGACAGCTCCTCGGCCCTGGCAATGGCTCCCTTCATGCCCTTGGAGCCCTCGGTGAGCACCAGCTCCGCTCCGTAGGCCTTCATCAGCTGGCGGCGCTCCACGCTCATGGTCTCGGGCATGACGATGATGACCCGATAGCCCCGGGCGGCGGCCACGGAGGCCAGGCCGATGCCGGTGTTGCCGGAGGTGGGCTCGATGATGACGCTGCCCTCATGCAGCAGGCCCTTGGCCTCGGCGTCGTCGATCATGGCCCGGGCGATGCGGTCCTTCACGGATCCGGCGGGGTTCAGATACTCCAGCTTCGCCAGAATGCGGGCCTTCAGGCCGTGCTTCTTTTCCAGGTGGGTCAGCTCCAGCAGGGGGGTGCGGCCGATCAGCTGATCGGCGGAGGTATAGATATGAGACATGGCAATTGCTCCTTTTTGTTATAAAATGTGTTTTTCCCTGGTCTGGCAGGAAACTCACATTTTACAACATCGGAAAACCAGATATGCTTCCACGGGAATGACCTCGGTTCTCGAAAACTACTACCAATACGGTGTGTTGGTAGTATATTCCTGGCGAAGGCAAAAGTCAACCCCCATGCGAAAAATTTCGCATGGGGGCTTATTCAGGAAATCTTACAGGCTCTTTTCCAGGGCATGGACCCAGTCGGCCTTCAGATAGTACAGCAGGAACACCACGCAGCTGACGCTCCAGGTGATGGGATAGGCCCAGAAGATGGTGGCAATATCCGGCCAGACCTTCAAAGCCAGGGTGATATAGCTGACCCGCAGGATGCACCAGCAGCCCAGCATGGTGTACATAGGCACCTGGGCCCGGCCCGCGCCCCGCAGCACGGCGGACACGCCGTGGGCAAAGGCCAGGAAGCAGAAGAACAGTGCCTCGATGTGGGACTGACGCACACCGATGGCCACCACGGCCGGGTCGTCGTTGAACAGCCGCATGGCATAGGGGGCCAGGAAAAACAGCGCCACGCCGATGAGCTCCGCCATGGCCATGGAGCACAGGATGCCGATCCGCGCGCCCTGCTTGGCCCGGTCAAACTGCCCCGCTCCCAGATTCTGGCCGATGAAGGTGGTCAGAGCCATGGCGAAGGCGGTGATGGGCAGGAACACGAAGCCCTCCACCTTGGAATACGAGCCGCAGCCCGCCATGGCGTCGGAGCCGAAGGTGTTGATGTTGGACTGCACCACCACGTTGGCGATGGCGATGATGGAGTTCTGCACGCCGGAGGGAATGCCCTGGGAAGTGATTTTCTTCAGCAGAGGCAGATCAAAGCCGATGCGCTTGATCTCCAGCCGGTACGGCCCGTCGGACCGGGTCAGCTTGATGATGCACAGAACGGCGCTGACCACCTGGCTGATCACGGTGGCTACGGCGGGGCCCGCCACGCCCATATCCATGGCCCCCACAAACAGCAGGTCCAGGACCACGTTGACCGCCGACGAGATAACCAGATAGTACAGGGGGCTGCGGCTGTCGCCCACCGCCTGCAGAATGCCCATGCCTGCGTTATACAGGATGGTAGCCAGGCTTCCCAGGAAGTACAGCCGGAAATACAGAATGGAGGTGTCCAGCACATCCGCCGGTGTGCGCATCCAGGTGAGGATGGTGGGGGTGAAGAATACGCCCAGAAGCGTCAGCAATACGCCGCAGCACAGAGCGAAGGCAAAGTCCGTATGGACGGCGGCGCGGACCTTTTCATAGTTCTTGGCCCCGAAATACTGGGCAATGACGATGCCCGCGCCGATGAACAGACCCATAAAAAAGCCTGTCATCATAAAAATGAGGTTGCCGCTGCTGGCCACAGCGGCCAGAGCCTGCTTGCCCACAAATTTGCCCACGATGACACTGTCCACCGTGTTGTACAGCTGCTGGCAGAGATTGCCCAAAAAGACCGGCACTGCAAAGCTGACCATGCGCTTCCAGATGGATCCGGTGGTCATATCGGTGCTGCGGTTGATGGCGGCCACGCCGCATCGCCTCCTTATGTAAAGAAATCGTCAGTTCCTTCATTATAGGGGGAAAATGCGGAAAGGTCAACCCTTCATCGCCAAAATAAGTGTTTTTGTCTTTGAATCGTACACAAAAGCGAAAATACGGCAAACGGATTCGGTGAAACCCGGCAGAAAAAATAGTTCTCCGCGCAGCGTGGGACCGCTGCGCGGAGAAGCAAAGGGGGGATGAGAGAATAAATCGTTGTCAGTCGGCCAGGATCCGCACCGCACCCACATAGGTGCTGCTGTAATAGCCATCGAAATAGCTGATCTTGACCCCGCCGTTGGAGGTAGCGTGGATGAACGCGCCGCCGCCCAGATAAATGCCCACATGGGAGATGTCGCCGCCGCCATAGGAGAAGAACACCAGGTCGCCGGGCAGGCGCTGGGCGGAGGACACCCGGGTGAAGGCATACAGCTGATCGCTGGCCCCGTGGGACATGCGATAGCCGAAGTGGGCGTAGACGTACATGGTGAAGCCGGAGCAGTCAAATCCGCTGGGGGACGCGCCGCCCCACACATAGCGGGTGCCCAGGAAGGACTTTGCATAGTCCACCAGGTCCTCCCGGGCGCTCTTCACGGCGGAGGTGCCGGCATAATCGCTGTACTGCACGGCCTGGCACGCGTCGGACCGGACATAGCCGGTGGTGCCGCTGAAGGTGATCTGATACCAGCTGCCGTCCTCGGTGACGTCGTTGAGCCGGGCCACCTTGCCCTGGCGCAGGGTCCGCAGAGAGGCGGCGCTGTCGCTGGGGGCATCGTATACCGTTATCTGGCGGGTGGCCATGGCGCCGTCATAGGCGTCCAGCAGGGCCTGGCGGGCGGCCTGACGGCCGGTGCGGTGCGCCGCGTCCAGAGCGGCCTGACGGGCGGCCTCCTCCTGACGGGCTTTCTCCTCCTGCTGCAGCTGCACCGCCTGGACGGACAGCTGGGACAGGTCCAGGGTCTCCTCCCGGTCCAGCAGGCCCATGTCAATGGCGATGCCCGCATTGGCTTCGGCGGACTGGGACAGGCCCGCGCCCTCCAGCACCTGGACGGCGGCGGAATAGGTGGCCGCGGCGGCAGCCGCGTCCTGTATCTGATGGCTCTGATCTGCGCTGACGATCCAGATACTGGACAGCGTCATGGATGCGGCCAGCAGCAGACAGGCGAAACGTCGGGATACCATAGGGTAAGACTTCCTTTCCATAAGGGGATTTTCCAAAGGACAAGAGATATCATACCACAATGGTTTCAAAAAAGCTACAAAAAATTACAGATTGGTAACAAAAGTTTTCAAAATGGTAAAAATTTACTGCCGTGTCACGCACAACACGGCAGTAAACTCGATATTCAGGACAAAATCCTCATTTTCGAAGGTCGGCGATGGCCTGGCCGGTGGCCAGGATGCTCTCTCCCGCCCGGCGAACGCTGGCTCCGGCAGCCTTTACCAGCTCGTCCTTCACGTCCACCGCCAGGCGGCGGAAGATCTCGGTGATGATTTTTTTCTTCTCCTCGTCGGCCCCGGCATACTCCCGCAGCAGGGCCGCTCCGGCGGCCAGTCCGCCGCTGCGCAGCTCCTCCAGGGTCTTGGTCCGGCCGCCCCGGCTGAGAATATCGAAAAACGCCCGGGAGAACTGCTCCCGCTCCTGGGGGGTCATGGAGCCGATCCACTCCCGCAGCACCCCGTCGGACAGCTGGCCCAGCTGGGAGCGCTGGCCCAGGTGGACAAAGTGGGGCCCCTCCACGCACCAGGACAGGGGCTCGTGCTGCATGATGGACCGGGCGGTGCTGTCCACCACCTCGTAGTCCTCGGCATGCTCCAGCAGCACGCCCACAATGGACGAGGCGGGAATGAAGGTAAACAGCCGGTCTGCCACTGCCTGGTAGCACGGCTCGTTTACCAGGTCCCGGCTGAAGCCGGGGCCGTCGTTGTTGTAGGCGGCGATGAGCCGCTTGCGCTGGAGCTTTTCGTCCAGGTGGACCGCCGCCCAGGCCGCCAGATTTCCTCCCTTGGAGTGTCCGCCGATGCGCAGGGGGCGCCGGGGGCAGGCCCGGGCCACGGCCTCGGCGTACTCCGTGGCCTTCAGCTGGGCGGGAACGGCGGACAGGAAGCTCATGTTGAAGTCCTCCTGCCAGCCCACAATGGTCATGTCCGTGCCGCGATAGGCGACGTATACGCTGCCGTCCGGCAGCAGGAAGGATACGGCGGCAAACTGCATCTGCTGGGTCTCGTCGTGGAGGCTTTCAAAGGCGAACAGCGACACGTCCCGGAACCGGGCCGTCTCCGCCGCCGCCCGCATCAGGGGGATATAGTCCAGAGTGGACAGGCCCAGCTGTTCGTCCTCCTCCGTCAGCTGGCGGCACACATCCCCCATGGGCATGGCGTCCTTGGGGTCGAAGCTCCACAGCTGCCGGAGCTTCTTCAGATTGATGTAGGAAATGATGCACAGGATCAGGCTGTCCACCTCGTTGAAGCCGTCCTGGGCAAGGGTCAGGTCGCCCCGCCACCGGAGGTAGTCGAACACGGTGGCGTTGGCGCGGGTCTCGTCAGACATGGGGGATCCCTCCTATTTGATTATTGCAGGGTCTTGCACCGCTCGTCGGTGTTGTGGATCACCTGGGCCACGCTCTGGCCCAGGCCGGGATACGCTGCCGTCAGGGTATCCGGCGTCATCTGGGGCAGGTCCTCCGCCTGGTCCAGGGCCTGACGGTACCGCACGCGGCTGAGGGTCATATCCGCCTGGCCCAGGCCCGCGTCATAGTCCCCGGGGGCCACGGCGAAGAAGTCCTCGTTGCCGCCGCAGCGGCGGTACAGCTGCCGCAGCAGGCCGTACAGCGCCCCGCTGAGATAGTCTCCGGCGGCGGTGATGGCCGGACGGCTGCCGGTCTTTCCCAGCTGGTCGAACAGGACGCTGACGGTGTTCACCACCAGCTTCTTTTGCAGGGTAGCCATGATGCTGCCCCGGAGGCTGCCCTTCTCCCCGGAGGCGTCGTACACGTCTCCGGCGTCGATGATGGACCCGTCCCGGCTCAGGGTCCGGCCCAGCAGATAGTCCGCCGACACATGGTAATAGTCGCACACCCGGGTCACGAAGGCCAGGCCCGGCTCCCGGATGCCGTTTTCATAGTGGCTCAGCAGCGCCTGGCTGATGCCCAGCTCCGCCGCCGCCTTCCGCTGGGACACGCCCTTCTCCTGCCGCAGCAGGCTCAGGGTGCGGGAAAAATCAGTTGCCATTCTCTCACCTATCTCTTTTCTATACAGTAAGTAGATTATACCGTGCTTTATACAAAAAGTAAATCCCCAATTTTGCCCGGGTGAACGATCCGCCGGATGGCCATTTCTCCGGCAAATACCGGCAAATTTCCAGGAATCAAATATGAAAAAGATGTTAATTCCTCCCAAATCCCTTGACGGGCGGGAAAAAAGAATGTATCATATGTTTTTGTAACGAATTTGTAACTTTTTAGGGGTTCCCTTATTATGAAACAAGACCTGATGCACAAAGACGTCCACGACGTCAACATAACGCCGGAGGAGCGCCGGAATATCTGGCAGCTGTGGCGGCAGAATCTGAAGGACTGGGTCTGGTACACCCAGGAGAATCCGGACTGGCTGGATCTGGATATTCAAACCGCCGTAAAGCGCCATATCATCGCGCCCCTGCGCAGCGCCCGGCAGCGGCTGCGTGGTCTGGCCCAGCAGAAAAAGCGCCGGGAATTTCCGGAGTCCGAAAGCCGCCTGGCTCAGCTGCTGCTGTTTGCCTGGGGCAGCCTTCCCCGGATAGGCGCGGGCCTGCGGGAGCGATTTGCCGTGCGCCGCAAGCACAGCATCCGCCGCAGCGGCAGCATCCGCGCCCTGTGGGAGCGTATGCGTCTGCACCCGGCCATTTTCCTGGGCACCTGCGTCAGCGCTGCGGCGGTGATCGTGCTGCTGTCGATGTACACCGTGGGCACCACCGTCCGCTACGACGGCATCAACCTGGGCACCGTCAGCTCCCGCCGCGCCGTGAATCTGGCGGTGGATCAGCTGCAAACCGTCACCCGCCAGACCCTGGGAGACGAGAGCTACACCATCGACCGGAGCCTGCTGTCTACCCAGTCCCATGTGGTCCCCCGCCGGGAGGTAGAGAGCCGGGAGGACCTTACCGGGAGCCTCACCGCCCAGATCGGTGACGTCACCTATGGCTATACCCTGTATGTAGACGGCGAGGCCGTGGCTGCCACCACCTTCCCCGGAGCCATTGAGCAGCTGATGGAGCAGATGAAGGTGGGTTATATCACCGAGAGCACCGTGGACTGCTATTTCGTGGAGGATGTAGAGGTGAAGGAGGGCTATGTAGACAGCTCTCTGATCTCCAACCTGGGCTATATTGCCGAGAAGCTCAACGCCACCAAGGCCGGGGCCGTGGTATACACCGTGAAGCCCGGCGATGTGTGGTCCGCTATCGCCGAACAGAATGGCATGACCAATCAGGAGCTGCTGAACCTGAATCCCGGCTATGACATCGCCGTGCTCCACGCCGGCGACCAGCTGACCATTTCCAACGCCGTGCCCTATCTGACGGTGGTGGACGTGGAGCGGCAGAGCTATGTCCGGGACCTGCCCTTTGACGTGAATTACAAGGACGATCCCAATATGTACCAGGGCGACAGCAAGGTCCTGTCCAAGGGCGTATACGGCAAGGCCGACGTTACCGCCAACGTCACCTTCATCAACGGCGAGGAGACCGCCCGGGAATATGTGGCCTCCGTGACCCTGAGCCAGCCTGTAGCAGAGCTTCGGGCCCGGGGCACCAAGGCCCGGCCCACCTGGTTCCCCACCGGCAGCTTCCGCTGGCCCTGCTACGGCGTGATCACCTCCTTCTTCGGCCCCCGTCGTGCCAGCGTGCCCGGTGCCTCCACCTATCACGAGGCGCTGGACATCGCCAACAGCTACGGCACCGCCATTTATGCCGCCGACGGAGGCACCGTGACCCTGGCCGGATGGTATGGCGGCCTGGGCTACTGCGTGAAGATCGACCACGGCAACGGTTTTGTCACCACCTATGGCCACAACAGCTCCCTGCTGGTATCTGTGGGGCAGCATGTGTACAAGGGGCAGCAGATCGCCCGCATGGGCTCCACCGGCATCAGCAGCGGCCCGCACTGCCACTTCGGCATGACCCGCAACGGCACCATCGTGGACCCCCTGAACTATCTGCCATAACCGCATCACAGCATACGCCAAAGGGCCGCCCCCATGGGCGGCCCTTTTTCTGAATTCTCCCGATCCTCTCTTGACAGCCGCCGTCGATTCCGATACTATAATACCGAAAAAACTCAGGATAATGGAGGAAAAAGCTATGGATATCCAGCAGGCAGTGGCAGAGAACATCCACCGCATCCGAAAAGCACAGCGGCTCAGCATTGATCGGGCGGCGGAGCTGTCCGGGGTATCCAAGAGCATGTGGGGCCAGATCGAGCGCGGCGGGGCCAACCCCACCGTGTCGGTGCTCAGCCGCATGGCCCAGGGGCTTCACGTCCCCCTGGAGCAGCTCATCGCCTGCCACGACGATCCGCCCACCATGCTGCACCGGGCGGTGGACGTAACCGGGCAGCGGCTGTGCGGCGGAAAGGTCATCGCCTACCGGCTGTTTCCCTTTGATCCGGAGTCCCGCAGCGAGAGCGTCCAGCTGGACCTGTTCATCAGCAGCAGCTATGACGGGCCGGACCGGGTCCCCGGCTCCTGGATCTACGTCACCTCTCTGTCCGGGACGGTGGAGGTCACCACCGGCGGCGAAGCATACCGTCTGGAGAGTCGGGACTGTCTGTCCTTCCCGGGCAGCCAGCCCTATCGCTATGAAAACGTCGGCAACAACACAGTCCGGCTCATTCAGTGGACCGTGTATAAAAAATGAGACGCCCCGGCAAATTACGGAGGCGATCCTGCTTTTTTGACAGTCTCAGCTCCCCGGCGCACGGTGTGCGCCGGGGAGCTGCCTGTTGATATCTGTTTTTCGGGAAGCGCTTACTCCTGATCCTGGGGGGCGTCCTCTGCGGGAGTCTCCTCCAGCACCTGGGCGGCATCGGCCTGAAGGGCCTCCACGCCGGCGCTCTCGCCGGAGACTTCCGCAGGCTCCTCCTGCTCCTCCTCCGCGGCGGGCACCAGCTCCTCCGCGAAGTGGCGATAGGCGCTCAGGCCGGTACCGGCGGGGATGAGCTTGCCGATGATGACGTTCTCCTTCAGGCCCACCAGATGGTCCACCTTGCCCTTGATGGCGGCCTCGGTGAGGACCTTGGTGGTCTCCTGGAAGGACGCGGCAGACAGGAAGGAATCCGTGGCCAGGGAGGCCTTGGTAATGCCCATCAGCAGCTGGGTATAGGTGGCCTCCTGCAGCGGCTCGCCGTCCTCCCGGACCTCGCCCGCTTCGATGCGCTGGCGGACGCGCTCGTTCTCGTCCTCCACCTCCAGGATGTCGGCCATGGCGCCGGACAGCAGCCCGGTGTCGTTGGCGTCCTCCACCCGGACCTTGCGCATCATCTGACGCACGATGACCTCGATGTGCTTATCGTTGATATCCACGCCCTGCTGCCGGTACACCTTCAGGACCTCCTGGATGAGGTAGTTGTGCACGGCGGAGGCGCCGCGGATCCGCAGCACGTCGTGGGGGTTCAGGGCGCCGTCCTGCAGCTGCTTGCCCTTTTCGATAACGTCGCCGTCCCGGACCTGCAGACCGGTATGGGGCACGGCATAGGTGCGGGTATCGCCGTCGTCGGCGGTGACAATGATGTTCAGCAGGCTGCCCTTGGCGGCCTCCTCAAAGCGGACCTTGCCGCCGATCTCGGCCAGGGTCGCCATCTTCTTGGGCTTGCGGGCCTCGAACAGCTCCTCCACGCGGGGAAGACCCTGGGTGATGTCGCCGCCGGCCACGCCGCCGGTATGGAAGGTACGCATGGTCAGCTGGGTACCGGGCTCACCGATGGACTGGGCCGCGATGATGCCGACGGCCTCGCCGGGACCCACGGGCTTGGAAGTGGCCAGGTTCATGCCGTAGCACTTGGCGCAGATGCCGCTGTGGGCCTTGCAGGTCAGCACGGTGCGGATCTCAGCGGAGTGAATGTCGAAGCTCTCCAGCAGGGCGGCGTCGTCCTCGGTCATCATGTGATCCTTGGAGATCAGCACCTCGTCGGTGCCGGGCTTCAGGATGTCCCGCACCGGGAAGCGGCCCTTGACACGCTCGGAGAACTTCTCGATGACCTGGCCGTTTTCGCTGATCTCGGACACCAGAATGCCCTTCTGCACGCCGCAGTCGTCCTCGCGGATGATGACATCCTGGCACACGTCCACCATGCGGCGGGTCAGATAGCCGGAGTCGGCGGTACGCAGAGCCGTATCCGCCAGGCCCTTACGGGCGCCGCGGGAGGAGGTGAAGTAGTCCAGCACGGACATACCCTCTCGGAAGTTTGCCTTGATGGGGATCTCGATGGTCTTACCGGCGGTGTTGGCCATCAGGCCGCGCATACCGGTCAGCTGACGGATCTGCTTCATGGAGCCTCGGGCGCCGGAGTCCGCCATCATGAAGATGGGGTTATAGCGGTCCAGGCTGGCGGTCAGGGCGTCGGTAACGTCGTTGGTGGTCTTTTCCCACTCGCGGACCACCAGCTTATAGCGCTCCTCGTCGGTGATGAAGCCCATGTTGTACTGGTCCTCGATGTCCACCACCCGCTGCTCCGTCTCGCGGATCAGCTCATATTTCTTCTCTGGCACGGTCATGTCCGCGATGGAGATGGTGATGGAGCCCCGGGTGGAATATTTATAGCCCGTGGCCTTGATGTTGTCCAGCACCTCGGCGGCGATGGTGAAGCCGTACTGCTTGATGGTGCGGTCCACGATCTTCCCCAGCAGCTTCTTGCCGCAGGTCTCGGTGATCTCATAGTCGAAGAAGTGCTCGGACCGGGTGCCGTCGTCGTTGTACCGCTTCACAAAGCCCAGATCCTGGGGGATGTTGCGGTTGAAGATGATGCGGCCTGCGGTGGCCCGGACCACATGGGACAGCTTCTCGCCGTCCACTTCCTTGGTGACGCGGATCCACACCGGCTGATGCACGCCGATGATGTGCTCGTTATAAGCCATGAGCACCTCGTCCTCGTCGCGATAGATGTTCATGTGGACATTGGCCTTCTCCTGGTCGGTAAGCTCGTCATAGCTCTTGCCGGCCAGGGCAAAATCCACGCCCTGGGGCCAATATTCGTCGTTGTCCATCTGGCTGACGCCGTTTTCGAACCGCTCGAAGGTCAGGTAGTAGGAGCCCAGCACCATATCCTGGGTAGGCACGGTAACGGGGCCGCCGTCCTGGGGCCGCAGCAGGTTGTTGGCAGACAGCATCAGCAGCCGGGCCTCGGCCTGGGCCTCGGCGGACAGGGGCACATGGATAGCCATCTGGTCGCCGTCGAAGTCGGCGTTGAAGGCGGTGCAGTTCAGGGGGTGCAGCTTCAGTGCGCGGCCCTCCACCAGCACCGGCTCAAAGGCCTGGATGCCCAGGCGGTGCAGGGTAGGCGCGCGGTTGAGCATCACGGGATGGTCCTTGATGATCTCGTCCAGGGCGTCCCACACCTCGGTGACGCCCTTGTCCACCATGCGCTTGGCGGACTTGATGTTGTTGGCGGAGCCATCCTCCACCAGCTTCTTCATGATGAAGGGGCGGAACAGCTCCAGGGCCATCTCCTTGGGCACGCCGCACTGATAGATCTTCAGCTCGGGGCCCACGCAGATAACGGAGCGGCCGGAATAGTCCACGCGCTTGCCCAGCAGGTTCTGGCGGAAGCGGCCCTGCTTGCCCTTGAGCATGTCGCTGAGGGACTTCAGGGCCCGGTTGTTGGCGCCGGTAACGGGACGGCCCCGGCGGCCGTTGTCGATCAGGGCGTCCACAGCCTCCTGGAGCATGCGCTTTTCATTGCGGACGATGATGTCCGGGGCGCTGAGCTCCATCAGACGCTTGAGGCGGTTGTTGCGGTTGATGACCCGGCGATACAGGTCGTTGAGGTCGGAGGTGGCAAAGCGGCCGCCGTCCAGCTGGACCATGGGGCGCAGCTCCGGGGGAATCACCGGCAGCACGTCGATGACCATCCACTCCGGCTTGTTGCCGGACAGACGGAAGGCGTCCACCACCTCCAGGCGCTTCACCACCCGGGCCTTCTTCTGGCCGGTGACGGTTTTCAGCTCCGCGTGGAGCTGGGCGCTGAGCTCCTCCAGGTCGATCTGCTGCAGGAGCTTCTTCACGGCCTCGGCGCCCATGCCGGCGTCGAAATCGTCCTCATACTTCTCCCGCATGTCCCGGTATTCCTTTTCGGACAGCAGCTGATTGCGCAGCAGGGGAGTCTCGCCGGGATCGGTGACGATATACGCGGCGAAGTACAGGACCTTCTCCAGGATACGGGGGCTGATGTCCAGCAGCAGGCCCATCCGGGAGGGGATGCCCTTGAAATACCAGATATGGCTGACGGGGGTGGCCAGCTCGATGTGGCCCATGCGCTCCCGGCGCACCTTGGCCCGGGTGACCTCCACGCCGCAGCGGTCGCAGATCTTGCCCTTGAAGCTGATCTTCTTATACTTGCCGCAGTGGCACTCCCAGTCCTTGGTGGGCCCGAAGATCCGCTCGCAGAACAGGCCGTCCCGCTCGGGCTTCAGGGTGCGGTAGTTGATGGTCTCCGGCTTTTTCACCTCGCCGTAGGACCATTCGCGAATCATTTCCGGAGAAGCGATTCCGATCTTGATGGCGTCAAAAGTGGGATAACTCATGCTGTATGCTCCTCCTATTCCTTAAAATTCGTCGTCCGCGCCGTCGTAGGAGGCCTCTACCTCCTCCTCGGGCACATAATCGAAGCCTGCGTCCGCCAGCTCCTCTTCGTTGGCGTACCGGCTGCGGCGGTCGTCGTCGGCATCCATGCGGGAGAGATTGAAGGTATCCAGGGCGTTTTCGTCCTCCTTCAGCTCGATCTGGTTGCCGTCCTCGTCCAGCACCTGGATGTCCAGGCACAGGGACTGCAGCTCCTTCACCAGCACCTTGAAGGACTCGGGCACGCCGGGAGTGGGCACGTTCTTGCCCTTGACGATGGCCTCATAGGTCTGCACGCGTCCGGTGACGTCATCGGACTTCACCGTCAGGATCTCCTGCAGGGTATAGGCCGCGCCGTAGGCCTCCAGGGCCCAGACCTCCATTTCGCCGAAGCGCTGGCCGCCGAACTGGGCCTTGCCGCCCAGAGGCTGCTGGGTCACCAGGGAATAGGGGCCGGTGGACCGGGCGTGGATCTTATCGTCCACCAGATGGTGCAGCTTCAGGAAGTACACATAGCCCACGGTGACCTTGTTGTCGAAGCGCTCACCGGTGCGTCCGTCGTACAGCCAGCTCTTGCCCTGGGGGTCCAGACCCGCCTGGGTCAGGGCCTCGGTGATGTCCTTATCGGTGGCGCCGTCGAAAATGGGGGTGGCCACCTTCCAGCCCAGGGTCTTGGCGGCATAGCCCAGATGGACCTCCAGCACCTGGCCGATGTTCATACGGGAGGGCACGCCCAGGGGGTTCAGCACGATGTCCAGGGGGGTGCCGTCGGGCAGGAAGGGCATATCCTCCTGGGGCAGCACCCGGGAAACGACGCCCTTGTTGCCGTGGCGGCCGGCCATCTTGTCACCGGGCTGGATCTTGCGGCGCTGGGCGATATAGACCCGGACCACCTGGTTCACGCCCGGCCCCAGCTCGTCGCCGGCCTCCCGGGTGAACACCTTGGCGTCCACGATGATGCCGCTTTCGCCGTGGGGCACCTTCAGGGAGGTATCCCGGACCTCCCGGGCCTTCTCGCCGAAGATGGCCCGCAGCAGGCGCTCCTCGGCGGTCAGATCGGTCTCGCCCTTGGGGGTGACCTTACCCACCAGGATGTCTCCGGCGTGGACCTCGGCGCCCACGCGGATGATGCCGCGCTCGTCCAGGTCCTTCAGGGCGTCCTCGCCCACGTTGGGGATATCCCGGGTGATCTCCTCGGGCCCCAGCTTGGTGTCGCGGGCGTCGATCTCATATTCCTCGATATGGATGGAGGTGTAAACATCCTCCTTCACCAGCCGCTCGTTGAGCAGCACGGCGTCCTCGTAGTTGTAGCCCTCCCAGGTCATGAAGCCCACCAGGATATTGCGGCCCAGGGCGATCTCGCCCTGATCGGTGGCGGGACCGTCGGCCAGCACCGTGGGATCGTCGCCGCCGTGGACCCGCTCGCCCACGGAAACGATGGGCTTTTGGTTGATGCAGGTGCCGTGGTTGGAGCGCAGGAACTTGATGAGCTTATAGTCCTTGCTCTCGCCGCTGTCATACTTGACGGACACGTTGGTGGCGTCCACCTTGGTGACCACGCCGTCGCCCTCGGCCAGCACCACCACCTCGGAATCCAGGCAGATCTTGTGCTCCATACCGGTGCCCACGATGGGGGCCTCCGGCCGCAGCAGAGGCACGGCCTGCCGCTGCATGTTGGCGCCCATCAGGGCGCGGTTGGCGTCGTCGTTGGGCAGGAAGG
>ENA-ORSY01000219-ORSY01000219.1-human-gut-metagenome-genome-assembly--contig:-NODE-219-length-63798-cov-53.625324_pt1 | contig 63798 bp, 54 predicted proteins | sample MGYA00242193_ERZ509160 | MGnify/ENA primary metagenome ERZ509160 (study PRJEB26280, sample SAMEA2338670) | human gut metagenome | biome: human gut; feature: human-associated habitat; material: faeces...
ACTGTGTCGGAACAATATCTCGCAAAAATGGGCTTTTTAAGGGACGACTAATTAAATCCAATTTGGAAAAGCTCATATCAGCAGACACAATACAATAACTTACATTCTATCCATAACGGCAAAAAGAAAAGGATAATAACTTCAGACGTTGTTGCCGTGCCGATACGGGATATTTATCCGGCCTGAAAAACAAAGTACCGCATGAACAGGATTTGGCCTGCCATGCGGTACTTTGGCTTTTATTTATTACGTTTTAGTGTTATGTCTGGATATTAATCTGTGTTTTATGACGCATATTCTTTTCCGTCAACTAATCGTCGGGACATTAGAAGCGGAAGCAGAGATATGCTCTGAATGATGTTGTTGAGTATTTCTGCTTGATGTCGCTTACATCATCGTCCGACATGATGGCGCCGTATTTGCCGTTGCCGAATCTTCCTTCAACTCCTATGCCGATAGCTTTCCATGACACCTCGCCGCCGTAAGTGAAGAACGAAACGTAGCTGCCGTTAACCTCGTCGTCGATGATGAGCATAGAGTAAGACGGAACAAAGCGGAAATATGCAGACACTCTCAGGTCGCCTACAGGGTTTACGGTTATCGACGGGCCTATAACGAAACCTATATCACACTGGTGCATGCCTGAGATCAACGACGGAGTTTCCTCGTCCTCATAGTAGCCGTTGTATTCTTCATCATAATCCTTATACTTTGTGTAGTTGATATCGCAACCCAGGTCAAGGGCAAATTTCACTCTGTTCCACAGCGGTTTCTTGTGCAGGTATATTGTGCGGCCGCTTACCAATGACACGCCGAAGCTGCCCTTCAGGTCGTCTCCATAGTTAGGAGAGAGAGTCTGGCTGACGTATCCGATAGAGAGAAACTTCTTGCGTCCCCATACTGAATTGTCCTTTTCCTTTTTCTCGGTTTCTGTATCCTTTTCTTTAATGCAGGCTGACAGCGTTTTAATCTGATTCTCAAGTGAGTCGATTCGTGTCTGTAAGCTGTCGTTCGACTGAGTATAATATTTTTGTTCTTCGACAGCAACTGGTTCGATTTGTGTCTGTATGCTGTCGTTCGTCTGAATATAATCTTTTGGTTCTTCTACAGCAACAGAGTCGATGTCGGTCTGCAAGCTGTCGTTCGACTGCGCGAATAATTGTCCGCATATCATCATTATGCAGGCTGTAAGCAATATTTTCTTCATAATAAGATTTGTTTATGTTTTAGTTATACCTCTTGAATGTTGTGATTTGTGTGTATTGTGTGCTTCCGCTTGAGTCGGTGCCGTTGTCAATGAGTGTCATCACCATTTCATTGTCAGACTTCATTGTGATGGTGACATACTTTGTGAAGTCACCGTAGAATAACGGACAAGACAGTTTGTAGCCCTCCAACTTGAATCTTGCTGAAATTGGCAGTTCGGCCATGTCGTCCTTAGAACCCGACGCCAGCAGCGTACACATGCTGTTCTTGTCAAAACGGATTACAGTATAGTCTTCGTCATCAACAGATGTGATGTCTTTGTCTGTACTGTAATCAATAGGAGGCTGTCCGTCGTAGGGCATAAAATGCTCTTCCTCACTCATGTGTGTAGTTACCCATTCGCCCTGCAGGTATACAAAGATTTCATTCTCAATGCTATTATCTTCGTCGCCGCTGCACGATGAAAAAGTCATTCCGGACATCATTGCCAATAAGATAACCAGAACATTCCTAAATAAATTTTTATTAATATTCTTCATTCTAATAATATGTATTAAAGTTTCATTCCCAGTAAAGTCTTGCATATTGCAAAAATACAGGTGTCATGCCTGCGCTCATTCTCAATTACGTTCCGCAGTGTCCTGCCGGATAAAATCTTACTTATCACATTCAGGTTAAGTATAAACGTCTCCACGTTATTACAGGGGGGATATCAAAATTATAAACGATTGCAGAAATATGTAAAAAAGCGAACGCTTTATACCTTTAGTAGTTGTAAGTTTATTTTCTTTTTTTTACCATAGGCAGATAATTTTTTAGTTTCATGTGGCAAATATATAATTTTTTTTGCAATTATATATGCTTTTAAACTTAAATCATGTATAAAAATCTGACGGCATTGCATATTTTTTGTATCTTTGCAAGGCAGACAATGTTTTGCCGTGCAATTTTTAATGAGAGATACTATAACAAATACATTTATGAAAACAAATTACGAAATTCGCTATGCAGCGCATCCGGAGGATGCAAAAAACTATGACACCAAGAGAATCCGTCGCGACTTCCTTATCGAGAAAGTGTTTGCGGCTGACGAGGTAAATATGGTTTACTCAATGTACGACCGCATGGTTGTAGGCGGTGCAATGCCCGTTAACGAGGAGCTGAAGCTCGAGGCTATCGACCCGCTGAAGGCCGACTACTTTACAACACGCCGTGAGATAGGTATCTTCAACGTAGGCGAGGGCGAAGGCGTCGTTAAGGTTGGCGACGAGACATTCACTCTCGGATTCAAGGAGGCACTGTATATTGGCCGCGGCGACCGCGACGTGTTCTTCAGCAGCAAGGACGCGCAGAAGCCGGCTAAGTTCTACTTTAACAGTACAACAGCCCACAAGGAGTATCCTTGCAAGAAGGTTACAAAGGCCGATGCCGTTGTTGCCCACATGGGTTCGCTCGAGATGAGCAACGAGCGCGACATCAACAAGATGCTCGTTTCTCAGGTTCTGCCCACATGCCAGCTGCAGATGGGGATGACAGAGCTTGCAACAGGCAGCGTATGGAACACTATGCCGGCTCACGTTCACAGCCGCCGCATGGAGGCTTACTTCTACTTTGAAGTGCCCGAGGATCAGGCCGTATGCCACTTCATGGGCGAGATAGACGAGACACGCCACATCTGGATGAAGGGCGACCAGGCTGTTCTGTCTCCCGAATGGAGCATCCACAGTGCCGCTGCCACTCACAACTACACCTTTATCTGGGGTATGGGCGGCGAGAACCTCGACTACGGCGATCAGGACTTCTCAAAGATTACGGATTTGAAGTAAATATATTTCAGTAGTTAAAGAAGTTAGAGTAGTTAAAGGAGTTAAAGCCAAATGCACTTATAGGCCGTTTAGTTTGAACACAGACAGAATGACAATAAGCAACAAGACATTTGACTTTAACTCCTAAGCTCACGGCAGTGAGCGGTAACTGCTTTAACTACTATAACTCCCTATAAAAGAATAAACACCCATGGATACATTTTCAAAGAGATTTTCACTTGAAGGAAAAGTGGCACTGGTTACAGGAGCCGCTTACGGAATAGGCTTCGCCATTGCTGAGGCTTATGCGCAGGCCGGCGCAAAGATTGCGTTCAACTGCCGCTCACAGCACCACATGGACCAGGCTCTGGCCGACTATAAGGCTAAGGGCATCGACGCCAAAGGATATATCTGCGACGTTACAAAAGAAAACGAGGTTAAGCAGATGGTGGCCGATATAGAGAAAGAACTCGGCACAATAGACATCCTCGTAAACAACGCCGGCATCATCAAGCGCATACCTATGACAGAAATGTCGGTTGAAGACTTCCGTCAGGTTGTCGACATCGACCTCAATGCGCCTTTCATCGTGTCTAAGGCTGTTATTCCTGGCATGATAAAGAAAGGCCACGGCAAGATTATCAACGTATGCTCAATGATGAGCGAGCTGGGCCGTGAGACAGTGTCTGCCTATGCTGCAGCCAAGGGCGGACTGAAGATGCTCACACGCAACATCTGCTCAGAGTTCGGCGAGCACAACATACAGTGCAACGGTATCGGTCCGGGCTACATCGCCACACCGCAGACTGCACCGCTGCGCGAGCGTCAGGCCGACGGCAGCCGTCATCCGTTCGACAGCTTCATCGTGTCTAAGACTCCTGCCGCACGCTGGGGCACACCTGAAGACCTTATGGGCCCTGCAGTGTTCCTCGCTTCAGACGCTTCCGACTTCGTAAACGGCCACATCCTTTACGTTGACGGCGGTATCCTTGCATACATCGGCAAGCAGCCATGATGAATCTTTAGTGTAATTAAAAAATAATAACTCTATATATAAGGGAGCCGCCATAAAGCCGGTTCCCTTTTTTATGCTAGTATCTTTCTTATCTATCCCTATGCTGTTATTAACCCTTATCCTGCTGCTTTATAAGGTTATTCGTATATAAATTAAAAGCCAAAATATAAGAAATATCATCGTTTAAAGATGTTACAAATAAAAATGCCCTGAAAATCGTAACATTTTAACCTTATAATGCTTATACATTTAAAAATATAATATGGTATAATGCTGTTTTGTTAACCAAATGTCACACATTTACTTCTAAACTGTTAATGGCCTGTTTACGACCCGTAACTCGGCCACTTTTGCATCAAAACTCGGCCACTTTTTGTGCGTAAACCGTAGACTTATTTATTTAAAACTGCAGAGTTGTGTGTGGCGATGTTGGATGACGGGACAGGGGAGTGTCATGGCTGTCTTGACGCCAATGCTAATCGCCTTAATTTAATTGGTCGGGCGGTACAGATGTAGCCAACGCGATTAATTATGTGCCGCATGCTCTCCGTCTTGCCTGATGTGCGTATCCGGCCTTTAAAATCATTAAAGCTTGTTGCCAGACATCCAGTGAAGAAATAACATGCTAAATGTTATTTTTAAATAAGGTATTAGTATCGCATGTATGACTTGCATGCAAATAATAAAGAAATGTAAAAACAAAATACTGAAACAAATGTCAATATTAAATAATATTGGTCTATATATATAAATATAATAAGGTGTAAATATATTATAAAAAAATGTCCATCTCTTACCGAGAGATGGATTTCCGATGCAAATATATGAACAAATACTAATATCTGCAAATGATTTAAAGTTTTTTTTTTCAAAAACATTGAAAAAACTATGTTTTGTAAACCTATCGGGAAAAATGGCTGATAGCCCCTAGAATAAACGGTTTTGCGTCCAAAATCCATCTCTCGGTAAGAAAGGGTGGTTTTGATAAAACCAAATGAAATACTTATATATATAGTTTTTTAATTTAATTAATTTATCAAATGAAAAGAAAAATTTTCAGTTCCCTGCTCCTTGTGGCGTTCCTATGCGCTTCAATGGGCATGTTCGTTTCTTGTAAAGACTATGAGGATGACATCAATGCGAACAGAGATGACATCACTGCTTTACAGAATCAGTTGGCTGACTTGCAGACTACACTGTCAAACGAGTTGAGCAGTGTAAAGAGCGAGTTGAGTACTCAAATCTCTGATGCCAAGGCTCAGCTTCAGGCTGCCATCGATCAGAAAGCTGATCAGGCTACTGTAACTGCACTCGAGGCAAGAGTTGCTACTTTGGAAGGTGACCTCGTTGCTAAAGAGGCTGCTTTGAACGCAAAAATTGATGCTGTAAACGAAGCTGTTACTGGTCTTGACGGAAGACTTGAGAGCGTTGAGGAAGCTTTGGCTACAATCGCAGCCATGACAGGCGACTTCGAGGAGCTTCAGAAGACAGTTAATGACTTGAAGGGCAGAGTTGAGGCTCTTGAAAGCCTTGACATCGCTGCTATCGCAAGAGAGGCTGTTAAAAAGGATCTCGAAACTCAGCAGAAAGCTCTTGAGGATTTCAAACAGCAGATTGCTGACGCTGACTATCAGAAGCAGATTGACAATCTGAAGGATCAGATTGACGCTCTGCCTACAGCTGACGACCTGAAGGATCTTGCTGACAAACTTGAGGCTTATGACATTGAGAACATCGAAAAGAGAGTTTCTGCAGCAGAGGAGGCTATCGCTGAACTTAAGTCTTCTTTGTCTGATTATGCTACTGTAACAAGCGTTGATGAGCTTGAGAAGGCTCTTCAGGATCAGATTAACGATCTGAATGAACTTATCAGTGGTAAGGGTGGCCTTAACGACAACATTAACACTCTTACTGTTTTTGTTGAAAAACTACTGAATAGCATCTCTCTCGTTCCTGATCTTTATGTTGATGGTATTGAGTCGATAGAATTCCGTACATTGTTCTATCGTCCGGTAATGCCTGGTACAAGTGGTACAATTGCAGATTTGTCAAAAGATCCTGTTAATGTGGATAATGGCTATACAACAGCTACTTATAGACTTAATCCAAGCTCTGTATCTATTGAGAATATAGATTCAGCTAACATTAATTTTGTTGCTGCTGTTGCAGAGGTGAGATCCGCACTTGATAATTCTCCTGTTAAGTTCAATGGAGTTGAGAGCTTCAAAAATGGTCTTATGACAGTTAGATTAAAGAAGACAACAAAAGACCCATTGTCTCTTAATCTTGCAGATGGCAAAACTTATATCGTAGCCTTGAAGGTTCCTCGTTACAATGATAAGAATAAGACAACAACGACAGATATCTATTCTGAGAATTCTCGTCTGATTGAAACATTCTTTACTCCGGTAATAGCTAAACTTGAATGGGATCCAGCTACTGTTGATGATATGAATGGTCACCATTTTGCCGATAGTACTACAATCTATACTTCTACAATTGGTGATGACAAGTCTATCTCTGCTGAGGTTTACTATGATGAGAAAAAGAATCTTTCAGAACTCGTAACTGGTTGTTATCTGAATGGAAGCAACAAGCATACTCAGATTACAAAGGATGAACTTAAAAAGTATGGTATTGCTTTCCGTTTTGCTATAGCTTCGGCAAAATATAATGATGTAACAAATAATACAGACCAGCAGCAATTTGCTACAGTAACTCCTGAAGGTGTTGTTTCTTCAAAACTTCCTAATGGCGTAACTAACAACATGGCTTGCGTAGGTAAAGAGCCTATCGTTCGAATCATGCTTTGTGATACTGTAAATAACAGACTTCTTGACGAGAAGTATATGAAGGTTAGATGGACAAATAAGATGCTTGATGATGTAGTACTTGATGAAAGAGTTGACGCTGATATCTTAGGCTGTGAGAATATGACGGCTGAACTTACATGGGATTGGCTCATTACTAAAGTTTATGCAAAGGTTCAGGCAACAGGTCTTGATCAGGCTACATTCCAGAAGATCTATCCTTATGAAAATATAGAATGCAAGTCTTTGGATGAGAAAGAGGAAGGCAAAGATGGAGTTGTTGTATTTAAGAACTCAACAAATGCTAATGGTGATGCTATTGTAGGAACTTGGACATTGACTCCTGAAGAAGTTGGTTCAATCGTTGCAACTGGTTCTAGAACATTCACAAAGATTGTAACATTCAAGTCTAATATTCCTGCTGAATATCCTGATTTGAAGATGACATGGACATATACAATATCTCTGCCTGAATTGCCTGCTATATCTGGCTACTTCGATACATATTGGTTCAATAAATATGAAACTTATGATGTCCTCCCTGTTCAGTATAATACTCCTGGTGCTCAGCAGGTTGTAATGTATAATAACAATCTTACAGGTGCATTTGCTTATACTTCAACATGGGGTGATGATGAAGATGCTCCGAAGTTCTTCATCAAGAATATGACAGAATGTGGCACATGGGATGTTCAGTTCTCATATGCAGACCAGATGGAAGGTTATAAGACAGCAGCTGTGAAAGAATCTGATTTGGATGAACAAAGCAATGTTGATGGTTTCGGAGGCTATATATTACAGAATGCTAAAGGAAATAATGCAGCTCGTTTGAAGTGGGAAAATCGTACAACTGCTTGGGGTACTCCTTATGATGTAACAGCAACTCCTTATCTGTATGTACCTGTAAAAGAGAATGGTGAAAACTGGGATCTTATCAACCCGCTTGCTCAGGCTACAAAGGGCAACATTCCTGAAAGAACTCACGACAAGACTATAAGCATCAGCGTATGGGCTAAGATTAACGGATACAACAAGGTTCTTGTTAAGAAATACAATGTATGTCTTATTGCTCCTATCCGTTTGGATGCAGAGTCAGAAGGTGCTTTCGAAGATGGTATAGCTAGTGGATCAATTGTTGATGCAGGTGACCTGGTTTCTTTAACAGACTTCCGTGGCTATGCTGTTGCTGAGAAACAGCTTTCAACTACAGTTGAACTTAAGAAGTATTCTAATAAGCTATGGAGCTATTATGCTGTTAAAGGCTTTGATTTTGACCTGACAAATGCAAGATATACATTCGTAGCAAGTGCAGGAAACAATATCTCTGTTGACAATAGCTTGTCTTACGATAAGGCTTTGACTTCAGCACAACTCAAGAGTGTTACAAATGGAGTCGTAGATATGTCACTGAACCAGAACGGTAGCGAGATTATCTTTAAGAACAACAGCGGTTCTAATGTTGAGGAAATGTTCTATGTTTACATTCCGGTAACAGTAAAATATGCTTTCGGTGAGCTGAAAGAATATGTTAAGATCCCTGTTTATCCTAATGGTAAGAAACCTTCTGCAAGAAAATAAGATAATAATCTGATAGAACCCTATTAAGGGTAGTAGCAGACAATAAAAACTTCAATTGGGAGCGCCCCTTTTAATTGAGGGGCGCTCTTTTCAAAAAGATAAAGTTTCTATGATTAAATCAGTAAAATATGTCATAATGGCTTTGGCCCTGCTTATGGTAGCTTCGTGCGGAGATAAGAAGAAAAAGAAAGAAACCGTACTTCCTGTGGATCCACGTATGGACCAGCGGATGGTTCGCACAAGTAAGGACACCATGATGCTGCTCGACATGACAAAGAAGTTCTTGGAAACTTTGAAGAACAACGACATCGACGGAGCTATGAGCCAGCTGTATGAGGTTAAGGACAACAAGGTGAGGACTCTTTCGGAAGAACGCTCAAAGGAGATACGCAGAAGTTTTACCACATTCCCGGTATTGTCTTACAAGATAGATGAACTTCTCCTCTATAGCGACAGCGACACCGAGGTGCGTTATACGATCGAGTTTTTTGAGAAACCTAAGGGCGACAACCGTCCTAACACGATAAAATGCTCGGTTAATCCGACACGTGTTGGCGGCAACTGGTATCTCACCATTGCCAAGGTGGCTCAAGAGAATAATTATAAGAACAATTGAAAAAATTAAAACCATTAGCTATGCGTTATTTAAGTTTATTATTGGCCGCAGGTTTCCTGTTTATGGGAAATCCCGTGTCAGCTCAGGAAAGCGAACCTGAGTACGAGTTCAACAGGCATTGGTTTGTAAGCGTTCACGGCGGTGCCCAGTATACATTGGGCGAGGCCTCTTTTGGCGACTTGCTTTCTCCTACGGCTCAGTTAGGTGCCGGATATCAGTTTACCCCGTGGTTTGCCACACGTCTTTCTGTAGGTGCTTGGCAGAGCAAGGGCGGCTGGAACGGATACATGCTGGACGGCAAGGCCGTAAACACTACGTATAAGTACAACTATGTAGCCCCCGGCATTGACTTTATGTTCAATCTGTCTAATGCCATCTGCGGTTACAACCCAATGCGTCTGTTCAGTGTTACAGCTTTCATCGGCGGCGGTGCAAACATCGGCTTTGGTAACGATGAGGCCAACGAACTGGCCAACGCAGGCTATGACATGCGCTACGTGTGGAGCGGCACAAAGGTTCGTCCCGTAGGCCGTGGCGGTCTGTCGTTCGACTTCCGCGTTAGCGACCGCGTAAGCCTCGGCATCGAGGGTAACGCAAATGTCCTCTCAGACAAGTACAACTCAAAGAAGGCAGGCAATGCCGACTGGTATTTCAACGCTCTTGCCAGCGTTACAATCCGTCTGGGCAAGACCTACAAGAAGAAGGCTGCCCCGGCTCCGGAACCTGTAGAGCAGACTATTGTAGAGCCTGTTGTTGAAGAGAAACCGGTAAGCGAGCCCGTAGTAGAAGAGGTAAAGGACGAGGGCATGAAGCGCGACGTATTCTTCACGATAAACTCAAGCGTTATCCGTGAGTCAGAGCGCGAAAAGGTTGTGGAACTTTCTAAATATTTAAACAATCATAAAAATGCAATTGTCGAAATAACAGGCTACGCCGATGCCGGAACAGGTACTGCTGCTATAAACAGCCGCTTGTCTTCTGAGCGTGCGGAGGCTGTTAAGAAGATGCTTACAGAACAATGCGGTGTGTCTGCGTCGCAGATAAAGACCTCTTACAAAGGGTCTGAAGTCCAGCCGTTTGCTGACAACGACATGAACCGTGTATCAATTTGTATTATATCCAATTAGTCGATTGCAGGAGGGTGGAGACATTTGGGCTTGTGAAAGTCGTAGTCTCCTCCCGTTTTTTTAAAAAAAGATCATTTACACTGTTGAAAATCAAGACACAAGCTAGACTGGACTTTTTTCTATTTCTTATTCTTACAAATTCTTTTTTTTCACAGATTTCTTATTTCCTGTTCTCTTTCTTTTATAGTTTTATTGATGCGCCTCAGTCTGGCATTATGCTGCTGCATGATGCTTTTGTTTTATCATGCGCAAGGTTGATCTTTAAGTCTTTTATAAGTCTTACCGTCTGCTTTTCAGATGCCTGAAATGCCAGTGAAAAACATGGTCTGAATATTCTCGGTTAAAGTGAAAATCCTGTATGTTTGCTTGCCGTTTTCTCATAAATGGCGGTGCTGACATGCTTCAGCGCATCTGCCGGTGGTGATAAACAAAAAAGCCTGCATCCGCATGGATACAGGCTTATGTATTTTCGAAGCTTTTATTTAGTTCAAAGCATCAGTTAATTCTGCTCCGGCCTTGAATTTCGCAGCCTTCTTAGCAGCAATCTGTATCTTCTCCTTTGTAGAAGGATTGATACCCTCGCGAGCCGGGCGCTCGTTAACGCTGAATGTTCCAAAGCCAACAAGTGCAACTTTATCTCCTGCTACGAGAGCGTCTTTGATGGCTGCAACGGTTGCGTCGAGTGCTTTCTTTGAATCAGCTTTTGACAAACCTGAGCCAGCAGCTATTTTTTCAATAAGTTCTGTTTTGTTCATAATTAAAATTGTTATTAAAATATTAGAGTATAAAATTATCCCAACCTATTTTTATCGCAAATATAGCCTAATCATTTTATTTGTCAAACAAAAAATAAAAAAAAGTGAAGAATTTAATGAAAAAAAGTTGGTATATGCCATGCTTTATGCTATATAACAGATATTTTTAGTATTTTTGCCGACGTTTATTATGCTAGAAAAATTATTTTGAGTATGTTCAGAATACCTGCTATTACAAAGAATTTGCTGATTATCAATGTGCTGATGTTCGCCGCCACATGGGTGTTCGGCCGTCAGGGCATTGACTTGAACAGCGTGTTTGGACTTCACTTCTTCCTTGCGCGCGATTTCCAGATATATCAGCTCTTCACTTATATGTTCATGCATGCCGGATTCACGCATCTGTTCTTCAACATGTTTGCCCTGTGGATGTTCGGCTGCGTGGTTGAGAATGTGTGGGGACCTAAGAAGTTTCTCTTCTATTATATGGTCTGCGGAGTCGGTGCCGGACTTATACAGCTGATAACACAGTTTGGCGAGTTCTACATGCTTGCCAGCGACCAGATACCGGGCTTTGGCTTCGGCGATATAATGGCAGTGGCGCATAACAGCTCGGCCATTCTCAATCTTTGGACAACAGTAGGCGCGTCAGGTGCCATTTACGGTGTGCTGCTTGCTTTCGGCATGCTGTTTCCTGAGGAGCGCCTGTTCATATTCCCGCTTCCGCTGCCGATAAAGGCCAAGTGGTTTGTGTGCATCTACATCGTTGTTGAGCTGTTGTCGGCTCTCGGCACGTCTAACAGCAGCGTGGCTCATTTCGCCCACCTCGGTGGTATGCTCTTCGGATGGCTGCTGATAAGATACTGGCGCAACAATCCGGGCGGAGGATCTTTCGGAAGGTCGAAGGGACAGCAGTTCTTCGACAACCTGAAGAGCAACTGGGAGCGCCGCTCTCACCGCAAGTCGGACAATGCCGGAGGATATGACAGGACAAGAAACGAATCAGACTGGGACTACAACGCCCGCAAGAAGGCTGAACAGGACGAGATAGACCGCATACTCGACAAGGTTAGACGAAGCGGATACGACAGCTTGAGCGAAGAAGAAAAGCGAAAACTCTTTGACGGGGGTAAATAGCACGAAATAACAGTGCTTACAGGATAATGAAGAAAATTAAAGACTTTACTTTGCAGGTGGTGGCCGGGGCTAATGTGGTTACGGCCTTCACCATGTTTCTTATAGGATTGTCAGACAGAATTAACCCTGCCGACCATCCTATTTTGGCTAATATCGGCCTCATATTTCCTGGGTTTATCATTATAAACCTGTGTTTCTTGGTTCTTTTTGCGGTGCTTAAGCGCAAGTATATGCTCATATCGTTCGCGGGCTTTGTTATAAGCTATCCGTCGGTGCGCACATATAGTCCGCTCAACATCAGCCGCGATGTGCCGCCTGGTTCAATAAAGGTTCTTTCTTACAATGTTCATAATTTTGCCAGGGACAACGCGCCCGAAGGACAGGTTAATCCTATTCTTGACTATATCATAGCATCAGATGCCGATATAGTGTGCCTGCAGGAGGCTGTTATCACCGACAGCTTGCGCACGGCCGTTAAGGGAGTGTACAATTATGCCGACTCTGTGAAAAGCAAGAACGGCGGAGAGTGCCTGGTGCTGTTGAGCAAATATCCCATAAAATCGGGCGAACGCATTGAGTATGAGTCGAAAAACAATGTCAGCGCGGCATTTAAGGTAAATATGAACGGAGAGACGGTTACTGTGGTGAATAATCACCTTGAGACCTCCGGACTGTCGCTTGCCGACCGTGCCGGCTTCAAGGACATGGTTAAGGGCAAGGCTGGAAGCGACACGGTGAGGGCAGAGTCGAAACGCCTGGCTGTAAAGCTGGGAGAGTCTGCCAAGATACGTGCGCCGCAGGCTGAGGCCGTGGCCGAATATGTGAGGAAGAGCGGCGACAACGTGATTCTTTGCGGCGACTTTAACGACACCCCCATATCGTACACTCACCGTACTCTGGCGCGCGAGCTTACCGACTGTTATGTTGAGTCGGGCAACGGTCCGGGCATATCCTATCATCACAACGCCATCTTTGTGCGCATAGACAACATAATGTGCTCAAAGCTGTGGCAGCCCTATAAGTGCAAAGTTGACCGAAGTATCGGCTATTCAGACCATTACCCCATTTATTGTTGGCTCAAAAAGCGTGGAAAGGATAAAAATAACCGCTAAAATGAATAATAAGAGGCATTAAATTTTTCAAAGTTTAAAAAAATAATTATCTTTGTGCCCTATTAATATCAAACTCGAAAAAACATTAAAAATTAATAATAATCAAAATGCAAAACAAAGGAATTGTAATTGTTACAGCCGTCTTACTGACGCTTGCAAGCATTTTCTATTTGTCTTTCTCTGTCGCAACTAGCTATTACGACAGTCAGGCAGCAAAGATTAAAGACCCGATTGACCAGCAGAACTACAAGGATTCTGTTAAATATCTGGGTATTTATTCTTACCAGAAGTGCTTGGAGACGCAGATTGGTCTGGGTCTTGACCTTAAAGGCGGTATGAACGTAATCCTCGAGATTTCTGTTCCTGATGTTGTAGACGTGCTGGCTGACCACAAGACAGACGCTGCCTACGTTAAATCAATGGAGCAGGCTAAGAAGGAGGAAGAGACAAGTCAGAGTGATTTTATCTCTCTTTTCATTAAGTATTATCATCAGAATGCGCCCGGACATCGTCTGGCTGAAGTTTTTGCCACACAGCAGCTTAAGGGCAAGGTGAGCACACAAAGCTCTGACGCTGAGGTGGAGAAGGCTCTGCGCGAAGAGGTTCAGTCGGCTATCGACAACTCTTACAACGTAGTGCGCAACCGTATCGACAAGTTCGGCGTTGTTCAGCCCAATATCCAGAAACTTGAGGGACAGCAGGGCCGTATCATGGTAGAAATGCCTGGTATCCGCGAGCCTGAGCGTATCCGTAAACTTCTTCAGGGTAGCGCCAACCTCGAATTCTGGGAGACATTCAACAGCGAAGAGGTTACTCCGTATCTGGCTCAGATCAACCAGCGTCTTGCTGCCGGTTCGTCTGCTACTGCCGCTGATACAACTGCCGTAAGCGACAGCACAGCTGCCAAGGCTGAGCCCGCAAAGGCAGAGGCTAAGCCTAAGTTCCAGATAAAGAACGACGCAAAGAGCGCTGCCAAGGCTACTGAGACTGATGCACAGCTCGCTCTCGCCAAGAAGCAGAATCCTCTGCTGGCTATGTTGCAGCTGGCTCCGCAGGGCTCATTGAGCGTTGTAGGATATGCTAACGTACGCGATACAGCAGCAATCAACAAGATTATCACATCTGAACTTGCCAAGCAGGTGCTCCCGTCTAACCTGAAACTTCTTTGGGGCGCTAAGCCTGCTGACGGACTTTCTGTAAAGAATGTGTTCGAGCTTTATGCAATAAAGGTTACACAGAGCAACGGACGTGCTCCGCTTGAGGGTGACGTTATTACAGACGCTTCAGACCAGTTTAACAACGTTACAGGTGCTCCTGAGGTAAGCATGACCATGAACTCAGACGGTGCACGCCGCTGGGCAGCCCTTACAAAGGCTAATGTGGGTAAGGCTATTGCCATCGTGCTCGACAACGTTGTTTACAGCGCACCTCGAGTAAGCGGTGAGATTCCTGGCGGACAGTCGTCTATCAACGGTAACTTCACCATTGAGGATACAAAAGACTTGGCCAACACTCTTAAGTCAGGACGTATGCCTGCTCCGGCACGTATCGTTCAGGAGGACGTCGTAGGACCTTCACTCGGTGCACAGTCAATCCAGCAGGGTCTTATCTCGTTCGTTGTAGCCTTTGTATTGCTGATGATCTACATGATCGTCATGTACGACCTGATTCCGGGTATGATGACCAACTTGGCACTTATACTTAACCTCTTCTTTACGTTAGGTATTCTAACCTCCTTCCAGGCGGCGCTGACCATGCCGGGTATTGCCGGTATCGTGCTGTCATTGGGTATGGCCGTCGACGCTAACGTGCTTATCTATGAGCGTACCAAGGAAGAGTTACACAAGGGCAAGCAGCTCAAGCAGGCTATCGAGGCCGGCTATGGCAACGCCTTCTCTGCTATCTTCGACTCTAACCTTACCTCAATCATAACAGGTGTCATCCTTTATGTCTTCGGTACAGGTCCTATCCGCGGATTCGCTACAACTCTTATAATCGGTATCTGCTGCTCATTCTTCACAGCCGTTTATCTTACACGTCTCGTTTATGAGCACAAGATGAAGAAAGACAAGTGGCTGAACCAGAACTTCACAACAAAGATATCTCGCAAGTTCCTGCAGGGCACAAACATCGGCTTTATGTCAATGTATCGTAAGACCTTCACAATAGCAGGTATTGCAGTTGTGCTGTTCGCTATCAGCTTCGCAGTTCGCGGTCTCAGCAAGAGCATCGACTTCACAGGTGGACGTAACTATGTAATCAAGCTTGAGAAGGCCGTAGAGCCTGAGCAGGTGAGTGCAGTGCTCCGTCCGGCATTCCCGAACAGTACAGTGAGCGCAATTGCATTGGGTACAGACCACAAAACCATCCGTATTTCAACTAACTATAAGATTGACTCTAACAATCCGGCAGTTGACAACGAGGTAGAGGACATCCTGTTCAAGTCGCTCTCAAGCGCAGGCATGGTGACACAGAAGAGCGTAGAGGTGTTCAAGAATCCTGATGTACGCGCAGGCGGCTCTATTATCAGTAGTGCCAAGGTGGGTCCGTCAGTTGCTAAGGATATCACTTACGGAGCTATCATAAGCGTCATATTCGCTCTTATAGCCATCTTCTTATACATCCTCATCCGTTTCCACAATGTAGCCTTCTCTGTTGGTTCAACAGTGGCACTGGCTCTCGATACGATAATCGTTATCGGCTTCTATTCAGCATTGTGGGGTCTGGTTCCGTTCTCTCTCGAAATCGACCAGACGTTCATCGGAGCTATCCTTACCGTTATCGGTTATTCAATCAACGATAAGGTGGTTGTGTTCGACCGTATACGTGAGAACCTCGGACTGTACAAGAAGCGTGACTACTGGACAATTTTCAACGACTCTCTGAACGAGACATTGGCACGTACAATCAACACGTCTTCAACAACGTTGCTGGTATTGCTTTGTATCTTCTTCCTTGGAGGTGACAGCATCCGCAGCTTCTCGTTCGCGATGATTCTCGGTGTTGTATTCGGTACGCTGTCTTCAATCTTCATTGCAGCTCCTATTGCTTACATCACTTTAGGTCGCAAGGCTAACAAGACATCAGAGGTTAAGGCTGCATAAGTGTTTTGCTGAATAAGACGTTAAGTCATATATTCAATATAAATAGGGTGGATACGCATTAATGTGTATCCACCTTTTTTGTTACGGATCGGATGTCTTGCAGAATTGTTCTTAATCCTGAATAGTCCGCACCCTGGATATGTTCTGCCTGTTGCAAGTGTATTGATGCCTCCAGTCATCTTCTTTGTTGTATTCTTGCATTTGTTTTCCAAATGGTTAATCCGTTCAATCTAAGTCTGTACAGCAGAACTATAATGACTGATGTAGGCTTAAAATTATGTCTTTTATTTGGCTTTTCATCGCTTTGAGTCTGTTTCTGACGTACATCGTCTAATTAATGTAGAATTGATGGCACATCATGTAAGGCTAAATGCAGCTATATCTAGATCTTATGTCACGATGATGTTCTTTTTTTAACCAAACCTGTTTGTTAGTATTCGGTCTGTATTTTTGCTTTGTATTGATTGGGCTTTGTTTGATTATTTGCAGACACTTTTATAATTGGCTAACGCCAAACGGCGTTTCGTAGTGGTTAACGCTTAGCTTCATTTGCGCTTAACGTCTTGCGCCAATAGAAATCAAAAGACGTGCTGAAATCATGAATGCACTATAGATAAAAACTATGTGTGATCTAATGACATATTTGGCTTTAAATTCTCAAAGTGTAAAAAGCAGAATAATTGTTGATTAATTGGCTGTATTTGCTTTTCACGTTGCATTTGTGTAAATTTATGTAGCTGCGCTTTTATATTCTTATTATTCCATAAAATTTTACTTTTTGCAATCAATTCTACTAACGTTGGCGAGTAAAAATTTAGGACAAAATAATTTTTCAATCTAGAAATCTGATATGTAACGGATGTTAAATTTAATACACTTGCATGTCTTCTTTATTAACACACGTTTGCTTTTAGCTGTTTTAAGCGAGCCAAAACATGCGTTTTTTGTGCCTTAATCTATGACTTTTGAATAGAAAACGGTCTGCTTTCACTTCGTAAAAGGCTCACTTTTGCATCGTAAATGGCAGAGTAATATTTTTTAACTCTTGCTGTTTTGTCGCTCAGCGTGCGTAATGTGTTGAATGATAAAGATTTAACATAAACGCCATATTTTGGGCGTTTTTCTTGTAAAATCTCGGAATCGTGAAGACTATCGCTGCTCTGAGAGCGTTAATTGTTCGGCTGACGTCCGAAATGTTTACATTTTAGTCTATGCGTCTATCCCCAAAATGGTTTTTCTCAAGGTCGCCGTTGTGGCGTCATTCGTGCAGTTCAATCTCACCATTGAATGATATCATCTCGCGTTGCTGCGGCATGACGTTTATCGACGCACTGCCGTTGTCAAAAATATCAATGTGGAATTTATACGTATCCTCATCGTTCTTCACGTTGAACTCCACGTGCTTTCTGTCGCGTTTAGGCTGCGTTATCTTGAAGTCCTCTGTCACTCCGCTGAAGTTGAGCCCCTTTCCGCCTCCGTAAGGCACGTTGTAAGCACGGCCGAAGTAGGGCAGATACGACACCACGCTGTCGCCTTTAATCCTCAGGTCGAAGTCTGCCGTCAGCTGTACCGACATGCCTCTCGTTGGGTGAGCCGTCTGCACGTTTATCTTGAAGTCGCGGTTGCACACCGCCCTGCTTATCATCTCAGCCTTCTCCTGTTTCTTTCTGTCATTCTGCTGCCTGTCCGTCGTGGCGCATGCCACAAGAATTATTGCCGCGGTTATTATAAATAAAATCCTTTTCATATGTCACATCAAAAAATATTTTGGAAAAGCATATCCAGGTTTGATTTAAATGAAATAACCTCATTCTTAACTCTGAATGTAATGCCTTTAATATAATCTTTATACTCATTGTTCACGAATGCCTCATTGAATGGGTTACAAATAATTTCAGATAGATGTGCGGGAGTGTCACCTTTTGGCGATGCGACAAGTCTGTATTCGTTTGAAAACGGGTCATCAATATTTATTCTAATAAAAGAATAGAATCCTTTGCGTGCCTTTTCTACGAATAATTCAGAGAATTGTTCACTAAATTCCTCGATATTATATTCGTTAAAAAACTCTTGAATGTCGATTCTGTTATTCAAGTTATCACTAAATCTCTGTTTATAAAAATCAACAGCTCGTTTGTATCTTAAATCAATCAGTTCTTGATTAATGACAATATCTTCTTTGTTTACAATGTCAGGGAGATTTGCACATATGCCTTGAAGTGTAGGTAACATGTATTTATTGTCCACTTTACATGGAAGTAGTCCGCCTCTTGAAGCAGCATATATCCAAGTACCGTTAATACAAGCATACCAGTCAATGTTATGTGTGAAAAGATAATTTTTGTTATAAGCCATTACTCACTTATTTAATTGTTGGAAAAACTGCCATACAAATAGCACAGGGGTTCATCGGTTCTCCTGTCGTGATATCTCTTGCAACGCTAAAACACAAATCTTTAATAGTAATATGAGGTTCATTTATCATGCAGCGTTTTGCAGCATGAGGCTCTGCACATCTGCCAACTTGATTACCACAGTTGGGCAAAATTGTAATATTTCCTATTTTACCTCTTGGTGGCACATATTTCAAAAGTTCAGATTTAAGAATTGGAACTTTATCATATGTGTTTGTTCTGACAGGTTTTGAAAAGTCTTTATATATTTTATTTTGTAGTCCACAACATACAACAGCGCATTTCGGAAGATCCCAAAAAGGTTTTGCTTTTTTGTTATAACTCAAATAATGCCGTTGTTTCTTATGTGTGTTTCGAAGTTCACCGCAATAATATGCACACGCTCTTTCTAACTTAAGATGTATCATAATTGTTTTAACTCAATAAAAGATTAACATAAATCAAGCCTTGATTTGTACAAATATAGCGAAAAAATTGATTTATCGAATAGATTTCGCTATATTTATACTTTAAAATTGTATTTAAAGGATAAAATTGAATAGAATTAAGGCTGTTTTTATCCGAAAACATGGTAGACAAAGAACTCTCGATAAGAGTTTCAGTATGGACAACGCTTATGATGCTTGTAATCGAATCCATCCTAAATTTAAGGTGAGCTCGGTATAACATCATTATGAAACAAGCCTGTTTTTGTCAATATTTAAAGATGGCTTTTGGAGTAAAAGATTGTATGCTATAAGTTTGGCTATCAAGTTATCTATGCAAGTCCAGCGTGGTGGTTGGAAACATAAAAAATTACGGTGTCCCTATGTTTATGGAAGATTGTATTTCTGACCGACATAGTTGTAGCTATTTACCCGTTCAGCGTCTTTCATATCTCTAAAACGTGCCCTTTTGCATGCTGAAAGGCCATGTTTTGCAGTGTAAAAGGCATGCTTTTATATTTCAGCGTTTTGTTTTATACAGATTTAAATATAATGGCATTTATAACGTATGCTGCACATTCTTGTTGTAATGTTTATGTTCCTATGTTGATGATACGGGCGAATATATTTTTAAAAGGAACTCATCACTCGTCACATTGCAGCTTAACCTGTTGTCGCTCAGCGCGTTATAGCGTGATGAGTTGTCGGCTCAACTCATCACATAACATGGAGACAGCCGATAGTGTGACGAGTTGAAAAGTCAACTCGTCACATCGTAATAGATTGAATGTCAAATTATTACATGCAGATGTGACGAGTGATGAGTTTCTTTAAAAACTTTTTTATGGTTTGTAAGATTGTGTCCTTTCCTGATCTCGGTTGCCCTTAAATAGTTCTTTTCGTGATTGGAGTTGCCCCCGGTTAAATTTATAACTGTTATAGGTTGACGATCTATTTGATGTGGTACTTTCCAAACTACTCCTATAAAAGAGTCTTATTCAAAAAAATATTGTTTGTATAAATTTCAACTTATTTTTATTTTCTCTGTTTAAGAGTGGCTGGAAGATAAATTGGACAAAACTTAACACTATTCCTAAACTGATTATTCTGTAATCATGTATTCCACAATCTCCCTAAACACGTTACCTGCCATTGCTCCACCGCTTACAGGTATATCTTTTTTATGGATAGTCACAATAATGGAATATTGGGGATTACTGAATGGAAAGTATCCGCAAAACTCCGCCAAATAAGAGCCGTTTTCCTGCCGTGTAGTTCCTGATATTCCTGCAACTTCCGTTTTGCCTGTATTGGCTTTCACTCCTAATCCATTTGTAACGGCATAACGTAATGCAGACTTCAAGCTGTCATTTCCAGTGCTGGCTGCAATCTCATTGACAAATGTCAATGTCAGCATTGGCGTTATTGTAGCCCATTCTACATGATTGGCAAAAACAATTGTTGAAGTTGTGTCACTTATCATGCTGTATATATTACGCACTTTGTTGAAATATTCTTCTTTATTGTCTCCAAATGCTTTAACGGCCATCTTGTAATTGCCTACAACAGAGCTTTGTGCAAACGCTTGTCTTACTGTCAGCTTTCCATAGCCGCCTCTATGCCAGTTATGGTCAAACAATGTGTCTTTGTCAACAATGCATATACCATTTCCTGTATCTACGGTATCGTTTAAATGTACTTTGCCTGTTTTCAATGCCGCAGACAAAGTTGCCAGGCGTACCAATTCTGACCTATAAGGAGTCGAGGTGGCTTTACCATAAGACGCTATTATTTGTCCTGTTTTAACATCCATAATTAAGACATATCCTGATTGTGCGCCAAATTCTTTCAGTTTACCTTCCATGATTGATGCAACTTTATTTTGCAGGGTGCTGTCTATTGTTGAAGCTTGCTTTGTCTTTTCTTGTTTTATGCTGCAAGCTGACAAAGCTATGACAATGGCGATGAATATAAATGTTGTTTTCATTTTTATTTTTATAGGCCTGTATATAGGACTATCTACACTATACCATAAATTGAATATCCTTAAAAAAGTACTTATATATTTCTTCATTCATAGTTTAATCATATAGCCAGGGCGTAATTGACGTAATGCATTCACCAAGAAAACAAATAAATCATCTTTAGGTACATTCTGAATGCCTGCTCCTTCATAATATATCACTCCGTTTCTGCAAACAATTTGATATGGAGTGTAATTAATGCGTCCCAATGTAAAAAATACGCCTTTGGTAAACCGTATCTCGTTTTCACATATTTCTACTGCTCCCACATTGTGATGATTTTGGAGATATGAATGTATTAAAGCTGCTAATGGAAACCATGCACGGCTATCAATTTGTTTAATCAAAGATAAGCGAATATTCATTTTACTAAGTATTAAATGTTTGCCTTCACATTAAAAAGAACACACAAATCCGTTAGCACTTGCCTGTCTATGATTTCAGGAAAAAATGTTCCACGATCACATACTATGCCATCTTCATTCACAACTAAGCCGTTTGTTGCTAAACGGCAGATTCCTAATTTTAAGCCAAATTTATAGTAAGTAATCTTTTCTGCATCAATAACAGCTTTACCCACTAACCCATATTGCTGCTTTGCTAAAGAAATCAATTCTTGCAGACGAATAAGAGTACGATAATCATATACGCCTCTTACACCATATGTTTTTTTTATTGTTATCATGCGAAACGAGGATAAATAAGGTTGAATATTTCAGGAGCGTCGGGAGATGTTGGCGTCATTGTACCAACATAGTCAATTTGTTTCCTAAACCATCCGCATTTAAGGTTTGAGCCAAAACGATAAATGACATTTCCATATTCCATATAAAAATTAGGAGCAATATTTCCTGATGTTCCTTGAATTTTAGAATTGAAACATTTACCAAAATCGATATGGTCTTTATATATGATTACATCATTATTTTGAGAAAGCAAAATTCCGTTTGCTATTACAGATGACAAATGATAAGCTGCGGTACGTGAAATTGATTTTACAGAACTGTCAAGTCTTACATTTATTGGATTACAGTTGTTTATAGGAAATTCTAAAGTGGCATCTTTCAATCCACATCTATCAAGTAATGTTTGGAATATCAAAATTGCATCAGGCTTGTCCTTCCCATCTCCATCTATAAGGGCTTTACTAAAATATTGTTGCGCTGCTTTTTTCTTATTGCTACTCATGGCGCCTATAATTCTGAAAAAGCCATCTTGTCCTTCCGTTTCTATTATTTCTGGAATTATTCTTTCCATCTCGTAATGATCAATATTTAATTCTTGGAACGCATCGCATATAAACAGATTTCCTTTTGCTGTGTCAGCAACTAAACACGTGAGAGTGGAAGCGATAACATACTTTTCTTTTTGTGTGAACGGAACGTCCAGCTTAACTGTATTAATTGTCATAATATGATTAATGTGCCACTCAATACCCGGAAGTAGCGATTGGTTATTATGTGACTTGTTACATATAAAGAAAAGGTGTGGGTACTTTGGCTTATTATCCTATTTTAGACTCTCTTATTACTAAGATTTATGGACTGTTTGATTTTATAATAAGTAAGGCACACAACAATAAATTATATAAACCATCCGTTGTGGTGATATAATTCAGATGTGAGTGCTCTAGACTATTATCCACATGACGAGATTTGTCCTGATTCCAACTAAGAATAATTTAGCTAAACTCCCTTTCATTTGATATGTTTTTCTGTTTTCTAATTCATTAATTCGCTGAAAATGCCACAATGTTATTCAAAAAAGCATAACGCTTTTTTGAATAAATCTATATCTTATAGTTATTTATGATTGCTGCCAAATTATAAATTACATTCTTGCTGTAAGTAAGAATATCATGCATTCTCATTTTATCTCCAAAAAGATTATACTTAGAAACTCTTGCACCACTACTGTTGATGAAAGTATCTATTAAATCTTGGTGAATGTGTTTAAGTACATTTAAGCTGTTCTGCAAGGTATTAACTGGCGCATTCCTTTGCACTTGGTCTTGCGTAATGGTTACTTGGTTTTCCAAGTCTTTCAATAATTTATTAATTTTATTGATAGATGATACTGCATTAAAAAGTCCCATGATGTTAATAATTCAAGTTCTGATATAGATATTCCATAGTATTTCTAAAGTAAGATTCCCACATTATGACTCCCACACGCTCTCCATTCCAAACATCAACAGTTGCTCCCAACATTAGCATTTTATCCATTTCTGATAGATTCTGTTTGATTTTATCATATTTTTTTCCGTAACGGACAATGTTGATGAAGTGCGATTTAATTTGGTTTCGATTCCGACCATCAATCATATCATAGTTGAGGTGAATTAAAGCACTGATAGCCCTCATTTCAATATTGATTTTTTCTATTTGTTTTAGGGCATCTACTTCTGTATTAGATGAAAAAAATCCCATTATCGTTCAAATTGTTAAATCCTATAAATCAATAGCACAATTCTCAGCAGTTATAACAACTACATCAACTTCTCTATCATTTACACTTCTGTCATAAGTAATATCCATGGTTCTTAACAAATTTTTCATCTGCTCCAACGAAGATGTGCAATAGATTTAAGAACAGCAAATTTTTTATGGCATTAATTCAATAAAAACTTGTACCATTGGAGTAACGTTGCTCAATGACGTGTAATTCCCTGTTCTTGGAAGTCCTGGATTCCATTCTACTATTTCACATCCAGTAAAGTCCCCTTTTCTACAAATATCAAGGACTTGATGTAGTTGTACAGTGAGTTCTTGTTTTAATTGGTTTCTTGATTTTGTAGTTGAATCTACACCGTTTGCTTGGCGGAACAAAGCAGCAAGAGCATGTATTTCTCGCTGTAAATCTTCTTCTGTATACTTCTGGCTGAATTTAAATAGTCCCATATTATAATATTTTTTGTGTTCCTCATCCTCCGTTGGACACTAAGTTGCTAAATGTGAAAAGCGTGAGGACTGTATCTATGCTTACTCAACAATCGGGCTTCTCGCATTGCCTATGGAAATGAGTAAGCAACAGCCACTCACGCCATGCGAGTATATAGCTTTCCCTTTCAGGATAGTATATATCCGTAGCGTGAGCGTTGTTGCTTCCCGACCTATTTCCATATTCAAATTTTGCGAGAATTTGATTGTAAAGGCGAGTTTCAATAACGCTCTTCGTTCTATTGTTTCTGACAACTTTACAGTAGTCGGCAACAAAGATACGAAAAAACGTTGAATTTTGTAGTGGGGATGAAAAATATTTGCCATTTTATGTTAAAAAATAGCATTTGGAGTGAAAGGCAGATAAGCATTGTTCAACATGTTGCTCTTAATTTCTTTCTTATAATTCTAATTAGAAATCATGTCTTTTAGGCTGCATTGCTATCACTATCTGCAATTTTTATAATAACTACACCATTTCTTGCTAAATTTTGTTGCAGTGTACGATGATATGTCTCATGTTTTCAGCGAATATCATAGAATTCCGCTCTTTGGAGTCCTCAAATAGTATTGTGTCGACATAATATATATATACAACAAAAAACAGGAAAGCAAAATGCTTTCCTGTTTTCGGTGGGCCATCCAGGGCTTGAACCTGGGACCTCCAGATTATGAGTCTGTTGCTCTAACCAACTGAGCTAAAAGCCCTCTTAAACCTTGCGGTGTTAAGTTTTCGTGTGCAAAGGTATAGCTATTTATTCAAATAACCAAATATTTTTTGCAAAATATGCTTTAAACGACGAAGAAAAGTTGTTTTGCGGTAAAATATTCGTTAAAAAACCATGATTGTGGGCGTCTCGTTGATACAATTCAGCGAATTATGTTAACTTTGCAGAATGTAAAATTAACGGACTCATAATGAGGCTTACGGGTCTTGACGGGTCTGTGATGTTCAAGTCGGATTATAATATCAATTCATTATTTATACGTCTTAAATGAGTAACGAATTTAACCCATTATTCACCAATCAGCCCGGGCTGACGGATAATGAAGTGGAAAAGAGCCGTTCGGCGCATGGCGAGAATGTGCTTACACCCCCGGAGAGGACACCCTTGTGGAAACTTTATCTTGAAAAATACAAGGATCCGATAATCAAAATCTTACTTTTTGCAGCTGTTATCTCGCTCGGTCTTGCCGTAATCGAGAACAACTACATTGAGTCTATCGGCATTATCCTTGCCATAATCCTTGCCACCACCATCGGCTTTTACTTCGAGATGGACGCAGCCAAGAAGTTTAATGTGCTTACGGCTCTAGGCGAGGAGTCGCCCGTAAAGGTGCGCCGTAACGGCAAGGTGGTGCAGGTGGCACGCAAGGACATTGTCGTGGGCGACATTGTTATAATAGAAGTCGGCGACGAGATACCTGCCGACGGAACGCTTATCGAGTCGACCGACCTGCAGATTGATGAGTCTTCGCTCACCGGCGAGCCTATAATAACAAAGCATGCCGACCCCGACAAGAACGACAAGGAGGCCACTTATCCCTCGTCGAAGGTGCTGCGCAGCACTATGGTGATGAACGGCCGCGGCGTGTATCAGGTTACTGAGGTTGGCGATGCTACTGAAATAGGCAAGGTGGCACGCTCAAGTACGGAGATGACTTCGGTTAAGACTCCGCTGAACATGCAGCTCGACAAGCTTGCCAAGATGATAAGCAAGTTTGGTGTGGGCATATCAGTGGCAGCATTTGTGATATTCCTCGGCCGCGACATACTGACCGATCCGCACAACCTGTGGCATTCGGACAACTATCTCGGCATGGTGAAGGTGGTGCTCGAATACTTCATGATGGCCGTTACGCTCATCGTGATGTCTGTGCCCGAGGGTATGCCTATGGCCGTTACGCTCAGCTTGGCTCTCAACATGCGCCGCATGCTCAAGAACAACAACCTTGTGCGCAAGCTGCATGCCTGCGAGACAATGGGCGCCGTTACGGTGATATGCACCGACAAGACGGGTACGCTGACGCAAAACAAGATGCAGGTGGCCGACATGGCAATGTATGCCGACGACGCTGCTCTGTTTAACGAAGCCATAGCATACAACACAACCGCACATCTCGACGAAGAAGGAGGCAAGGGCATTGGTAACCCTACAGAAGTGGCCCTGCTGCTGTGGCTCGAGAAGAATAAGACTGACTATAAGGCATTGCGCCAGGCAGACAACATAGAGCATCAGCTGCCGTTCTCTACCGAACGCAAGTATATGGCAACAATAGTTAAACGCGGCTCTGAGCGAGTGCTCTTCGTGAAAGGTGCGCCCGAGATTGTCGCCAAGTTCTGCGACATAGACGACGCGCGCCGCAACGAGATACGCGAGCGCCTTACGGGATATCAGAACCAGGCCATGCGTACACTGGCGTTTGCATATAAGGTGCTCGGCAACGGCGACGACATCGACACTGCCAAGCTGACGCCCGACGCCCACCTTACGTTCCAGGCCGTGGCTGCCATAAGCGACCCGATACGTCCCGACGTGCCCGCAGCCGTGAAGGAATGTATCGACGCAGGTATAACCGTTAAGATAGTAACCGGCGACACATCGGCCACAGCTATCGAGATAGCCCGCCAGATAGGCATCTGGGATGCCGATACGCCTGCCGAGGCTCAGATAACAGGTCCCGACTTTGCCGCTTTGAGCGACGATGAGGCTTTCAACCGTGTGATGAAGCTGAAGGTGATGAGCCGCGCAAGGCCGACCGACAAGCAGCGCCTTGTGAATCTGCTACAGAAACACGACGCCGTGGTGGCTGTTACAGGCGACGGAACCAACGATGCCCCTGCGCTCAATCACGCCCATGTGGGCCTGTCGCTCGGTTCGGGAACGTCGGTTGCCAAGGAGGCCAGCGACATGACGCTGATAGACGACTCGTTCCGCAGCATTGTCAACGCCGTTATGTGGGGCCGCTCGCTCTACCGCAACATACAGCGCTTCCTGTTCTTCCAGCTCGTAGTAAACGTTACGGCTCTGCTGCTCGTGCTTTGCGGCTCAGTGATAGGAACAGAGATGCCGCTCACCGTTACACAGATATTGTGGGTGAACATCATAATGGACACCTTTGCCGCACTGGCTCTGGCATCTCTGCCGCCGTCGGAAGAGGTGATGAAGGAGAAGCCGCGCAAGCGCACCGACTTTATCATCACACGCGGCATGGCCAAGGGCATCGTGTTCTGCGGCCTGGCATTCTTTGCCGTGCTGTTCGCATTGCTCCTGCACAGTCTGTCTAGCGGTGCCGACCTTCATATACATGAACTCTCGATATTCTTCACCACGTTCGTCATGCTGCAGTTCTGGAATCTGTTCAACGCCAAGTCGTTCGGCTCTAACCATTCGGCATTCCATGACTTCAAGCACGACAACGGTCTGCTGCTCGTCCTGCTGTTCATCCTTGCGGGTCAGTGGCTCATCGTAACCTTCGGCGGCAAGATGTTCCGCACGGAACCGCTGTCGGCCATGGAATGGATAACCATAATCGGCGCAACATCTATAGTAATGTGGGTAGGTGAGATATGGCGCGGAATAAAGAGGCTGAGATGCAAGAAATAAAGAACATAATATTCGACTTCGGCGGCGTGCTTGTCAATCTTGACAAGCATCGCTGCATCGAGGCTTTCGACAAGATTGGAGCACACGAGATAGTAAGGTACGTTGACGAGTGCCGTCAGGAAGACCTGTTTCACGACCTTGAGGTGGGCAACACTGGCGTTGAGGAGTTCTGCAACGAGGTGAGACGTATCTGCACCGGCTGCAATGCTGACGATGCAGACATCTGCGAGGCATGGAACGCACTGCTGACAGGTATACCCCGCCAGCGGCTCGAAAAACTGGCAAGCCTCAGGGGGCGCTACCGCATGGTGCTGCTGAGCAACACCAACCCCATACACTGGCAGAAGGCCCTGGACGGCATGTTCAGGAATGACGGCATGGATGTTGACGACTATTTTGAGAAAACATATCTGTCGTACCGCATGCACATGCTGAAGCCCGACCCGCAGATATTCGGCAAGGTGCTCATGGACTCGGGCATGGCGGCCTACGAGACACTGTTTATCGATGACTCGCCCGTAAACTGTGCTGCAGCAAGCCAGTTGGGCATGATGAGCCTTAACCTTACGGGCGACGAATGGCTCGACCGTGTGTGAAATAATAACCGTAAAGTAGCTTATGAGAACTATATTTACAGATACCGACAGCGCTGAGATGGCGCCCTGCGTGGCCACCATCGGATTCTTCGACGGCGTTCACCGCGGACACCGGTATCTCATAAAGTCTGTAACCGACTGCGCGGCGGCCAGCCCTGAACTGCAGTCGACGGTGATAACCTTCGACCGCCATCCGCGCCAGGTGCTCAACATGGAGTTTCAGCCCAAGCTGTTGTCTACGCTCGACGAGAAGCTGGCACTGCTGTCAAAAACCGGTGCCGACAACTGCGTAGTGCTCCACTTCGATCGCGAAATGGCTGCCATGACGGCCTACTACTTTATGCGCGACGTGCTGCGCGACCGCCTGAACGTAAGAAAACTCATCATGGGCTACGACAACCGCTTCGGCCACAGCCGCACCGAAGGCTTTGACGACTATGTGGGCTATGGCCGCGAGATAGGCATCGAGGTGGTGCGCGGCAATGCTTTCGTGCTCAACGGCGTCAACGTAAGCTCCTCGGTTATACGCACATTCCTTTCCGGAGGCGAGGCCGACATGGCAGCCATGTGCCTTGGCTATCCTTACTTCTTTTCAGGTAAGGTGAAGGGCGGCTACCGTGAGGGACGCAAATTGGGTTTTCCTACGGCCAACATTGAGGTGGACGATGCGCAGAAGCTGATACCCGAGCATGGCGTTTATGCCGTGAAAGTAAGGGTGGAGGGCTGCGACGGTCTGCTCAACGGCATGATGAACATCGGCACAAGGCCAACCTTTGACGGTCATGAAACCACGCTCGAGGTTAACATCTTCGACTTTGAGGAAGATATCTACGGCCGGCAGGTAGACGTGCTGTTCTATCACCGCCTGCGCGACGAGCAGAAGTTCTGCTCAATCAAAAAGCTCGTAGACCAGCTGTGGCTCGACCGCGAAACTGCCGAAAAGATACTCGAAAGGGCGTGATTGCTAAGTGTGATGCGCTCATTCGCACGTATTTTTCCTGTTAAAACATAGTTTTATCACATAAATTCAAGAAATGAAGAAAGCATTATTATATCTGTTTGCATTCATCTGCATACAGTATTTCGTGTCGTGGGCGGTGTTTGCCGTGTGGCTTCTCGCCGCCGGCCATTCCTCGTCAGACGTGCTCGCCGTGCTTAATGGTCAGAAGCTTGAGCTGATAACCGCCCCCATGCAGATACTTTCGTGCGCCGTTTACAGCGCCCTCACGCTTGCGCTGTTTGTCTGGCGCAAGTGGGCCGTGCTCTCGCCTGCCTATCTGCGTTCAGGCAAGTGGGGCATATTCTTCTGGAGCGGCATAGCTTCGCTCGGCACTCTGCTGCCTTCGGTGTGGCTTCAGGGCCTTATGCCTGACTTGGCCAACACGTCAGAAGAAACATTCCGCCAGCTCATGAGCAGCCAGTATGGCTATTTTGTGCTCTGCCTGCTGGTTCCGTTTGTTGAGGAGACCGTGTTCCGCGGCGCCATCCTCAAGTCGCTTCTCGGCAGTTTCTCGCGTCCGTGGGTGGCCATATTGATATCAGCCGCCGTGTTTGCCGTCATCCATCTAAATCCTGCCCAGATGCCCCATGCCTTCCTCATTGGTCTGTTGCTCGGCTGGATGTATTACCGCACGGGGAGCATCCTGCCCGGTGTGGCCGTCCATTGGGTCAACAACACCGTGGTGTATGTCTTGTGCACGCTGTTCCCGCATATAGCCTCGATGAGCAGTCTCGACGGACTTTTCGGCGGCAATCAGAAGAGTGTGGTGCTGTCGCTGATATTCTCTATGTTCATATTCCTGCCCGCCATCTATCAGCTCAACATGCGGATGAAAAAGTAAAGAAAACTGATAATTTCCGTACGTTTAACGCCTTAGTAATATAGCGTTATTATAAGATACAACCGGCTCTTGTCTCGCTTTGGACAAGAGCCGGTTTTTTGTCAATAAGCCTGTTCGTGTAACCTTGTTATTATAACCCATTAATTTTAATGGATATTTTTGGATTTTTGATGTTGTTTTTTCGGTAATCTAAACTTTTTGCTTTGCTGACGATTTGTATTGAATATGGTTATTTGTTGTAATGATTTATAATAAATATTGTATATTTATCGATAAAACGTAATATTTTGTATAAAGTAATGTAATAAATTGATGAAAGTGTTATTATGTTGCACAAGATGTTGTAAATTTGCATTGAAGATCATGCAAAAAGAAAACATTAACGTGAAAAGATAATCATAATGACACCAACAATGATTAGATTTACGAAGATGCACGGAGCCGGGAATGATTATATTTATGTTAATACGTTGCTGTATAATATTCCTTCTCCTGTTGAGGCTGCCATAAAGTGGAGTTCGCGCCATAAGGGCATAGGCAGCGACGGACTGGTGCTGATAGGGCGCCCTGTGTCTGCCGATGCCGATTTTTCCATGCGCATATTCAATGCCGACGGTTCTGAAGCAATGATGTGCGGCAATGCCTCAAGGTGCATTGGAAAGTATCTTTATGAAAAAGGCATGACGTCGAGTCGTACTATACGCCTCGAAACTCTTTCGGGAATAAAGACTCTGAACCTGCATGTCTGCGGACAGAAGGTTGACAGCGTAACCGTAGATATGCTTGAGCCGCGCTTTGATGTGGCCGGACAGTTTGTGCCTAGGACAGACGCCGAGGCGGGAGGCATGCTTGAAGCCGGCGGAAAACTCTTTAAAGGCACGTTTGTGTCGATGGGTAATCCGCATTTCGTGATATTCACTGACGCTGAAGGCCTTGCCGACGTAGAGACCTACGGGCGCTTGCTGGAGCATCACGAGGCTTTCCCTGCACGCTGTAATATAGAGTTTGCCCATCTCGTTGAGAAAGACACACTGCGTACAAGGGTGTGGGAGCGTGGAAGCGGCATAACGATGGCATGCGGCACCGGGGCATGTGCCACGGCTGTTGCGGCGGCAAAGCTCGGAGTGGCAGGCTGCAGCAGTAAGGTCGTGATGGACGGAGGCACGCTCGAAATTGAATGGAAAGAAACTGACAATCATGTTTATCTTACTGGCGGTGCCGAATTTGTGTTTGACGGCGAGATACCGCTTCCCTGATAAGGTTGCGGATATAAGCATAAATCAGATTAGGTGAGTTTTTTAAAGACAAAAGATTGTATCAGGAATTTTTAGAAACAGGCAGAGGCCGGAATTAGGAACAGTCACAACATAGAAAAGAAAATAACTTAAACATCAATAAAAATAAATATGGCATTAATAAACGAACATTATCTAAAACTGACAAAAAACTATCTGTTTGCCGACATTGCGAAAAAGGTGAATGCCTTTAAGGTGTCGCATCAGAAGGCCAACGTGATAAGCCTTGGCATCGGCGACGTTACGCGTCCGCTGTGTCCTGCTGTTATCAAGGCCATGCACAAGGCCGTTGACGAGATGAGCACCAGGGAGGGCTTTCACGGGTACGGTCCTGAACAGGGATACATGTTCCTGCGTGAGGCTATCGTGAAGAACGACTATCTTTCGCGCGGCATACATATCGACCCGAGTGAGGTGTTCGTCAACGACGGTGCAAAGAGCGACACGGGCAACATTGGCGAACTGGTGCGCTGGGACAACAACTTCGGCGTTACCGATCCGGTATATCCCGTATATGTCGACTCAAACGTGATGTGCGGCAGGGCTGGTGCGCTTGTTGATGGCAAGTGGAGCAATGTTACCTACATACCATGCACGGAAGAGAACAACTTTGTGCCACAGATACCCGACCAGCGTGTCGACATAATATACCTGTGTTATCCGAACAACCCTACGGGAACCGTTATAACGAAGGAAGAACTGCGCAAATGGGTGAACTATGCGCTGAAAAACGACACTCTGATATTCTATGACGCTGCATACGAGGCTTATATTCAGGACGACGACATTCCCCATTCAATCTATGAGATAAAAGGGGCGCGCAAGGTTGCTATAGAGTTCAGAAGCTTCTCGAAGACGGCAGGATTCACCGGCGTGAGATGCGGCTATACGGTTGTGCCCAAGGAACTTACGGCTGCCAGCATAGACGGCAAGGAGCGCTATCCGCTGAATCCGATGTGGTATCGCAGGCAGTGCACCAAGTTTAACGGCACAAGCTATATAAGCCAGCGCGCAGCCGAGGCAATATATACCCCCGAAGGCAAGGAGCAGGTAAGGGAGACTATAAAATACTATATGGACAACGCCAAGATAATGCGCGAGACGCTGACATCTTTAGGACTGAAGGTGTATGGCGGCGTAAACGCTCCGTATCTCTGGGTGAAGACTCCGGGCAACATTGACAGCTGGAAGTTCTTTGAGCAAATGCTCTATGGAGCACAGGTGGTATGCACGCCGGGCGTAGGCTTCGGTCCGAGCGGCGAAGGCTTCGTAAGGCTTACGGCCTTCGGTGAGCGTGAAGACTGCAAGGAGGCCATGCGCCGCATAAGTCTGTGGATGCAGAAGTAGAATGCGGCAGGGCGCCGGGCCGTAAGGTTTCTGCTTGACGGGCGTAAGTACACACCGGGCGACGTGGCGTCATTGACATGTGGGTGAGTGGTGGCGTGTGGCGCATGTTATGCCAATTTAAGTCTGCGAAAGACTTACTTTGTATTATAAATTGCGCTATGAATGTAAAAAAAAGCAACATTTATCTCATAAAAAGGTGTCATAATGAAATTTAGCATTATCTTTGCATATGTTTTCAGATAAAGAATAGGCATAAGTATAATAAATAAAACTTTTTAACAATGACAAACTTAAGATTTCAGGTTGTTGAAGAGGCTTTCAAGAAAAAGCCGCTGGAAGTAATGGTTCCGCTGGAACGCCCGTCAGAATACTTCGGCAAGTATGTCTTCAATAGGGCAAAGATGTATAAGTACCTGCCTGCAGATGTATATGACAAGCTCATTGATGTCATTGACAACGGTTCGCGACTCGACCGCTCTATAGCCGATGCAGTGGCTGCCGGCATGAAGCAGTGGGCCGAGGAGAACGGCGTTACACACTACACTCACTGGTTTCAGCCGCTTACAGAAGGCACTGCCGAGAAGCACGACGCCTTCATAGAGCACGACGGCAAGGGCGGCATGATAGAGGAGTTCTCGGGCAAGCTGCTCGTACAGCAGGAGCCTGACGCAAGCTCGTTCCCCAACGGCGGTATCAGAAACACCTTCGAGGCACGCGGATATTCAGCCTGGGATCCCACATCACCCGTGTTCATCATGGACGACACGCTGTGTATTCCTACTATCTTCATCTCTTACACCGGCGAGGCTCTCGACTACAAGGCTCCGCTGCTGCGTGCCCTTCACGCTGTGAACACTGCCGCAACTGAGGTTTGTCATTATTTCGATCAGAGAGTAAAAAAGGTTACATGCAACCTTGGATGGGAGCAGGAGTATTTCCTCGTTGACGAGGGACTCTACAGCGCACGTCCCGACCTGATGCTTACAGGACGCACCCTGATGGGCCACGACTCTGCCAAGAACCAGCAGATGGATGACCACTACTTCGGCACCATCCCCGACCGCGTACAGGCCTTCATGAAAGACCTTGAGGTGCAGGCTCTCGAATTGTCAATCCCCTGCAAGACACGCCATAACGAGGTTGCCCCCAACCAGTTTGAGATAGCTCCTATATTCGAGGAGACCAACCTGGCCATCGACCACAACATGCTGCTCATGTCGCTCATGAAGAAAGTGGCACGCAAGCACGGCTTCCGCGTACTGCTGCATGAGAAGCCCTTCGCAGGCATCAACGGTTCGGGCAAGCACAACAACTGGAGCCTGTCTACAGACACCGGCGTGCTGCTGCATGCACCAGGCAAGACTCCTGAAGACAACCTGCGCTTCGTTACCTTCATCGTTGAGACTCTCATGGGCGTATACAGACACAACGGACTGCTCAAGGCTTCTATCATGAGCGCAACCAACGCCCATCGTCTGGGAGCCAACGAGGCACCTCCGGCAATCATATCTTCGTTCCTCGGCAAGCAGCTGTCAGAACTGCTCGACCATATAGAGAACAGCAACAGCAAGGACCTGTTCAACGTGGCAGGCAAGCAGGGCATGACGCTCGACATACCTGAGATACCCGAACTGCTCATAGACAACACCGACCGCAACCGTACAAGTCCGTTTGCCTTTACAGGTAACCGCTTCGAGTTCCGTGCCGTGGGCAGCGAGGCCAACTGTGCTTCGGCCATGATAGCCCTCAACACAGCCGTGGCTGAGGCTCTGACCGACTTCAAGAAACGCGTTGACGCCCTCATCGAGAAGGGACAAGACCAGACAAGCGCCATCATCGACGTGCTGCGTGAGGACATCAAGACCTGCAAGCCCATACGCTTCGACGGAAACGGATATTCTGACGAGTGGGTTGAGGAGGCCAAGCGCCGCGGACTCGACTGCGAGACAAGCTGTCCGCTTATCTTCGACAACTACCTGAGCAAGGAGTCGATAAAGATGTTTGAAGACATGAACGTGATGAGCGAGAAAGAGCTTGCTGCCCGCAACGAGGTTAAATGGGACACCTACACCAAGCGCATACAGATTGAGGCACGTGTAATGGGCGACTTGTCGATGAACCACATCATACCTGTGGCAACCCACTATCAGAGCCAGCTGGCCAAGAACGTTCAGAACATGCTGCAGATATTCTCTAAGGAGAAGGTTGAGAAGCTCTGCTCGCGCAACATCAAGATTATTGAGGAGATTGCCGAGCGCACGCAGATAATAGAGAACGGCGTTGACGAGCTTATCAACGCGCGCAAGGTGGCCAACAAGATTGAGAGCGAGCGCGAGAAAGCCATAGCATATCACGACACGGTGGCTCCAAAGATGGAGGAGATACGCTACCATATAGACAAGCTCGAGCTTATCGTTGCCGACGAGCTCTGGACTCTGCCTAAGTATCGTGAGCTGCTCTTCATAAGATAATAGCCAGACATTATCAATATAAAGACTGACGGCAGTGGGGCTGATGTGCCCCGTGTGTGCCGCCGAACATATAATTTTAACGTGACAATCTATTTCTTTTATTGATTGTTTTAAGTTAACTGACGGGAAGTCTCTGTGAAGAGGCCTCCCGTTTTATTTTGTGTTTTATCATGTTTTCCGTCCAGCTCATGGGCTTTGTTACGTGGTAAAAACTTATGACAAAAATATTTTCTGTTCTGGAAAATTAAAATACAACGGATGTTAATTTTATTGGATAAAAATGTTGCATGGTTAACATACATTTACTTTTATCATACTATTAAAGGAATAAAAGCATGAGTTTTTGAGTCTGAAAGCATGCTTTACGGACGAAAAGCGGGCATGTTTTGCAGCGTAAGTGGCCCACTTTTGCACCGTAAACGGCATAGTAATATTTTTTAACTATTGCAGTTTTGTCTCTTTTTAGGCATAAAGTGCTGATAATAAGGAAGATGACAAAACAGCAATGTTTTTCGTGTTTTTTGCGCCAAACTATGGCTTTGCCACGGGCATCGCTGTTCTGAGAGCGTCAAACGGACGGAATTTATCCGATTATTTTACAAAACGGCATTCCGGGCAGCATGACCTTTTGCTGCCGCCGGGTGCATCGGCTCTGTCCCGGCGTCATGCATACGAGTGCATTCCGCCGAGAAAATAGTTCACGCCGAAGTATGTCATCAGTATTGTGGCAAAGGCTGCCACCATAAACACGTGCCACGGCATGGGCCTACGCATCATCGGGAGCGACGTCCCGTGTGCAGCCGCGGCATACACCATGAAGGTTATCAGCGCCCACACCTCCTTGGCGTCCCAGCTCCAGTAGGTGCCCCACGACACGTTAGCCCACACCGCGCCTACGAATATGCCCACGGCCAGGGCTGCCATGGCAGGATAGTAGAACAGCTGCGACAGGGCGCGCAGGGCTGCAAGCTGCGCGGCGAGCCCCTCTGCACGACTGCCCCTCATGGCGCGCAGCAGCAGGGCCGTGATGCCGCAGATGAAGGTGAGCGAGAGCAGGGCGAAGGCCATCATTATCACCGACACGTGGATGCTGAGCAGGGGCGACTGCAGCACCGGCATGATGTGGGTTATCTGCGGATCCATCTGGCTTATGTGCGACACGAGCAGGAAGAAGCCCGACATGATGAAGCCGAAGGTGAGCACTATGGCGAAACGGCGGCACAGCAGCAGCGACGCCGTCATGATTATCCATGCCATGAGCAGCATCGTCTCGTAGCCGTTTGCCATGGGTGCGGTGCCCCTTATCAGCCAGCGCAGAGCCACGCAGAGAGTGATCGCCGCGAAAGAAAGCAGCATGACAGCTACTGCAATTTTCATTAGCATGCTGCCGCGTAAGGTGCGCCTTGTGGGGCGTGTCATAAGCCAGAGAACGGCAAACAGCGTGGCGAAGCCCATGCCGAGGTTGAGCATGAAGAGAATGGTGGCAAAGGGCACGGCGTTATACAGCCGTTCGGCCCGCGTCTGCATGTCAGAAGGCAGCGAGCTGCCGCCGTTTTTGTGCTGATAGCGCAGCATCTTGTCGGCAATGTTGCCCACAGAAGCCATGTTGCCTGCCAGTGCCTCCTGATATATCAGCGAAAATACGTTCTGCATATACTGTCTGTCGGCCGGGGCTACGGCAGAGTCGGGCATGATGTCTGTTGGGGCATACCATGTGGTGTTGCCGTTGACGGTATACGGAAACACCTTCAGCTGCTTGCCGCGCCGCAGGTCCATCACTAGCTGTATGCGCGCGTCTACGTCGGCCACCTGGCGGTGAAACTCGTCGTCGTGCCCGTTGTAGTATTCGTTCAGGTAGGGGCCAATGATGTATCCGCCCATCATGTCGTTGAAGAAGGTGTTTATGGCGCAGTGGCGGGGCAGCTGCAGCCTGTCGCGCAGGGCGCCGCCCTTCAGTCTGAGCAGCGGCTCGCGGCTCCACTCGTCAGGCCACATCACGAAGCCCAACAGCACCTGTTCCGCCGTGTAGCCGCCGTAGCTTGCGCTGCCGCACAGTTTCTTCGTGAAGTCTATGGCGAGAGTCTGCAGCGGGCATACGCGGTTGTTGTAGAGAACATACAGCCGTCCGAACTTGTCGGCCGTCTCCTTGGGCAGCGTTGTTGCGCCGTGAGCCATAAACGTAGTGGCGACAAGCAGCGCAAAGGTCATCATTCCCTTTCTCACGATGTCGCTGCGCAGCAGGCGGCGATAAGGCCCCTTGGGGTCGATGAGCATCCATATCACGGCTATGAAGAGCAGGGCGTAGCCGCAGTAGGTTACGGGTATGCCCCACGGGTCGCGGTTGACCGAGAGCACGCTGCCGCGCATGTCGGGGTCGTAAGACATCTGATAGAGCCTTACAGACTTGTAGCTGAATATGTTGTTCATCGACACAAGTGCCTCTGTGGTCTTGTCGCCGTCGGTAACGGTGAGCCTTGTTACATAGTCGGCCGCGGCCTTTGTGCCGTCGTGGTAGTGTATGTCGAACGACTTCAGCCTTAGCTTGAACGGCAGCGTGTGCCGTATGTCGCCGTCTTTCGTGCTGACCACATACTTGTCGGTTGTCTCGCCGAGCCGCAGCCTGACCGTGCCTTGCGATGCAGACACATGGGTGAGCAGGGCGCCGAGCAGTATCACGACGAACGATCCGTGGAGCAGCAGCACCGACGCGCACCTTACGCGCCTCTTCACGATATACGCCACGCCTGCTGCCGCCACCAGTGCCCACATGGCGGCAAACCACCATGAGCCGTATATGGTGTCGGCAACATAGTCGCTGCCCATGTATTTCTCTGTTATCGTGGCCGTAGCCATTATCGTTATGATGCTCACGTAAAGAGCAAGGAGGGAACGGGAAAGGGTCATGTATTTTTAGGAGTTAAAGGAGTTAGAAGTAGTTATCGCCAACAAGTTGGCTAGGAGTTAAAGTCAATAGTCTTGTTGCTTCTTATCAACCACTACGTATTTGGATTTTTCACTTTTGTAAGACGGGAGTTAGAGTAGTTAAAGGTGTTAAAGTCAATAGCATTGCTCTTTAGGAGTCAAAGCAAAAATATTTATTGAATTACTTATTCACAATATTCAAAAGGAGTAAAGCCACAAGACATATGACTTTAACTCCTTTAACTACTAAAAATCATCATATCGCCTGCAGGAACTTCACCACGGCGTCGCGGTCGGCTTTGCTGAGGTTATAGAACTTTGCTGCCGAGGCGTATGCGTCGCTCTCCTTGCTGTAGGCATGCCACATTATTGCCTCTATCTCGTTGCGTGCGCGGCAGTCGTGCAGACGGTCTTGTGCACCGGTGTTAATCAGCGACAGACCGCGGCCCCATAGCGGTGTGGTGCGGCACCATGAACCGTGAATGTCGTTGATCATGTGCAGACGGTGCTGCACGAAGTCAGAGTAAGGATAAATCTTCTGGCGCGGATACTTAGGCAGCGGCTTGCCCTTTATCACGTCGGGCGTCCAGTAGTTGTCGTCGCCCGTTGTCCACGACGGACGGTGGCATGTGGCGCAGCCCATCTCCATAAACAACTTCTTGCCGCGCTGCACATCAGGGTCGTTAAGGTTGCGGGCGCGAGGTATGGCCAGTCCGCGGTGCCACACCATGAAGGCGTAGAAGTTGTCGTTGCTCATCTCTGGCTCAAAGTTGTGCCACTGGTTGTCAAACTGGTTGGTGCTTGGTGACAGCAGATTCTTCACGGCGTCGGCAATGCCGCTGTCAGTTCCGTCGGCATAATACGGCGACGTAGGGTCGCTCTTTATCGCAGCAATCACATCCTGATTCTTCGACATCGCCAAGGCCCATGCGTCGGTGGTGTAGAGCTTCGGGCGGTCAGGACGGCTCACGTTCGGAATGTTCCACATGGCGTTGGCTCCTGCGCCGTCCTGCAGGCTGGCACGTGTCAGCGCATAGGTGTAGCGCTTTATCATCCCCGTGACGGGAGTGCCGTCGGCCAGCGCGCCCGGCGAAGTCCAGTTGGTGTAGTAGGCCGTAGATGCCCAGTCGTTGGCGGCCTTGTCCCACATGGCAGGGTTAAGCTCTATGTATTTAGCCTCCTCTTGATACTGCTTCTTGAGCGAGTCCTCGGGTATGGCGTCAATGAGGCCCGTGCCCATTATGCCTATCGTCGACTCCAGGCGCACGGCAATGTTGGTAGGCTTAGGGTCGGTGTTGAACGCATCCTGCGAAATGGTCACTTCGGGATATATGAGCTGATATTTCTCGCCGTCGGGAAACTCCGTTGCCGACAGTCCGCTCGGCATCGTGCCTTCCACGGTTTTCCATGTCATGCTGATTTTGTCCTCGTCAACGGGCGGAAGAAACGGTGACACGGCCTGTGTCTGCGGCATGCCCGTAACCTCGCTGATGTAGGGACCGTCGTTGCTGTTGGCCCCGTCTTCGGGATGATATATCACGAGCAGGTAGCCGTTGCCGAAGCCTGCTTTGTACGACTCCTGCCGTTTGCCGTGGCCGTAGCCCGGATGGCAGTCGATGCACGACTTTCTGACCGATGCCGGTCCGAGACCGTTGAATGGCGGAGTGCTCGTGTTGAAGTTGCGCTCAAAGAACACCTCGCCGAGATGAAACTCACTTAGCAGTCCCATTTCGTCTACTATAGGGGCGTCGTCTTCATAGCAGCCCGCGCCTACGTTTTCGGTAGTGCCGAGCTTGCCGCCCGGATACCATTCGTCGGCCGAGAAGTTGCCCACATCCTGTCCGACATACTCAATGTCGCCCGTGTTCTCCGGCAGACGCTCATCGTCAGTGCAGGCCTGAAACGACAGGCAGGCACACGCCGCGAGGGCGGCAAAATGGCAGTTTCTGATACTTATAAATTTCATAATATGCTGTTTTAAGATTATTTTGTCTTTGCTTTCTTTATCGGTTCAGCGATTGCTCTTGCCTTTCAGGCGTAAAGTTACGCCACGCAGACCGTGTGACGGCTTGCCGTGGCATAACTTCTAATAACCTTTAAAAAGTATTGTCAGTTGGCTGCAATCCATGTTGATGCTGCCGTCAGACTGGCGTCGAGCGCTTCTATGGCAGCTATGGCATCAGCCACACACTGAGCTTTGGGATTGTCAACAAAGGCAGTGCCGCTGTTCTGGCATGCCGTAAGTTTATCGAGAGAGTTCTTTATGTTTGTCTCAACCGTGGCGGCAAGTTCCGGGTTATACTTTTTCAGGTACGCCATGATCGACTTGCTTTCGTTGCGGTTGCCTTCAACGCCGCCGTATATGCTGTTCTCTATGCTTATGATGTTGTCGTAGAAGTCATAGAAGGAGCGCTTGCTGTAGGGCGACTCAATGTAGTTGGGGTCTTCGCCGCTGTAGGCCAGTCCCATCTTCTGTGAGTACACTTCTTTCGCAATATTCTCGCATCCGCTCAGCAGGATGGTGCTTGCCACCTCACGCCACATTGCATAAGTGCTTCCGGCCTGACCGGCGTTGAGCATGTTTGTGCCATAAGAGTTGTTGCCGCTGCCCACGGTGCAAGGCAGTTCACACTCGTCTATCACACGTGTGCGCTGCTCTTCGGGTGCGTCGGCGTTCCATGATACGTTGAGCTGATAGCAGCGGTCGCGCAGGTCGCCGGCAACGGCTGTGGCATAAATCAGTTCTTCAAGACCTGTAACGTTTGTTGCCACCTTAACAAAATCAGGGTCGTCTTCAACGCCGCGCAGCTTCTCTATCTTGCGGTTGGCGCCGTCGCGGAAGATGATAAACTCAATGCCGTGGAATCCCAGCAGCTCCTGTCCCAGCTTGTTGGCTGCATAGGATATGCCGTCTTCGCCGTCCATGTTGGCCACTTTGTCGGTGTTCTTCAGCTCTGTGGCCAGTCCTTCCAGGTCGAGTGGCCATGTGTCGATGTGCGGATCGATGCCGAAGTCGGTTGCTGCGCCGAACAGGAATGCCTCGCTCTTTTCCCAATAGGCGCGCGCACTCAGGAATGTGGCGCAGATGTTGTCAATCTCTGTCTGCGTAACCGAGTTCGGGTCTGTCTTAAATTTTTCCTTCACGGCATACAGCTGTTCGTAAAGACTGTTTGTCTCGGCAGCCAGACTTCCGTATGTTGAATATACAACGTCGTTTACATACACGCCTGCCGCCTCTTTCAGGAAGGCTTCTTTCTCTGTCAACGCACTGCCGTCGTCGATATCGTCATCGTCGCTGCATGACGAAAAACCAAACATTACTGCTGCTCCGAGCATGAGTGCAAGGGGCAATTTAAAGATTTTTTCCATAGCTTACTTTGTTTTTATATTAATACTTGTATCGTTTCTTCTATACATTCAGGGTGTCCGGCTTCGTCGTCTTACAGGAAGAATCCCTGATATGCCACACCTATCGACACCGAAGGCTCGTCGTTGTATTTTGATTTGAGGAATCTCTTTGAGTATTCGCCCTTCACGACAATCTGCGGAACAGGGTAGTAGTTGAGGCCTACGGCCATGCGGTTGCGGTCGGTATATTCGTAGTCGGCCTGGTCGGCGGCAGGAATGTATGAGTCGTAGTACTCATATCTGCCAAAGGCATACAGCTTTTGGTTCTTGTTTCTGAGCTTGGGTATCTGTGAGAAAATGTCGTATCCGGCCTCGATGCCTGCCGCTACGGCATTCTTGCCTACGGGCGACTTCTTATAAGGTGCGCCGCTCGACACGAGGTTGCGCTTTATGGCGCTTATCTTCGATGCGTCGCTCACGTATCCGTAGTCGGCGTTGCCTCTTACAATCCAGTTGTGGCCCGAGTAGGTGAAGTCGAAAGCTCCGATATATACGTTGCCCTTAACCTTGTCGTTGGCCTTGCCTTCGCCTTCCATGTCGTGCGGATAGGTGTTGTGCATCGACTGTCCGTAGTATCCGCTAAGACCGATGCGCAGGCCCGGAATGGTGTAGTTGTCGATGCGTGCGGCAAAGCCATACTTGTTGGCCACCTTAAATTCGAATGGCGAACCGGCACCGTTCTGCACCCAGTTGTCGCGGTCGAACATGAAGGCGTCGAGTCCGGCGATGAACTGCAGCTCATAACGGAAGTCGCCCGAGCGGCCCCAGAAACTGATGCCTGTGTCGTGCCATGTGCAGGGAAGAATGGTAGATTCGCCTTCGGGACGGTAGACTGTAAAGAAGTTTAGCGGCTCATGATGGGCGTTGGTGAGGCCTACGGGCACTACTATATGTCCGATACGGATATTTGCCCAGCGTGCGAACGACTTCTGAATCCAGAACTGCTCCAGCTCCACCTCGCCGCCTTTCTCGGTTTCCTGTTCCCATTCGCCGGCCTCTTCAAACTCTTTCTCAACGGCACCGCCTGCTCCGCCGTGCTCAAACTCAATCTCGCTCGACATGCTCCAGCCCTTTCCGAAGTCGTAGCTTATGTATATCACGGCATGCGGAATGTCGAAGCGGCCGTGGCTCGGATCGTTCTTATACTGGCTTGCGTTAGAATAACGATAAACGTTGTCGCTGTAGAAGTTGCGCGTCAGTGCCACCTCGCCATATCCGCCAATGCTCAGGCGGTTTCCCTTGGCGTGCTGATACACGCTGTCGGCAGCCGAATGTTGTGCCTGCATCTGTGCGGAAGTGAACAGAATGGCTGCGGCACATGTCAGAAAAGTTTTTCCCGTTAAGTTCATTTATGTCTTATTTTTTGATTTTTCGATGCAAAGGTAATGGCTTGTAAAAATGTTTACAATACTTAAAAATCGGTAAAATAAGATTAAATGAATGTGCGTTTCTAATCACCAAAAAGGGTGATGGCCGGCCTGTTTTCATGCCTTGCACGGCACGATGAGCCATGTTTGGCAGCGTTAAGTGTGCTGGGGTGTGAAAACAGAGCGCCGCATATACCTGCAAATAGGTATATGCGGCGCTAATAATAAATGGGTATGCTGTCAGCCTTGCTATGGCTTAGGCATTGCTTGTCAGAGCATTACAGCTGTTTTTCGAGCCATGCAATGATGCCGTCGCAGGCATCTTCGATAAGGTCGAGAGCCAGCTCGAAGTCGGCATCGCCTCCGTAATATGGGTCGGGCACGGTGTCGTATTGCGGATGATGGGTCATGAAGTCGGCCGTACACATTATCTTATTGCGGTCGTCGTCGTTGCGTGCCACGCGGTTAAGGTCGGCCACGTTCTGATGATCCATCGCGAAAACATAGTCGAAGCGGCTGAAGTCGGCAGGCTTAATCTGTCTTGCCCTGCTGCTCAGGTCGTATCCGCGGCTTGCCCCGTGGCTTCTCATGCGGCGGTCGGGCAGCTGCCCTTCGTGCCATGAACCGATGCCGGCAGAGTCTACCTCAATGCGTCCTGCCAGGCGCTTGTTGTCTTCGAGCTTATATTTCAGTATTGCCTCGGCAGCCGGAGAGCGGCATATATTGCCGAGACACACAAAGAGAAGAGACTTCTTGTCAACTGGTTTCATAATCAGAAAATAATCTTTGTTGTTGTATAGTGATGAAGATGAGCCGCGCATGGCTTATTTGTCAACCACCGGGCGGCGCTTTACCACTGCCGGATTGCCTGCCGCGAGCGAGTCGTCGGGTATGTCTTTTGTAACCACGCTGCCGGCAGCAATGATGCAGCGCTTGCCTATCGTTACGCCCGGACACACGATAACACTGCCGCAGAGCCATGTGTCCTCGCCTATGGTTACAGGATAAGCTGTCTCTATCGTACCGCGGCGCGGCACGTAGTCCATCGGATGCTGCGGCGTGTATATCTGGCAGTTGGGGCCTATAAGCACGTTGTCGCCTATGGTAATGCGGCCTCCGTCGAGCATCACGCAGTTGTAGTTTACGAACACGTTGCGCCCCATGGTTATACCGTTGCCATGGTCGCAGTGGAACGGCGGGCACACCACGCTGTCCTCCGGTATGCCGGGTATGAGGTCTTCAATCATCTCACGGTAGCAGTCGTCTGTTATGGTGACTGTCTGCAGCCTGGCACACAGCTTCTTTGCGTGGTCAAGACTCTTGAATATCTCCGGGTCGGAGAAGTTGTAGAGCTGGCTGCTGCGCATTTTCTCAAATTCGGTCATGTGTCTTGTTGATATTTTGTTATAATGGAATATTCACTTTCTTGCCGTCCTTCTTTACTATAACGGCCGGATTGCCCACCACGGTGCAGTTGTCGGGCACATCCTTATATATAACTGTGGCGGCGCCAATCCTGACGTTGTTGCCAATCTTTACCTTGCCGAAAACCATCGAACCCGTGTATATGCTCACGTTGTCGCCAATGGTGGGGCGTCCGTCCTTGCCGTTGCCGAGCGTAACGAGGTGCAGGCAATAGAAGTTGCGGCCTATGCTGTCGGCGTTGAGATAGGTTGAATAAGAATGCTCTAGATGGCATCCTTCGCCTATCGACGGGCACGTTATATGGAGCGACTTGTCCTCGGGCATGAGCCACTTGATGAACACGGAGCGGTATTCGCCAAGGCGATAATAGAACAGGTTGCGGAACACCTTCTGCCGTGTGCACACCTTAATAAAGGTAAGTATGCCGCCCTTGCCTTCTCCGTAAGGCTCAAGGTCGGCGTCAATGGTCTTCCTGAAGCGCAGATATAGCAGTATGTGCGGCAACATTCTCAACGTTGAGGCTGAGAGCAGGGCGCATTGTGTGTAAGGGTTCATGATGTTTCAGGTTGATGTTTTTATAACTTTTTATGCCGTCATGCCGGCTTATTTGTATGCCTGCATTGCAGACGCGGGGCTATTTTCGTCCGAAGTCGGCCGGAATGTCTCCCCATTTGCGCGTGTCCCACTGGATGAGTTCCGTGCGGAACGTGTGCGTGCGCAGCCAGTTTTCGGCTCTTGCTATGACGTTATACAGCTGTGCGGTCTTGGCCGTGCGCTCCAGTTTTGTCTTACACTGCATCTTCCTTACCCATGTTATGGCTGTGAAGCTGTCGCTGTATATGGTCTTCTTGATGCCTTTCTGCTCCATAAGCGCCAGTGCATGCACGATGGCAAGGAATTCGCCAATGTTGTTTGTTCCGAACACCGGACCGTAATGAAACACCACAGCGCCCGTAGTAAGGTCGATGCCCCTGTACTCCATCTGTCCCGGATTGCCGCTGCACGCCGCGTCAACAGCCCATGCGTCAGCCTTAACTTCCAAAGGAAGAGGCAGTACTGTGTCATTACGATAATCTGGAGGATTACAGTTAGTTAATTCATAGTTCATAATAACTGGTATTTAGTGGAGCAGTTTATATTGAGCACCTTGGCTGATGAAATAAGATAAGTTGATATCATGAAAGATAAAGGAGTTAGAGCAGTTGAACAAAACTAAAATCACGCCTTGAAGGCATTTGACTTTAACTACTAAGCTCACACCGTGAGCGATAACTACTTTAACTACTCTAACTCCTCAACAATTATTACATACGTTCCGGCATTTCGATTCCGAGCAGGCGCATGCCGTTCTTCAGAGTCTTGGCCACGTTCTTGGCGATGAGCAGGCGCAGAGCCTTCTCGTCGTCAGTGTCGGCGCCGAGGATGCTGAAGTCATGATAGAACTGGTTGAACTCCTTGGTCAGCTCGTAGCAGTAGTTGGCTATGCCGCTTGGGCTGTAGTCTATGCCGGCCTGGCGCACGGCTGCCTCATATTCGTTCATCTTCTGTATCAGTTCTGTCTCCTTGACGCTCAGGTTTACGTTGCCGCTGAATGCCTCGGGCACTGCTATGCCCTGAGCCTCGGCCTTGCGCAGGATGCTGCGTATGCGGGCGTAAGTGTACTGAATGAACGGACCTGTGTTGCCGTTGAAGTCGATTGACTCTTCTGGATTGAACAGCATGTTCTTGCGGGCGTCAACCTTCAGGATGAAGTATTTGAGTGCACCCATACCAACCATGCGCGAAACCTCGGCACGCTCCTCGTCGCTCATGTCGGCAAACTTGCCCAGCTCCTCGCTTGTGCGGCGTGCGTCGTCTATCATCGCTGCTATCAGGTCGTCGGCGTCAACCACCGTTCCCTCGCGGCTCTTCATCTTGCCGTTAGGCAGCTCCACCATACCGTAAGAGAAGTGGACAAGCTCCTTGCCCCACTTGAAGCCGAGGCGGTCGAGCAATATTGACAGCACCTGGAAGTGATAGTTCTGCTCGTTGCCCACAACATAAATCATCTTGTCTATAGGATAGTCGTTGAAGCGCATCTCTGCCGTACCGATGTCCTGAGTCATATACACCGATGTGCCGTCAGAGCGGAGCAGCAGTTTCTGGTCGAGGCCCTCGTCAGAGAGGTCGGCCCATACGCTGTTGTCGTCCTTGCGGAAGAAGAGTCCCTTCTCGAGTCCTTCCTCCACCTTTGCCTTTCCCTTCAGATAAGTCTGCGACTCATAGTATATCTTGTCGAAGCCTACGCCCAGAGCCTTGTAAGTCTCGTCGAATCCGGCGTAAACCCATGAGTTCATCTTCTCCCACAGTGCGCGCACCTCGGGGTCGTTGGCTTCCCATTTCACGAGCATGTCGTGAGCCTCCTTTATCAGCGGAGCCTCGTCCTTGGCCTTCTTCTCGGCCTCTTCGTCGGTCATGCCCTCAGCCTTAAACTTAGCCTCAAGCTCCTTAACCTCCTCGCGGTAGTGCTTGTCGAAGGCCACATAGTAGTCGCCAATCAGGTGGTCGCCCTTCTTGCCGCTTGTCTCGGGTGTCTCGCCGTTGCCCCATTTCAGCCATGCCAGCATCGACTTGCAGATGTGTATTCCGCGGTCGTTCACGATGTTGGTCTTTACAACGCGGTTGCCGTTGGCCTCCATAATCTGCGCAAGGCTCCATCCAAGCAGGTTGTTGCGCACGTGTCCCAGGTGGAGCGGCTTGTTGGTGTTGGGCGATGAATACTCTATCATCACCAGCGGAGCGTCGGCTCCAGCCTTGCGCTCGCCGTAGTGCTCGTCGGCGCTGATGGCGTTGAGCAGCTTGATCCACGACTGCTGTGCCAGCACGAGGTTAAGAAATCCCTTGACCACGTTGAAGCGCTCAACGTGCTCGCAGTTTTCAACAAGCCAGTTGCCAATGGCCTCGGCCGTGGCTTCGGGCTTCTGTCTTGATATCTTTAAGAACGGAAAAACCACCAGGGTAAGGCTACCCTCAAACTCGCGTTTTGTCTTCTGCAGCTGAACCATGTTCTCTGTGATGTCGGCTCCGTAAAGCTCCTTCACGGCCTTTATCACGCTGCTGCTAATCTCACCTGCTATATTCATTTCTTTAGTTTGTTATTTCTCTTTCATCTTTTTGCTTTGCAAAGGTAAGCAATTTGTTTGAAAATAAGAACTATACGCGGCATGAACAATAAAAAATAAGGGCAAACCGTTTGCCGCGTGAGCCGAAATCTGCCGCACGGCATACAAAATACGCTCTGATGTTGCCGCCGGCCGTGGCGTTCGGGCGTCAGGGCGCAGACCGGTTATGCGCCTGTGGTTATGCTGCGGCTTGATGTGATATGTAAAATAATTTTACCATTCGCCGTCCGTTTGACGCTCTCAGAGCAGCGGTGCTCTCCGCTGCAGCGTGGTTTTGCCGTAAAAATAGCGAAAAATGAATGTTTTGTGTAATATGTTGATATGCCGTGATTTACGCCGGTTGTGTGCCGCTTTGCGGTTTTCTGCTTGCCGTTATACGGCTGTTTGCGCTGCAAAAGGTGGCCTTTTACAGTGCGAAAACATGCCTTTTGCATGCTGAAAGGCATGCTTTTGGCTGCCGAAATCATAAGTTTCGGCGGCTAAAAACTGCCGGAAAGTAAAGAAAGGTTAATTTATTGCATGGTATAACGTATGTCTGTTAACATACATTATACTTTGTTTTTCTGGATTGAAAAATAATTTTGTCCTGACTTTTTACCGTTTCCCGTATGCCTTAATCTCCGCTCATGGCATGCAGGATTGCCCATATAACACTTTCTGTGAGTCATATTTCCAACGCGTGTCATGGCCATTGGCATACCGTGAAGCCATATCGTGGCGGATGGTATGGCTTAAAACTCCTCACAGTCGAGACACTCTCTTATTATGTCCATGTCGAAGCCGCGGCCCATGGCAAACCTTATCAGTTTGGCGTTAAGCTCATATTCGCTTGCCGCCTTTATCGTCTTGCGCTTGCTCTGCAGCAGGGGGCGCAGCACGGCGATGTATTCTTCGGCGTCAACCTCACCGAGCGCGCCTGATATTATGTCGCGCGGTATACGCTTCATCATCAGCGCCTGTTCCACCTTTCGGCGTCCCCATTTGTTGTATCGTATCTTGTCGCGCACGAAGAAGCGGCAGTAGCGCTCCTCGTCGATATACTTTTCGTCAACAAGCCGCTGCATTATGCGTTCCTGCACGTCGTCGGGCAGCTGCCAGCGCGCCATCTTCTCGCTCATCTCGTGGCGGCAGTGCTCGGCTGCGGCGCACATGGCCGACAGCTTGAAGAATGCCTCCTGTTCTGTTATCTGTTTCATCTTTTTGTCATGTTGTGCCGGCACTGCCGGCTCTGTGTATGTTGCCGTGTTGTCTGTTTGCGCTATTTTGCCGCTACGCCTTTACGCCCTTTGCCATGCGTTGCTTGCCGTACATGTCGCTGCGCAGCTCTACTGCCGTCATGCCTTCGGCCTGCATCATGCGGCAGGTGTCGTCGGCATATATCGGGTTAATCTCAAAATACAGCCGTCCGCCCTTGCTAAGCGTCTGCACCGCAAGGCGCGTTATGGCGCGGTAGAACAGCAGCGGGTCGGCGTCGGGCACGAATAGAGCCGTGTGAGGCTCATGTTCCAGCACGTTGACGGCCATGTCCTTCTTCTCTTTTTCGCAGATATATGGCGGATTGCTCACTATCACGTCCCATTCGCCTTCAGGCTTTGCGTTGAGCGCATCCTGCTTTACGAAGTTTACGTTGGCGCCAAACCGCTGTGCGTTCTCGCGTGCCACGTCGAGCGCATCGGCTGAGATGTCCCACGCCGTAACCTTGCTTTCCGGCATGTCGAGCTGCAGCGTTATGGCTATGCAGCCGCTTCCCGTGCCGATGTCGAGCACCTTCGGGCTGCCCGAAGCCTTGCTGTCGGCTGTTATCCACGCGCAAAGCTCCTCGGTCTCGGGGCGGGGTATGAGCACACCGGGGCGGACACTGAACCAGCGCCCGCAGAATTCGGCGCGCCCGAGCACATACTGCACAGGCTCGCCTTTCATAAGACGCCCGAATATCTTGTTCAGTTCTGCAGTCTTTTCTGCCGTCATCTCTTCAACGGCTCCGCACAGGATGTCGGCCTTCGACAGTCCGAAGCAGACATCTAGCACATAGTCGGTAATGGCACGCGCCTCACCGTTGCCATACAGCGGTTCGAGTGTGCGCCACAGTTCACGGTATGTCATTCTTCATTCTCCTTTCCTTCATCTTTGCGTGCGCGCTTTTTCTTCGGCAGTCGTCCGCTCTTGCGCAGCGCCTCCGATATTATCCATTGCAGCTGTCCGTTGGTGGAACGAAACTCGTCGGCAGCCCATTTCTCTATGGCTGCCATCGTCTCTGAGTCCACACGCAGGACAAAGCTCTTGGTGTTGTTGTCTTTCTTCATCTTCTCTGTTTGCGGGTTTGCTTCCGGCGGCCTTATGGGCTGCTGCCGTTTATGCCCGTATTGTGTCTTTATCTTTGTTCAGCGAAGCCCTGTATTCGGGCGAGCGGTAGTACAGATAATAGCTCATGTAAGAATGAAACACTTTGTATATGAGCAGAATCAGCAGTGCGAACCAGTCGTTCATCTTCTTTATCATCACAGAAATCATGCCTTCATAGCCGTTGGAAATCAGCGATAGAATCATTATAGTGACGACATATCCTGCCAGGCTGGTGATTATGCCTGCCGTGATAAACAGCCATCTGCTTCGCAGATACAGTCTGTTGGGCCATGAGCCGAGCGTAATCTCACGTTTCAGCGGCTTTCCGCGCAGCCATGTGAAATATGCCCCATAGCCTAAGATGCCTATGGCTATAAGACTCATAATAATCGAGACTATCGGCTCCGGCATTCCTTCAATGGCTATACATGCAAGGGTGAACAGCACAACGAGCAGCCCTATGCCGATATGTATTTTGCCATAAAGCCTTGCGCTGCAGCTGTATTTCGTTATGCTTATGCTGCTTAGATATTGTTTAATCATGTTTCATTCCTCTTTGTTTGCCGTATAATCAATATCAGTCGACCTTCTTCCGCGATGCTTCGGGTGAGCGGTAATATTCGTAGAAGTCGACGTATGACTTCAGAACTTTATACAAAACCAGGATAAACATCCAACCGAAAGTGGCCAGTTCTTCAGATAATCTCTGGATGGTAAGTCCGTCAATGCCGTCGCCTATGAGTGTTAGTAGCGTCGTGAAGACAAATATCAGCAGAAAGCCTGCCCCAATGCCCACTGGCATATACAGTTGTCTGTAGCGCAGGTACATGCGGTTGCTGAAGCCTCCAAGCGTAACCGTGTCGCTTATGGCACCCTTGCGGAACGCCCAGCGGTAGATGCCGGTGCTCAGCATCAGTAGGAGTACGATGTATGAAAGTATCGTTGTGCCGTTATACCAGCAGTCAATCTTCCAGCAGCGCAGCAGCCAAAGGGCTGTCAGCGGCAGACCGACACACACGTTGACCTTGCCCGACAGCTTTGGCGAACGGCTGAATTCCATTTGTTGTTTCTTGCTTTTCTTCTTTAGCATGGGATGGGTGTTGTGGGAGATATTTGACTTATGGGAGCTATGCCGTCGGCATGACAGCGCGCTCCCAATTATGAATTCTTAATTGTGAATTATGAATTGTATCAGTGGTTCAGCGTTCCGGTGTTGATGACGGGCTGTGCCGTATCGTCGCCGCAGAGCACAACGAGCAGATTGCTCACCATGGCTGCCTTCTTCTCCTCGTCGAGTTCCACTATCTCCTCGTCCGAAAGCTTGTCGAGAGCCATCTTCACCATCGACACGGCACCCTCCACAATCTTCTCGCGTGCGGCAATAACAGCCGTTGCCTGCTGGCGGCGCAGCATCACAGCCGCAATCTCGGGAGCATAGGCCAGATAGTTGATGCGGGCCTCAATTACCTCAATACCTGCCATTACAAGGCGCTCGTCAATCTTAGCTTCAAGTTCCTTGTTTATCTCGTCGCTGCCGTCGCGCAGAGTCAGTTCGCCGTTGTCCTGCTCGCCGTCGTCGTAGGCATACTGTCCGGCCACCTGTCGCAGGGCGGCGTCAGCCTGTATGCGCACAAACTTCTCGAAGGCGTTCATTATGTTGGCAGTCTTTGCACTTGCAGCAGCAGCGTCGCCGGCGGCCTTCGACTCGGCCATGGTCTGAGCGTCAATCTCGAACATTGCCTTGTATGTATCTTTCAGTTTCCACACCAGCACCATACCGATCATCACCGGGTTGCCCGTCTTGTCGTTCACCTTTATAGGTTCGGCGTCGAGGTTGCGTGCACGCATCGAAAGTTTCTTGGTGGTGATAAACGGATTAATCCAATGGTAACCGGGCGTGTTGAACGTGCCGCGGTACTTGCCGAAGAACATCATCACGCGCGCCTCGCCCGGCTCAACCTTCACGAAACCGCAGCTGACGATGATATTGACAATGAACAGTATGCCGCCTGCCACGCCTGAAGCTATGGCCGTGGCGCCACTGAATATCGTGGGCGAAAGAGCAATCAGACCTACCGATGCAATGTAGAGAAACAGGTTGAGAACGAGCATGCCGATGCCGTTGAGTGTCATACCTTTGAAAATGAATTCCTTGTTTTCCATAAATAAGGTGTTTTTTGGGTTATAAATAAGAGTTTGTTATGATATCAAAATGATATTACAAAGATAAGCGTTTTTGGTCTTATGTTGTATAGAAAGAACCGTATTTTTAAGATTTTTTTATAAACCTGCAGTGTCTCAGGAGTGAAGTAAAGGAAGAATCTTGCGCCGGTAAATTTCTGTTTCTCGTTCACTTGAAGTATATTTGCAGCATGGAACAGACTGAAAAAGACAAAATGTATATGCGCCGGTGCCTTCAACTGGCACGCTGCGGACGGCTTACGGCAAGGCCAAACCCTATGGTGGGGGCCGTTATTGTGAGCGAAGAAGGCCGCATAATAGGCGAGGGATATCATATAAGATGCGGCGAAGGCCATGCCGAAGTGAACGCCTTTGCGTCGGTGAAGCCGCAGGATGGGGCACTGCTCAGCAAGTCGACCATATATGTTAGCCTCGAGCCATGCTCTCATTACGGCCGCACGCCGCCGTGCGCCGACCTCATTGTGAGCAAGGGCGTAAGGCGCGTGGTGGTAGGATGCGTAGACCCCTTTGCCAAGGTGAAGGGCCGCGGCATACAGAAATTGCGCGACGCAGGCATAGATGTTACGGTGGGTGTGCTTGAGAAAGAATGTCTTGAGCTGAACAGCCGTTTCATGACGTTCAACACTCACAGCCGTCCTTATGTGACGCTGAAATGGTGTCAGACGGCAAACGGGTTTATCGACGACAACTTCAGGCCTGTGGCATTGTCAACGCCATTCACAAAGATGCTCGTGCATAAGCTCAGGGCGGAGAACGACGCCATACTCGTGGGCCGTGTTACAGCGGAGCGCGACAAGCCGCAGCTTAACGTAAGACTGTGGGCGGGACGTGACCCGATGCGCATAGTCATCGACCGCAACAGGCCGTTTGCGCCCGAAGCCGACTTCAGCAAGCCCGTTGTGCCGCAGCTGATGAAGTGGCTTTACGGCAAGGGCGTTCAGTCGCTGCTGGTTGAAGGCGGAGCCGAAACCCACCGGAGTTTCCTTGCCGAGGACGGATGCTGGGACGAACTGCGCGTAGAAATATCGCCGCGCACCGTCGGCGGAGGCACTGCCGCACCGCAGATACCTGCCTCGGCTGAGCTGTGCGACCGCAAGGAATACGACGGAAATATAATACTTACATACAGGCATGTTTAGAGCCGGTTTCTGATATGTGGTCTTTTACAAGCTAAAAGGCCACGTATTGTATTCTGAAAGGTGTTCTTTTGCATGATGAAAGGATACCTTTCAGAATTTGTTTTAGGTCAACCGAAATGAGAAGTGCACACCATGCAGAAGTCAACTCTAATCAGGAGAAGGCCTGCTTGAAGTCAACCTAAGTCAGGAAAGTACAGGGTGTGATTGGTTCAGCATGTCAGACAGGCTGCTGAATAAAGAAGGGCTATTATTAGTATTTTTAATCATAAAATCTGCAAGTTTCTTAACCCAAAGATAAGAAAACTTGCAGATTTATCAAAGACTTTTATTGATTAAATTACTGAATAACAGTAGATAATAATATTTTTAAGGGATGACTATTTATTATGGTAATGCCTCGAACAATATCTTTACTTTTGGCATAGTCTAGTTTTCTAAGTTCATCAACGAATTGCCCAATCAGTTTATCAAAAGCATACAACCCGCTTAAAACAGTATTGTCACTTGTGTAATCTCCCAATATGTGAACATTATAAGCCATTGATGCAAGAAAATGAGAATAAACTCTTTCAGTGCCTCCGTGGGCAAGTCTAAAGGTCTGCTCTGTTTTCTGAATGATAAGCCTATTTCGTCTTGCTTGCTCAGAACGTATTTTCGCCTTAAATACTCTTATATTAGATTCTATGTTTAAATCATACTTATCACAATAATTTCGAATAAGCCTTTCCAAGTCCGTGTTCCAAGGCTCAGCATCATAAGCCCAATGAAATAAAAGCCTATGATTTCGAGGGTGAGAGATGTTTAAGCCCGGATAATCTCTGTCCAATTGGTTGTGAAAGTCTGATTTTGTATTGTCAATCATATCTGAGCTGATGTATTTAGTCCAGCTCTGATTACTTTTAGTATCTTTCGAACGGCTGAATAATTTAAGGTTGTATTCAAATCCTAAGACATCCATAATGTCTTCGCAATGCTGAATAAACCCGCTATGAGCGTAGCCATTCAACACTGAGAATAATAGAAAGAGGGTAAATACTCCTGTTTTCTGTATTATATTTGTTTTAATCATTTTCTTTATCTTTTGAATCGTCATCACTAGCGAAAAAGTCACATATACTATTCCAAGTTTTTGACCACCACGATGGTTCGTTCGTTTTTGGAGTAGTATCTTTTGCATCTTCATCAGAAAACCAACTTTTGATAGTTTTCCATATCTTCTCCCACCATGATTCTTTTTTCTCAATAATAGTACATTGATATTCGTCTTTACTTGCAATATTCGCAAAGACAGTTCTACCACTTACCGAATACAAATACGGCTTTAAATCTTTATCATCTGAATCATATTTATACATCAGGTTTATTCCGTTGGCAAAGACTATCCGTAAATAATAACCTTCTTGTTTAGTTGAATGATATGGTCTGTACCTAAGGCTATCACCTGAGAATTTTATTTTAGCACCATTGCTTTCACCTTTATTGATATAATCATTTCCCCATTCCTCACATTCTAAGTTCGTGTCATAGCTTTTGGGGGCATGGCTTTTGCAAAAGTCTATAATCTCCTCAATATTTTCCTTAATCTCCTCAGTATTATCCTTAATATCATCATTATCATCCGAAAAAGAGAACTCGCTCATTCGCGGCCATTCTTCTTTCCGTATTTTTTCATAATCAATATTTTTCTTTAGCATAAAAACTTTATCGGGAATAAGGGTCTCAAAATACAAATATTTAAGGTCTTTGTTTGCCTTAAAACAATCTATATCTTCTATTTCATCCAAAGTCACTCCTTCAGTAAATGCAGTTCGTAATTGTTGTATGGTAACCTTTTTTGCTTTATGGTTCTCTATATAAATAGATATGTCGCCGACATTATAAGAAATACGTTCAGGTAAGATAATATGCAACTCATCATTTAGGTGAGTACCAATCCACAGATGATACCATTTCCTATAACTGACATCATTAAAACTAATTATTTTCGAGATGTTTTCCCAAGCGTTTTCTTTCGCGTTAATCAGGAAAGTTATGTATGAATCAAAATTTATTCCGGAATTCTTACTAAATGAAGCCTGTATATTCATATTTAGAACTGGATATTTAGCCATCATTGGCAACAATTTGGCTGCGGCCATAAATAAAAGATTATGGTCTGACGCATTAGGGTCATCTATGCCCATCCGAATTAAATCAAATCCCTTTTTTTCGTCTTTCAATTCATACAGATACACCATTGCACATTGCAAAACAGCAGCACTATTACTGGGAAGGTTTTGCAGTGCTATGTTTATTAATTGTTCCTTTTCTTTATTTGATAAGTTTTTCTCATAAGACAGTCTTGTTAAAGCAATACAACCACTTTTCTCATCATATCTTAATATTGGAGCTTTCTTATACATATTAAGATAAGCTACAAAATTTGGCTTTGCCTTATCATATTGTCCCAAATCTACATACCCCATCCCTAAATGGTAGTAATATTCAGCGATTTGTTCATAAGTTTTGCGGTGGTCTTCAAGTAATCGAACTCGTTTTGCTGCATCAGGATCAGAAATATAGTTACTGAACAAATTTGCCGTAGCTTCCGTTAATCTGTCATTTTCGCTGAGATGGTATTTGTTGTAAAGACTGAAGACAATGCTCAAAGCTGTTTTCCGCACATCATTTATAGTATTTAAGTCTTCTTTACGTAAATCCCACATAGCACGTAGTTCCTCTATATTCTGTTCCCCTTGCATAGTCTTATATTCTACAGCAGAGCGAGCTGTCGTAAGTAAAGTCTGAAAAGCGAGTTGGTATCCCATTCCCGGTCCTGCGTTTCCTGTTAACAACATTGTTGGGTTTAAGGCATTGGATATTGCCGCCCACTTCATATTATCTCTTTTTATGGACTGAAGTCGTCTGAGCAAAGCACGTTCCTCTTCCGTTATCTCAAATCTACTAACAGCGTCTAACAACTCTATCCTAAAATCATTGATTTCATATAGCCCTATTATCTGCTCCATTGTTAGATTGTTTAGCAGCTGGTCAGACTCATGCTCAAGGACAGTCATAGATTTATTATGAACGATATTGGTCAATGTAGTGATGCAATAATTCATCTGAGCAATAACCATATCTTTCTCAGATTGGGCAGAGGCATAAGAAGCATTGGAAAAGATTATAGCCAATGTCAGGGCAACAGCTTTTATGTTGGATGGGATTTTCATATTATCGTACCTTTTATTGTTGTTTAATCAAATGTTATTCCTTTTAATTTCACTCCACAGACTTGCTCTATAGAAACAAAGCGGGAACTTTCTTAAAAGCAGAAAAAGGATAAGTCGTTTATAATTAACTACTTATCCTTTTTCTAGTACCCAGAGCCGGGGTCGAACCGGCACGGGTTGCCCCACTGGTGTTTGAGACCAGCGCGTCTACCGATTCCGCCATCTGGGCTTCTTTTCGGCTGCAAAGATAAATATAAATTCTGAATTGACAAATTTTTAATTGAAAAAACTTAAAATAATTGGTTATACAGACAATAATGCTTATCTTCGTATTCGTAAAACAATCTGTAAATACAATGAGTGTGAATAAAAACAATTATTGTCTTATTTTGGCCGGCGGCAAAGGACGCCGCCTGTGGCCTTGCAGCCGCGAAGACCGTCCTAAGCAGTTCTTGGATTTCTTTTCGACAGGACGCACGCTTCTTCAGCAGACTTACGACCGCATGGCCGGATTTATTCCTTCTGAAAATATTTATATCAGTACAAACCACATCTATCACGACCTGGTGAGGGAGCAGCTGCCAGAGCTGCCCGAGGAGCATATCCTCAGTGAGCCTATCTTCAGGAACACGGCTCCGAGCGTGGCCTGGGCTACATACCGCATCCTGCATAGGGCCGACCGCGACGCGCGTCTCGTGGTGGTGCCGTCGGACCAGGCTGTGTTCAAGGAGGATGTGTTCAAGACTGACGTTATCAACGGTCTCGACTTTGTCGGCAGCCACGACTGCCTGCTGACAATGGGCGTAAGGCCTACGAGACCTGAGCCCGGCTATGGCTACATACAGACGGGCGAGCCTTCTGAGCGCGACGATGTGTTTAAGGTTAAGTCGTTTACGGAGAAGCCCGACCGCGACTTTGCGCGAATGTTCATGGAGAGCGGCGAGTTCTACTGGAACACAGGGCTGTTTCTTTCTAACGTTAATTATCTCTGCGAGTGTCTTAAGCGCATATTCCCTCCTGTGCTGAGAAAGCTTGAGGCTTCGGGGGCAGAATACAGCATGGAGCGCGAGCTTGAGTTTGTCAGGGAGAACTTTCCGTCGTATCCCAACCTGTCGATAGACTATGGCATACTTGAGCACAACGAGAATGTGTATGTGATGATATGCGACTTCGGCTGGGCCGACCTTGGCATGTGGCACTCTATATATGAGAGCATGAGCAAGGGCGAGGGCGACAACGTGGTTATCGGCTCGCGCGTGATAGCCGACGACAGCCGCAACAACATCATTAAGCTGCCTGACGACCACATGGGCATAATAAACGGGCTCGACGGATATATCGTGGCCGAGAAGGGCAACGTGCTGCTTATATGCAAGAAGGAGGATTCGTCGGCGCTTATACGCAAGTATATCAATGAGGTGCAGGTAAAGTATGGCGATGAGTTTATTTAGTCCTGCCGCCTATTATATATAAAAAGAGTGAGGAGCGCCTGGCTTTGTTTGTGCCTGACGCTCCTCGCTCTTTTTTTTCTTGTGCCGCCTTCGTGGCTTCATGTTTCTGACGTATTACTCGCAGAAAGCGGCATATATCTTGTCTGCAGCTTCTTTAAACTCCTGCTCTGTAAGTTTAAGCTTGGGGTTAGAGAAGAGCATGTCTTTCTCTGTCTGCATGGGCACGAGGTGTATGTGTGCGTGTGCCACTTCGAGTCCGAGCACGGCCATGCCTACCTTGCGGCACGGGAATGCCTTCTTTATAGCCACGGCCACTTTCTTTGCAAACACCATCATTTCGGCTATCTCGTCGTCGTTGAGGTCAAAGAAGTAGTCAACCTCGCGGCGCGGTATCACCAGCGTATGTCCCTTTGCAAGCGGGTTGATGTCGAGAAATGCGTAGAACTTGTCGTTTTCGGCGCATTTGTAGCTGGGTATTTCGCCTGCAGCTATTTTTGAGAAAATATCCATGATGTTATGTTTTTATATTATTGTATGTAAGGTCCTTAGGGCTTATGGATGTCGTGTGTGATGAGGCTTCAGTGTCAGGAGTCTTCGGCTTGCCTGCCTTAAAGCCTCATGACAGCTGTATCTCATGAGCTTTATTCTACGGTAATCTTTTCTATGCGCAGCTTTATGGTTCCGCGTGGTATCTTTATTTCAACCTCGTCGCCTACCTTCTTGTTGAGCAGTCCCTGTGCAATAGGTGTCTTTATCGAGATCTTGCCTTCGCGCAGGTTTGCCTCGCTCTCGCTCACGATGGTGTAGCTCATCTTGGCGTTGTTTGCCAGGTTGGTCATTTCCACTTTTGACAGAATCTGCACGCAGTCTGTGCTCAGGCGCGATGTGTCAACAATTTTGGCTTCAGAGATAGCAAGCTTAATCCTGTTGATCTTGTCTTCAAGATGTGCCTGTGCCTCCTTAGCTGCATCATATTCTGAATTTTCGCTCAGGTCGCCTTTGTCTCTGGCCTCTGCAATTGCCGCTGACGCCTTGGGACGTTCGACACTTTCCAAATGTTTTAGTTCGGCCACTAACTTGTCGTAGCCTTCTTGTGACATGTAAGCCATAATTTATTGGTTTTAAAGATTATTATTATTTTTGGGACAGACAAAACGAAAGATTCCGGCATGTTTCTCAATGTCGGAATCCTTGATCTTGCCTTTCCTTATGTTAATTCATTTTATTCTTGTTGGCAAAGGTAGGCTTTATTTTTCAAATCAACAACTTTTTAGTGCTAAAAATAGTTAGTTCTTGCCCCCAGCCGTGCTAAATTTTGTTCTCTGTGCCGTCTCGTCGGCGTGTTTCGGGCGTGGCTCAGGGCGCGCCGCTTCTGTCATGTTTTTATCATGCCGGTCTGTATATTGTCGTGCTGCAAATACCGTCAGGTGCTGTGGTACGGGCGGACAGCTTACATATTGTTATCCTTCTGATTGTCAGCGCGTTAGCAGGCGTGTTGCAAAACGTGCCCTTTTGTCTTGCAAAACATGGTCTTTTGCATGATGAAAGACCATGTTTCAGAGTCCGAAACGTGGCCTTTTGCAAAACGCCTTGCCGGTGTATGTGCCGGGTGTTGCCGGCTTACAGTTGGCGTGAGCATTCCGCCTGAAAATGTATTTTTATGCTTAAAGTTTACAAAATGTAAGCAGTTTTAGCGGCGCAGACGTGTTGCAGCCCAACTTTTTTGTAACATTTGCGTAATTTTCCTTGTTAAAAATAAATTTTTTCCACTTAAATTTGTAACTTCGCAGCTTGTAAGTATAACCTAAAAATCTTAGCAATGTTGTCAACAGAAGAAAGAAAATCTATTATAGCCCTGATTCACAGTCAGGTTTTGCCGGCTATAGGCTGCACAGAGCCTATAGCCGTAGCTCTTTGTGTGGCAAAGGCCAGAGAGCTGCTCGGGACTCTTCCTGAGAGCATAGACATAGAGCTTAGTGCCAACATCTTGAAAAACGCAATGGGAGTGGGCATACCGGGAACAGGCATGATCGGCCTGCCCATAGCCGTGGCTCTTGGTGCCATAGTAGGCCGTCCGGAGCTTGAACTCGAAGTGCTGCAGGACAGCAACAAGGAGGCCGTTGAGCGCGGCAAGGCGTATATCGCCGAAGACAGAATACACATAAGCCTGAAGGAGGATGCGCCCGACAAGCTTTATATAGCCGTGAAGTGCAGCGCCGGCGGTCATGAGGCCGAGGCAAGAATCATGCACATGCACACCAACTTCGTTTACCTGCGCAAGGATGCCGACGTGATGCTCGACAATATGGCCCCGAGAGAAGAAGAGGCAAAGCAGGTTGAAGTGGAGCTCACTCTGCGCAAGGTCTACGAGTTTGCCACCGAGACCGACATCGAGGAGCTGAAGTTTATCCTCGACGCCAAGCGCATGGACGAGACTGCCGCAGCAGCAGGCCTGCGCGAGAACTACGGCCACACGCTGGGCAAGACCATGTGCAGCCCGCTGGGCAAGGGCATAATGGGCGACAGCATATTCTCAAAGATACTTTCGGCCACAAGCTGCGCCTGCGACGCACGTATGGCCGGCGCCATGGTGCCCGTGATGAGCAACAGCGGCAGCGGCAACCAGGGCATCTGCACCACCATGCCGGTGGTAGTGTTTGCAGCCGAAAACCATAACACTGAAGAAGAAACAATACGCGCCCTCATCATAAGCAACCTTACTGCCATATACATCAAGCAGCATCTGGGCTCACTTTCAGCCCTCTGCGGATGCGTGGTTGCCAGCACGGGCAGCAGCTGCGGTATAACTTACCTTATGGGAGGCAGCTATGAGCAGCTGTCGTATGCCGTGAAGAACATGATAGCCAACCTCACGGGCATGATATGCGACGGCGCTAAGCCAAGCTGCGCGCTAAAGCTTACTACAGGCGTGAGCACGGCAGTGATGAGCGCCATGCTCGCCATACAGAACAAGCATGTAACCTCGGTAGAGGGCATCATCGACGACGACGTAGACCAGAGCATACGCAACCTTACAGAAATAGGCAAGAGAGGCATGGACGAGACAGACCGCTTCGTGCTTGATATAATGACACATAAAACCCAGAAAAAATAATGAAACTTTTAAAAACAACATTCCTGACAGCGCTGCTCGCCATGTTCACACTGGCCGTTGCAGCACAGATGCAAGACCCGGTTCACTTTAAGGTGAGCCAGAAAAAAGTGTCGCCCACAGAGCTTGAAGTTATTTTTACAGGGCGGATAGACAAAGGATGGCACGTGTATTCAACCGGACTGCCTGCTGACGGTCCTATTTCTGCCTCTCTGCACACAGAGAAGGCCGAAGGCGTTAAGGCTGCCGGCAAACTCTCACACAGAGGAAAGGAGATAAGCCAGTTTGACAAAATGTTCGGCATGAACCTGCGCTACTTCGAAAACAGCGTTACTTTCGTGCAGAAATTCAAGATTGTCGGCAAGACATACAAAGTAAGCGGATATCTTGAATATGGCGCATGCAATGACGAAAACTGTATCCCGCCCACACAGGTTGAGTTCGCATTCAACGGCGAAGGACCTGCCGACGCTCCTGAAGCAGAGGAAACTACCGAGGCTGAGGCTACAGACACAACAGCCGCAGCAGCAATGGCAGGAGCCGACTCGCTGCAGACTGACACAGCCGCTGTAAACGCACAGGGCGACCTCTGGAAGCCTGTTATCGACGAACTGCAGAACTTCAACGGCGGCGACACTGGTTCAAGCCGCTCTTGGATATATATCTTCCTGATGGGACTTGTCGGAGGTTTCGTGGCTCTGTTCACTCCTTGCGTATGGCCTATCATACCTATGACCGTAAGCTTCTTCCTGAAGCGTACAAAGGATAAGAAGAAGGGTATACGCGACGCCATAACCTATGGTATCTCTATCATCGTTATCTACCTTGCCCTCGGACTTGCCATCACGGCCATCTTCGGTGCAAGCTCGCTCAACGCGCTGGCCACCAACGCCGTGTTCAACATATTCTTCTGCCTGTTGCTGGTAGTGTTTGCCCTGTCGTTCTTCGGCTGGTTCGAGCTCACTCTGCCTTCATCATGGACAAACAAGGTTGACAACAAGGCATCGTCAACGAGCGGTATGCTGAGCATCTTCCTCATGGCGTTCACGCTTACACTCGTTTCGTTCTCATGTACAGGTCCTATCATCGGCTTCCTGCTCGTTGAGGTCAGCACATCTGGCAGCATCGCAGGTCCTGCCATCGGTATGCTCGGCTTCGCCATCGCACTGGCTCTGCCGTTCACACTCTTCGCCCTGTTCCCCACATGGCTCAAGCAGGCTCCTAAGTCAGGCAGCTGGATGAACACCATCAAGATCGTGCTCGGATTCATTGAGCTAGCTTTCGCCCTCAAGTTCTTCTCTGTAGCCGACCTCGCTTACGGTTGGGGACTGCTCGACCGCGAAGTGTTCCTCGCTCTCTGGATCATCATCTTCGGCATGCTCGGCCTCTACCTTATCGGCAAGCTCAAGTTCCCGAGCGACCAGGGCAACACAGACGCAATGCCTGTTCCGTGCATCGTGCTCGGTATGATTTCGCTTGCGTTCACAGTATATCTTATCCCGGGCCTCTGGGGTGCTCCCTGTAAGGCAGTCAGCGCATTTGCTCCTCCTATCAACACTCAGGACTTCAACCTCTATCACAACGAAGTTGAGCCTAAGTATAAGGACTACGAGCAGGGTATGGCAGCAGCTGCAGCTGAGGGCAAGCCTGTTGTTGTTGACTTCACTGGATTCGGATGTGTCAACTGCCGTAAGATGGAGGCAGCCGTATGGACCGATCCTCAGGTAGCCGACAAGCTCAACAACGACTTCATCCTCATCTCACTTTATGTAGACGACAAGCAGCCGCTTGACAAGCCTATCGAGGTGGTTGAGAACGGACGTAAGCGCAAGCTCCGCACCGTAGGCGACAAGTGGAGCTATCTGCAGCGCAGCAAGTTCGGTGCAAATGCACAGCCGTTCTATGTTATTCTCGACAACAAGGGTATGCCTGTTGCAGGTTCTTACAGCTATGACGAGAATATCGGCCATTACACCGACTTCCTCAACACTGGTTTGAAAAACTATAAGAAATAATTGATTTTAATAGGCAGTTTTGTTGATTTATGTCAATAAAACTGCCTATTTGTAAATATTTTATCATATTTAGATATCAATTTGGTTAAAACTTTCATATCTTTGCACTGTGTTTTTCATAGTATTAGATTTAAGGTTAACAAAAGACAGGGACTCAGCGGAGTCCTTTTTTTATGCCCTTACGTCTGCCGATGCGTTTTGTTCCGTGCCTTTTTAGTCCCCGTTTATCAGTTTTTTATTTTCAGTGAGCTATATTGCCGCATTGCGGTATGTGTCCTTTCATGTTTCAATATGCCAGCTTTTGCATCCTGAAACGTGTCCCTTTGTCGTGCGAAAGGGCAGCTTTTATAAATTAACCGCTTGACGTAAAATTGCCCGTTGTGCCGTATATGCTGTCTTAATTTCGTATAAGCATAGCTGTTCTCATCCGTATTATGTTTTCCGGTCATCTGTACAGCTATTGTCGTCTGTAGTTTGTGCCAGGTCGAAATGCGCACGGATAAGCAGGTGAAAAATGCCGAAAATGTTTCGGCAAAAACTCATCACTCGTCACATTCCTGCCTATTGCGCTGATTGTCAATGTGTTATGGCGTGATGAGTTGTCTGCCAGACTCGTCACCTTCGGGCTTTTCTGCCTTTAATGTGACGAGTTGCAGTTTCAACTCGTCACACCGTAACGGCTTGTCCGTCAGAATGTTATGCGCCTGTGTGACGAGTGACGAGTTTCTTCCGAAAATCTTTTTGCGTTGTTTTGTCGTAACTGTCCTTTCCTAAAATTGGTTGACTTCTAACAAGCCATTCCCTGATTAAAGTTGA
>ENA-ORSY01000220-ORSY01000220.1-human-gut-metagenome-genome-assembly--contig:-NODE-220-length-63352-cov-6.719623_pt1 | contig 63352 bp, 86 predicted proteins | sample MGYA00242193_ERZ509160 | MGnify/ENA primary metagenome ERZ509160 (study PRJEB26280, sample SAMEA2338670) | human gut metagenome | biome: human gut; feature: human-associated habitat; material: faeces...
CCCGCCAGCACCGGCGCCCAGTCTTCGCGCGCGAGATCGGCGTTCTGCGTGTTTCCGTGGACGGCAAGAAACAGGTTTGCAGCCGTTTTCGATTTTCGGGAAAAGACCGCCTTCGACGTTTCGCGGGCTTTTTGATAGCGCGCGTCGGAGACGGCTTTCAGAGAAAGAAATTCAGGATTGCCGCTCAGCGTTTCGAGATCGTCGTCGATCAGCACCTCCGGGCGATACCACCAGCCGTTCTCCAAAACGGCTTTTTTGAGCCAGCCGAGCGCAGCTTCCGAAAGCCCCGTGCCGCCTGAAAGACAGGAAAGGAAGTAGAGCGTCTGCGGTCCGTATGCTGCCGGGCTTTTTTCGTAGGCATCCAGCAAAAAACGATATGCCTGCGCGTAATCTGTTTCGGCGATGGACAGGACCTGCTCCAGCAGATCCGCTTCTTTTTTCAGATTCAATGGCATTCTCCTTTTTGAATTTGATTTATAATGACTAATATATATCAACCATACGATGAAAGTCAACCGCAATTTACACATGGGACAGCGCAGCATTCCGCTGGGACCCGATTTCGATGGTTCTGCCGCCGAGATTTTCGTAAATGCGGTGTGAGACGGAAAGTACGGTGCGCCCTTCGCAGGCGCGGCGCAGTGCGGCAAGCACGCGCTGTTCGGTTTCGGCGTCCAGATTTGCCGTGATCCCGTCGAGAAGCAGCACGGCAGGATTTGCCGCCGCAGCGCGCGCGATGGACAGCAGCTGCCACTCGCCCTGCGAGAACAGCCCCTCCGTGCACACCGTGTGATAGCCCTCCGGCAGCGCCTGCACGGCAGCGTCGATACCGGCAAGACGCGCAGCATGTTTTGCCATTTCCTCGGTGATCTGCGGATCGCCGAGCGTGATTTGCTCGCCCTGCTTGACGGTCATGGAAAAATCGCGCAGGACGGGCGCTTCGCCGTAGCCGAAGGTGACGTGCGACAGCACGACATCGCCGTATGCGGCAGTTTCGCCGTTCTCCATGGCGCGCTCGGGCTGGGCAAGAAAAGCGTCGATGCGCCTGACGCCTGCCATCGCCGACTGAATGGTCTGGATTTCCATGCCAAGGCTCTCAATGGGCGCAAAAATGCGTGAGATATAGCTGATCACGGCGACCGAGGTGCCAACCGACATGCCGAACAGATTCAGAATTTCCGCGTTTCCGGAGGCGGAAAGCAGCATCACAATGCCGACCACAACAGCGTTCAGCAGCAAAACAACCGGAGAATAGATTGCGTCGTAAAAATTGGTCCGCTCCATGGCGGCATAGCCGTCTGCAATGCGCCGGTCATAGCGGCGCTCCATGTAGTCTTCCAGACCCAGAGCCCGGATGGTGCGGATATTGTGCAGTGTTTCCGGGACTTGACCGGACACAGCGGCGACCGCCCGGCGGTTATCCAGCTGAGCTGCCAGCATCCGCGTCTGTACATGGCGGGTGAACGCGGCGAACAGCGGCAGCACCAGCAGCAAAATCAGCGCAAGGCCGGTATTCTTCACGGCGATGACCGCCATGATGGAGAGGATGCGGCAGGCGTCCGCCACCATGCTGATGATGCCGGAGGTGAACAGCGCCTCCACCGTATCCACATCGCCCGAGAAGCGCGCGGCTACCTCGCCGGGGTTCTGCCCCACCAGCGTGCTGGCGGGAAGCTTGGTCAGCTTCCGGGACATTTCAGAGCGCAGGGCGTGGGTCATTTTCTGGCCGAAGAGCACCAGCAGGCTCTCCTGCGCCGAGGAGAGCATCCCTTCCAGCGCCAGACTGCCGAAATAAAGAAGCACCGCAGGGAATGTCAGCGGAAGCCCGGCCGTCAGCCCGTCGATGATGCGGGCCAGCAGCAGCGGCGGCACCAGAGACGCCGCCACCGATGCCGCCGCACACAGGACGGTCCCCACTGTGAGAAGGCGGTGGGTCACGGCGGCCATCCGGATAGCCTCAAACACACCATTTTTACGCCTGTTCTCCATGCCGTTTCCCTCCTGTCTGGCTTTCGTACAGCTGACGGTAGACCGGGACCGACGCCATCAGCTCCTCATGGGTGCCGACGGTGGTTTTTCCGCCATCCATAAAGACGATCTTCTGCATCTGCGGGAAGTGGTACAGGCGGTGCGAGATGAGAAAGACGACCTTATCCTTGGCATATTCCTGTAGGTCGGCAAAGACCGTATCCTCCGTGTCCCGGTCAAGGGCCGAGAACGGGTCGTCGAGGATGAGGACAGGGCGCGGATGGGCCAGCGTCCGGGCCAATGCCAGACGCTGTGCCTGCCCGCCGGAAAGACGGGTGCCGCTGCTGCCGATGACGGTATCGAGGCCGTTCTCCATTGCCAGCACCTCGCCTTTCAGCGCAGCAGCGGCGAGATAGGGCATGGCGTCCTGCTTGCTGCCGCAGAGGACATTGTTCTGCACCGTGTCGGCGCTCAGCTCCGGGTCGTGGCCCAGATAGCCGACGGTGGCCGAAATCTGACGCGGGGCCAGAGCGGAGAACTCCTTTCTGCCAAACTGCACCGAGCCTTCATAGGGGGCCTCGCAGAGGAAGACCCGGCCAAAGGTTGATTTGCCGCAGGCCACCGGGCCGGTGACACCGATGATGTCGCCGGGATGGGCTGTCAGACTCAGCCCCGAGAAGATGGGGGTGTCGCCGTAGGCGAAGGAGAGGTTCCTGAGGGTCACATCTTCCGCCGCCGGGACATCCAGTGCGTCCAGCTGCTCCGGCAACTTCATCAGAGGTTTGATGCGCTTCCAGGAGACTTCGGCCTTCTGCACCGAGTTGAAGAGCTTGGCCACCTTGGAGGATTTGACCACCAGCTTGGTGAAGCAGGAAAGGAAGGTGGTAAAAGCCGCGATGTCCCACACACGCCAGCCGGTGCCGAGGACATTCTTTGCGCCGAACCACAAAATGAACAGTACGCCTGCCTCTGACGCCGCCAGATAGAGCGGCGGCAGGGCCGACTGCCACACGTTGTTCTTCACTGCCGTCTTTTCGTAGGTATCCAGTACCTCTTCGTACCGCTCCACGCGGGCGTCTTCGCAGCCGTAGATGCGGTAAGTCACGGCGTTCTGGGCGCGGTCGAGGGTGGCGGCACTCAGTGCGCCCGCCGCCTTTTTGTAGGCCGCACCGGCCCGCTGGACCGGCTTTTTCATCCATGCCGCGCAGACGTAGGAGAAGGGCGTGAACAGCAGGCTCAGCAGAGCCAGCCGCCAGTCGTACACCAGCAGCATGACCACATGACCCGCCAGCGCCACGCCGGTATCGAAGACTTCGGTGGTGAACTTGCGCATACCTTCCACGCAGTCGTCCACATCGGAGATGGCCTTGGTCATCAGCTCACCGGCGCCCTCTTTTTCCAGCGAAGCTCGGCTCTGGCGCACCAGATTGGCGTAGAGGATGCCCTTCATCCGGCGGTTGATGTTGTTGGCAAAGCGGCGGACATAAAAGCGCTTGATGAACCGCGACGCCTGCACCAGCAGGGTGACGAGGATATAGGCCAGAACCAGCAGCGCCATTTGGGCCGCTGGTTCGCTGCCGCTCAGGATGTCCGCCAGGCACTGGGCCAGACGGCCCTCGAACCACGGGGTGGCCAGCAGGCCGATGTTATAGATGAGGCCCGACAGGGTCACGAAAGCCAGCGGGAGCCACTCGGCCCGGAAATAGGATAACACCCGGTCCGGGCGGAAGGTCTTCTCATTTTTCATCGGTAATATCCATAGACAGCCTCCGGGTCTTATCTTAAAAAGATGTATCTGCATCGTTGTATGTACAACAATCATAGTACAAAACCACTCTTTGTCAAGAGCGGCAGTGGATTCTTTCGTCTTCTCGCCAAAGTCGGCGACTATGGGATGAAAATGCAGATCGTAAAGATGGAATGGAGATTTTGATATGAAGTATCTGGGAATACCGTGGGGAATGCGGGCGATGAAGGAGCTGGGCCTAACTCCTGACCTATGCCATCCGGATCACACCATGCTTTTCCCTGCCGAAAGGATGCCGGAACGCAAAAAGCCCCCGGAGAGCCTTTGGGCAGCACTGCTCCCCTGTCATATACTCATCCTGCCACAGACTACCTTTTTCTACAAGCAGAAAACGATTCTGAACCCTCTTTCCCCGTTCATATTGTATGGGAGAACGGTTTTGGAGGTGTTCCGTATGCTGTTGACCCTGCTGCAATTTTTTGCATCCAAATTCCTCGTGCTGGCGCTCCATCTGGAAGCGGGCAGTTTCCCCCGCCCGCTCAGCCCACAGGAGGAGATCCGGACCTTCGCCGATCTGCGGGCCGGTGATCCATCCGCCCGGGAAAAGCTCATCCGCCACAATCTGCGCTTAGTGGCGCACATCGCAAAGAAATACTATGCTCTCCCCTCTGAGCAGGACGATTTGATTTCCATCGGCACCATTGGCCTGATGAAAGCCGTGGACACCTTCGACTCCACCCGCCGGGCGCGCTTCTCCACTTATGCCAGCCGGTGCATCGAAAACGAGCTCCGGATGCACTTCCGGCGGGAGCGGAAGAACGCCCCCACCCTCTCGCTTCAGGAGACTCTTGATGCCGGAAAGGAAGACTCTGCCCTCACCCTCGCCGATGTGCTGCAGGACGGCTTCTGCATGGAGGACAGCTGTGAAAAGCAGGACGACGCCCAGCGCCTGCGCCGCCTCATCGAGGGGCTGCCCGCCCGGGAGCGGAAACTCATATTGTTAAGGTACGGTCTGGCGGGCCAGCCGCCGCTGACTCAGCTGGAAACGGCAAAGCTGCTCCAAATAAGCCGGAGTTACGTTTCCCGGCTTGAAACACACGCACTGGAGCTTTTGCGGGCCGGATGGGAGCAGCCTTAGCTTCCTCTTGCATTCCTCACCGAACTGTGGTACAATATTAAGGCACACGAATCGTGTGCCTTGTCGGACAGCGCCTGCTGCGTGGTTCGGCATACGGATGCGGGTCCTGTACGATGGGCTCGCTGTGAACCAGGTCAGGTGGGGAACCAAGCAGCCTTAAGCAGTGCGTTCGTGCGTTTCAGTAAGCCTGCATCCGTATGCCGAGTTACGCAAGGCGGGGACAAAACCCCGTCGAGCGCTGTCCTTTTATTTTTGCCGCAAAGGCCGGGAAAGGGGAGACATCGCCGTGTATCGTGCACTTTACCGCAAATGGAGACCCCAGCGGTTTGAGGATGTGGTGGGTCAGCGTGCCATCGTGACTGCCCTGAAAAACCAGATCACCGCAGGGCGCGTAGGCCATGCGTATCTGTTTACCGGCGTGCGCGGCACCGGCAAGACCACCTGCGCCAAAATTTTTGCCAAGGCGGTCAACTGCCTGCATCCAGTAAATGGCGACCCCTGCGGGGAGTGCGAGATCTGCAAGGGCATCGACAATGGCAGTCTGCTGGACGTGGTGGAGATGGACGCAGCCTCCAACAACGGCGTGGACGATATCCGCGACCTGCGGGACGAGACCGCCTATACCCCCAGCGCCTGCCAGTATAAGGTGTATATCATCGACGAGGTGCATATGCTGTCCACAGCGGCCTTCAATGCGCTGCTGAAAACGCTGGAAGAGCCCCCCGCACACGTTATCTTCATTCTGGCGACCACCGAAATCCAGAAAGTGCCCGCCACCATCCTCTCCCGCTGCCAGCGGTACGATTTTACCCGCATCGGGCCGGAGGATATCGCACGGCGGGTGGAGTATATCGCCGGGGAGGAAAAGCTGGAGCTGACCTCCGACGGTGCGGAGCTGATCGCCCGTCTGGCGGATGGTGCGTTGCGCGATGCGCTGTCCATTCTAGACACCTGCGCCGGTGTCACGGCAAAGATCGATGCGGATGTAGTGCGCCGCATGGCGGGTGTCACCGACCGCAGCTACCTGTTCCACATCTCGGACGCCTTGGAAGCACAGGACGCCGCCGCCGCGCTGGCACAGCTGGCGCAGCTGCGGCAGCAGTCGGTGGATGTGAAGCGCCTGACCGAGGAACTGATCGCCCACTACCGCGCCTTGATGCTGGCGGCGCTGCCCGGCGGGCAGGCGCTGCTGTCCGGTGTTTCGCCGGAGGAAGAAGCGCTGTACCTGCAAAAAGGCCCGGAGATGGGGCAGCGGGAAGCCATCCGCGCCATCCGCACCCTTGGCACGGCGCTGGAGCACATGACCCGCGGCAGCGACCAGCGCATCGAGCTGGAACTGGCACTGTTCAGCCTGTCCGAGCCGCCCCAGCAGATGCAGGCGGTAACGGTACAGGCAGCCCCCGCCCGGGCGGCGCAGCCGGAAGCGCCCCGCCCCTTTGCGGCAGCGGTGCAGCCCTTTGCCAGCGCCCCGGTGCAGTCCGCACCGGCAGCAACTGCACCCCAGACCCCGGCAGCAGCAGAACCTGCCCCTGCCGTGCAGCAGACCTCTCCGCAGCCTGCCGCGCCGGAAGCCCCGTCCGCCCCTGCGGAGGAGCTGCCGCCGATGCCGGACGAACCGCCGGTACAGCAGAGCGATGCCGCCCTGCCGTGGGACGAGCCTGCCACGCAGGCACCGCCGCCGGAGGAGCCGGAGCCGGTCAGTCAGCCGGAGCAGCCCGCCCCTGCAGAGCCTGTGCAGCCTGCCCCGGCAGCAGAGAAATCGCCTGCCCCGGTGCAGGAGCACCCTGCCGACCCGGTGCTGACCAAGCCCCGCAGCGTGGCGCAGCAGGGCACGAACCCCTTCCCGTACTGGGGGCAGATCGTGCAGAAGCTGGAAGGCATCGACCCCATGCTGTATATGTATCTGCGCAAGTCCAAGGCTTACTTTGACGGCACCCGCGTGCTGATCGATGGCGGCAAGACTTTCCGGGATTTTATCCGGGTGAACAAGGACAGCCAGAAGCTGATCAAAAAGCTGATCGCCGAGGTATCCGGCGTGCCGGTGCCCATCGGCCCCTACGAGCCCAAAACGGCCGGAAAGACCGCCTCCAACGCGGAGCAGTCCCTTCTGGCGCTGGAAAAGCTGGGGTTAGAGGTCAGCATTGAGGATACCGCCCGCAAAAAGCGATAAAAATTGTTTATAATAAAGGAGAATACCATTATGAAAGCAAGAATGCCCGCAGGCTACGGCCGCCCCGATATGAACGCCCTGATGCGTCAGGCTCAGAAGATGCAGGAGGACATGAAGAGCAAGCAGGCCGAGTTGGAAGCCGCCGAGTACACCGGCAGCGCCGCCGGTGAGATGGTGACCGTAAAGATGAACGGCAAGCATGAGGTGCTGTCCATCACCATCAAGCCCGAGGCTGTGGACCCGGACGACATCGAGATGCTGGAAGACATGGTGGCTGCTGCCATCAACGCCACCGTGAAGCAGGTGGATGAGACCGCCGAGGCCGAGATGGGCAAGCTGACCGGCGGCCTGAACATTCCGGGTCTCTGAGCCGGGAAGGGGAGATACCATGGACTACACTGCCGCACCGCTGGAAAAGCTGATCGAAGAGTTCGGCAAGTTTCAGGGCGTGGGCCGCAAGGGCGCTACCCGCATGGCCTATCAGGTGCTGAGTATGTCGGATAAGGACGCTGCGGCGCTGGCCGATGCCATCCGCGGTGCGCACACCCGGCTGCACCGGTGCCGCATCTGCCAGAACTTTACGGACGCTGACCTGTGCCCGGTGTGCGCCAGCGCCAAGCGGGACACCTCGGTGATCTGCGTGGTGGAAAAGCCCCGGGACGTGCAGGCTTTTGAGCGCACCCGGGAGTATAACGGCCTGTACCATGTGCTGCATGGTCTGCTGGACCCGCTGGCCGGTGTGGGCGTAGAGCAGTTGACCGTCAAGGAGCTGCTGGCGCGGCTGAAGGACGACACGGTGAAGGAGGTCATCATGGCCATGAACCCCACCGTGGAGGGCGAGGCTACCGCCATGTATCTGGCAAAGCTCATCAAGCCGCTGGGCATCCGGGTCACCCGGCTGGCCTCCGGTCTGCCGGTGGGCGCCAGCCTGGAATATGCGGACGAGACTACCCTGTACCGGGCACTTTCCGGCCGGGGAGAGCTGTGAGTTTGTAAAAATTTACAATTCTGTCAGAAACAGCCCTTGCATTACCCTGAAAAAATGGTATACTGAAACAACAAACGGAACGGAGAAAGGAGGCGCGCAGCATGGCACCCACAAAGGAGCGCCCGGCGACCAAGAGCATCGCCACCAACCGCGAAGCGCGCCACGAATATTTTGTTCTGGAAGCGCTGGAGACCGGTGTGGAGCTCAAAGGCACCGAGGTGAAAAGCCTGCGGGCCGGCGGGGTCAACCTGAAGGACAGCTGGGTAGATATTGAAAATGGCGAGCTGCTGGTAAAGGGAATGCACATCAGCCCTTACGACCACGGCAACCTGTTCAATCAGGATCCTATGCGTGTCCGGCGGCTTCTGGCACACAAAAGTGAGATTCGGCGTCTGCACCAGCAGTGCAAACTGCAGGGCTATACGCTGGTGCCGCTCTCGCTTTATTTCAAGCATGGCCGCGTAAAAATGGAAGTGGGCCTGTGCAAGGGCAAAAAGCTGTACGACAAGCGTGCCGATGCCGCCCAGCGCGATGCAAAGCGCTCCATTGACCGGGCTGTGAAGTCCAACGGCAAGTATTATTAAGCATTCCAATTGCAGACTGCGGCTCACCGCAGAAAACCAAGCTTTCCGCACATCGCAAGATGTGCTTTATATGGGGGCGTAAAGGTTTCGACGGGGGGAGCAAGGTCTGGGCAGCGGGTAGCAGTGGGGGAACTGCTCTATAACTCCTCCAAAAAAATTAACTGACAACAATAATTATCAGTTGCTCGCAGCCTGAGTGCTGCGCGTTCCGCCCACTCTTGTGTCGTGTGGGGTCGGGGCGTCCTTTAGACACAGCACCTGAACGGACCTAAGCTTTGCGGACCGGCAGGAACTCATGAAGCTACCAAAGCGCTAGCCTGACGATCGGCGTGGCGCGGCGGGAATGTTGTAGATCGCCTGCACCCGGAGACACCTACACTGAGCTCTTTTCGGACATGGGTTCGACTCCCATCGCCTCCACCATGCAAAAAGGACGTCATTTCGCTGAGAATTGACGTCCTTTTCTTTATCATGGTAACATTTTTGGTAACACACCGCTGAAAAACAGCTTTATAAACGCAAAAACAGCCCCGAGGAACCGTCAGGCTTCCCGGGGCTGCTGCTACGTATGGCTTTTTTTGGCCGGGCGACTTACTTTCCCTGTGCCTTCAGCCTATTGGGTATCGTCACTCAGACAAAGAGACAATCTTCCGCATTACTAGCTCATACTCTTTCGGGTACACCAGCTTTATTGCGTTCATGTGTCTGTCGAGCACCTGCATCAGACCGCCGAAAGGAACAGAGCTGGCAGCCGCCACAAAGTCGCTTTGTGGTTCCGCTGCTGTGGAGTACGCCGCCGCATAAGTCGCGGGCGGCAATGCCTGGGTCTGCGTTTCAGGTGCGTGTGCTTCTTCCAGCTCGTCCCGCACAGTGCAGAGGGCGGCAAGCTTTTCCACGCTCTGCCAGTTCGTTTCTTCACATTTTAGCTTTCGGATGTGTTCATTGATTTCCACGATGTCCATGCCTGCCGCCCCCTTTCTTATGCGTTGCGTAAGATGTCAGCTGCCCGCTTGTAGGCATCGCGCTCTGCGCCGGTGGCGTCCTGCATCATGTCCTCGATGTCAGAGATCATCTTTTCCAGACCATCGCCACGCGAGTAGTGACCGCGCACATAATGCCGCCCACGGTTTCCGTAGCTGTTGCCCCGGTTATAGTTTTCGGTACGTCCGTAGTTGCCGCGCATATCAGCTTCCCACTCGCCAGCACGGCTATAATCGCCGTCCTCGCAATAATCCTCGATGCGGTGGATGTCCAGAATGATATCCACGATCTCGCCGATCATCTCAACATCGCCAGGGGACCGATTCTTTTTGTCGGTCAGCTCCATGAGCTCTTCGCACATCTCATCCTTCAGATGATTCAATTTATCCAGCATGACTTTATCTCCTTTCTTTATGCAACGCGCTCAACGATCAGGTTGCTATTTGCAATGCTGATTGCCTGCGTGCTAGTGTTTTTGAGCGCCACGGTCACGCAGCAGCCCCGGGGGACTTCCACGAACACCGCCGCAAAGACGTTGCTGTACTGATCCACTGCCGCCGGGGTGACGATGGCGGTTGCACTGTTAAGCGCTTCGCCGCCGACAGCCAGTGCCACGGAAATGGGTCCCACAGTGCCGCCGGTGGGAATGGAAATATTGCCGCCAAAGCTTACCTTGAAGCGCGCTTTACATTGATTGGTCAGACCCCGCAGGGTCACAAGGCCGCTGCCAGCACGGTGCACGATGCAGGCAGGGGCCTTTATCGCGGTCTCGGTCAGGGGAAGGTTTTCACCCGCCGCCACACTGACGGTGTTAGAGTTGCTAAATTCAGCCATTTTATCGGCTCCTTTCATAATAAAAACGCCGGGACTACTGCCCCGGCGCTCTGGTTTGCAAAATCAGCTCAGGGGCTGAACAGGCTACAAATTGTAGTCAGTTGCCGTTATTCGGTTAGGCGCAACCGTTGCAGCCGCAACCGGTGCCGCAGTTACCGTACTGGTAAGGTGCAGGAACCGGGAATGCGGGCACAGGGCGCGGATTGTAGTAGGCCAGCTGACCGCTCATGTAGGCCTTGAGCGTTTCATTCTGGGCTGCCTGAGATGCCGCAAGCTGTGCTGCGAACAGCTGCTGACCCTGCTCAGCGATCTTTGCGTCCTTTGCCTCGATGCGCTGTGCGGTCAGTGCGTCAAGGATGGCGCGGGCGTTCTGGTTCTGGTTGTCGATGATGTCCCGGGTGGTGTTCTGCACCGTGTTCCGGGTCTCGCAGGACTGGGTGGCCAGATTGTAGTTGACGCCCTGAATGGCAGAGCGGTTCTCGCAGCAGCACTCCTGCTGCTGCATCTGCATGGCAAACAGCTGCTGCATGAACGCCGCCTGCTGGTTTGCGCGGCTAATCTCTGCGGACATAAAGCCGTTGTTCACGGTCTGCTGCACGCCGTTGACAAGCTGCGCCTGCTGGTAGAAGCCATCACACATGCCGTTGTTGATACCATCCATCTTGCGCTCGATGTTGGCAAAATCGGAGGTCAGGACGTAGCCGTCAACGACACCGGCACCGGTGTTGCCATTGCCGCCCCAGTTGCCGCCCCAGCCGCCGCAGAAGGCGAACAGGAACAAAATGATGATCCACCATGCGCCATCATTGCCAAAGCCAAAGCCGTTGCCGCCGTTGGTGTTTGCGGGCTGAACGGGCATGGTCAGAACCGCAGAATCGGAAGAAAGAGACATTTTTGTACTCCTTTCGTGTGTTTTGAATGATTTTTATGCTTGAACCGTGGCCACGGTTACGACTTAATGGAGGAATTGCTGAAACTGCTGCGCCATCGCCTGCAGCTGGTTCAGCTGGTTTTGTGACATTTTGCCGGATTGCAGCAGCTTTTGCACCTCTGCTTTCGGGTCGCCTTGAAAGTTTGCACGGAACTGCTGGAACTGCTGCATCATCTGCCCGAACTGACCCATCGGGTTTGGCATGGCGGGCATACTGCCGCCCAGTGCGTTAAAAAGAGGATTTGACATAATTATTTGACCTCCGTTTCAGGTTTTGCAGGCTCTTGCTTCTCAAGTGCCGCACAGCGGGCTGCCAGCGCGTCAAACTCTGCCCGGGTGACAAACTCCACGCCGGGCTGCTGCGCCGTTTGTGGCGGCGTTTTTGCGGCTGTGGTGCGCTCCTTGTAGTCAAACACCCGGAGTGGAAGCGGCATACCGCTTGCATCGGTGCTTTTGATGTAAAACGCGCTGTTTTCGCTATCCATCAAGAGCACGCTGTTTCCTGCGGCAACCATGTATGCTTTTGCGCCCTCCTCGCCTTGCACCCAAATGATGGACGGTGTGCCCTGCGTCTGTTGCGCCGCTTGCCCCATCATGGGCTGCTGGTAGGCGTTCTGCCGCAGCTGTGCAAGCTGATCCGGCATTGCCTGCCCATAATAGCCGGGCTGGTATCCGTATGGAATGTATGGCATCGCTTAGTCCTCCTTGTACCAGTAATAAATCGGGCACTCTGCGCCACTGTCCCAGCTATCAATCCACTCGCCATTGACAACAGCCAGAACGTGGCCAGAGCAGCCCAGAACGTAGATCCCGCGCGGGTACTCCCTTGCAAAATCCTCCACGGTGTAGCAGGAGGAGCAGTCTGCCTCGACAAGGCGGCGCTTAAATCCGCGCTTTTGGAGGTACGCGCCCCATGTGCGGTTGGCGCTTGGCATATCGCCCAACACGTAGCCCATCATCGCAAGCCCTATGTATGCCTGCTCCCAGCTTTGCCCGGTGGCAGCTGCAACGGCTCGCACTGCACAGTCACCGACGCTGCTGCCGCGCGGGTTTGGATTAAACTTGTGCCACATGAGCGCCCCTCCTTTTGCGTTTATCGTACCAGAATGTCACACCGGGAGAGGCAACGAACGTCAAACGAAGGACAAAAATCTTAATTGAACCTTGCTTAAAGCTTGATTAGAGCTTGATTAGAGCTTGCTTACTGTAAGCAAAAAAAGAAAAGCGCCCACACAGAGAAGGACTGTGCGGGCGCTCGATGTTTGCACCCAATAGGTGTAAAAAATTCAAAAAAGTCTTGACTTTTGCACTCAATGGGTGTATATTATAGACAGTAGAGGAAATCAAAATCGCACAAAAAAGGAGATAACTACTATGACCAGCTTTGAGACTAAAAAGAAGATCGTTCTTGCAGGCAACAGCCGCATTTTTAACGACTGGGCTGCCCACTCTACTATTACGATGGACGAGTTTATCTCGGCGCTTCAGTGGCTGTGCGAGGATGCACTGGACAAAAACGGCAAGATTACCCGGGAAATCGCGCTTGCTCCCGACCGCATCGTGAAGCTGCGCCGCGTCAACGATGGTCTGGGCATGACCGCTTTTTATAAGTATCCCCGCGACAACGGCGGCGATGGAGAGCTGGGTTCTCTCTGGAGCGGTGAGAAGTTCCCTGATGGCTTTGTGCGCAAAATCAGCCTGTCCGTGAAAGACCGCATTTGAAAGGGGGCGAACAAAGATGGCAACTGCAAAAGAAATTGGAATCGGAATAAAGAATGCGCGCCTTACCGTTGGTATCACGCAAGCAGAGTTAGCTCGTAGACTTGGTGTTACACCTCAAGCCATCAGCCAATATGAACGAGGAGAAAAAAAGCCTAAAATTGAAACAATCAAAAAAATAGCAGATGCATTGGGTGTAAGTTGGTTTCAACTATCTCATCTTGATGATTTGGTTGCTACTTCTGAGGAAAGAGTTTTGGACAAAGAGGAAGTATACCAAAGTATAGCAGTTGATTATACTACCGCTGAACTTTTTGTTATGGCTTCTGAACCGGAAGCATCCCGTGTGGCGTTCCTCAACAACGTGGCCATGACCATCCCGGAAGATGCTTCCGGCTGCATCGACATGGACGCCGAAAAGAAGCGGCTGTCCGTCATCTGGGGTCTGGCGCACCTGTCCATGCGGGAGCTGATCTCCCGCACCGGAATGTCGCAGACCGCTTTTGCAAAATGCGCGGGCATTCCGCTGCGCACGGTGCAGAACTGGTGTGCCGGAAGCCGGGACTGCCCGGCATATGTCAGATTTTTGCTGGCGGAGCACTACAAGCTGCTGTAAAACAAAAAATCCCCCACTTTGCCTACAAAGTACCCCGCGTGGCACGCAGGGCTTCGGCAAAGCAGGGGATTTTTTGTAAAATCAAGAGCGGAACCGCCCACAGGCAATGCCGCTCTCTACAAAGGCCGTAGCTTTTCAATCTGGGTCTCCTAAGTGCATAGGGATATAAAACGGAATAAACCGCTTCCAGCTGTGGCAGTGTCTAGGCCAGAACCGCACGATGTACCAATCGCCAAACAAGTGAAAAGTGGTGTAGTATTTTGCGATTCTTGACACTCGTTCTTCTTTTGTATTGCACATAAGCATCACCATATAAAATCGTCTCCCGCATGGTACGCACTGCGAGTAGGCGGGCGGGAGACTAAATTTCGTAAGCTGTGCGCTTGTGCTGGCAGAAATCTTTAGGCCAGACCACACCAGCAATTCATTAGGCGAATTGTCTGTAAATATTATACCACAATCCGTGCAAAAAGAAAAGCGGCAGACCCGAAAGCCTGCCGCTTTTGAATTGCATGAGCAGAAACCCAAAGCTAATTCGTTGCTCATGATTATTATATCACACATTCAGCATTTTATCAATCTTTTTTAGCCTATTGCCGATTGATGTCCGACAATACGGCACACGCGCTGCAATATCAACTTGGCATAGCTGGTCAACGTACCGCAACCGGGCGATTTTCCGGTCATACCTCCCAAGCGGTGCACGTTTTATCACAGCTTTTATCTGTTCTGCATTAAGCCCTTGCAACGCTGGCGGAAAGACTATGCGAGCCGCCGCCACGGGCAGCACCGAGCCAGAAGGGCTGCGGAAGCTGTCCGGCGTTGCGCACCATTACAGGGACGTTACCGAGATGGTCGATTTTGCCGCATCTCTTGATTTCACAAAATCGTTTCTGCTCGTATATAGTGCTTGCCATGATATCCTCCTTACTGCTTTTGTAGGGCTGCTCTTGCCCGATCAAAGAAAAACTGGATGACCTTGCTCATGGTCTCTTCCGTGATAGCCCACGAGACCAGCCTGCCCCATTTGCTGTTGTCCAGATAGTGGCGCAGCATCTTGACGCACCACGCCTTGCGCTCTGCGCCGCGCTTGGTTCCTTGGATTTCTCGCTCTGCTTGGTCGATGAGGTCAAGCACAGTGCCCTTGACGGCGGCACCGTAGCCCAGCCGGAGACATCCAAGGGCGTAGAAGATGAACCCGCCCAGCATGAGCACGAGGGCCACAGGGGCAGGAAGTGCGGTCAAAATGTTATTGATTGTTGCCATGTATTACTCTCCTCTCTCTTTTTCGAGGTCTTCTATGCGGTGGTTTGCCACCTTGATCTGCTCTTCCAGCACTGGCACGCGCTGGGCAAAGTTGTTGTGCGCCCGGACTTCGCGGGTCAGCTCTTCCAGCTTGGTTTCAGTGACGGCCTGCTGCTTGTCCAACTTGGCGTCCATGCTCTGTGCGGTGCGGTTATTGGAGACGATCGCGCCGATCAGGCTCAGACCGCCGGTGATGATTGCCACGATGATTGATTCGCTCATGCGCCCTCCCGAAGACGGGTCAGACCCTTCTTTGCAATGATTTTAGCGTAGTCCTTGTAGGGCACAGACAAGTCCACGCCGGAAATCTTGCCCGGTATCGCGTCCACAACGCCGGGAATCTTGCCCTTGCTGGTGTACTGCCACAAGCCGAACGGCCAGCCCGGTTCAGGCTTCTTGCTGCGGTAGGCTGCAAGCCACACGTCATAAGGCTTGAGCGCCGCGCCGGTCATGTACAAGTTGGTTTCTCCAAAGTAAAGCCCGGTGTACAGCATGGCGTAAAAGCCCCAGCGCTCCAAAGTGCCCAGCGCATGGGCGGCAATGTCCGTCAAGGTCTGCTTGTCGAGCGGTGCTTGCACATAGGGATCCTCAATGTCAACCGCCACCGGCAGCTGCACCGTTTTGCCGGTCAGTGCCTTGCGCAGCAGGGCAAGCTCTGCGTCAGCCTCTGCCGTGTTGACCGCCTTGCAGTAGTAGTACACACCGCAGGGAATACCCAGCCGCTGGCACTCGCGGTAGTTGCGCTCAAAGGTGGGGTCGATGTACGGCTTGCTGGGCGCGTCTTTCGCGCTGTTGCCCAGCGCCCGCAGCATCACACCGGAGACAAGGCCGCTTGCCTTGACCTTGTCCCAGTCGATGTTACCCTGCCAGCGGGAAACGTCCATAATGGGGAACATGTTATCAGTCCTTTCTTTTTATGATGGTGAATAGTCAAATAAAGCTTCCTTTAATTCATTGATTATTCTATCGCTTTTACGATTGGGTTCGCGTTTGTCCTGATAAAAATATCTCCGCTCAAATCACATCCTCCGCTAACGTACTTGTGCTTTCCTTCCGATATTGCTATTGGCTTCACATAGCCATTTACATATCGCCCAGCAATACATTCTCCGTTCCTAAAATGCCCGATTGTCCAGAAACCGTATGGCTGAATTTTGTCCACCTTCCACCGCTTCAGCGGCTCGAAATGCCTCCCGCCATCACGGCTTACAAGAATAGCATAATGTTGTGGGATAATAGCGTCATCAGGGTATTTCGCTACGATTGAATCGTGATAGGCTTGCCAACTTGCCGCTCTTCCTTCAGATACGCTTGATTTCCATTCATTTATAGCGGCAATTTGCGCTTCACTAGACAAGGACAGTACGGAAGAAGGCGGGAAATAATTACTTGAATTTGCGGAAGAATCAATTTTACAGAAAGCGTAAATCATTCCAGTTTCGTCTGACTGCCGGATTGCAAACACTGCATTTGCCCACCCAAGCCATACAGTTTCGTGAGTATAATCATCATTGTATAGGATATCAATCGCACAATTATACGCCCCATCGCTACCAATCAAAATGCCATTTTCAACAGGAAGCATTGCAGACCCCTTGTCATGAGCTAACCGGATATTCAGATTTTCCCATGATGTTCCACCATCAGTTGATTTGAAAATAGTATTTACTTCTCCAACAATGCAATATAAAGCATCCTGCCATTTGCTATATACAATCGAATGAATGTGTCTTGCGTTGTTCCCCGGTGTGTCCCCTGCGGTGTAGAAATTATAAATATATTTCCATGTCAATCCGTTATCCGTCGATTTGTAGATTGCAGGGTTCTGATGAACGACATGTGAATAAACGCCTGCATACAGATTTCCATATACGTCTTCGCACATTGTCCAAATAGTATCATCGTTTTTTTCCGTTTCGCTTTGGACTGTAGACGAAGGGTTATATAGAGAAATTACTTTTGTGAAACTGCTTGCATCTTTGGAAAGCCTATATAGTCCACGCTCATCCATTGCAAGTGTTCCGTTACTTGCATGTGGTGATGCGTACACGTTTTCGCTTGAATCCATATACAGTCCACGCCAATCAAGACCGGAACCGTTCAACTGTAGTAATGTTTCTTCGGTTTCATCATACCCAATTCGGACGATTCTTCCGTCCGTTCGAGCTGCAATAATTACCCCGTTCTGATATGCAACCGCATTCACGATATACCCAGAATCCGATTTTGTGTCAGCTTCATAAATAATCTGGCCTCTGGTTGGCGTATTGATAAACTGATGATTACTACCACCAGTTGAAGTTGACGTTTTTCCCCCTTTGATTGTCGGTGTTTCTATATTTCTGTAACAGATTCTAACTGTTCCGGCGAATCCTTCAATATATACCGTTTCCCTTGTTGCGCTTGCACCCGTCCTGTAGCAGATAACATTTTCACCGCTTATTAGCGAAATACCCATTACACTTATATAACTTTTCCCGGGAACGTAAGTAATTGAATAGGTATTTTTGGAATCTGATACAAATGTCGCAATGTCGTAATTGACGTTATCTTCAAACGCTCCGGTTAAAACATTGACTTGTTTCATCGGTGTGATTGTCGGAACAATATTCTGTGTGACATTTCCGTGATATTCAGCTGCGAAATATAATTGATTATATACTTTATTTAACTTCCTGTTTTCGGAATCGGATAGCGAAGACGCGATATTATTCTTTAGAATCCGCATCCTTAACAAATCACTTTTATAAGAACATAATGCGATATTGCAATCCTCATCTACTACAATATATTTCCCGGTTGCCGTCTCTTTATATGCAAAAGGATTATATAAAGTATCCTCAGTAATTACCTTCGCAGCCAAAACAATATCATAATATGTTGCTGTTGTGGTTGGAGCAACAATAACCCAGCCAGCTTTCACGCTGATTGGGGAACTGTATGCCATGCTATTTGATGCGCGCTCGATTAAGTTGCCCGACGGTGTAATCGCATAATGATCGCGAATCGTATTTCCTGCCTGCCAGTCAACTTCTTCAAAGAATGTTTCAAATGGGATATCCGTTTCTTTTACAGGATTAAATGTGATACCTTCCTCAATTATGGGCGTTTCAATGTTTTTATAGCAAAGGCGAACCGTTCCTTCAAAATTTGAAATATACCTTGTATGATAGAAGTTGTCTGCCGCTTCATAATATCCACGGTTTTCAAGGTCAATTAATCGCTTACCTCTATAATTTGCACCGGGCGAAAGTTTTATAACTTTATAGACTTTTCCGCGTTGTGCTGTAAACATCGCAATGCTATATGCTGTATCTGACGTGTCTACAGTGCCGTCACGCAATAGTGCTCCAACAGAAATTGCCGGTGAAATTGCTTTTTGCTTAATAAAAAGATGTTCCGTCGTTACATATTCATCAACATAAACCATTGCTTTTTGCAATGCAGATTCTTCCTTTAGCTGACCAACCGCCTCTCCCACCTTTGCCGCATCCGCAGCCTTGCCGGAGAGGGAGAGGGTGGGGTCGATGGATTTCTGGATGTTTTCGCCCGCCGTGTTTGCGAACTGCTCCACATACTCGCCCATCTGGGCGAGATCCTCGCGCACCTCGGATGCCATAACGGCTTTGCGGATGCCGTCAATCACTTCTTTAAACGGTTTCATCGTCTGCCTCCATCGTTTGCAGCGCATAAGACTGCGTATCAGATGCGTACTCCTTGAGCGTGCGGCTCAGGTCATACGCGGTGGTTGCTTTGCGGGCGCTGAGCGCCTGCAGGTCGGAGATGCTTGAAAATTTTTTGCCAAATGTGAATACTTTTTTGTCAGGCTTGTTGTCCAGCGGCTCTACGAGCTTGTTGCAATTGATCCACACATCAATGCCATGGGGCGCGGAAATAATGTGGGTCAGCTTGCCAAAGGCGATGCGCTCCACGTCCACGCCTGCGTCCTTCAGGTCTACGGCTTTCACCGTGATGCCGTCCGCAAGGCGCAGATGCTTGCCCAGCTCTGTGTCTGCCGCGTCCTGCAGGGACTGCTGTGTGTTTGCCGTGCCGTCCAGCACAAGATACCGGGTGATAAGGCCGTACAGCTGTTGCGCGGTCGTATCGTTGGCAGTGGCGGTCAGGGCGTTGGTGGTCTCCCACAAAAACCAGCCGCTTTTTTTCTTGCCGATGGCGATCACCCGGGTGACGATGTCCTCGGCCTTGACATAGCTGGTCAGGTCAAGCATGTTTGTGCCGAAGGCGATGCCCTGCACGTTGCGCTCGGTCGCGTCCTGTACATAGTCCAGATAGCGTGCTCTCTTGTTCAGACCGGGGAACAAGGGGTAAGGAATCGTTTCGTGCCGGGTTACCAGATAGCCGCCGTACACGTCCACAAGCTCGCTTTGCAGGATGTCCCACGTTTTTCCGTAGTTCTTGCCGTCGCCGAACTCGTGCAACTCCTCCACAAGCTGCGGGGTGTAGTCTGCGGACTTTTCCCCGTTGACGTACACGTTGACCGTGCCGTCTTTTTCCGTTTTGATGCTGTACGTTGTGGATTCGGTGTTCTTTTTGGCCACTTTAATGGTATTGTCGAACTTATAGGTTTCTATTGGCGTAGTGATGGACGGGGTAACAATGGTCTGATCTGAATCGTAGGTCTTGCTGCCCTGAGAGATCGCGTTCCGGCGGAGGGTAAACTGGTTGTCTCCCGTGCGCCAGGCAAGGTACTCCTTTCCGGTTACGATCTCGTTCAGCGGCCAGTTTTGTGCTGGTGGGGTCTGCACGTCCTCATAGTCGGAAAAAATATAGGAAAAATTCTCTTCAAGTCGGTTCCCGTTTTGGGAGTACAGACCCCATGTCTGGTAATAGTCGCCCTGCTCGTCCGGGCTGCTGGCGGCATAGTCCAGCTTCAGATAGCACTTTTCGGCTACCGGAACATACCGCTTTTGCTCCTCCACCGTGACGTTTCCGATGCGGAAGCTTTTATAGCTGTCGGTCAGGCTGGTGTGATTCTTGCAGAGAAAGTCCAGAAACTGCCGGATGGTCACATCCTTGGCGGTGTAGGGTGGTACATCGGTGTCGTTGAGGTAGGCAAGCTCGCCCTCACAGTACACCTTCTGCCGCAGCAGAAAATCCTGCTCATGGCTCATGACCCTGCCTTGCCAGATCTCCTTACCGTCCTGCTCCACGGACACCACCGTTTTCAGCTTTTGCAGCGCGCTGTGCGCCACGTTGCCCAGCGGGATGGTAAATTCTAGACTTCCAGCCTTACCAAACTCTCGGGTCAGGGTGGGGCTGATCAGCTTTGTAGTCTCCAGCGCAGAGCCGGGCGCATAGATACAGACCCGGTTTTCCCAGCTGTCCACGCCGTTCTGCGTGCCGGCATAGATCTTGTAACTCATAAGCTTGCTCCCAGATATTTGATGGTGATGCTGCTCGCAGCGGTGGCGGTAAAGGTCAGGGTGACGTTTTCTCCGTCCGGGATATCCAGCCCCTCCAGATACTGCCACTCGGTCGTTTTGGCAAGCGTGCCAGCGGCGGTCTTGTTGACCTGAAACGACACATTTGCCTCGCTTTCGCCGCGCTGGAAGTAGACAGCCGCGGTGTGCGGTGCGCCGTAGATAACCACATCCACCGGCGTATCGGCAGGCAGCGCAATGCTGCGGTAGTCTCGCAGAATGTCCGTTTCAAAGTTGATGTCATCCCACCGGATATCCTGTGTGCCGTCGTAGACGTTGTACTTGTACGGATTGCAACTGCCGGTGATGGTGACCGTAGCGGAGAGACGCTCCGGCACGAATTTGACGTGCCAGAGCCCCTCCCAGTACCAGGAGGGATCATCATCAAAAACGCATTGCAGCCACTTGCCCTCAAGGGCATTGTGCAGGCGGCTTTGCAGTACCTTCCACAGTTTTTTCGGCGCGGTGCACAGCAGCTCCATGGTAATGGTGCGTTTTTTGTAGTGCACCTTGCCGTCCAGCGAGGTAGTAAGGTTGAGCAGCGTGTCAGAGCCGGGTATCTGCACAAGGGTCTCGTCCGGTTCAGGCTCGCCGATGTTCGGGCTGCCCACCTTCATGTACAGCCCCCACGTTGCAAGGGTGTCATAGTTGCCCAGCTTTGCGCTGTGGATTGCCATTTAAACACCCCTTTCTGCCCGCAGGATATACACGCCCATGCTGGCATCCATGTTGGTCGCAAGGCGCGGTGTGAGCATATCGGCCACCTTCTCGCCGTCCATGACAAGCTGCCCGGTGCCGATATCCGGCAGATGCTCGTCCAGCAGATCGCGGATCTGCTGCAAAATGCCCAGCTGTGCATCCGTGCCGGTAGTCTTTTCCATGTAGCGGTGCTGCATGGCTGCCCGAGTGGAGAACTCGGTCAGGCTGTCGTACACGTCATGCCCGGCAAAGGGGCTTTCGTAGTGGCTTACAGCCTGCCCGCTGCTGCTCTTGCCCTTTCCAAACTTTGCAAACAATGCAGCGCCCAGCGCCACCACGCCTGCCACAATGGCGATGATCGCGGCAACCTCCGGGTTCGAGATGATCAGGCTGCCAACCTTTGCGATCAGTCCGCCTGCGCCCTGCGCAAGCGTGCCCAGACTGCCCATGCTCCCGGCAAGGCCTGCGATTTTGGTGCCCGCGTTGACGGCAAAGTTGCCCATGCTCTTGCCCATGGTGCCCAGCACGCCCATGATCTTGCTTCCGACGTCGGAAACGTTGATGCCCAGCTCCTGAAACACTTTACTCAAGCCCTTAACGTCCGTTGTAACGCCGTCTGCATCTGCTTTGATTCCGTTGGACATGATCTGCTTAAAAGCGTTGAACGCCTCGTTCAGACCGCCGCCGGAATAAGCCTCGTTGATGGCTTCCAGCGCCTTGCTTGCCCAGTCGGACAGGACTTCGCGCTGCTCCTGTGACACCTCGCCCCACATTACGTTGACGATATCCAGCCCAAGCGCTGCCCAGTCCTGATTTTTCAGGTCGGTATACAGGTTCTTGCCGATCTTAAAAATACCGCTGTTAAACTGCTGCTGTGCCTTGCTCAGGTTCTCTTCAATGCGCTTTTGGGTGGCCTTGATGCTCTTGTCGATGTTCTGCGCGGTCTCTGTCACCTTATCCTGCACGCCGTCAACGTAGCTGATGACCTTGGTGTAGGTTTGCCTCACGCCGTCCACGATGCGCTCGCCGGTCTCGGTGGCGGTGGTCTTGATGTGCTGGCTGCCGTCCGCGTAGGTTTCCACGGCCTGCTGCGTGGTGGTGGTGATGCCGTTGAAGGTCTTTTCTGCAATGGTGGTCAGGGTGCCAAGCAGGGTCTTGGACATATCGGCGTAGACCTTTTTGGTCGTGGTGCTTATCTTGCCGTTCGTGTCCGTAACTTTCTTGGTCACAAGCGTATAGGTGGTAGCAACGCCGTTGACCATCTCTTTGCCGGTCTCGGTGGTGGTCTCGGTCACGCGGTCTTTGATTTTGCCCGCTGCGTCCTTTACCTTCTCCTGCAGGGTTTCAACGCTCGTTGTCACAGCGCCCAGCGCATTCTGTGCGGTGGTGGTTGCGGTGTGCGACACGGACGCTATGACGGTTTCGGTCTTGGAGGTGGATTTTGCGCTGGGGCTCTTGCCGGAGGAACTGGAAGGGCTTGTTACGATGGAACTGCCGCCGCCTCCACTCGCGGCCGCTGCTTCTGCTTGGCGCTCAGACCAGCTTTTGTTGCTCACGCTTTTGCCGGAAAGCGCATTCTGCCGTAGACGGTCCCTGTTGCTTTGCTTTTGCTTGTCCGACCTGTAGTCCTCGTAGTTGTCGTACCCTGCGTAAGCATTTTTGCCCAACGCTTTGTTCAGATAGTAGCTTGCCTTATCCAGTGCACTAACAGCCGCGCTGCCAAGCTGACCAAACTTTTTGATGATGGCACTGATGGGGTTGTCAAGCTCAAGAATTGCGTTCCCGAGACCCTTCCAGCCGTCCTCCTTGTAGGCTTCCTGTGCTGCGACAACCATGTCGTTTAGGTGGCCTATCACAACGCCGATGCCGGAGGAAAGATCGCCGGTCATAAGCCCGGCCAGCTGGCTGACGTTGTCCTTCAGGGTGGATATACGCCCGTTCATGGTCTGGCTCTGGGTGTCCATGGCGTTATAGTAACGCCCGCCCTCCTCGCTGGCGGCTATGAGCGCCTGCGAAAGAAGGTCGTAGCTGATGGTCATGTTCTGGACTTCTTGCACCGATTTACCGGTGTAATCTGCCAAGATTTGATAGATATTGATGCCCGCATAGGCAAACTGCTTGATATCTATCGCTGCAGCCTTGCCTACGTTTGCGATCTGCTGCAGGTTTGCAGCCATGCGGGACAGTTCTGCGTTACCGCCGCCAGTGGCAGAAACAGCATCGCCCAGTGCATTGATGACCTCGCGGGAATATGCGGCATTTTCGCCCGCGCTGATGAGCAACTGGTTTGCCTGCGTCAGGGATGCCACGTCAAACGGGGTGCGGGCTGCGTCCTCCTGAATAGCCTGCATGGCTTCCTGTGCGGCCTGTGCGCTGCCCAACATATTGGTAAAGCCGGTGGTGTACTTTTCTATCTGGGCGTTATAAGAAATGCCCATCTCCACAAAGCCCTTTGCAAGGCCTACCGCTTTTGTCCCAAGCGAGGTAAGCATATTTGCAAGGACAGTCGCTTTTGCGCTGGCTGCTGCAAACTGGCTTGCCATGCCTGAAACGCCGCTCCCGGCGGTGTTTGCGCTGCGGTTCAGCGAGTTTGCAGCGCTTTGCGTCTCTTTTCTGGCCTGCTCGATGCCCTGCTCATACTCGGAGGTATCAAGCCCCAAAGTGGCCATCAAATTGAAAATAGTCAGGTCTCACCACCTCCGTTCTGCTCTGCGGCTTTTTTACTGTCTGCAAGCGTCTTTTCCCAACACGCCTGCGCTTCTTCCAGCGTGGTTTCGTGGCGGCGCTGGGATAGCGGCTTATCATATTCTGCCATGATCTCGCTGAAGGACTGCTCCACCTGCTGCCCCAGCGATACAGCACAAAGAAAAAGCATATCAGCCGTATACAGCTGGTATGCCTTTGTGCGGTGGCGTTCGCGCATCTCGCTGATGACGAACCAGACGAAATACTTTATTCCGTAGGCTCGGAGATGCTGGAGGTCGGCGCGGCAGAGGTAGTGCCAAAACTCAGGCCGTTCAAGTCGGCCAGCGATGACAAAAAATCCTGCATATCCTCCTGCATCACGGACTTGGTAAGCGCGGTGAACGCCTTGGGCAGGGTGTCCTTCTCGCCCTTTTCCAGCGTGTACAGCTGATGCAGGGCGTTCATGGTGCGTTGCGGGTCAAGCTTCATCAGGGGCTTGATAAAGTCCAGCGCAGCCAGCGCAAACTCGCGCGGGGTAAGCTTTTTCTTGCCCTCTGCGGTTTCGGCAGGCTCTGCACCCAGCAGCTTCAGGGCGTTGGCAACGATGGTCTCCCGGGCGGCTTTGGTCTCCGGGTTGTTCACGTTGTCCTTTGCGTCCATGATCATGCGGGTGATGCCGTCCACCGCGTCATACAGCTTGGGCATGGCTTCCACGGGGTCAAGATTGATGGTAAGGATCATTACTCTGCCTCCTTGACGTAGAACTCCATAGGCACCTTGCTGGTGTCGGTCATGTCGTAGTGGCCCTTCAGGCTCAGCGTGATGTTGCCCTTGCCGTCCTTGGTGGTTTTCAGCTCAAGGCCGCCGTCGCTCACGGCCTTCATCAGCTTGACAGCAGCATAGCCGCCGCCGATCAGATTGCCATGCCACCAGATATCCTGGAAGTCCGTGTTTTCGTAGTCCTCGCGGACGGTGATCTTGTTGGTTTCCACGTCCGCAGCGCCCAACTCCAGTTTGATGGTGTCGGCACTCACGGTCATGCAGGTGGTAGACAGACCACAATCCCAACTTGTGATGTGCTTCAGCTGATAGGTGTTCTCGGGCACTTCGTCCAGATCCTCGCCCAGATCCACGGTGTTGGGCTTGCAGCTGACGGTGATGCCGCCGGAGGTCAGACAGATCATATCCTCCGCTGCAATGGGGGTAGTGCCCGCCGGGTCGAACTTCTTGAGCAGCGCGCCGGCCTGAAACTGAAGCTTTTTGAAAGCATCCGGCGAAATGGCGTGATACATTTTGTTCATGTGTTATCCTTTCTCACACCACAAAGGATGTGACGTCAAATGTAAGGTATGTGCACAGGTATTTTTCCGGGGGATTGTCCATAGACTGCGCCCACGGATTTCCTGCGCATAAAAGAATTGCGCCGCCCTCGCACTCGATGGTAAGCCCATCCCCGAGGGCAGCGCGCATCTCGTCTGTTTTGCGGATGATGGGCAGCTTGCCGCCGTCTACCGGATACCACAGCCGCGCATGGAAGGTGCTGCTCTCGTCAAATCCCTTAGGAATGACAGGCAACACCGTGATATAGGGCAGGGAAGAGCCCGTCGGCACGGAATCCTCTGGGTATACAGGAACATCGAACATCGTAAAAAAGCTGTTCAGCGCCGTGGTAATGGCTTCTTCTGCGCCCATCAGGAAAGCACCACCTTTTTACACTGCACAACGGCAAGATTCATCTGGCTTTCGGCGGGCGAAATCTTGTCGCTGCTCGCGGTGGTCACCTCGTAGGTCTGCCCATCGTCCAGCCGCTTGATGCGGTCGAAGGGGGACAGCTTGATGCCCTTATCCACATAGATGGAGTAGGTGGACGCCGTGCCCTGCTGCTCTGCCTGCTGTGCTTCAATGGTCTGGTCGTGGCGCTCTACGGCAAGAAACTCCATGCCGTCCTCCCATGTGGTGGTAGAGCCAAAAAGCCCATCCGAAACCAGCTTTTTTTCCATGAAGCAGAACTTCTTGGTGAAATTCTCCATCACGGTGAACTTGGTGAAATCGTTTACAGGCATTACAGCTTCCTCCATTGGTTGATTTCCCGGCGGTAGTGGGTGCATCCGTCTGCGGGCAAGCCATCCGTGCCGGTTGCCATAGTGCCGCTCCATCCGTTGAAGGACTGGGAAACATAGCGCCCATCGCCGGGGGTGGCTGCATCGTAGTCGGTGATCTTCTGGGCAAGTGCCACAAAATCAGGAGGGACGCGCATGGGCTGCACCGTGCCGGTGAAGGTTTCTGGGGTAAGGTCTCCGTCTCCCGCCTTGTGCACGCCGTCGTTAAAGATAGACCCGCATACAAGGAAATACTGCCCGGCGGATACCCCGGCGGGGACAGTATCTGCCGTAAAGGTAAATTTCCCGGCTACGGGGTCGTCGTACCGGTCAAAGAAGTTTCGCGTGTACACGCACAGTTCTGGCACAGTCATGCGGGGTCACCTCCTTGCAGGTCAGACCGATTCGCCCGGGGTGATGGTCTGGACGGAGATGCCGTCCAGATACTCGGCAAACAGGGTCACGCCGGTAATGGCAAAGCTTTCGGACACGGCGGTGGTGTAGTTGCCCTGAGTGTGGAAGCCAATCAGGTTGCTTGCCTCGCCTGCGGTGGTGTACACCAGACCAGCCTTGGCGTAGTCGCTGTCGGAGGGGTCAACGTAGTACATCACGATGTTGTCAACAGGGGTGGCAATGACCTTGCCCTTTGCGATCTCGCCATCGGACAGCAGGAAAATGGTGTTGTAGCCCATGAAGTCCTTGATGTACTGGAATCCGTACTGGTTCTGGATGGTGATGCTTGCGGTGCCCAGATACTCGGCCACGTCCAGAACGTTTGCAAAGCCCACAACGCCGGTGACGGTGCGGTGCATATTCTTGAACTTGTTCTCAACGCTGCCCTTTGCCATCGCCAGAGCCATCTGGAAGGTCTTGGGCGTGCCCTTCAGGCTGCCGGTGTTCAGATACTTGTAGAACTTGTCAGTGACCTTGGCGGTCAGATCGTACAGGAACTCGTCATCGGTCTTCTGCACGGCAACCTCGTAGCCGTAATTCTGGATAGCCTCAAGGGAGACGGCCTTGGCGTACTTCTCGATGGTGATCTTGCCGTAGTCCTTCTCTTTGACGGTGTACTGGCTGTAGGGGATCTCATCGCCCTCTGCCACGGTGCCGCTCTGCAGGGTGCCCTGTGCATACTTGCTCTTCAGCACAGTGCCGGGCTGCATACGGATGGGGCGCATGATGCCCATGATCTCCCGCAGATGATCCCAGTTGCGCTGGAAGCGGGTCACGAAGTCGATCTCGCGGGGGTTGACGGTGATCTCAGTGGTGGTAATCAGATTTTCTTTTGCTGCCATAGCTTATTCCTTCCCGCCGCCTGTAAAAAGGTCGGCATTTGCTGCAATCGCGGCCTGACGCTCGCCAGCGTCCTTGATTGCAAAAATCTGGTCTTTGGTCATTTTGGAGCCGGTGTTTGCGGGCGGGTTGTCCACCGGTGCGCCCTTGGTGGAGGTGCTGCCCACATAGTCGCTCCAGTCGGTTTTCAGGCTCTCAGCCAGCTTGTCCGCGTTCTTCACGTTGCCCTTGCTGTCCAGTTCCATCTTGTCGATGTCATCGCCAGACAAGCGCACGATGCGGTCAAAGTACTTTTCCAGCACGCCTGCGGCTTTAAGCTGCTCCCGGAATTTGGATTCCTTGGCGGCTCTGGATTCCTTGGCGGTCTGCTGGGTCTTGTAGTCGGTCAGCGCCTGCTCTGCGGTCTGCTTACCGCTGTTGGCTGCGTCCCGTTCTTTTTCCGCTGCAACGCGGGCGTTTTTCTCGGTATCCAGTTCGTCCCGGAGGGCGTCGGTCTCCTCGTGCAAGGCGTCCAGAATGGCTTTTGCCTTGTCATCGTTGGAGGTTTCGGCGTTTTCCAGAATCTTGCGGATATCTGCTCTTTTGAGTGCCATGTGTGTGTCCTTTCTGCCCTTGCTTGGGCTGCCATGCTTGGAAATCAGGTTATTTGCCGGACGTGCTGCCGGTGTGGTGCCGCCAGTAGGATTTGAACCTACGACCTTCCGATTACAAGACGGCGGCTCTGCCAGATTGAGCTATAGCGGCATATAAAAAGCGGCTGACGCTGTGCGCCAACCGCTGAGTATTAAATTTACGGTCTTGTTTCCACGCTAGGCAAAATATCCGTGTGGAAATAGAGCTTGTAGTGGTACGGGTCTGTATGCGTGCCCGTGATATCTTCGACCACATACATGGTGTAGTCGTTCAGATAGATGTAGTTCTTGCGGTAGGTGTCCGGGCCGATTTTTACCGTGCAGACCAGCTCATTGTTTGAGTTGTTGGAGATGGACATATAGCCCTCGGCTTCCAGAATGACCTTATCGGTGCGGGCGTTGTAGACGGTGATTTTGCGCTCGCTCTCAAAGTAGTCCGCCTGCTTGGAGATGTTGGCATTGGCCTTATCGGCTTCCGAACAGCCGCAAAGCACCAGCACCACAAGCACCATGATGGTTGCGAAAATCTTCTTCATGTTATGCATCTTTATTTCCTTCCTCTACTGCAATATCTTGCAGTTCTTTGATATGATCTTCCACCGCCGGGCGCAGGAAGGGGCGGGGAGCCATGCCACGGGTAAAGTGCCACTTGCCGTTGAAGTCCTGCCAGACCCACGGCGTTTTGCGTCCGTTGCCCTTCTCGGCAAAAATACCGGTGCCTAACTCCACATAGACGCTGTAAAACAGGTTTGAGCCGATGGTCACGGTCTTTTGTGCCGCAGATACAACGTAGGTGAGGGATGCTTTCAGTGCACCGCCCACATAGCCCTCTATGCCGGTGCTGTCTGCTGTTCCGGTGGGCACAAGCAGCTGGGCGTAGTCCTGCACCTTCATGCCCCAGATGGTCAGCACCCGCTCTGCCCACGCTTCCAGCGCTTCATGCAGCTGCGGGGTGTTGTCAGTGACTTTGATGTCGTAGTTAAATTTCATGGTTTACCGAACTCTCCACGTTTTGGAATTTTTTCTTGCGCGGTAGTAGGTCTTTCCATCAAATGTCACTTCAAGTGCACCCCTGTCCATTGCAGAACCCAAAACGGAAGAAAGCGACTTTGCTTCAGCTGCCTTTTTGTTCGCGGTTGACTTTTTCTGCACATCTTTCATAAAGGAATTGACGTTTTGCCGTTTCTGTGCTGTGTTATCCGCTGCCTTTTGCACCTGATTCTGGTTAAATCTTGCAGGGCCGGAAACATATGGATTTGCAACCTTCGTCTGAGACTTTAGCTGTTCCGTTGTCAGTTCATGCAATTTATCCAGTGCCGCCGCTTTTTCCTGCTGAGTAAGATTAGACTGTTGGATTTTCTGCACGTTCGCTTCATACTCGCGCTTTGTTGCGTCGCCAGCATCAAACAACGAAAAATCATTCGATCTTCTTACAAGCGTACTATCCAAACTTTTTGCTTCATATGTCCCACCGCCCGCTCTCGCGGAACTGCCCGAACCTCGTTTACTCACGGTAATGTCTCCTTTCGTATTGAAATGGCTTGATTTTGGTTACATTCCAGTCAAATTCTGCCGGACACTTGCCATACCACAAGATGCCGCTCGGTTGCAGCACTTCCAGCGCCTTACGGCAGTGCTTAGCAAAGCATTCTGCCTCGTATGGGTCAGACTGTGTGCCGTGGCTCGAAATGCTCACAATGGCGTTTCTGGGCTCGCCGTCAAAGCACCAGTCATAGCTTTGCTCGCCGCACCAGCAGAGCGTTGGAATGACGTGGATGCCGTGCGCCTGCCAGTATGCAGCCAGCCAGTGCTTTTTGTAGTGCATGAAAAGCTGCACCGCAAGCGGCATATCACTGTACAAGGAAAAATCCGGCGAACATACCGCGCCGAACTGCTGCAAAAGTGGAATGTATTTGTCTGGGTTGTTCCAGAACCGTTCAAACTGGTAATCGTCCTTGTAAAAATGCACGCCTTTTGTGGCCTTGTCTTTGGCGGTCAGCGCATAATTGACCGGAATCCATTCCAGCTTGTCAATGCGGATGTCCGTTTCTGGCTTGATTTCAGGGATGCCATACTTGCCCACGCCCGGAAAAATCATCTTTTCGGTGTTTTCCATCGGCAGAATCACGTTTTATCCCTTCTTTCTTTTTCTTTCTTCTGCCCACCACATTTGCTCTTTTTCCGTGCCGCCCTTTGCCTTGTACCACTCTGTATAGGTCAGGTTAGATGTGACCTCTTTTGTCGTGTTGTCCCGCCGCATAGCGTTCTGCCGGGGGTATTTCACAAGCGCCCCGGTCACTTTGCAGCGGCAGTGATAGACCATCTCCGGCGCTGCGTTTGGGTCTCCGGGGTACTGTATCTCGTAGCCCTGCACTTTGAAAGGCTCGTCAAGGTCGGCGGTCTCCTGATCCAGCAGCCGGTGCATCTCGCGGGTGCGGTAGTCCAAAGTGCTGTTCCATCGCTTCTGCACCTCAATGCCAATGGCTTGAGCGTTGCGCAGCTGCTGCATCGTCCCGGCGTTCTGTGCGCCTGTAAGGGCTGTGATGGCGTTGTTCATGGCCCAGTGCACCTCGGTGTCTGCCATGCCCTGCACAGCCTGCACCGCAATGTCATGGACGCTTTTGCCCTGAATAATGCCTTTTGTGACGTACCGATTGAACACCCGGGCGTCGTAGGTCTTGCTGCTCTCGCTCTTGATGCGCTTGTTGGGCACCAGCTTGGGGTTTTCCAGCAGCAGCCGCTTGACCGCTTCGGCGTTGTACAAGGTCAGGTTGAACGCCACGCCTGCGGCCTGTTCCAGCTCGTAAAACGCCCAGTTTGCGCCAAGGGCAAAGATATCATACTGTTCATCTCGCGCCAGCTTGTACGCCGTCTGCTGGGCTGTGGTACACGTCTGGGTGATGTTGTCCAGCTTCTGGTGCATCATCTCGGACTGAAACACCTGATTCCGCAGCCATGTGCGGTAATCGCTCTCGGTGATCTTCCCTTCTTCCAGCTGCGCCCGCTTGTAGGCGTCCAGCTTCTGGTAATGCTCCAGAAACTCGGTCAGCTGCTCGGTCATTTCCCGGCGGGCGGCGCCGTATACACGCAAAATGCGGCGGCGCAGCCTGTTCAGCTGTCGGGTGGAAATACGATCAAGGTCAGAAGTGGTGCTCATTGTTTTTATCCGACTTGATAGCGTAGACAAGTTCAGGCGTCAGCTTGGGCGGCTTCGTGTCTGTCGTCTTGCAAAAAAGCGAATCGCCACAAAAAATAAACCCATTTCCGCTGAGGGATAAACTCGGCTCGTCATTTCTGATGTGTGCTTTCATTCTCTTCGTCCTCCTCGTCCACGGTCTCCCGCGTTGCGCTCTCTGCCATCAGCGCGGCCTTGGCCTGTTCCTTCTGCTCCTGCGTCAGGTTGGGCAGCAGTTCTATTGCCATCTCGTTTCCGATGATAGTCGCTTCTGCAAGTGCCATATCCACCTGCTCTTTGGTGTTGGAGATGCGCACATGGGTGTACTGCGGCTTTGCGTCCGGCAGCCCGGCGATCTTAAGCACCTGACGCACAAACTTTGTGATTTGCTGTTCAAAGTCCCTGGCGTTCTCGTCCAGCGGCTGATAGGCGGCTTCCAGATGGTCGTTGGTGCTGTCTGCGCTCACGCAATGCACGTCCAGACCTCCGAAATCCTCATACAGGGAACTGTGCAGCCGCTGCAAAAGGGTCTCCCGCGCCTGTGTGGGGATCTCCTGCGTGTAGGGTTGTACGCTGCCGCCGTTGTCCCCGGCGTTGTCTACATTTGCGGCGTGGTTGAACCGCAGCCGCTGCATGAACTTGCGCAGGTCAGCATCGTTCATGCCGCCGTAGTTGGAGATAAGCCAATAGACCTGCGCACATTCGCGCAGATCATCGCAAAAGCCGTTGACGATCAGGTCAATGTTGTCGATATAACCCTTGAGGTTGACCAGTGTGCTTTGTTTGGCGCTACTGCCCCACAACGGCACAATGGGCAGCGTTCCGTATCCCTCGCCCTCTACGATCTCGTCCCCGGCTGGGGTGGTGGTCGTGGTGGTCTTGTAGGGCTGCTGCTCGCCGTCCTGATGCAACAGGCGCTCGCCCTTGCTGTCCTCGGTGTAGCGGGTGTAGCCGCTCTCCTCATACAGTACAGCGTGCATGGGCTTGTCTGGCTGCAAGCGCCAGAACCGGATCCCAGCCCGCAGGGTGCCATCTTGCTCATCGTACAGGGGCGCAAACTCGGTCAGTTTGAACACGTCCAGATGGTCGTTGTTCCAAAAGCCAAAGCTTTCCCCGTGGATGCAGGCAAGGTAGCCCAGCCGGTAAAGCTGCTCGTCAAAGCTTTCGCCCAGCTTCGCCTTTACCTCGTCCGCATCCGGCAGGGTGATGCCGTTTGCAAGGCTGTATGCCACGCGCTGCACGTTGAGCCTGTGGAAGGAGTTGCTTTTCACGGTCTCCGGGCGGGCTCTCTTGGTGATGCCGTTCAGCTTGTAATCGATATCAGCAAGCGCGTCCAGAAAATCGTCTACGCCGGTGTTCAGCTGCTTATCGTACTTATCAGCCTTTTCAGCGGTACGCACCGGGGCGCTTGTGACGTGCTCGGCAATAAAGCTTTGCACAAAAGCGGTTTTGGCTGCGGGGTCGTTCTGCACCGCTTCAAGGTCTTGGTATGTTCTCACTTGCTTTGCTCCTTATTTTCCGGGCTTGTGCCACACAAGTTCCATGGCGTATCGTGTAGCGTCTATGTGGTGGTTATCGTGGTCGGGGTAGCCTGGCAGTGGATCGCCGTTCTTGTCCGCGTCATACTCGTACTCGGTAAACTCTTTAAGGGTGTCCGGGCATCGCACCGGGTCTATCACGATGGCGGTCAGGCTTTGCAGCCACTTCACGCCTTGCCCCACGCTGTTGGGGCCTTTTATAGCGGGCAGGCACTTGATGCCCCATGCGGTAAAGTCGGTGCAACTTTTGTTTTCCGCGCTGTCTGCGGTCAGTCGCTCGCTCTCCGGGTGCTCCATAACGTGCCGGTCTTGCAGCATCTTGAACGTATCCTCGTTTCGTGTGCGCCGCACGGTGATCTCGTCATAGATATACAGGGTCTTGCGGGCTGCGTCGTAACTCATGCAGTTATAGGCAAAGGGGTCAGGATACCAGCCCCAGTCAATGCCGTGATACTTGCGCTCAAACCTTGCGGGGTCTATCTTTTCTGCCCGGATGTTGGTAAAAACTTCCTTGCCGCAGCCGGTCACCTCGCCCAGGTATTCGTGCTTATAGGCGATCAGGTTGTTTTCCTTCAGGGCTTCTGCTCCCTGTAAGAAAAACGCTCCAAGCCACTCTTCCGGCACATCCAGATAGCAGGAATTGTGAACAACGGTGTCTTCGTGTTGTTCCAGCACAAAGCGGTTCATCCAGTTGCGGGCAGCCGCCGGGGGGTTGTAACTCATGAACTCGTAGGCATCTCCTCCGCGCAGTGCGGACTGCCGGACGCTGCGCAGTTGTTCTGCGCCGTCCATCTGATCTGCTTCCTCTACCCATAGAATGCCGATTGCACCAAAAGGCGGCTTGATGGACTTGATTTTGGTCTCGTCGTCCAGTCCTCGGAAGTAGATGATCTGCCCGGTCACGTTGTCTGTGATCTCCATAGGCGATACCTTGCAGTTGTATCGGTTGTCTTGCCGCAGTTCGTGTATTGCCCATTTGATCTGTGCATATACGCTGTCACGCATGGTGCCGCCGACTTTGCGGCAGACACAAGCGTGCATCTCTGGATTGCAACGCAAAATCTCGATGATTTTTAGGCTGATGTAGGAGGATTTTGTAGAACCACGTCCGCCCTTGAATATGTAGGAGCGGTTGGGCTCTATGTGGCGGTTCAGGTCAACAAACGCTTTGCCAATGCACCGGGCGGGCAACTCAAAGCTGCTTTCCCCGGCGGCGCTGCTGGCTTCTGTCCATTCCTCCCACTTCTCTACGGCTTTCATATCGCCGCTGGCGGCTGCCATGTAAACACCGGCAGAGATCAGCGCGTTGTTGGTCACGCCCTCTGCCGTATCCACGCCCAGCGTCTCAAGCTGCTTGAGATTTTTCTTGTTGGTGATGGGTGCTGCGGCGATCTGCGATGCAATGGAGGATAGGGTCTTTGCCTGCCGTTTTGCCACGCCGCTTGCAATGCCGCCTTTTTTTGCGGTTTGTGCCTGTTTACCGCCTGCTTTAAACTGCGTGGCACGTCCCGCCTCCGGGTCTATCTTACGCCGTGCCATGCCTTACTCCTCTCAGAACTCCAGATCACGTGTACCGGGCTTTGCGTAGCGCTTGCCCTTGCCGGTACGCCTGTTATACAGCCGGATATCCCGGCGGTTTGCAACATACAGCTTGCGCCTGTCTTTGGCTCGGCCGTATGACCCGCCGCCGTTCCAGCCGGTGCTTGCACTAAGTTCAGGCATAAATTAGCCCTCACTTCTTCAAATATTTCTTGTACCTTTTGACCTCAGATTCTGGCGCCAAGAAAGATTTCCGCTTTCCGCCAAATCTACTGGCTCCGTTTGTCAGCCATTGGTATCCGTTTTTTGCGGTTTGCGATGTGCTGTCGATTTTGAAATTTCCGCTTTTGAACATTTCTCTCCGCTCTTTTGCCGAGTAGTGCGTTGAACCAGTTACAGACCAATCACTGCCTCCCGCTCCTCTAGCCATCCGTCATGCCCTCCTCTACGGCTTCAAAAGCCTTTTTGCCGGTATTGTTGGTGTTGTTTTCAAAAATCGTCTTGCCGCTGTATCCGCGCAGGATGCAGAACTTTTTCATGATGCCGTTCAACAGCGTCTTGATCTTGCGGAAAAGCTTGTCGTCATGGAACATCATGATCTGCTCCACGTTGTTGGAGCTGGACAGATTTGCGCTGCCCATGATGATCAGATTGCCCTTGTCGCTCTCGATCAGGCAAATCTTGCAATGCGATGCCAGCACCGCCACGTTGATATGCTGCCCGGTAAACTGGGAGATCATGTAGGGCACCAGCTTTGCCCGCTCCATTGCTACAAAGTAATTGGACACGATCAGGTTCAGGTGCTCGCAGCCCAGATACCCGACAATGTTGACGATGCTGTCTATGTTCTCCCGGCTCATGCCCAGCGTGGTGATGTAGACCCGGTGCGGTAGCAGTTCTTTTTTGTAGACCAGCGCCTCGATGAAGTCTCCAAAAATAAAGCGCCCACTCAGGAGCGCAAAATAATCCTTGTCGTAGTCCACCGCGTCCGCTGCCGCTTCTGCGTTGTCCCATGTGACAGGGGAGAGGTTCAGCTTCGCAGCGCGGATAAACTCTTTCTCAGCCTTTTCTTCATCGCCGCCCCAGTCGCCCAGTGCATCAAGGTTCAGGTCGAGGGAAGAAAAATCCATCGCTTTCTTTTTTCGTGCCATCCGCTCACCTACCTGCAAAATAAAAACCGCCCGGAAATCCGAACGGTCAGAATATCAAAATAAGCAGCGCTCCCGGTATACATTCAGTTTTTCGGACAACGCAAACGGTGGAGCGCCGCTGCATCCGGTACTTTCGCGGCCAGATGCCCCGCTATCTGCGCAGCCCCCTCACAGGGTACGCAGCTGGCATTCCCGGCAGGGCTCAAACCTGCAGCCTGCGGTTTTGGAGACCGCTGTTCCATCACTTGAACTACGGGAATATAAAAAGCCGCCCTTGGAATCGAACCAGCCGTGTCTACACACACGCGCCGCGCTCCAAACTGCGCTCAGGCGGCATATAGCAAAAGAAAAACCAGCACGTTTCCATGCTGGTTCTGTTGACGCACATCCTGCCGGGGGAATTATGGAAACCGGTGTACGGATTATGTGGCCTCCGGTGCGTGCGGAGGTTGTGAGGACAGGTAAGGATACCCTGCCGCTCTACACGCAGCCACAATCGGGATGTCAGCCCATGCGTCAGGTGGTCGCTGCTTCGGGAGAGCAGCGTGTCGGAGCCGTTAACCGGATTCGAACCGGCACCATCAAGTCTGTTATGTGCGCATTGGTTAAGTGCGCAGTGATGTCCGAGATGTGTCACCAGCGTTGTCCCGCCTTAAATGGGCGGCGCTCTGCCAATTGAGCTATAACGGCATAGAAGCAGCCCGCGAAACGAGAGGAAGAAAAATGCCGGTCAAGCCTTGGGAGGAAAGCATTTTGGGGGATTCGTTTCGGAGACTGCGTGGCAAGCGTCTTATCGCTTTCGGCGATTCCGCTTATACCAATTTTAGCACAATGCCTGTTTTAGTTGGATATTTGCAGTATGAAGGTGCATTGCAAAAAATCAGGGCGGGTTTTGTGCGGTTTGTGCAACATTGCCGAAGCTGTCCCAAATCTCTGCCAGATAGATGCTGCCCCACTTGATGTAGATGGAAACCTGGTTTTCTTCCGAAAGCCCCAGCTCCTCGCAGACCTCGCGCTGCTTTTTGTTCTTGACGTAGTACAGGCACAGGCAGTCAGCCTGTTTTTTGCTGGATTTGCTTGCCGTGATACAGTACGCTCGCCGGGTGGCCTCAATGCGCAGCAGGCAAAGGTCTGTTTCCATCTGCTGCAGACGTCGCTGCTCGTCCGTGATATCCGTTGCAGCAAGCCCGACCTTGTCACCGGCACCACCGCCGCCGGGCATCCCGTTCAGGCTTGGGGTGGTCTTTTCGGCAACTTCTCGGATGCGCTGGATCTTCTGCTTTTGTGCTTCAACCGCCGCAGCCATATCCCGGCACTGCTGGAACCACGCCTTGACCGTGTGGTAGTCCACGCCGGTGCGTGGCTTTGGCTCCTCGCTTTCAGGTGTCCATGTGCGGGTCATTGTCTCCCTCCTCTATTTCCCATCCGATAAGATCGCAGACGCAAAATCTTGTCTTTTCGCACCAGTGAATGACAAACCGCTCCGGTAAAGATGATTTTGGGATAGCGGTAGTCGATTGAAGATCACAAGAATCATCTTTCATATCTTTGATTGCCCACGCAACAGACCTTGTAACGCTTGTCTTTTCCTTGATTTCCGCTCCGCAGCATCTGCACTTGAAAACGCCTGTCATTGTTTCATCCATTTTTATCCTCCATTTCCTCGATCCAGATCTCCACTCTGGGGCTTTGCTTGTCGTAATCCACCCGGCTGCCATCGTGCGCGGCAACGATGCAGCTGTTGTCATCTGCCAGCACACCGGCCTTTACCAGTATGTCGCAGGTGGCCTCGATCAGGTTTGCAAGGTCAACCTTGCGCCGGGTAGCCATGTAGTACACGCACCTCACGTTCACGCGGGCAGAAATAGGCTCAGGCGTGGCGCGAATCTGCCATAGGCACCCGGTCTGGTATTGCTCAAACGCCGCGCTTGGGGCTACAAAGCGCCGTCCTCCGCGCCCTTGCAGGATGCGGGCACTGTTTTTCTTTGTGCGGGGGTCACCGTAAAGGGTCAGCTTCATGACACGTGCTCCTTCAGCCACTCGATGCTCATGTCGTGGTCGATAAACATGAGCGTCAGCCAACGGTCGCAGGCAAGCCCCATGTAGGTGTAAATCAACTCCATATCATCCTCGGAGAAATCGGTATCCAGAAAAGCATTGATGCCGTCCCTCATATATTTGTGGAACTTTCGATTTCTCCACTCCTGTGAATATGGTGCGGTTTTAAATGCCGCCCGTGAAAGCCACTCCAGCACTTTGGCCTTGATGGCATCTTCCGTTCCGATGTTTTCCAGAATAATATACTGGTTTGTCCTCGGATGGACAATAAGCTCGTTCCGGTCAGTAATATAACTTCCCGGAAAGCACCTCTGGAGCTTGGCAATTGATTTTTCAATGTTGGTCATTTTTTCATCATCCCTTCCATTGCCAGCTGCTCGCACTGCTTTTCAGCTTCCCGGCGCTGCCGGTCATACTCAAACAGCATATCGGCGTACTCTCCGCCCACCCGGCGGATGGCTGTCTCCAGCATCTCCGTCACAAGGTCGGTGTACTTATCCGAGCCCTTGCGGCTGTTCTTGGCAGCTTCCCGGGCTTCCCACAAGTCGGTGAGCTTGTCCCGCCTGTCGGCGGTGATCTCACCATAGCCGTAGGCATCCTGGATCTGCTCCATGCTTTCCCAGCCTTCCAGCTCAGCAAAGGGGTCAGATTCAGCCTTTGCCATGCTGCGGGCTTTGGTCTTTTTCTTGACATACCGGGTCAGGCCATCCTGAATCACGGCGCGGGCATCGTCCATCGCCTTGCGGACGGCCTTGGCCTCCCGTTCTTTTTTGAGCTGGTCCGGCTGATTTGCCCATTCTGCCATTAGCTCCGATTTAGTTTTTGGCTTCATGTTTTTCCTCCATTTTGACAGCTTCACGAATGTCCAGCTTGCTAAGCTCCAGATTCGCATACCACAACTGCCAATTTACAAACCAACTCCTGTTTACAAGTTTTCCCATAAAGAAGATTCGTTCCTGCTCCATCAGATGATCGAGCGAAACGATATACTGTCCGGGCTTGTACTTCTGCGTCTGCGCCGTCTGTACGTTTTTCATTTTTTACCCCCATTGTTCGGACATTGCTCTTGCAATGCCTGGATAGGTTTTACTTCTCTCTTTTGCGTGACCGCTTCCCATCCAATGATTTTTTTCTCGCAATTTTTGTGGCAATGTCATCATGTAATCGTACACATTGTCAGTTTCGATTAGCCCCGGAAGATTTTTCAGCCACAAACAGGTCTTCTTTTGCTCTGGATGCCCAAACTGCCATGGATTGATAATTTGATCCGGCTTTCGGTATAGTGTGGACATCACGCACACGGGGTTTTCGATCGCGATTCGCTGAATATCAGTTTCTGCAAACTTCATGAAAAATGCAGCAGCTTCAAAGCGCAAGCTGAGCGGCTTTTTTCCCTCTGTGAACCACCGTGCACCAGAAACAGCAAGGTGCGTGCAGGGTGGGTGTGCAATGAGCAAATCCCACTTGCCAACGTCATGCGTTACGCCGTCCATCGTCACGACTTGCCCCCCCCTTAATGGCCTTTAGAGCGTCTCCGAGGATGTGCCATTCAGGATGCCCACCGGACGGCTCTTGGATATCGCATGAATAGGCTTCGTGACCACGGGCGCGGAAAGCTTTGCAGACCTCCTGCGATTCCTCGCAGGCAACTAAAACTTTCATTTGTCTCCTCCGTTTTTGCCCAAATATTTTTTCTTGCCCTTCTCCCGGTGCTTGTCCTCGTAGCCGTAGTGATAGACCCTGCCTGACACGGTCATTTGCCGGTTATAGTCCGTCTCTTTTGCGTGTTCTATGCGCCAAGCGGTAAACTGCGGACAGTGGTCATGGCAGGCAGGATACCGGGCGGGGCAGTCTTTGCAGCATGGATTTGTCAAGGGTCATCTGCCCCTTTCTTGTTTTTCCGCAGACGTTCCCGGCTGTGCGCCATGCGCTCCGGGCTTAAAATATCATTGCCGGACGGCTCTGCTCTGTCCACGCGTGTGCCTTTTGCCCGGCTGCCGCCGATAGGGCAGAGCTGGTTATACTCCGCAACGGTCTTGCAGCCAAGTCTTTCCGCTTCTTCCAACGCCTTGCGGACATACGCCCAGCTGCCGCCGCCCAGATCCACACACTTGTCCATGACCGCGTACACAAGATCCGCGCCCATGCGCTCTATGTAGCCGGTCAGCTCTTTTTCTCCAGTCTTGCTCAGCTTGCTGACATTCTCCCGAAAAAAATCCACTAGAGATTTCGTCGTCCTCGTCCCTGTATAGGAGGAGTCATCTTTAGATGACGACGACTTATCTATATCTAATATCTTATCTCTAATATCTGTATGGACATTTTTGTGGACGTCTGTGTGGACATCCTGTGGACAATGTCCACAGTGTTCTGCATTAATTTGACGCTGGTTCGTTCTTTGCAACTTTTTTTGTGCTGCGTAATCGGTTTCGCTTCCGACCATTTCCGAGTAGTTTGCAAGCACCAACGTGCCGTCTTTTTCCTGATAAATCAGCCCAAGTTTCGCGTAAAGTCCCAGCGCGACACGCACCGTATCGGTAGAAAACCACTTAGTATCGCGCTGAATCTTGTCCACGTCATACGGAATGATCACTTCACCGATCTGCCGCGAAAGCCTGCCGTTTGTGTTGATAGTCATAAGGCAGAGCATCTGGTACAGAACCACATAGTTTGCGCCGTTTTTCTGACCCATGAGAAAATCCACCGCGTCGGACCGCATGAAGCTGTCTTTGAGCTTTAGCCAGTAGTATCTTTTCCCTGTAGCCGTATGATTTCACCTCCTTCCTTGCACGCCCGTATAGCCAGATAGCGCAGCTCTTGAAGTGTATCAGTCTTTGCTTACGTCAATCCCCGTGATTTCTCTGAAAATCGCCGCGTCGAAGTTCGGCAAACTGAGGATAACGTTTCGATCAGCGGCACTAAGCCCCGCCCACCACTTCCAGGCGTTGTCCGCTGTGGTGCGCTCCTTCAAATAACCGCCAGTCGTTTCAGCTTCAGGGTGCGCTGCCTTTTCTTCATCGGTCATAGCAGACAGATAAACGTATTCAAGCTGGCAATCGTCAATATCGTTCAGCAAACGCCGGGCACGGCAGTTAAACCACCGCTCAAACGTCCAGTCGGTAGGCTTGTTGAACATATAGATTTTGGGCGATACCGTATTGAAACAGCCATTGGAAAAGGATGTAGCATTCCAGTCGCCGCTGTTCCGGTTGCCGCTGTTCCGGTTGCCGCTGTTCCAGTTGCCGCTGTTCTGGTCGCCGCTGTTGCAACGTCCAGTGCAAGCCTTTCCAGTGTTCACGATCTCAAGGACTTCAGCCCAAGGGATTTCCCGCACAATTTCCAGCTTGTTCGTTGCACACTTATACTCATCCTCTGCAACCGTACCGTGGGCGATCACTTCAGTGACGTGGTTGTTCGGGTCAAAATCGTAATAACGGAAACAGTCGGCGGCATTCTTGCAGAAGTGCATACCCACATTGCAGACAGACGGACTTACAAATTCTTCAAAGGTTCCCGGGCAAGAATACTGTTTACCGCGACACGTCCAGTCAGAATTAAAAACTTTATATCCTTTTACGCTCATTGTTTATCTCCTCCTTTTCAGAACGGCAGGTCGTCGGTGTCCGAGATCACGGCAAAATCATCCATGTTGCCCTGCGCGTAGGCGGGCTGCGGGACGATCTGCGCGGCTTTTGCCTGTTGCACATGATTCAACGTCTGCTGCTCGTAGGACGCGGCAGCGGGCTTATCTGCCGCCTTAACGCCTGCAAAGCTGATATTGTTCGCCACAACTTCCACCGCCGTGCGGTTGCTGCCGTCATTGCCCTGGTAATGCCGGGTCTGGATGCTGCCGTCAATGGCGATCATGCTGCCCTTCTGGAAGAACTTGCAGATAAATTCGGCGGTCTTACCCCATGCCACGATATCCACAAAATCAGCCTGACGCTGCTGGCCCTTCGGGGTATAGCTGCGCTCGCAGGCAATGCGGAAGGTGCACACGTTGGTGCCCTGCTGGGTGGTGCGGAGTTCAGGGTCTGCCACAAGGCGACCCATGATAGCAACGACGTTAAGCATGTTGTTCTAATCCTTTCTCCTCTTTCGGCTGCTTCTGGGCGCAGTCCCAACACAACAAACGTCCATATTTTTCCTTTGTGGTTTTTGCGATATGCGTGTTGGAAACGCGCTTGCCTTTATACATGGCGTCCTGTATCGGCTTGCCGCAGCAAGCACACGTTAAGATCATCGGCGTGCTGTCCAGCGCTGCCTGCACTTCCGGGTCACGCTTTGGCACTGCGGGTGCGCTCTCTGTTCGCACACTGTACTTTGTCGGGTCTGCCTCCCAGTAAACATCTGCGCCCACGCCAAGTGCCTTGCACGCCACGCTCTGGGCGTCTGTGTAGGCTTTTTTGTAGGCGTCATCGTCTGTGCGTAAACCGCCCTGCTCCCTTGCGATCAGCAGCGAGCCACCAACACCGGGAATCGGTGCGCTCCATGGCTTTTCCTCGTCCTGCCTGATGTAAAGGCAGGTGAAGCAATGCACTACCACCTCACCGTTTGCGCCCTGCTTCTCCTCAAAAACCGGCGGATCGAACTTCCATCCAATGCCGGCAGCCCCAAAAAGTTCCGTCAGCTTCTTGATACGCCACATAGGGTTGATATCGCTTTTGCCCTTCAGGCGGCCGGCAGCGATTTTTCGTAGGGCTTCCGGCGGGGCTTTTCTTGCGCTGTTGTAAATTTCCATTTTATCCATGTTTGTATGCCACCTCCGGGCATCCGTGCACGCGACACCGGTTCTGCAGCGATAGGTGCTGTACGTTGTATGCGGCATCTGCCGCAATGGCAAGGTCTTTTGCGGTAGGGAACAGGCTGGACTGCGTAAGAACTACTTCCAGCGCGTACATTGCCTTGCCGAGTGCATCTGCGGCATTCTTGCAGGCAAGCGCACGGTCGGTAGGGATCGTTCCCATGTAGACGCAGTCAGGATTGTTTTTTGTCCACGCAAGGTCACCGGCAACCGCTTTCTGCACTTTGCCAAGTGTGGAAACCGCCTCGCCAATGTCTGCAAGTGCTCCCAGCGTGAGACCTAGCTGCCACTCCGGCACGTTGCTTGCATAGTTCAAGCAGATCTGTTTTTTCTCATCACAATGCATAAACATTCACCTCGAGTAAACCTTGCTGCGGTGCTCGTCCAGTACAACATAAATCCTTGCCGGGCTTTCCTTTGCAAGGTCGTCCGCGTACTGCGCACCCTCCAGCGTGGTGCGCACCGGGATCTCGTTCACGAACCAGCGCTCTGCATCATAAATCTGTACCGTGCACATACACTCGCCTCCTGTTGTTGTGCCGCCAACCAAGGGCGATATACCCAAGGTTTGCGCACAGAACGATAAAAATTAAGGTTTTCACGTTTTACCTCCTTGCGGTTTGCCGCACGTTGTGGTATTTTTGTGGTGATGGGCGGCAAGACTCATCACCCTTTTGGCTTGTCCGTGTTGGCGCACGGGCAGGCTCTTCTTTTTTGCGGCGTATCGGCGGCAGACTGTCCACCTCATCGCGCTTTATGACTTCTTGAAAAAAGGAATACTTGTGCGGCTTTCTCTTTTTCTTGCGGCAATGATAAACCGAGGATGCAAAACTGTTTGCACTTTTATACCCGAGCCGCCGGGCGCACATATCAGATGTGCCGGATGCAAGCAGATTGCCGTTTTTGGCATCATACACGGTGTACCACATGACATGGTGGACAGTGTCAGGCATACGTGATCTCCCCAGATTCCTCTTACAGCATCTCCCGCACGTTGTCCATTTCTTCGGCGCACATCTCCCAGACGTTTGCCCGTGCGGAGTATCCAGCTCGGACAACAATGTCATCTGAGGCTTCGGCTTCTTGCCTGCAACGTTCGGCAAGCCGCGTGTAGGACTTGACTTTGCCCTCAACGTACTCTTTGGCCGTCATCATGCCCCACGCTCCTGATTCTCCGGGTATTTCGGGTTGCGGGCGTGGGTGCGGTTGATCTTGCCGTACTTGCGCCGCTTTGCGGCTTTCTCCCTGTCCTCTGCGGCAAAGCCCAGACGAGCCAGCAGAACAGCGGCCAAAATTAGCACCAGCGACACAGCAAACAGCGCGCCGGAGATGTATCCGGTGGTCTGAGCGGTGCCCTCTGCACCCATAGCTGCGCCCATTCCAACGCCGCCCAAAATGACAGCCAACCAGTAGTAAGTAGTAGATTTGAGCTTCATGCGGATTCTCCTTTCTCAAGTGAGGGGAAAAACAGTTCCCCGATCTCATCCTGTCGGATGTCCAGCAGTTCACACATTGCTGTGATCTCTGCGCTTGTCCACGGATTGTGCCCCTGCATCCTGCCGCTCATGGTGTCCCGGCCAATGCCGATATACTTAGCGACTTCCTGATCGCGGTAGCCGCAGCTGTGGAACCGGCCCCGAAGTTTCCAGTACGGAATCTGCCGGAAGGTGCCCTGTATGACCTTCATCTTTCTTCAACCTCTTTTCTTTGATGTGTGCCAGCCGTGCAGGCTGACTTGCATTTCTTCGCGTTGCTATGCTTTTACTTTCGTGCCAATGCATCCAAAGCAAAGCATTGCCGCAGCAAATCGTTACGGTGCACCACTTTTCCTTCGCAAATCACATCAGCGCTTTTCTCTGCCATTCCTTCGCCTTGCCCGTCTGTGCTTCTCAGCGCCTTTGCTTCGCATAGCTTCGCTTTGCCATCGCTGTTCATCGCTGTTCAATGCTGCTCCGTCGCCTTGCCATGCTACGCGCTGCCACTGCACAGCAGTTCACCTCATAGCCTTTGCCACGCCCCGCGCTGCTTCGCTACGCCTTTGCCGCGCTTAGCATCGCACGGCCAATCGAACTCAGCCTTGCCATTGCTTGGCTTATCAGCGACAAGCGGTGCTTTGCCACTGCCAAGCCTTTCATCGCCTCCGCGAATCAGGGCCGTCAATGCCATGCCCTTGCTCTCAGGGCTTCACCTCATAGGCAGTGTAGGTAAAGCGGCCCTTTCCGCTGTTGCGCCACTGGCCGATGCCGCGCAGAATGCCATAATCCAGCCACTCACGCACAACCTTTTCGTGGCTGTCGTCAAGAAGGATTACGTCAAACTCGCAGGTGCTGCCCGCCGGGATTTCCTCACTGTTTACAAGGCTCACGCGCTCGCCCTGTGCGGTCTGAGCACGCAGCGGACGCTGGCAGTCGCTGATCTCTCCGTTTGTCAGAATCGGAATCATGCGGGGCTGAATGAAGATCAGGCCGTCAATGACCTTCTTGTAAGCAGTTAGCTTGCCGCTTTCGTTCACGGCCTTCTTCTTGCCAGTCTCGGTCTTGCCGCCGATGCGGGAAAGCATGCCGCAAGCATCCTTAAACATGCCTTTGATCTGGTAATCGTAAAAAATCGGATTGCCGTCCGGGTCACGCGGGAAAACGGTCATGCCCTTGTCAGCTACCGCATCAGGGCCAAGAGCCGCCACTTCATCCTCGATGGTTGCAGCATCCGGCGACTTGCTGGCGATAAACTCGCGGGCCACATTGGGGTTTGCGGGCCATGTGCCAAGCACCGGCTCAATAAACGTAGCTTTCACATGCAGTTTTTTCATAGTAACCTCCAAAATAAGTTTGTATCCTTGCGCCAGCCGTGGCTTTACCCCTTCAAAAACAGGTTCACAAAGTAGATCTGACCCTTGCCGGTAACCTTGGGGGTCTTATTGATGCTGGTGTGCCCATCGGAGTGCACCACGGTGGTCTCCTTGATCTCAAACAGGCCATGCTCCACGGCGCGCTGCGTGGGCATATTGTAGTCGCTGCGCTTTGGGTCCTTGATGAGGTATCCGTGCTCCCGCATCCAGACAAACAGCCGGTTCTGCCCGATCTGCACGCTGTTCTGGCACAGCAGCTTTGCCAACTCGCCCACAAGGATGCTCTTCTTGCTGGCGTTTACCGCGTCTGCAAAGATGCCCTTGGGCGTGAGTTCCGCAATCTGCCGGTCTTTGTGCTCCAGTTCATCGTGGGCGGCAATCAGCGCCTGTGCCATCAGTTCAGCCCGGGAAAGCTGCGGGCGCTGTGCCAGCTGCTTCTCCATCGCGTTGAACGCCTGGATGTACTTCAACTTCCACTCCAGCGCTGCCTTGCCGGTAAAGCCCATAGCCAGCAGCGTAAAGCCGTCACGGTTCATCAGGTACATGGGGTACTGCTTGCCGCGATTCTCGAATGTGGTCTCGTAGAACATGGATTTGGCAGCCGAATTTTCGGCCACCAGATTTTTGATGGAATCCAGAACGTGCTTGTGCTCCTTGCCGAAACTCTCGGCGATCTGGCGGCTGGATGCTACCGGCTCTCCGTTCTGGGTGGATAAGATGATGTCTGTCATAGTCTTGTTTTGTCCTCCTTGTACTCTGCCCCTCCTGTGCTATACTTGAGCGGGAGGGGGTGAAAAAATGAATCAGCGGGGATCCATGAACCAGCGTACAGATGAAATAGAGCGCATTCTGAACGCCAGCAAAGTGAATTATTCCAGTCCGCAAGTCTCGCAGCAGCCTACACTGTATGAGGTACAGCGGCGGTATGCGGAAGATTTGAAGCAGCTGCGCCAGCAGTTTGAAGAAAGCCAGCGAAAACAGGAAATCAAAGACCGTGAGCAAGCAAAAGAAAAGCAAATTGACCGGCTTTATGATCTCCTTGCAATCGGTGTTGCCATCGCATCCATGATTATTTCTTTAGTAAAATGACCACCAAAGCCAAAATCTGAATGCAAAGAGCGATGAACTGAATTTCGTGATTCTTCACGGTTGCTCGCCTCCTTGCGTTTATCCTCTAAGCTTTCGCACCAGATTGACGATCTGCAAAACAAGTGTTGTAACCTGAATGCAAAGCGTCAAAGCCAGAATCCTTGTTGTAGTCCAGTCGTGCTTGCGGCTGGGCTTTTTGTCGTTGTTCATACCGTTTTGCCCTCCTTACGCTACCCCGTCATGGTTGTTCTGGCTGTCGTTCTTGCGTACCGCTGCCATGCCCATGCCCATCCAGAGCAGGGACAGCTTGTCCTGCGGCTCTAAGTCGTCGAACAGCACGTTAATGAGCGTATCCGCTGCGTGTGCTCCATCCGCCGGGATGCTGTACCGTTCTGCTGCCAGATCGGTGCGGTTCTTCTTCGTCTTTGCCAAAATTATCATCTCCTTCTGCGGTTGGCTCCCGCGACGCCCTTTCGGGCGTTTCGACCCTTGCCACAGGGTCATCATCAGGCGGGTTGTGTCCAGAAATCAAAATCGGCCAGAACATACTCCCGATTCTCCGGCGTGTCCGGCAGGGTACAACCCGAGCGATCGTCCCCGCAGAACACCTCACCAAAGTCATTCACCCCGCACGAAACGCCTGTGCGTGCATCCTGTTTAAAAATTTTCATCGTTCAGACCTCCTTAAACATCTTCACGCCGGCCACGGTGTAGTCCGCCGCCGGGCCCATATAACCGTGAGAAAAAGCAACGACTGGATGCCATGCGCCACTATCGTAGACTTGCAGTGCATCGCAATGCGTCTCGGCTTCCGCCCCGTGAACCCAGCGCCCGTCCCGGCGGCATCCCTTCCAGCGAAACCAGTTGTATCCTCTCGTCGGAACAACATATCCAACATTATCTTCGTCAGCTACTTCACGGTTGCGTCTTGCGTGAATTGCGAGATCATAAATATCCCCCATGTCAAACCTCCTGTTTGCTTGCGTTTGTTGATTACATGACAAGTATAAGTCATTGAACAACATTTGTCAAGGGCATTTTTGTTGATTTCTTAAACAAATTTCATTGACTTCCATTTTGCAATGTGCTATAATAAGGTCACGGAGGTGAGCTCCATGACAATCGGCGAACGAGTCAAGGAACTGCGAAAGCAGGTCAACTTGACGCAGCAAGCCTTTGCAGACAGACTGAACCTCAAAAGAAATACAGTTGGCAGCTACGAAGTAAACGTAGTGGAGCCCAGTGACCGAACGATCTCCGATATCTGCCGCGAGTTTAACGTCAACGAGACGTGGCTGCGGACAGGGGAAGGGGAGATGTTCAACCAGATCACCAGATCGGAGAAGATCACCAGCTTCCTTACCGAGATCACGGAGGACGAGGGTGACGACTTCAAACGCCGGTTTGTTGAGATGCTGGCCGAACTGGAGCCGGAGGACTGGAAGCTTTTGGAGCGAATGGCTGAAAAGCTGCAAAAAAAAGAGGGAAACCCGTAAGGGCTTCCCTTCTTTTGCTACCTTGATTCTATTTTACAAGGCCTTTTGCGTGGATCCAGATCAGGCGCAGCGCCCGCAGGTCTGCGCGTTCCAGAAGCTTGATAATAGCGTCAATGTAGCCTTGCCGGTCTGTTTCGTTCATTGTGTCCTCCTATCTGATGCAGTATTTAATATGTGTGAGGTGGTGCGGTATGGCGCGTGGTGGACGGCGAAAGGTTTGGATTTGCGATCAGCGAGATCGCGCAAATCAAAAATGGGTAAAGAGTGTTTGCAAGGCGGTTACGCCAAGCAAGCGAACCCAGCGGGCTTTTGTGAAAGCGATGCTTTCTTCATCGTCCGCAAGAAAAAAGCAAAGCTATGAGCAGCCCATTGTAAACCAGAAGTGCAGATCTGAGCCTGTAACTTGGGAGAATGTAAAGCCAAGCAACAAACAGCTTGCCGGGTGTATCGCTGTCGGCGCTGTGTGCACCTATCCTGTTTTTGCAAGCGGTGCATTTGATGGAAGTGCCGCCGGGTTTGCTCTTTTGCCTTTTTTCTTTGGCATTCCGTTTCTTGTATCGCTTCTTGTTATATTGAATTACAACAAAACGGAATACCGCGTTTCTTTAGATAAAGAAAAACGTGTGGAAACTGTTGAAAACGAGGACGAAGCGGTACAAGAGGTTATCCGGGACGCCCAGAACGAAATCGACAAGCAAAACGCTTCCATTTTCATGGGGCAGTTTAAGGATTCCTTGTCTATCATGCAGAAAACGGCAGACCCAAGCACATTCTTTTCCAGATTTGATTTTGTGCTTGAACGTCTGGATGACATGATAGAACTGAAGGAAAAAGGCTTCTCGTTTGCCGGTGATCTATACGGTATGCGTGAGCAGGCAAAGGACGAGGATAATTTTGCGGACACGGTAAACTGCCTGATTGACAATTCCTACAAAGAGCAGCTTCAGAAGCTTTCCACTTTAAAGACGGAGCGCGGAAAGGCAAATTCAAATCAGAAATGGTATGCTTCTTTTGAGCCGTTTTTTGACAGGATGCCGATGCGCTCAAGGACATATCTTGATTTAAAGCTTGAGGAACTGAAGGAGGTGTGACCGTGGATCTGTTCACCGCATTCTCCATCTGTTTGGGTGAGGAACCGCCCATACCGGACGAAGAGCAGAAATATTATCAAGAACCATCGTATTACAAGGATTATGCGCCGTCCCTTGCTTTGGATGCCGTGAACGGTGTAAAACGTGTCATTCCTTTTGCGGAGCAAGCCGCAGCAGAAAAGACATCTGGGCGGGGTCTATACCGTGCAGAGATTGCGCTGCTCAAATACTGCTCCTATGGTACTTACCCGCACCCGAGACACGGATACCCGGGGCTGTGGTGGTATCAATATGGAATAAAAAATGTTGGCTACCACCTTCAAACGCTGGAAAAGCGGGGCTTTATCCGTATGACCAATAAAGGCAAGTACGCGCTGACCGATATAGGGCAGGATGAGTTAGAGGAGAATAAAGACGTGCTTGATAAGTAAACTTGTTTACAACTGCATTTTACAACAGTTTGGTGTAACCGTCAATCGATTTTAATTGCGCAAAAATGCGCCAAAAATTTGAGATTTGCGCTGAATCGCGCGATTTACGCGCACTTTTAAGCGAAAAACGCGCGGTTTACGCTGACTTCGCGCAAAATATGCGCGTTGTTACTGGTTGCCGGTGTCCAGCTGCTGCATTTTTTGCAACAACTGGGCGGCGCACTCCCCGCCGGGGCTTACCGCTGCGGCGCGCAGGGTGTGAAGGCCGGTGATTTTGCGGTTGGCGTACATGGCGGCAAGGGCTTGCTGCTCCGGGGTCATATCAACGTAGCAGGCAAGCGCAGCGCGGATGTGGCTGCAGAAACAGGCGGTCTTTTTGTTGGTCATGGCTCAATCCTCCCAAGGTTGCGGGGTTTTAGCTGTGCCGGTAAGCACGCTGGCGGGCATTCCGTCAATGATGGTCATTTCCGGGTCTTTGTTGCTTGTTTGACCGTTTTTCATTTTGCTTTCCTCCTGATTTTTGGTAATTGTGTCAACTTATGTACCAAATTTTACCATGAGAAAGAGGAAAATGAAATACGGATAAAATTTGTCGAATGGCGCGGCTTTTTTCTGCGCCATTTTTTGCTTATTTCACGCAATAAAATTTGTAGGGGGGAGAAAGAACAGTATGAGTTATTTTACGGCGAGCCAAATCGGGAAAGCGCTTGCAAAAGCACGGGTGTCTGCGGGCTTGAGCCAAGTGGAGATCGCAAGGCGCATTGAGAAGGGAGAGCGCACCGTGCAGAGCTGGGAAAAAGGATGCACCAGCCCGGACAGTGACGAGATCATGGACTGGTGCACGGCGTGCGGGGTGTCACCCATCACGGTGTTCATGGAGATGATCCACCCAGATCTGTACACAGCGCCAGATGACGGCAAGGCTGACGATGAGCTAAATGCGGAGTTGAGCCGTCTCGTGGTAAACCTGCCGCCGCTGACGAAAAGGCTGCTTCTTTTCATCCTGAAGGGCAGTCACGGCAGCAGCCCGCCTGCTGTCATATCGGAGATAGCTGCAAACCTGCACTGCCCGCTCAACAACAGGGCCAGTGTATGCGGAACAATCATCGACCAGTATACCTACGCGCAGATCGCGGGCCTTGACCCATGCCCGGACGCTCCACAACCTCCAATTGACGACCTGAAGATCAACTACAAGGCCGGAAGGGCCGCTGCTGAAAATGGTGCCTTGGGATATATCGGGAAGAAAAAGGAGTAAGCCATGAAATGCGTGAGACCATGCTGCCGGAAGGAGATCCCGGATGGTGCTTCTTTTTGTCCGTGGTTCGGGAAGAAGCAGCTGGAAGCCGCCCCGCAGCAAAGAAAAAAGCGCAGCCGTCCCAAGGGCAGCGGCACAGTGTACGCTTGTGTATGGAGGTGGATTTTATGAAAAAACGGGTCAACACGGCATTTTGGGTGGAAAAGGAAAAGCGCTGGTGCATTGCGGTTCAGAAGAACGGCACCCGCAAACGGTTTTACAGCAGCACTCCGGGTCGGACAGGACAACGGGAAGCAAACGCAAAAGCGGATGCATGGCTTGATGATAGCATCAGAGACGGAAAAAAGAAAGTCAGTGCCCTTTATTCAGAGTGGGTGGAAGAGCTGAAGCTGACTTGCGGGACGTCCTATGTGACACAATGCCAGCGTTACGGAGACTGCTACATCCTGCCGACCTGTGGGAATATCCGCATTGACGAGCTGACCGAGGGCGATCTTCAAAAGGCAATCGACGTTTCGTTCCGGAAGCGCTCACAGAAAAAGAACCAGCGCAAGCCCATCTCAAACCAGCCGTTGAGCCGAAAGACGCTTATGACGATCCGGGCTGCGGAAACCGCCTTTGTCAAGTGGTGCAGGAAAAACCGGTACACCACGCTCCACCCCGACCTGTCTATCCCGAAGAATGCCAGGATGGGGAAACGCACGATCTTGCAGCCCACCGCCCTGAAGGTTCTGTTTAGCGTAGACACCCGCACCTACTATGGAAAACTGGTATTTGATGAATATATCTACGCCTACCGATTTGCAGTTGCGACCGGCCTGCGCCCCGGGGAGCTGATTGGTCTCTGGTATGGTGACATCAAGGGGAACACGGTCAACCTTCGGCGCAGCATCAACGTGCACCGGGAGCAGACCACCGGAAAGAATGAAAACGCCATCCGCTCTTTTGACATGGGCAAGGAAGCACGGGATGCTTATGAGGCGCAGGTACAGCTCCTAAAGGCTCAAGGCATACTGCTACAATACAATACGCCGCTGTTTCAGATTCCGTCAGAGCATGCGCTCTATCGCCGCTGGGAATCGTATCAGGAAGCAAACGGGCTTGAGCCGAAAGTCTCACTTTACGAGCTACGGCACACCTTTGTCAGTGTTGAATCAAGCGTCCTGACTGACAGCCAGCTAAAAATGCTGGTTGGTCACAGCAAGAACATGGACACTTCCGGCGTGTACCATCATGAATTGCAGGGCCAGCGAGAAGATTTGGCGGCTGCAACGACCGCTGCATTCAGGAAGGCTCAAGGGTGATTCTGGTAACACATTTGGTAACACTCTTTTTTCTAAATGTCAAAAAACGAATCGGGCATAACCCAACAAATCCGTATTATTCCTTCGTCCTTTCGTGCATCCCAGATGAATTTTTGACGACAATCCATCATTTTTAATTGTTCGACTCCCATCGCCTCCACCAACATAAAAGCCACCTGAAAACTTACGTTTTTCAGGTGGCTTTTGCTATATCTGCTATTCTGTTACGCCAGATCCGGCAGGATATCCGACCACAGAGCCTGCTCCTGCCGCAAGGCATCAAAGCAGCAGTCCAGATATATTTTGTTGACCGCGGCAAAAATGGTGCTGCGCAGCAGCAGACGCTCGTCGTTGAGCGTAGTCTCCGGCTGGGCTGTCTTGCCGCCGAACACCACGGAAAGACTAGTCTCTAACTCCTCGCAGAAGATATCGTAGGCTGTCCCGGCGGAGCAGTGCTCCCGCTGCATTTTGAACAGAGTGTCGATGTTTTCGATCGAGAGCACGGTCTTGGAGACTGCAATGTACATCAGGGATGCGATCTGATCCCGGGTGTATTTTTTGCGGATGGGGTGATCCACCACCCCTTTTTTGACATAATTGCTTACCATGGACGGGGTCAGTTCTACCCCGCAGAAGCTGCGGAAGTAGCCGTTGACGAACTGCACCGTCTGGTCCAGATACAGCCCTACCGAGGGAAGATCGTTGTACCGGGGCAGGGCAAAGCCCGCAGCACACGCCGCAACGCGGAGTTTGGTTTCAGCTTTCATAGTATCTTGTTCCGTTCATGCTCCTGCACTTTTTGCAAGCAGGAACGTTGTTTTTGTGCAAAGGCAGAGCAATTGCTTTCCGCAAAAGTACTTCTGCCTGTGAAATAGTATACCGCATTTTGGAAAATTGGTCAACGGGCAATGAAAACTTTGTAAAAGAATTTGAGAAAACAGTTGACAGGGTTTTGAAAAACTGATATGATGGTCACGGACAAAGGAATGACTGCGGCGTGCGCCGCTTGAAAATGGAGAAAAATATGAAAAGCAAAATCGTTGTAGATTCCTCTGCAAATGTGTACGAGCTCCCCGATGTGGGTTTTGCCTGCGTGCCGCTGAAGATCCTGACCGACGAGCAGGAGTATGTGGACACCGCAGAGGTGGATGCCCCCGCGCTGGCTCAGATGATGCGCACCTATAAGGGCCGCACCAGCACCTCCTGCCCCAACATCTCGGACTGGATGGCTGCCTACGAGGGCGCAGACGAGGTGTATGTTGTAACCATTACCGGTACGCTGTCCGGTGCCTATAATGCTGCACTGCTGGCGGGCGAGGAGTACGAGCAGAGCCACGAGGGCGCGCGGGTCTTTGTGCTGGACAGCCTGTCTACTGGTGCGGAGTCCCGGCTGCTGGTGGAGCGTCTGGCGGCGCTGATCAAGGCAGGCAAGCCCTTTGATACCGTATGTGAGGAGATCCGGGCGTACCATGAGCACACCCATCTGCTGTTTGCGCTGGAATCTCTGGCAAACCTTGCCCGCAATGGCCGCGTGAAGCCCGCTGTGGCTGCTGTGGCGCGGATGCTGGGTATCCGGGTTATCGGGCAGGCCAGCGATGCCGGTGATCTGGAGGTTCTTTGCAAGACCCGCGGCGAGCACGGCGCACTGGAGCGCATGGTGCTGGAAATGAAGGCGCACGGCCTGACCAACGGCCGGGTGCACATCGACCACTGCTGCAATGCTGCCGCTGCGGAGCGGCTGAAGCACATGGTCCATGCGGTGTTCCCGGAGGCCAAGGTGGAGGTAGGCAGCTGCGGCGCGCTGTGCAGCTACTACGCGGAGTACGGCGGCCTGATGGTGGGCTACGAGGATAACGAAGCACCCACCGTCTGAGCGGAAAATATGATACTATGATTTCGATTCACCGGGGCATCTGCGGACGCTCCGGTGAATTTTTTTTACGAGGAATAATTCCGGTGCACCCGACACCAAAAACTTGCAAAGGGTGAAAAACCGCGTTATACTTAACCGTATTGAAACACGGAAAGGGGAGATGGTATGCTGTTCCGATTGCCGATCGTCAAATTTTTCAACCGCATCCTCAACCGCATCACGGTCACGGTGGTGCTGGTGGCGCTGCAGCTTGCATGGCTGGCGTGGGTGTTCTTCGCCCTCACCACCGGCACGGCGCGGGTGTGGGTCACCGGGGTGCTCAACGGGTTAAGCCTGCTGATCATTCTGTATCTGGTGCGCAAGGATGAAAACAGCGCCTATAAGGTGGGTTGGATCGCCCTCATCGGGCTGTTGCCGCTGCTGGGCGGGGCACTGTATCTGGCCTTTGGCAACAAGCGGCCCTCCCGCCGTCTGCGCAGCAAAATGCAGGCGGTGGAGCAGGCGCACCGGGCAGACCGCGCTCAGCAGCCCGGACAGACCGCCGGGCTGTGCGATGAAAACCGGGGCGTGAGCCGCTACCTGACCCAGTACGGCTGCTATCCCGCATGGAAGAACACCACCGCCCGGTATTTTTCCTGCGGTGAGGCCATGTACCCGGCACTGCTGGCCGACCTTGAAAAGGCGGAAAAGAGCATCTTTCTGGAGTTTTTTATCATCAGTCAGGGCAAGATGTGGCAGGGCGTAGAGGATGTTCTGCGGCGCAAAGCGGCGCAGGGGGTGGACGTGCGGCTGATCTACGATGACTTCGGCAGTCTGCTGGGCCTGCCCAAGGACTTTGTGGTGCGCATGGAGCGGGCGCATATCCGCTGCATCCCCTTTAACCCGGTGGTGCCGCTGCTCTCGCTGGTGATGAATCACCGCGACCACCGCAAGATCGTGGTGATAGACGGCAAGGTGGCGTATACCGGCGGCATCAATCTGGCCGATGAATATATCAACGCGATCACCCGCTTCGGCTACTGGAAGGACGCAGGCTTGCGCATCGAGGGCGCTGCGGTGTGGAACTTTACCGTGATGTTTCTGGATTTCTGGAACGCCTTCCGTCCCTTTGAGCAGGATTACAGCGCCTTCCGTCCGCAGTTTGCGGTGCTGCCCGCCAGCGATGGGGTGGTGCAACCCTACGCGGACAGCCCGCTGGACGAAGAGCCGGTGGCAGAAACGGTCTATCTGGATGTTCTGGCACAATCACAGCAGTACGTTTATTTTTATACGCCTTACCTTGCCATCGGCGAGGAGATGCTGGACGCGCTGCGCAACGCCGCCAAGCGCGGGGTGGATGTGCGGCTGGTGCTGCCGGGCATCCCGGACAAAAAGCTGGTGTTCCGGCTGAGCCGCTCGTACTATCTGCCCCTGCTGCGGGCGGGGGTGCGCATCTACGAGTATACCCCGGGCTTCCTCCACGCCAAGTGCTGCGTCAGCGATGACCGCGCGGCGGTGGTGGGCAGCATCAATATGGACTACCGCAGTATGTTTCTGCACTTCGAGTGCGGGGTGCTGCTGCTGCAAAACAGTCAGGTGCTGGCCTTGCGGGACGATGTGCGCCGCACCCTGCCCCAGTGCCGGGAGGTGCAGTGCGCGGACTGCCGCACCGGTCTGGCCGGTACGGTGCTGGACAGCGTGCTGCGGCTGTTAAGTCCTTTGATGTAACTGTCTGCTCATAAAATCCCGCGCGGCGGGGCACACTAGCTCCAAAGCCTGCATCTGCAATGCAGGCACGGAAAGGGAGCGTATGTGACGATATGAAACAGGCATCGCGTTGGTTTTTGTGCTGCACGCTGGCGGCAGCACTGACATTGACCGGCTGCGGCGGGGGAAACTCCGGCAGCAGCTCCGGTTCTGTGAGCGGCAGCACCTCTGTGGGCAGCAGCGCGGCGCAAAACGCGGCGTGGCGCACCGGGCTGGGGGTCCTGACCGAGACGACCGGCACAGACCGTGCGGGCAACATCCACACCGTAGCGGCTGCCGTGCTGTTGGATGCAGACGGCAAGCTGGCCGGGGTGACACTGGATGAGCTGGAGCTTTCAGTCAGTGCGGACAGCACCGGCAAGGTGACCACCCCCACCGACACCCGCACCAAGCGCCAGAAGGGCAAGGACTACCCACTGGCAGAGGTGTCCGGTCTGAAAAAGGGCTGGGCAGAGCAGGCAGACGCCTTTGGAAGTTGGCTTGAGGGCAAGACTCCGGACGAAGTGAAGAAGCTGAAAACGGATGCGGACGGCAAGCCAACCGATGCAGACCTTCTCTCCGGCTGCACCATCGCGGTGGACCGTTACCGGGATGCTGTCGTCCGCGCCTGCGAGAATGCACAGGTGTTGGGTGCTGCCCGGGGCGATACGGTCAAACTGGGCGTAGAAGTGGCAGAAATGCCGCAGGGGCTTACGGGCACAGACGACAAGGACGCACAGGTGCAGGCTAAGATCACGCTGGCGGTGGTGACCATGGACGAGAACGCCCGGGTGACCAGCGCTATCGGCGATATGACCGAGCCGGAGCTGACCGTCAGCGCGGACGGCACCGTGTCTGCCCCGCGGGAGCCGGTGTACACCAAAAACGAGCTGGGCGACCGCTACGGAATGCGCAGCGCAAGCGCGTTAGGCAAGGAATGGTACGAGCACAGCGCAGGCTGGTGCGGCTACCTGAAGGGCAAAAACGCCGTGGAGATCGGCAAGCTCTCCACAGACGGCACGGATGCCGACCTGAAGGCGCTGTGCACCATCTCAGTTACCGACCTGCAAAAAGCGGCGCTGAAGGCCATGGCGGAGCAGTAATCATAAAAACAGGATGTCCCTCTGCACAAAAAGTGCGGGGGGATTTTTTATGGATACCCCCTCTGGCGCTAACGCAGTGAGCAGACGGAAGGGGTATGCACACTTTCCCACAAAAAGCTGGCTTATGGGCGGGGCAAAGCAGTGCATTGTGCGAAAAAATGGGTTTACCTCTTGCAAAACGGCGGCAAACGCGCTATTCTATAACCACAGTTTACCACTTTAGCATGGTAAAATGGTAAATCAAGAGGGAAGCGGGACGCAGAACGTCCCCTATGGGAGGAAAAAGATATGAAGCTCAAGCGTATTGCAAGTGCATTTCTGGCCGGTGCTCTGGCATTGAGCCTTGCAGCCTGTGGCGGCAGTGCATCCACCTCTGCTGCGGCATCTGCTTCCGGCAGCGCAGCCGGTTCGGCTTCTGCTGCAGCGGGCAGCGATCTGGATTACATCAAGGGCAAGGGCAAAATGGTCATCGGCTATACTGTGTACGAGCCCATGAACTACACCGACGTCGACGGCAACTTTACCGGCTTTGATACCGAACTTGCCACTGCGGTGTGCGCAAAGCTGGGCGTAGAGCCGGAGTTCGTGGAGATCAACTGGGACACCAAGGAGACCGAGCTGGCTGCAAAGAGCATCGACTGCATCTGGAACGGCCTGACCCTCACCGATGACCGCGAAGAGAACATGGCCTGCACCAAGCCCTACGTCAAGAACGCTCAGGTCGTCGTGGTGAAGGACGGCACCGACTACACCTCCACCGCCGACCTCATCGGCAAGACCGTGGTGGCCGAGGCCGGCTCTGCCGGTGAGACCACCATCACCGAGAACGCCGACCTGTCTCAGGCGGATTTCATCTCCAAGGATGTTCAGACCGACTGCCTGATGGAAGTCGCCGCCGGTACCGCTGACGCCGCCGTCCTCGACCTGACTCTGGCTTCTGCCATGATCGGCGAGGGTACCGACTACGCAAACCTCAAGATGGTGGATGAGCTGAACGTCGAGGAGTACGGCGTGGCCTTCCGCAAGGGCAGCGACGTGGCCGAGGCTGTGGACAACGCATTCGACGAGCTGAAGGCTGACGGCACCATGCAGACTCTGGCCGACAAGTACGGCCTGACTCTGGCTGAGTAACTTACATGATAAACGGATAGGTGTAGTGATTCTGTGACTGTGATTTTGGAGCGTCTGACCGGCGCATTCGCGCTCAACTGTGAGCTGTTCTTTCTGACCTTGCTGTTTTCGCTGCCGCTGGGCCTTGTGGTGGCCTTTGGCTCCATGAGCCGGTGCGCACCGCTGCGGGGCGTCGTCAAGACCTTCGTGTGGGTCATCCGCGGCACGCCGCTGATGCTCCAGATCATCGTCATCTACCTTGGCCCCGGCCTGCTGGGCATGACCAACCCCTGGCCCTCCGGCTCTTCGGGCCGTCTGGTGGCGGCGGTGGTGGCTTTCGCCATCAACTACGCCTGCTACTTCTCTGAGATCTACCGCGGCGGCATCGAGGATGTGCCGAAAGGCCAGACCGAGGCCGGTCAGGTGCTTGGCATGACCAGGAGCCAGATCTTTTTCAAGGTCACGCTCCTGCAGGTCGTCAAGCGCATCCTGCCCCCGATGGGCAACGAGGTCATCACGCTGGTGAAGGATACCTCGCTGGCGAATGTCATCGCCAACAAGGAGATCATCATGATGGCGAAGGAGTACAGCGCCAAGGGCCTCATCTGGCCGTTGTTTTCCACCGCGATTTTCTTCCTCGTCTTTGTCGGCGCACTCACCCTGCTGCTGGACTGGGCCGAGAAAAAGATGGACTATTTCCGCTGTTAAGGAGGATACTGAATTATGGCATTACTCGAAGCCTCCGGCATCGGGAAGAATTTCGGCGAGACGAAAGTTCTCAAGGACATCTCGCTCACACTGGAACAGGGCGAGGCGCTGGCAATCATCGGCTCGTCCGGCTCGGGCAAGACCACGCTGCTGCGCTGCCTGAACTTCCTTGAGCGTCCCGACACCGGCGTTATCCGGGTGAACGGCGAGACCATGTGGGACGCCGCCGACCCTGCCACCCAGCGGGAGAGCGAGGTGCGGAAAAAGCGCCTCCACTTTGGCCTCGTGTTCCAGAACTTCAACCTCTTCCCCCAGTACACCGCGCTGGAAAACGTGATGCTGGCGGGGGAGCTTCTGGCGAAGGAGCAGCCCGGCTACAAGGCCAACAAAAAGGCCATCCACGCCCAGCTGGAAGCACAGGCCCGTGACCTGCTGGCCCAGATGGGCCTGTCGGAGCGGGCAGGCCACTACCCCCACCAGCTCTCCGGCGGTCAGCAGCAGCGGGTGGCCATTGCCCGCGCACTGGCGCTCCACCCGGACATCCTCTGCTTCGATGAGCCCACCAGCGCCCTTGACCCGGAGCTGACCGGCGAAGTCCTCCGCGTCCTGCGGGACCTCGCCGACCGAAAGACCACCATGATCATCGTCACCCATGAGATGCACTTCGCCCGGGACGTGGCCGACCGCATCCTGTTCATGGACGGCGGCGTCGTGGTGGAGGAAGGCCCGGCCCGCCAGCTCATCGACCACCCCCAGGAGGAGCGCACCAAGCAGTTTTTGGCGCACTACGCTGAATAAGATAGGCTATGGCCCTCCCCGCTCGGGAGGGCTTTTTTGCGCCACTCACGCCGAAAACACCACGATTCGCGCAGATTTTATTTACATTCTCTGAATTTTTTGGTAAACTTGTGTCAGAAAAGGCTGGCTCTTCAAAAGACGAACAGACCAAAGGAGGACAGACTATGAGACTGAAAAGCGCACTCCGGCGGGGCGTGGCCGCCGCCGTCATCGCAGGCATCGTGGTGAGCTCCGGCATCCCGGCCTATGCGGCCCGGTGGAACATCGCCGACGGCGACATCACGGTCGAAGGTGCGAGCGATGAAAGCGGAAACTATAACAAAGTCAAGCAGGGCGACAAGGATTTCAAGAAGGATGAGGGGGAGACCGTCATCACCGGCAAGTCGAAGGAGCACACCGTCACCATCGACACCTCCGGCGGCAAAGTGGACGTCACCTTCGACGACCTGAAAATTGACGTCAGCGGCAAGAAGGAGGGGGATGGCAGCGATGACAGCCCAGTCGATGCGGGCAAAGCCGCCGTCACCGTGAAGGGCGACCACGATGCCGCCATCGAGCTGGACGGTGACAACAAGCTGAAGAGCGGCAGCGGCAATGCAGGCCTCGAGAAGAACAAACATGAGTCGGAGGGCACCCTGACCATCAAGGACGACAACGGCAAGGACGGCTCCCTCACCGCTGAGGGCGGCGACGACGGCGCAGGCATCGGCGGAGGCATCGGGAGTACTGGCAGCAGCATCACCATCCGGGGCGGCACCATCGAGGCTGTGGGCGGCGCAGGAGCGGCCGGCATCGGCGACGGTGTAGGTGCGCAGCAGCCTGAGATAGACCAGGATACACCGCCCAGCAACCCCAATAACATCATCATCTGCGGCGACGCCGAGGTGACGGCCAAGGCGGGAAGCTGGATGACGGACGCCAAGGCCCCGGCCATCGGCGGAAAGTACGGCGAGATACCCACAGAGAACCTTTCTGACGATGAACATAAGGTGACGGGAGGACGGCTGACCCGTCTGAACGCGGACGGCACCGTGATGGAGGGGATGGGCTACGACTACACCTCCACCCCCAAGCCCCAGCCGGACGACGACGAGGACGACGATGACGTCCCGCCCCCGGCACAGGAGAACGCCCCCGAGCCCCTGCCCGGCGGCATGGTGGTGGGCGGCTTCTTTTCCAGCCGGGTCACCATCCAGCGGTTGGATTCTGCTTTGGCCATTATTGAGAGCACCGACCCCATGGTCGGCAGCGTAAAGGCCGGCGACGCCGGAGAGGTCCTCACCCCGGGGGGTGTGGTGCTTATTGAGAGCGCCGCCCCCCGCTCCACCGTCACCACCGACATCTCCAGCCTCCGGGAGGACGGCGTGGAGGACATCTTCTTCCGCTATGAGGACACCATGACCCACTATAGCGTGGACAAGATGGCCGACGCGGCGGGCGAGGACGCTGACGTGGAGCTGAAGCAGAACAGGGAGGACATCAGCCTCCGGCTGGACGGCGAAACGCGGGACGACCTGTCGGAGCGCTATCTGGAGTGGGTGCCGGTGCAGACGCCAGAGCCGCAGGAGTGGCTGATATTGACCCACGAACTCGCGAAAAAAAGGGACGACCTCCCGAGTTTGGATTGGTGGCTCGAGCCTGAGAGAGAGGAAACGGTAGAGCAAAAAACGAGTGAAGAGCTCAGACGTGAACTCGACGAATTACTGAAACAAGAGCGGGAGATGGGCTTCCAATTTGCGAAAAAAAGGGACGACCGCCCGAGTTTGGATTGGTGGCTCGAGCCTGCGAGAACGGAAACGCCGAGAATCGGGCTTGAGGAGTCCCTGAAACAGCTGGCTTCCCGATTTGAGGCCATCGCTCCCGAGGAGGATAAGCCACGGCTTTTCCTGCTGGAAACCACCGTCCCGGATGGCACAAAGTATACCAATCTGTTGGAGAGTGACCTGCGGAGCTATACCGACCTTGGTGACGACTGGGACGATCTGCCGGATACCCAGGGTGAGATAAAGCTCTGGCTGCCGGAGGACTTGGGGCAGCTCATAAGCCCCTCAAAGGAGAGCCTGAGCGGCAGCGACGGTATTGCATGACATACAAAACGAAAGGATAAGACCGGTGAACCCCGCGGCCCTCGGGGCCGGCACGCGGGACGCGGAAACTGACCTGCGCACAATCACCAAAAACCACCGATAGAAAATAGCAATGTTGTACGAAGAAATCTGAGAAAAACCCCTTGCAAAATCACGATGAGCTGAGTATAATACCACTCATGAAACGCAAAACGTCCTGCCCCTCGTCCGGCAGGGCGTTTTTGTCGGTAAAAATTTGGCAAAGAAATGTTAAGTGACCGCCCGGGGAGGGGCTTTGTATGACAAAAGACATGACACAGGGCAGCCCGCTCAAGCTCATCCTTGCCTTTGCAGTGCCGCTGATGCTGGGCAGCCTGTTCCAGCAGTTCTACAATCTGGCGGATACCATCATCGTGGGCCGTTTCGTGGGCGTGGATGCGCTGGCGGCGGTGGGCAGCGTGGGCGGCCTGAACTATCTGGTGCTGGGCTTCGTCAACGGCATCGCCTGCGGCTTCTCCATCCCCATCTCGTGGACCTTCGGCGCGAAGGACTACAGCGAGATGCGGCGCTACACCGCCAATACCGTCTGGCTGAGCCTCTTTTTCGCCGTCGTGCTCACGGTGGTGACGGTGGCCCTGACCCGGGCGGTGCTGGTCTGGACCAACACCCCCGACAACATCATCGACATCGCGGACATCTACATCCGCACCATCTTTATCGGCATCCCGTTTACGCTGCTGTACAACATGACCAGCGCCCTGATGCGCGCTCTGGGTGACAGCAAGCGGCCCCTGTACTTCCTGCTGGTGGCAAGCTTTCTGAACATCGGGCTGGATCTGCTCTGCATCATCACCTTCAAGATGGGCGTGTTCGGTGCAGCATTCGCCACCGTGTTCAGCCAGGCAGTGGCCGGTCTGGGCAGCCTGTGGTACATCCTCAAGCATTATAATGAACTGCGCTGGAACAAAGAAGAAAGCCGCCTGAGCAGACAGCACTGTGTCAAGCTGTGCGGCATGGGCATCCCCATGGGTCTGCAGTGCAGCATCACGGCCATCGGTTCCGTTGTGCTGCAGGGTGCAGTCAATGGTCTGGGCAGTGACATCGTGGCAGCACAGACTGCAGGCGGCAAGGCGGCACAGTTCCTGTCCGTCCCGCTGGAGAGCATTGGCACGGCCATGACCACCTACGCCAGCCAGAACATGGGTGCCCACGACCTGAACCGTGTGAACAAGGGTGTGAACACCGCCCTGGGCATCGGCTGTGTGTACAGTGTGGCATCCTTCCTGATCCTGCGCGTGCTGGATAAGGCGTTGATCGGCCTGTTCCTTGAGAGTAGCCAGACCGAGATCATGGCCAACGCCCAGAGCTTCATCTTCTGGAACAGCGTGTTCTATATCCCGCTGGCGGTCCTTATCATTTACCGCTACACCATTCAGGGTCTGGGTTATTCCAGCCTGGCTATGTTTGCCGGTGTGGCGGAGATGATCGCCCGTGCTATGGTGGGCTTCCTGTTCGTGCCGCTGTGGGGCTATTTTGCCGCCTGCATTGCAAACCCGGTGGCCTGGTTCTTTGCCTGCTTCTTCCTGATCCCGGCGTATATCGTTGTGTTCCGGAAGCTGAAACAGGAAAAAGCAAGACCGCACGCAAACTTGTAAAAATTGAGCCGCTCTTTTGCGAAACCGCAGAAGGGCGGCTCTTTTGTTGCCTAGTAGGGGAGGCCTTGGCAAAGAAGAAAAGCCTCACGCAACGCCAAAGCTGAGAGGCTGTATAGAGCAGGGCCGGCCCAATTCCTTTACAAATAACACCAAAACGATTATACTATAAATAATTATGTCACAAGGGGGTGAGGAGCATGGAGCTGGAACAGATCGAGGGAACGGTGGAGGACATTATCTACGAGAACCCGGACAACGGCTACACGGTGTTTGAAATTTCCGGCGGCGGCACGGTCACCGTGGTGTGCGGGATCGTGGGCGAGCTCCATGCGGGCGAGAGCGTGGTCTGCCGCGGTAAATATGAGAACCACGCCACCTATGGCCGCCAGTTCCACGCCCAGGAGTGCGAGACCGATATGCCGAAGGATCTGGAAGCGGTATACGCCTTTCTTGCCAGCGGCTCCCTGCCTTATATCGGGGCGCGCACGGCCAATAAGATCATCGACAAATTCGGCGCGGCGGCGCTGGAGGTGATCGCCAACGACCCCGCTCAGCTCACCCTGATCCCCGGCATCTCGGCGGACAAAGCTGACCGCATCCAGCAGGAGTTCAAGCGGATGTTCGGAATGCGGGAACTGATCGCCTATCTGGCGCAGTTCGAGATCAGCCCCCGCCGCGCCATGGAGGTGTTCCGCGTCTTTG